>Ga0182024_10013093_pt1 | contig 16275 bp, 13 predicted proteins | sample P32metaG_FD_120480 | JGI IMG/M metagenome (GOLD analysis project Ga0182024, IMG submission 120480) | Permafrost microbial communities from Stordalen Mire, Sweden - P3-2 metaG (Illumina Assembly) | ecosystem: Environmental > Terrestrial > Soil > Wetlands > Permafrost | place: Sweden: Stordalen... | reverse complement strand
GTGATCGTGGCCACTCTGGCGCGACAGCGTCCAATTGCGCATGGACCAGGCGTCAACCACATCCCGGTAGGTGTTCTTCGACGCGTCGGCCAAGCCCGCTGACCGCAGCGCCTGCCCGCGCGTCGGGTCGCACGGCGGCGCGGACAAGGCGAAGGTCTGCGCCTGCAGGCACAGGCCGGCTTCGACCGCCCAGGTGATGTACGACTCGGCGTACACGGCACCGCTCAGGTGATTGTGGAGGTCGCCGCCCTTCGGCATCTCGCGCAGAAAGGCCCATCGCTCGGGTGGCGAACGGCGGATCGACTCGAAGAAGCGGGCCGCGCGCTGTTCGGCCGAATCGCTGGCGCGCCCGGCGGGCGCGCGCGCGGCGAACGCCACGCCGCCCAACGCCACAACGACTGCGAGCCCCCAGCCCGCGAGTCGGCGCGTCGTGTGCGCGGCCGCGTCGATCAGGCCCTCCCCCAGACGCGACATGCCGTGGCGTTCCTCCAACACCCGTTTGTCCTTCTACGCGAGCTTGACGGCGGTCCCGTAGGCGAGCACCTCGGTGACGCCCTGCGAGAACTCCGTGGCGTCGTATCGGAACGCCACGACGGCGTTGGCGCCGTGCTCCTCGGCATGGCGCACCATCCGTTCGTAGGCCTCCTCGCGGGCGTCCTCACAGACCTCGGCGTACGACTCGATGTTTCCGCCGATGATCGACTTGAGTCCGCCGAGCAAACCCTGACCAATCGACGGGGATCGGACGACGATCCCCCGGACGATGCCGATGTAGCCCACGATGGATCGACCCGCCACGTCGTTGCTTGTCGTCACAATCATCGGTGCTCTCCTCGTTCTTGATCGGGCGCGCGCAGCATCAGGCGCGCCCACACTTCCACGCTGGCATAGCCCACGCCGACCGTCACGACGACCGCCCATACGAGCGTCGAGGCGATGAGCGGCGCGTCGAACTGATTGAACCAGAATCCCGCGACGCTGGCCAGAAACACCGCAAGCACGATCGCCGCGGTGTTTACCACGGACCAGCCCAGGCGCCGTATCGACCGGAGGTCCGGCGGGTGCGGCACTCGGACGCGCGCGCGGACGAAGAAATACATCGCGAGTGGGACGGCGGCGAGTGTCATCAGGTCAGGAAACGCCGAAACGATGCCCAGGTTCGTCCGGGCGGCGTTCCCCGCCCACGAGGCCGCGCCCACGAGCACGCCGATGACGAGGCCAGCGACGCGCGGCTTCTCGGAGAGGCGCATGGCCGCCGTGATTCTCCCACGGGGCAGCGGCGCGCGCTGGCGCGAGCAATCGGTCAGGCCTTCTGGCGGGCCGCCTCCATCATCGCGGCCCAGCGGCCGGCCTGTTCCGGATCCGGATTCGCACGTCGACTCGTGAACACCAAACGATGGCCGGCCGGGTCGGTCACGCGCAGGTCCGTCGTGTTCCAGGGCGTATCGATCGGGCCGACGATCGCGGCAGCGCCGACGGCCGGCACGGCCCGCGCCCGTTCCGCCAACGCGGAGATGTCTCCGTCGGCCTGAAAACTGATGGTGAGGCTCGGCCCCGCGGCGTCGGCCCCGGCCGCGGCCGGCACCACGAGCACGTCCTGATACTTCCGCCGGCGCAGGTGCACGAGGCTCGGCGCGCCGCCAGGGCCCGGCGTCGTGAACATCACACCGAAGCCGAGCGCGTCTTGATACCACTGCGCGACGCTCGCCACGTCGGGCACGGCGAGGGTGGCGAACATCGGCATCGGATAGATCTCGAACCCGTTGAACGTGCCGAGCGCCACCGGCTCGCCCGACGCGTCGACAGCGCGCGGCGAGGGGGGTTGAGTCGTCATGGCATGGTTATAACGCCGATTTGCAAACTCTTAACACCACAAGGGCAGACACGGCCCCGGGGGTTGCGTCTAAGCTGCAGAGGGTAGAAGGAGTTCCGCATGCGTGTCCCGCCTCGGCTCGTGTCCGCCGGCGCTTTCCTCGTGGCCATGGCCACCGGGCTTGCCGCGCAACAGACGATGATCGTCACCGACGCGCCGGGGCCCGGGATGATGCCACTGATGCCCGGTGTCACGGGTGCTCCCGCGACACCCCTCGAGGCCGGCACCGGCCTCATCTTTGGTCAAACCGTCGACGGCGTCTCGACCCGACCGATCCCGAACGCGCTCGTGACGCTCTTCGTGGCTGGCTCGATTCCAGTCCGCGTGCTCTCGGACGGCGACGGCCGGTACACCTTCCGGGATGTGCCCAAGGGTGGCTTCTCGGTCACCGCCAGCAAGCCCGGCTACAGTGATGGCGCGTACGGACGCCTGCGTCCGGATGGCCCGTCGCAGCCCTTGCAACTCACGGACGGCCAGCGCGTCACCGACGTGACATTGCCCCTCTGGAAGCTGGGCACTATTGCCGGTACGGTGTACGACGACTCAGGCGAGCCGGTCGTCGGCGCCGCCGTCCGCGTGCTCGAGCGCACCGTCGTCGCCGGCACACGTCAATTGCAAATGAGCGCGAGCGACACGACCGACGACCGGGGTATGTATCGCATCGGCTCGCTCCTCCCTGGCGAATACATCGTCGTCCTACCCATGACACCGCCGACGCCGATCGAGAAATTGCTTGCCGGACTCGGCGCGCCTGATCTGCCTGGCGTCGGACGAGGCGGCGGAGGCGCGATCTCGTTCGGCAGCGCGACGTTCGCGGTGTCGGGCGGCGGAGGCAACGGCACGATGCGGATGATGTCGTCGGGTCCCCTGTCTGGACTTGGCCCCGCGGGCGTGACCGAGGATGGTCATGAGCTCTGGTACCAGACGACGTTCTATCCAGCGGCCGTGTCCGCGTCGCAGGCTGACGTCCTCACGATCAAGCCCGGCGAAGAACGCGCGGGTGTGGATTTCACGATCAAGGCCGTGCGGACCGTGGCCGTGTCGGGCACGCTCGTCGACGCGAACGGACCCGCGGCCTCGACGGCTGTCACCCTGATACCGGCCGAGGCTGGCGACCTCGTGTCGCCCATCGAAACGGCCAACGCGGCCACTGACGCCACCGGGCACTTCGAGTTCAGTCGCGTACCGCCTGGCCAATACTCCTTGCGTGCCGTGAAAAACCCGCCCGGCGCTCTGGGGGGCGACACCCAGACGTTCCAGGTGGGCAACGCCACCATGGTCGTCCGAACGATCACGCGATCGTCCGGCGACTCGGTGCCGCCCCTTCCCACCGACCCGACGATGTGGATCGACGCGCCGGTCACGGTCGGCACGAGCGACGTCACCAATCTCGCCCTCGCGCTCCGGCCAGGGATACGCGTGAGCGGCCACGTGGAGTTCAGCGGCTCGGCCACTCGACCGACACCGGACCAATACCCGACGATCGGCGTGACACTGGTGCCGGCTGACGGCAAGCCCGGTGCGGCGCCGGCAAGGGGCCGCGTCGAACCGAGCGGCACCTTCACGACGATGGGCGTGCCAGCGGGCAAGTATGTGCTGCGGGTGGAGCCGCCGAGCGGATGGGTTCTACGCGGTGCGACGCTGGGCGGTCGTGACATCTCCGACGCGGCGGCCGAGTTGCGCGAGGCGGACCTCGACAGCGTCACCATCACGTTCACGGACAAGCAGACGAGCGTGACTGGCGTGGTGACGACTTCGTCGGGCAATCCGGATGGCAAGGCCACGGTCATCCTGTTTTCTCAGGATTCGCGTTTGTGGGCCGACTCTGGGCCCTCTCCGCGACGCCTCAAGAACACTCGCGCACGCGGCGACGGCACCTACTCGATCTCTGTGCCCGCCGGTGACTACTATGTCGTCGCGGTCAGCGACACGGGATCGTTCGAGTGGAACGATCCGCAGTTCCTCGCCGCGATGGCACCTTCAGCGACCCGGATCACGGTGAACGAGGGCGACACGCATTCGCAGCCGCTGCGGACCCTGGCGCCACCGGCCACGTCAGGAGGTCACTGATGATCACGCCGCGCGGTCGGACTGCCGGGGCCTGCCTGGCGATCGCGTGCGCGACGGCCGCGGTCCTGTCCGCCAGGCAATCCGTCGTCGCACCGCAGACCGCGCGGGACGCCGCGAAGGCGCCCGTTGTGAGCGGTCGCGGATCGATCGCCGGCACCGTGGTCTCGGACCGGACCGCCCCGATTCCACACGTCGTGGTTAGCGTCGCGACGGCCGACGGCCAACCCGTGACGGTGGTCTACACGGATGCGCAGGGGCGGTTCCTGGCGCCCGGCCTCGCCGCCGGCCGCTACGTGGTCGTCGCGACCAAACCGGCGTTCGTTCGGGCCCCGTACGGCGCGCGTCGGTACGACCGGCCCGCGACGCCCATCACGCTCACCGACGGCCAGCAGATGTCGGACCTGACGATCGTGATGGCCCGCGGCGCCGTCATCACCGGCACGGTGACCGACGACGGCCAGCCGATCCCGGGTGTGCTCGTGCGGGTGTCGCAATTCCGGATGGTGGGCGGCGAGCGCACCCTGGTGCCGGTCGCGCCGACCGGAGGGCCCACCAGTGCTCAGACCGACGACCGCGGCACGTATCGCATCTTCGGCCTGCCGGCCGGCGAGTACGTCGTCTCCACGTCGCCGCGTCCGCTCGCCGGGGGCGACATCCGTGAGATGACGCCTGCGGACATCCAATCCGTGCGTCAGGCGATCCAGACAATCAGTGCGACCGCGACGAACCCCACCACGCGCCCGCCGGACCCGGTGACGGTCGCCTACACGAACGTCTACTACCCGGGCACGACGATTCCCACCAACGCGACGCCGATCGCGGTGACGGCCGGCGAAGAGCGCGGCGGCGTCGACCTGGCGATGCAGCTCGTGCGCACGGCACACATCGACGGTCTCGTGGTCACGCCAGCCGGCGTGCCGCCGCCAAGCGTGCAGCTCCTACTCGTGGCGGGCGGCGGGGCGTCGGCCGGAGCCATGATGGTCTCGTTCAATCGCGTCGTGCCTAGCCCGGATGGCCGGTTTTCGTTTACGGGCGTGGCGCCTGGCGAGTACACGATCAGCGCGCGGGCAACCGTTCAGGGCGGGAACGGCGCGAACGCCAATGTCGGGTCGGGGCGAGGCAGCCTAGTCATCATGCCGCCCGTGCCCCCCGGGGCGCAGGGCCCGCAGCTGTGGGGACAGGTCGACGTCTCGGTCAACGGCGAAAACGTGTCAGGCGTGAATGTGACCTTGCAGCCTGGCATGACGATCTCGGGCCGCATCGCCGTCGAGGGCGGCGGCGACGCGCCGGACCTGACGCGCGCCCGGCTCTCGCTCGCGCCGGCCACCACCGCCAACGTCGTGATGATCGGCGGGCCCGCGTCCACGATCGACGCGACGGGCCACTTCACGTTGACGGGCGTCGTGCCTGGCCGCTACCTGTTGACCGCATCGCTCAGCAGTCCTCAAACGAACTGGGCGGCCAAGTCGGCGATCATCAAGGGGCACGACGCGCTGGATGTGCCATTCGACGTCTCGCCGAACGAGGACCTCTCGAACGCGACCGTCACGTTCACCAACCTGGCGCAGGACGTCTCGGGCCATCTGCAGGACGCGTCAGGTCGCCCGGCGACCGACTTCACCATCGTGCTGTTCCCTGCTGACCGCGCCCTCTGGACTTCGACCCGACGGATCAGGACGGCCCGACCGGGCACCGATGGAGAGTTCGTCGTCGGCAACGTGCCGGCCGGCGATTACCGGCTTGCCGCCGTCGTCGATGTCGCGCCGGGCGAGACGAGCGACCCGTCGTTTCTCGACGAGGTGTCAGCCTCGTCCATTGCCGTGACGCTGCACGACGGAGAGAAGAAGATCCAGGACGTGCGGCTGACGGGCGGTTAGATCGCGCGCGTGAGTTAGTGCACGCCGTGGCCCATCTGGAGCAGATGGGGATCGGCGCCGAGTCGTCGAATGGCCATTTCCCACGACGCGGCCTGCGGAATTTCGAAGATCAAGTCGAGATCGACGGGCGCAATGAGCCACGCCGATTCATGCAGTTCGGCGTCGAGTTGTCCCGGTCCCCAGCCGGCGAAGCCGGCGAGCACGAGCGTTCGCCGCGGCGTCGGCCGCGCGGTCAACGCGCGCCGCAGAAGGACCGGCGAGGCCGAGAGGTACAGGCCGGCGCCGAGTTCGCGATGTTCGATGCCGTCGGGCGCTTGCGCCGTGAGAATCCAGCCGCGCTGGGGCTCGACCGGTCCACCGATGAGCAGCGGCAGATCGTTCGGCGAGTCGATCGGCGGGTGCATGCTGACGGCGGCGGCCGCCGAGATTTCCGACGGCCGATTCACGACCAGGCCAAACGCCCCTTCCGCCTCGTGCTCGCACAACAGGACGACCGACTTCGCGAAGTTCGGATCGGTGAGCTGCGGCATCGACAGCAGCAGCGCCGGCGCGAGCGACGACATACCGCGATCTTATGACGAACGCGCGGCGCCACGCGCCCAGGCCACGGCGTCGCCGACGAGGTGGTCCCGGCCGGACGGATGCGCCTCCAGAGCCGCGAGGGCCGAGTCGCGGTCGGCCGGCGCCAGGGACGCCGCGGCGTACGCGAGGGATCGGCGCACGCGACGAAGTCCGGCGCGACGCATAGCGCTTCCCTTCAACTGCTCCCGCCAGTCCTCGTCCGAACGACGGCACCACTCGAGGATGGGCGCGGGACGGCTCCCGTCGCGCGGCTGCCAGGCCGGGTCGTCGCTCGTCGCAGCGCGGCGATTCCACGGGCACACGTCCTGACAGATGTCGCAGCCAAAGACCTCGCGGCGAATGGCGGGCCGCAGCGGCCGCGAGACGCCGCCCCGCACTTCGATTGTCAGGTACGACAGGCAGCGGGTCGCCTCGAGCACGTACGGCTCCACGAGCGCCCCGGTCGGGCACGCGTCAAGGCAGCGCGTGCACGTGCCGCATTGATCGACCGCCGGCGCATCGGGCGTGAGGTCCGCGTTCGTCAGGATCTCCGCCAGAAACATCCACGATCCGAGCGACGGACTGATCACGCAGGTGTTCTTCCCGATCCACCCGAGGCCGGCCTGCTCGGCGAACACGCGCTCCTGCACCGGCCCGTCGTCCACGCAGGACAGCGCCTCGAGGCCAGGACCGGCGGCCTCGGCCATCCACGAGACGAGCGCGCGCAGGCGCGCCTTGAGCACGTCGTGGTAGTCCTCGCCTCGCGCGTAGCGCGCGACCAAGGCCGTGCCTGCTGGAGCGTCGGCGCTGGCGCGGGCTGATGAGGTGTTGTAGACGCACGCGAGCGAGACGACCGACCGCGCCGTCGGCAGGAAGCGGCGCGGGTCGAGCCGGTCGTCGAGCGACTGCGCCAGGTAGCGCATCTCACCGGCGAAGCCGCGATCGATCCACGACGTGAGGGCCGCCAGGCGCGGGAAGCGGTCAGCGCGCGCGATGCCACACGCGTCGAAGCCGACCTCGCGGGCCCGGCTCTTCACGGCTTCAGAGGAAATCACCCGCTGACGGCTGCGAGCCGACGCGCGACGTACGGCAGGATGCCTCCGTGCCTGAACGCGGCCAGTTCGTCGGGCGTGTCGATGCGGACCCGCCCCTGGAACGTGACGACCGAGCCGTCGGGCCGAAGGGCGCGCACCGCCGCCTGTCCCCTCAGCGTGAGCGACGGGCCGGAGCCCTCGAGGTCGAACAGTTCCCGCCCGGTCAGGCCCCAGGAGGCAGCCGACGTCCCAGCCGGGAACTCGAGCGGCAGGACGCCCATGTTCACGAGGTTGCTTCTGTGGATGCGTTCAAAACTCTCCGCGATGACGGCCTTCACGCCGAGCAGCATCGGTCCCTTGGCGGCCCAGTCGCGCGACGAGCCCGCGCCATACTCCTTGCCGGCCAGGACGACCGTGGCGATGCCGGCGTCCCGGTACTTCGTCGACGCGTCGAAAATCGTCATGACGTCGCCACCCGGCTGATAGGTCGTCCACCCGCCTTCGGTCCCTGGCGCGAGCTGGTTCTTGAGGCGGACGTTGGCAAACGTCCCCCGCATCATCACTTCGTGGTTGCCGCGCCTCGAGCCGTACGAGTTGAAGTCCTTCGGCGAGACGCCGTGCGCGACGAGGTATTTTCCGGCCGGGCTGTCGGTCTTGATCGCGCCCGCCGGCGAGATGTGATCCGTCGTGATGCTGTCGCCGAGGATCGCGAGCACCCGCGCCTGTCGGATGTCCGCGAGCGGCGCCGGCTCGCGCGTGATGTCTTCGAGGAACGGCGGACGACGGACGTAAGTGGAATCGCCCTGCCAGGCGAACCGGTCGCCGGTCGGCACGGGCAGGTGGCGCCACCGCTCGTCGCCATCGAACACCGTGGCGTATTGCCGCCGGAACATCTCCGGGGACACCGCGCTCAGCATGGTCTCCTGAATCTCCCGCTCGGTCGGCCAAATGTCCGCCAGGAACACGGGACGTCCGTCGCGGTCCGTCCCGAGCGGCTCGGTCGTGAGATCCACGTTCAACGAGCCGGCCAGGGCGTACGCGACGACGAGCGGCGGCGAGGCCAGGTAGTTGGCGCGCACGTCTTGCTGGATGCGGCCCTCGAAGTTACGGTTCCCGGAGAGCACCGCGCACACGACGAGTCCCCGATCGCGCACCTCGGCCGCGATGTCCTCGGGCAGCGGACCGCTGTTGCCAATGCAGGTGGTGCAGCCGTAGCCGACCAGGTTGAACCCGAGCGCGTCGAGGGGCGACTGCAGCCCCGCCTTCGTGAGGTAATCGGTCACGACCTTCGACCCCGGCGCCAGACTCGTCTTGACCCATGGCTTGCTCGACAGACCGCGCTCAACGGCTTTCTTCGCGAGCAGGCCCGCGCCGATCATCACGCTGGGATTCGAGGTATTGGTGCAGCTCGTGATGGCCGCGATCACGACCGAGCCGTGCTCGACCGCGGTCTTGTCGAGCACCGCGACGGATCCCCCTCGTGGCGCCGGCGCGTTCTTCACGGCCTTCAGGAGATCGGGAAGCGTCTGGGCAAACGACGCTTTCGCCGCCGTCAGGGCGACCCGGTCCTGCGGGCGGCGAGGGCCCGCGAGACACGGCTCGACGGTCCCGAGATCGAGCGCCAGGGTGTCCGTATAGTCCGCCTCTGGCGACGCGTTCGTGCGGAACAAGCCCTGAGCCTTCGCGTAGGCCTCGACAAAGGCGACATCGGCGGGCTCGCGGCCTGTGAGCCGCAAGTACTCGAGCGTCATGTCGTCGATCGGGAAGATCGCGACAGTGGCGCCGTATTCCGGACACATGTTGCCGAGCGTCACGCGGTCGGCGACGGTCAAGTGCTGCAGTCCTGGGCCGAAGAACTCGACAAAGGCGCCGACGACGCCCTTCTTGCGCAGCGCCTCGGTGATCGTCAGCACGAGGTCGGTCGCCGTCGTGCCCGGGCGCAGCCGGCCTGACAGCCGGCAGCCGACGACCGGCGGAATGAGCATGGAACTCGGCTGGCCGAGCATCGCCGCCTCGGCCTCGATGCCGCCGACGCCCCATCCGACCACGCCCAATCCGTTGACCATCGTCGTGTGCGAGTCGGTGCCGAACACCGAGTCGGGATACGCCAACGTGCGCCCGCCGACGGCGTCGCGGCACACCACGCGCGCGAGGTACTCGATGTTCACCTGATGCACGATGCCGGTTTCCGGCGGGACGACTCGGAAGTTGCGAAACGCCGTCTGGCCCCAACGCAGGAACACGTACCGTTCCCGGTTCCGCTCGTACTCGAGGCCGGCATTCAGCGTGACGGCGTCTCCGCGACCGAAGTAATCGACCTGCACGGAATGATCGATGACGAGTTCGACCGGCTGGAGCGGGTTGACGCGCTCCGGGTTGCCGCCGAGCGCGGCGATGCCGTCGCGCATCGCGGCCAGGTCGACGACGCAGGGGACGCCCGTGAAGTCCTGCAGGAGCACCCGCGCCGGCATGAACGAGATCTCGGCGTCGCGGTGCGCCCCCGTGGCGAGCGCCGTGATGTCTTTCGCGGTGACGGACGACCCGTCCTCGCGCCGCAGGAGGTTCTCGAGCAGAATCTTCAGCGAATACGGCAGCCGGGTCACGCCGCTGAACCCGTCGCGCGCTGCCAGCGCCGGAAGACTGAAGAAATCGAACGCCGTGGATCCGATCGTGTGGGTTTGCCGAATCTTGAACGTGTCGAGTGACATGGGTGTGCTCAGAACCGAGGCGAGAGGCTCGCGCCCCCTCCAGTATTTCACGCCGCCGCCGGCGGTGTGAGGTGTCTTTGGCCGTCAGCCGCGCACGCCGGGACGAACCGGCTCCAGGCGCAGCACAGCTTCGGCGGCACGACGCGACGCGCCGGGGTCGCCGAGGCGGGCGCGGACGTCGGCCAGATCACGACGCATCGTCTCGGCACGCCCGCGATCGGTTAAGAGCGACACCGCCTCGCGGGCCACGGCCGCGGGCGTAAAGGCGTCCTGGATCAGCTCGGGCACCACGCGCCGGCCGGCGACGAGGTTCACCATCCCGTACGTGGCCACGTTCACGAACGCCCGACCCACCTGGTACGTCAGGGGCGACAAGCGGTACACGATCACCATCGGCCGGCCGTGGATGGCCGCCTGCACCGTGGCCGTGCCCGACGCCGTCACGACGGCGTCGCAGGCGGCGAGGACATCGTCTGTGGCCCGATCGACGATCGCCAGCGGCACGCCGGCCGCGCGCACGGCGGAGAGTGGCGCGAAGAGCGCCTCCTCGAGCGCCGGCGCCCGCGCGACGAGCACCTGTAGCCCCGGCACCGCGGCGGCAATGCGCGGAACGGCTGCGGCCATCGGCGGCAGGTTGTGCCGTAGCTCGCTCGGGCGACTGCCCGGCAAGAGCGCCAGCACGGGACTGCGGGCCTCGAGTCCCTGGGTCTTGAGGAATCGATCCCGGGGCGCCGGAGTGGAGATTAAGTCCACCAGAGGATGTCCGACGAATTCGACCGGCACGCCGGCGCGCGTGTACAGGTCCTTCTCGAACGGAAAAATGACCAGCATCTGGTCGACGTACTTCTTGATCGTGCGGATCCGACCCGGACGCCACGCCCAGAGCTGTGGACTGACGTAGTAGACGACAGGCACGGCGAGCCGACGCATGACCGGCAGGAGCCGAAAGTTGAAGTCCGGAAAATCGATCGCGACGAAGACGTCGGGCCGGAGTTCTCGGGCGGCGGCGCCGATGGCGTCGAGCATCCGCCACGACCGCCGCAGCACGCCGACGGCCTCGACGAGTCCCGTGACGGTCAGCCCGCGATAGTCGCCGACCAGGTCGGCACCCGCCGCGCGCAGTCGCTCGCCGCCAAAACCGCTCACGCGAATGGCGGGATCGATCGCTCGGAGCGCGCCGACGAGCGCGCCGGCATAGAGATCACCCGAGGCTTCGCCGCACGAGATGAGCACGCGCCGGCCGACGGCCGGCGTCGTTGGCGAGGCGGCGGATCCGGGCTGGCGGCTCACCGGGGCCGCAGCGGTTGAGGCAGCGGCCGGGGTCCACTGGTGGGACGCCGGAGCGTCGGCGACCCGAGGTCGAGATCCGCCAGCGGAATCCGATCCGCTTCGCCAAAGCCGAGAGCCTTGAGCTCGTCGGCGAAGGCCGAGGCGTCGCCCACGAGCACGATCGTGAGCGCGTCGGGCTTGAGGTAGAGGTTCGCCACGCGCTGCAGGTCGGCGACCGACACGCGATCGACGCGCTGAGGGAACGTCTGGAGGTCCTTGAGGTCCAGGCCGTAGAAGAGCTGGTTCAGCACGAGCAGCGCGATGTTGCTCGGGGTCTCAATCGTGATGGGAAAACTGCCCTCGATGTAGTCCTTCGCGCCGCGAAGCTCGCGCGGATCGACGGGTTCGTCCTTGAGGCGGGCGATTTCCTCCACGATGAGCCGCAACACCTCGCCGGTTTGCGGCGACCGCGTGTTCGTGTCCGCGACGAGCTCACCACTCGTCCGGTAGGCGTGCAACTCGGCCTCGGCGCCGTAGGTCAGGCCGCGATCCGTGCGCAGGACGCCGAACAACCGATTCGCGCCCTCGCCGCCGAGCACGTGCACGGCCAGGTCGAACGGCAGATAGTCGGGACTCGTCCGCGCGATCGACAATTGGCCGACGCGAATCTCCGTCTGCGCGGATCCCGGTCGATCGACGATGACCAGGCGGCGCGCCGGTGCCGGAGGCTCGACCGACGTCGGCGACGGGACGTCCTTCCGCGGCCACGATCCAAACGCGCGGTCCGCCGCCGCAAAGGCCTCGTCGGTGGTCAAGTCGCCGACGATCGCCAGGAGCGCGTTGTTCGGGGCGAACCAGGTCCGGTGAAACGCGACCAGATCGTCGCGCGTGAGCTTCGCGATCGACTCCTGGGTGCCTTCGTTCGGCCGGCCATACGGATGCAGGCCAAAGACGATGCGATCGAACACGGCGGAGGCGAGGTAGCTGGGATCGTCATAGCTGACCTCGAGCGACGACAACGCCTGCTTGCGCTGGCGGTCGATTTCCTCCGCCGCAAACGCAGGGTGTTCGGCTATGTCGGCCGCGAGCCCGAGCGCCAGGTCGGCGCGATCCTTGAGGACCGCGCCGTTGACATAGGCCAGCTCGTTGTCGGACCCGGTCGCGATCTCGCCGCCCGCGGCGTCGATCGCATCGGCAATCTGCTCGGCGGACTTCGTCGTCGTCCCCTGATCAAGGAGCGTGGCGGCGAAGCTCGCGACGCCGGGCTTGCCGCTCGGCTCCTGGGCCGCCCCGGCGCGCACGAGCAGCCGAAAACTGACCGAGGGCTCCTCGTGATGGAGCACGACGAGCACTTGCAAGCCGTTGGGCAAGGTCCTGATTTGATACGGGGGAAACGGCACCGGATGCGCGGTGAGGGGCGCCGGCATTTCCATCCGCGGCCAGCTCTGCGGTTGAGCCGGCGACTGCGCATGCATCGCGACCGAGGTGCCAACGACCATCGCCGCGATGCCGACCGATACGCCGACCGCGACGGCGCGCCGGATCACTTTCCGCCTCCGGATCTGGCGGGCGCGACGGCTCGCGGGAGGATCGTCAGCAGCATCCGGGATTCGGGCGTGAAGTAGGTGCGGGCCACGCGCTGGACGTCGGCCGCGGTCACGTTCTGGAAGAGGTCGAATTCGCCGTCGGCCGTCTTGATGTCGTTGTGAATCACGACGGCGTGGGCGAGTTGCAGGGCCTTTTCCTGATCGGTGTCACGCCCGAACACGTAGTCACGCGCGAATTGGCGCTTGGCCCGGTTCAGTTCGTCGGGCGTCACCCCGTCGGTCTTGACGCGATCGATCGTCGTCTCGAGCTCCTGCAGGACGTCTTCCGGTTTGTGCCCTGGCTGGACGATGGCGACGGCGTAGAACAGATTCGGGTTCTCGATGAGCTTCGCCTCGCCGAAGGCGGCCACGGCCATCTGCTTTTCGTAGACGAGGTCGCGATAGAGCCGGGAGCTGTCGCCGTCGGTCAGGATCTTGTCGAGGACGTGCAGCGGGTACGAGTCGGGATGCCCGTCGTACGTGATGTGGTACGACACGACGACGGCCGGCAGCGGCCAGGGCTCCGTGACAGTGTCGCGTTCCTCGGCGGTGTGCGGCGGCTCGGCCGGTATGTCGCGCGGCACCGGCTTCCCCTTCGGCACCGGACCCAGGTAGCGGGTGATCAGATCGCGCGCCTGGGCCGTGTCGAAATCGCCAACCAGAGCGATCGTCGCGTCGTTCGGGACGTAGTACGTGTCATGGAAGGCCCGGACCTCGTCGATCGTCGCCGCGTCGAGGTCGGCCATGGTGCCGATGGTCTGATGCTTGTAGGGGTGGGTCGAGAAGGCCTTGTCGTCGATGATCTCCGAGAGCGTGCCGTACGGGACGTTCTCGAAGCGCATCCGGCGCTCCTCCTTGACGACCTCTCGCTCGGTCTTGAACTTCTCGTCGCTCACGTCGAGCGAGGCCATTCGGTCGGCCTCGAGCCACAGGACCTCCGGCAAGTACTGCGCCGGCACGGTCTCCCAAAACACCGTCGTGTCCTCGTCGGTGAAGGCGTTGGACTGGCCGCCGATGGACGTGATGAGCGAGGGATGCTGATCGGGACCGACGTTCTTCGAGCCCTTGAACATCAAATGCTCGAACAGGTGCGCGAAGCCGGTCCGGCCGGGCTTTTCGTCTTTCGATCCCACGTGATACCAGACGGCGAGGTGCACGATCGGCGTCGAGTGATCCTCGAGACACACGGCGCGGAGGCCGTTGTCGAGCGTGAACATCGTGTAGTCGAACGGCGTCGGTCGAGGGACGCTCGTCGGCGCAGCCGCCACGGACACGCACACGGCCATGGCGGCCGCAGCAATCACCGCCCAGCGACGAACGCGACGAGCCATCGCCGCGATTATGCCACGGGGTCTGCGGCGAGTTACTTCTGACGGGCTTCGAGCGCCGCGAGCCGTGCCTCGAGCGCGGCGACAGCCGCGCGCAGCTCGGGCAGCCGACGCACCAGCACGACGCCTTCGCGCCATTCGTCGATCGGCACGGCCGGCACGCCGGCGACCTGTTGTCCGGCCGCCACGTCCTTGGTCACGGCGGACTTCGCGCTCACGATCGCGCCGGGGCCGAGATGCACGTGACCCGTCACCCCCGACTGCCCGGCCATCATCGCGCGATCGCCAAGCGTCGAGCTGCCGGCGATGCCGGTCTGCGCGGCGAGCAGCGCGTGCCGGCCGATCTTCACGCCGTGCGCCACCTGCACGAGGTTGTCGATCTTGGTGCCGGCGCCGATGCGCGTCTCGCCGACCGCGGGCCGGTCGATCGCCGACTGCGCGCCGATCTCGACGTCGTCTTCGATGACGACACGGCCGACCTGCGGGATCTTCTGATGCGTGCCGTCGGGCCGTGGGGCGAAACCAAACCCGTCGCTCCCGACGACCGCGCCATCCTGCAGCACGACGCGGTCCCCGAGTGCCACGCCCTCTCGCACCGACACGTGGGCCCGCAGTAGGCAGTCGGCGCCGACGGTGACATCGGCACCCAGGACGACGTGCGGATAGATCGCGGTGCGCGCCCCGACGCGCGTGCGCGGCCCGATGACGACGAACGCGCCGACGAAGACCTCGGGCCCGATCGCGGCCGTGGGATCGATCGACGCGAGGCTGCTGATCCCCGGCGCGGGACGCGTCGGCGGCGTGAGCAGACCCACGGCGTTGGCGAAGGCCAGATACGGAGTGTCGGTCCTCAACATGGCGCACGGCGCGGAGGCGACCGTCGAGTCCACGATCACGGCCGAGGCGCGCGTCGACGCGAGTCTCGACGCATACCGCGGATTCGCGAGAAACGTGACGTCGCCAGGCCCGGCGTCGTCCAGGCCGGCGACGCGCGCGACATCGATGGCGCCGTCGCCTTCGAGGCGACAGCCCAACTGCATGGCGAGGTCGGCCAGCCGCACGGCGGCGCGAGTATAGCATCCGGCCTTCGCCCGTTTGCCGCCGCGACACCCAACGGCAAACCGCGATAGCATCGCGCGATGGCTCCGCGGCCGCTGACGCGCGAAGACGTGCTGCACATCGCCGAGCTCGCACGCCTCGATCTGTCGGAGGCGGAAGTCGAGCGCTTCGCGGCCGAACTCGGCACGATTCTCACGTATGTCGGCGAGGTCCAACGCGTGGACACCACGCACGTGGCGCCCATGTCGCACGCCGGTGCGCTCTCGCCGCCCGGACACGAGGCAGAGGCCGGTCCGGTGTGGCGTGACGACCACCCTCATGCGTGCCTTGAACGCGAGGATGCGCTCGCCAATGCCCCGGATGCGTCCGGCGGCTTCTTCCGGGTGCCGAGGGTCCGGTGATGACGGACGGTCAAGAGCCAGCCGGTCCGTGGACGAGCGCGGCGGCGCTCGGTCGCGCCATCGCGCGTCGTGAGATCTCGGCACGCGAGGCCTGCCAGGCAGCGCTCGATCGGATCCACGCCGGCGAAGCCAGGCTGCACGCGTTCCTCTCGACGAGCGATGAGCGCGCGATGACGCGCGCCGAGGCGCTCGACCGCGCCCCGGCCGCGGGTCCGCTCCATGGCGTGCCGATCGCAATCAAGGACAACATCGCCGTCGCGGGCATGAGAACCACGGCCGGGTCGAAGATGCTCGACGCCTATCGGCCACCGTTCGATTCGACCGTGACCCGTCGACTGGAAGCGGCGGGCGCCGTCATCGTCGGCAAGACGGTGTGCGATGAGTTCGCGATGGGATCGTCCACGGAGAACTGCGCGTTCGGCCCCGCCCGAAACCCGTGGGCGCTCGACCGCGCGCCGGGCGGCACGAGCGGGGGATCGACGGCGGCGGTCGCCGCGGGATTCGTGCCG
>Ga0182024_10013092_pt1 | contig 16275 bp, 11 predicted proteins | sample P32metaG_FD_120480 | JGI IMG/M metagenome (GOLD analysis project Ga0182024, IMG submission 120480) | Permafrost microbial communities from Stordalen Mire, Sweden - P3-2 metaG (Illumina Assembly) | ecosystem: Environmental > Terrestrial > Soil > Wetlands > Permafrost | place: Sweden: Stordalen... | reverse complement strand
TTTGCTTGACGTGAACGAAGTCATTCAAGAAATGATCGTCCTGCTTCGCAGTGAGGCGAGCCGCTACTCGATCTCGATTCAGGCCGATCTTGCCGACAATCTCCCCAAGGTCAGGGCAGACCGAGTGCAGCTTCAGCAGGTTCTCATGAATCTCATGCTCAATGGCATCGACGCGATGAAGGAGAGTGGTCGCGGGCATGAACTTATCATCAAGTCTGAAGCTGCCGATGGCCAGCTTGTGACTTCGGTGCAGGATACCGGCGTCGGCATTCCACCCCAAGAGGCAGATCAGATCTTTAATGCGTTCTTTACAACAAAGCCCCACGGCACTGGCATGGGATTGCCAATTAGCCGCTCCATTATCGAGTCGCATGGCGGCCGTCTGTGGGCCACTGCCAACTCGGGACCTGGCGCAACGTTTCATCTCACTCTGCCGACCAGCATCGGGGCACATGCATGACCCCTGCGGGTGCTCCCATCGTGTTCGTTATCGATGACGATGCTGGCATGCGCACATCTATTCAGGGCCTTCTAAAGTCGGTGGGCCTCCGGTCAGAAGCGTTCGGGACATCGCAAGAGTTCCTGCACAGCAAACGGGACGACGGCCCCAGCTGCCTGGTTCTAGATGTGAGACTTCCTGGGATAAACGGTTTGGACTTTCAGCGCCAATTGGCTGACTCGGGCCTCCAAATACCGATTATCTTCATCACCGGTCACGGGGATATTCCGATGTCTGTGAGGGCCATGAAATCAGGTGCCATCGAATTTTTGACCAAACCCTTCAAAGACCAGGATTTGCTAGATGCGATTAGTCAAGCTTTGGATCGGGACAGAGCGAAACTTCAACAGGACAGCGAACTCGCCGGATTGCGGAAGCACTACGGATCGCTGACTCCACGCGAACGCGAGGTCATGGCTCTTGTGGTTTCAGGCATGCTTAATAAGCAGGTAGCTTCTGAACTCGGAACCAGCGAAATCACCGTGAAGATCCATCGCGGGCACGTGATGCACAAGATGCAGGCCGAATCACTCGCAGAATTGGTCACAATGGCGGGGAAGCTTGATCTTACGCCCCGCAAGAAGTAATTGCGCCGAACTCGCACAAGACAGCTGGCGAGTCGGCATGCTCCCGCGTAATTCCCATTTCTTCACACTGATTTCGTGAATGGCAGAGCTGTCGGACTCTGTTCGGCCATGCACACCAGACAGGCATCAACTCCGCTCTAATCGGTGTGGCGCTGGAGTTCCCATACCAAAGTATGATTGTGCAAGACCAAAGGATGATTGCGTCGTTTTGAGCGGCGCTATAGGCTGCCGCTATGCCTACCACAGATAATACTAAATTGATCGCGATCGTTGATGATGACGACTCCATGCGGAGTGCGATACAAGGCCTCCTGAAATCGGTTGGCTTGCCGGCACGAGCGTTTGTGTCGGCGGAAGAATTCCTGAAGTCCGGCGAGCAGCATCACGCTACCTGCCTGATCGCGGATATCCGCATGCCCGGGATGTCGGGTCTGGAGCTACAGGCCCACCTTAACAATGAACGTTGTAGGATTCCGACCATTTTTATCACGGCACACGGGGACGAAAAAATGCGTTTGCAGGCGTTGAGGGCAGGTGCGGTCGAATTCCTGTCAAAACCCTTCGATGACGAAGCTCTGATCGAGAGTGTTCGCGCAGCTCTCGAAAGTTGAACCGGAAAGCGCATACAGCCCGACGGGAGGTTCTTGATGGCAGCATTGGGGGAAGCTTTCGAAAGGTTGCGAGCCGGTGACCAGAATCACAATCCACGCAAATTCGAGCAGCTGATTGGTCGAAGTCGTTGTCTAGAAGTCGTTCTGGAACAAGTCGAACGCGTCGCACCTACCGATTCCACAGTTCTTATTCAGGGTGAGACAGGCACCGGCAAAGAGCTGATCGCCCGCGCGGTTCACAATGTCAGTTCGCGGTGCGGACGCCCGTTCATAAAGCTGAACTGCGCTGCGATTCCGCATGCATTACTGGAAAGCGAGCTATTTGGCCATGAGCGGGGCGCCTTTACAGGCGCTATCGCGCAAAAGGTCGGTCGGTTCGAGTTGGCCGACAAAGGGACGCTCTTTCTGGACGAAGTGGGCGATATCCCTCTGGCACTCCAACCTAAACTTCTGCGTGTCCTGCAGGAACAAGAGTTCGAGCGCTTAGGCGGAACTAGGACTCAGCAAGTAGACGTTCGGCTTGTGGCAGCGACGAACCGAGATTTGGCGGGCATGGTGAAGCGGAACGAATTTCGGATGGACCTCTACTACCGTTTGAATGTGTTTCCGATTTCACTTCCTCCATTGCGGGATCGCCGTGAGGACATTCCGGCATTGGTGACACATTTTGTCGAGATCTATGGCCGCCGGATGGGCAGGCAGATCGATAAGATCTCTCCTGAAACGATGTCTGCGCTCAGTTCTCACCAATGGCCGGGGAATATTCGCGAGCTGCAGAATTTCATCGAGCGAAGCGTAATCCTAACTGCGGGTCCGGTACTGCGCTCTCCTCTTGCAGAACTCAAGCACTCCCCGGCTTCAGAATCGATGGGCGCTATTACTTTAGAAGAGGCCGAACGGGATCATATCGTCAAGACACTCGAGCACACCAAGTGGGTCGTCGCAGGCCCCAACGGCGCTGCGACACGCCTCGGGATGAAGCGGTCTACCTTGTACTTCCGCATGCAAAAGCTTGGAATCTCACGTTCCACCATGAATCCATTTCCCACTCAGCAGAAACGTCATGATACGGGAATGGATCTTCCAGTAGATTGACATCGTTCGAGCATGTGGTTTCACCCGGAACACGCTCATCAATTACGAGGCTACGTTTTTGGTGGACGAAGGATATTCGATTCGCGGGTGAGTAGGCAGCTTAGCCGGTTTCGAACCAGGCACTTTTCCGACAAGTGAGATCCAATGCCGGACGGGATCGAAGTCCGGCAATCATATAGCCTCGATGAGTGCGACTTTAACGTCCGAAGAGTCCGGCATTCTGGCACCTGCCCCACGTGCAGACACTTGTGCCGCTACAATTTGCGCGTGGGCACACGCTGCTACTCTCCTGTTTCTCATGCAAGTGATTGATTTTACGCCGCCTCTTATTAATCTTCTAGTTGCGTCCTTCCTGGACATCTAAGTGCACCCATCTATCTGAGTGCTCGCAACGGTGGAGGGTCGTGATCATGCTCGCGTGGATGCTTGGAACGGATGGAGATTGGATTGTCACAATCGTGCGGATTGTCTTGGGAGTTGTCTTCTTCGCTCACGGTGCACAGAAGGCGTTGGGTTGGTTTGGCGGGCAAGGGCTGCAAAGCACAGTGCGCATATTCCGAGAGCAATTGCGAATCCCGGCGCCTCTAGCGATTTTGGCTGTTGCCGCAGAATTCCTGGGTGGTCTGGGCCTGCTTGTTGGACTTCTAAGCCGCATCGCGGCCCTCGGTATCTCCGTGGTCATGTTTGTGGCGCTCCTTACCGTTCACTGGAAGTTCGGGTTATTCATGAACTGGTACGGAGACCAACGAGGTCATGGAATTGAATATCACGTCCTGGTTCTGGTTCTGGCGCTCGTGGTGATGATCAAGGGAGGCGGCCCGTCCTCTTTGGACCAAGTTTTGTTCAAGCATATTTTTACCCAGGGTGGCATCACCCTCGGAGCTGGAACGGAGAGAGGTCGGTCAAATCTTCCTTCTGCTTAGACTTCCCCCAAACCCCTTACACGGCACTTCGGGCTTGGTATTTCAACTTTGCATGTGCTCGAGAATTCACAGGTGCCCACAAAGGCGTGATCAGTCGATTAGAACTTGTACTGAAGGTTTAGTTGCATTTTTCGAGGCGGCTGAGCGGCGACAGCATGCCCGAAAAATGGCGAAGTAATGACGCCCACGTAGGTCACGTCATTGACATGGTTCAGAACGTTAAAGGAGTTCAAGGAGGCGGTAAGCGTTTTCGGGTGATCCGGCGATTTCGACAGAAGGAAGTCGTGCGAGACGTTCAGGTCGAGATCAATCAATCCAGGGCCATGCAGCGAATTGCGCGGAACGCCAACAGGGCGATCGTTCACCACGCCGTCGTCGTTGTTATCGGTTCCTGTAGTGACATTAGTGGGTAAGCCCGAATAAAGCGACAACCCCACGCCAACGACGAAAAATCGTGTCGGCTGGCTCGATCCCAAGAGATCAAACTTGTGACGCCGGTCATTGTCCGATCTTGCCCAATCTGCGGAAGGATCGTAACTGTTGGCAGGGAAAAAGGTAATTCCGCTCGTGTTGTTGTAGGTCTTGCTCAACCGATACTGGACTTGTCCCGAAAAGTATTTGCTCACTTTTCCTTGGAATGTCGTTTCAAGCGCGTTGCTCTTTTGGTAGCCATCAGATTGTATTTCGCGCACCTGACCCAGCGAGGGGTCGGGGATCGTGCCAGCCGGAAGAAGAGGAGCATTAGAATCGACGGACCGAAACAGGTCGATGCCGCGCGATCCAACATACATGGCGCTCAGCGTGCTTCGGGCCGTTATTCGCCGCTCGAATCCCACGCTGTACTGCAACGTGCGCGGGATGCGCGTACGAGGATCGAGTGTCACCACGCTCGCAGGAACGCTTGCCAGCTGCACGGGGGTCACCGGATACGAAGGATTCTCCACTATGAAGCGAAGCAGGGTTGCGCCATTTAAGTGCAGCAAGTCGGAAATAGGCGCGGGTCCAGTTCGGTCGAAAAATAGGCCAAGGCCACCACGGGCAACCGTCTTGCTAGTTTTGGTTCGCGCGTACGCAAAACCGATTCGCGGCGCAAAATTGTGCGGCTTGTCGTGAAAATAATTCTGCCAGTAGTAGCGCATCCCAAGCGAAACAGAGAAGTTCGGTTTGAGGCGAAGATCGTCTTCAAAGAAACCAGAAACAACCTTCTCCACAAACGTAACGCGGTCCATTCCCCGCTGAACGAGATATGTTGAAGGTTGTCCCGCGATGTAAGCAGCGACACTGCCAAATGTGTAGGCGCCGCCAGAGTTAGTGAAGTCGTCATAGGCGCGACGACTGATATCCGGCACGTCGATGCCGGAATTGATCGCATGCATTCCGGTTGAATAGCTCACGATCTCGGCGCCATCAAAGTGATATTCCGTTCGACGCAGGGTAGCCTGCGCGCCGCCGCCCGTGAATTCGCCCTGCACCACCAGTGCTGGAAGGTCGTTCAGACTTGCCGTGCGGTTATCGAAATGTCCCAGCAAGAAGCGAAGTTGGTTAACCCATTTGTCAGAAAACAGATGGGTGTAGCTGACGTTCATTTCGTGCTCATCAAAGCGGAAGTTTGTGCCCGCCTCCGGGAGAACAAAGCTGCCTACGCCCTGGTTTTGCACCGTCCGGCGCTCATAGGAGTAGCCTATCCAGAAATGATCTTTGCTAGAAAAATCGTGGAAGATGCGCCCCGATCCGAAGAAATGGCGAGTTGGATTGGGAACATTCTCGTCGATTGCGCCGCTCGGACCCTGAGCGTGGACGACGGCTTGCAAATCCAAGAAATCCTCGTCCAACGAGAGCAGGAATGTGGTTTTGCGGTTTCTTGTTAAAGGTCCGGTGATCGCGCCCTCGAAATACCGGCGCTGCTCGGCAGGTTTGCCCACTGCGAAAGCATTAGCTGCATCAAAGATCGAATCCCGAAACATAAAGTTCAGTGAGCCGTGAAAATCTGGCGTGCCGCCTTTGGTGGTTATTTCTAGACGCGCCCGACCCGGCTGTGAGAACAAAGCCGAATATGGATTCTGATTGACCTTGATGTCTTGAATAGCCGAGGCGGTCACTCCCGGCCCATTCGCTTCGACGCCATTCACAACCAAAGTGGTTCCATTCGTTCCGATGGCCGTATCGTCCAGGAAGCGAGAAGTCGCGGTGATGTAATCCTCGTCGAAGAGTGGAACGCGGTCGAGTGCGCTGCGGTCGAGTGTGTTCGAGCTCTGATTCTCCGCAATCTCGGTTGTAACCTCAGGCGCGCTTGCGCCAACAGTCACGGTTTCCGTTCGTGTAGCGATGGGCATCGAGATGCGTAGAGGAGCATTCGCCCGGGAGTCGAGAGTCACCTCGACCTGTGTGTCCCGGAATCCGTCAGCACGGGCAATAACGCGATACCCTCCAGAGGTCAGATCATCGAAGCGGAACGAACCCGCGTCGCTTGTCTTAGCCTCCATGCGAGTTGTTTCGTCCGACTTCATGACCACCACAAGCGCCCCTGGGATCGGCGCGCCAGAGGGATCAAGGACTATTCCCGTAACGGATCGCCGTGCGAGGTCTGAGGGGGCGGGCTGCTGCGCCGAAGCTATATTGGCGCTCAGAGAGGGCAGGAGGAGCAGAAGATAGAGTCGTATCTTCAAAGTATTTTCGGCCTTGAGGAGCAGCCCAAATTGTGCCGAAGCCTCCTGAATACTGTCTGAAAAAGATTTGGCACCCTTGGATCTCCATGACTGCGAAACGACTAGTTGACTTCTTAGTAGTTAGCGTGGACCTGCTCGCAATCTGGACATTGCAATGAAGGCGGTCGAAGGCATTACCCGTATCTGCGTTAATGGGAGGATCACCAGCTTCCGAATCCCCGGAGATGATTAGAACCAAAGCAAGCTTTGAAATGGCACGTTTAACATTTGACGCTGTTGAGGATGATCAGACCGACGTCCGCCCGTACTTCGGAATATAAATCTCCTACCCGCCTCTGCATGTTAGATCCTCGCGGAGGCTTTTACGGCAGCCCTACAAAAACCGAGTAGAGCTAAAGGACTGTTCTCGGGGACCCGGTGCCGCCGCACGGGATGTAGGACCGGCAGGCCCGAGCGACGAAATTAAAGTCGCCGTTCTCTTGCGGCGCGGGTCAAAAGCAGCCGAGTTTCGTTCGACCCTAGAATTGGCTTCCCGGCGTCTGAGCGAGCGCAAATATCTTCCGCGTAAGGAGCTCTCTCGCTCACGGAGCCCCTGAGATCGATCTTGAGAGGGTGCAGGTGTTTGCCAAAAGGCACAAAGTTCTCAGTGAAGATGGAGGGAGCCGAACTGTAAAACTCCGGGTACGGTTAGAAGCTCAGCTTCAGGCCCAACTGCATTGCGCGGGATCCGCCAGCCCCGAGGACGGGATTGGGCGATGCCTGATCCGGCGTCACGCAACCGCAGCCAAAACCACCGCCAGTCGGTTCGCCGATGGAAGGGTCGTTGTAGCCAGCGCCGGTTCCAATTCCTCCAGGATTTGAAAAGTTTGGATGATTCAGGATATTGAAAATCTCCGCCCGAAATTGGGCGTCGAGTCTTTCTTTGAATTTCCAATCTTTTGTTACCGAGAAATCCCAGTTTCGGAAACCGGAATCGCGGAAAATGTTACGGCCTGTGTCGCCGATGGTACCCAATGCGGCCGGAAACAGAACTGACTTGCCGTTTGTACTGACATAGCAGCCCACTGAGTTCGTTGCTGCGATCGTGTTCGCGCTGATCGCCGCAGCTGCCGCGAGGCACGGCGCGGGTGCGGTGGTTGGACTGCTTCCTGCCAATTTACAGCTGGGAAGCGCCGCCCCGCCCGTGCCGCTCCAGCAAGGAAGGTTCTGACTAGTGGACGTGAAAGCGGAATCCGGTCCGCTGACGTTCCACGCTTGACCGTAGGGATCCAGATTAGTGACTTCACCTGTGCCGCTCAGGTCATTAGTGAGATCTCTGGGGCTCCAGGGCTGCCCGCTTTGCAGGGTCACAACGGAATTGACCGCCCAGCCTTCCAGCAGTTGCGCGGGCGATTTCTTGCCGGGTATGGCATAAGACATCGTGAGTGTGAGGCGATGCCGGGTATCGAAGTCGCTGTTCCCATATTGAAATCCCGGGAGGTTGCTATCCACTGGAATTTGGGCCAATTGAACGGTGGAAGCATTGTCCAGCGCGTGGGAATAGGAGTAACCGGCGAGGAAAGAAAGGCCGTGCGAAGTTCGCTGCGTAAGGGTCACTTGCAGTCCGGCGTAATTGGAACGGTAAAAATTTCCAAGCTCATCGATGTAGGACAAATACGAGAACTGCTTGTAGTAGGGACGGGCTTTCTGCTCTGCGGTAACGCTCGCCACACTTGGATCTCCGGCCGCAATCTGAGCAGCCGTAAAGCCAGACCCGAGCGCCGCCTCATTGATGTCGAGGAATCCCGACTGGTTGCCGCCGTGGGTGCCCACGTAGCTGACATCCAAAGATAGATCGTTGGTAATGGCCTGTTGGATTCCCGCAGTCCATGTGCCCGTGTAGGGTGTTTTCAGATTTCGATCTACCGCCTCGGCAAGGCAAGGACCTATCGGCGCACCTCCGAGACCGGTAACCGAACTGTCGCCGCATTGGAATTGGAACGCGCTTTGGGGGAAGATGCTGCCGCAGGCGGTGGTACCACCGCTCACACAAGCGGCACTTTGAGCTTGCCATCCAGGTGTAAGCACGCTGCCTGGGGGGCTGACGGCGGCCACTTGAATATTCCCCGAACCGGGTACTCCGCCAGGATTAGCGGCCGTGTAAATGGAGTTTCCCGTCGGCGTCAGGGTGAGCCCCAATGACTGAGCGGTTGCGACGAAGCTGATAATCGGAAGGGCGGAGTACATGAGGCTGCCACCCGCCCGTAACACTGTCCGCCCGTTGCCTCTCATATCCCACGCGACTCCTACACGGGGTGAGAAGTCGCGGAAATCGCCGTTGTAGGGACTGCCGATCTGCTTTCCGACTTGCACGAGTCCCATGGACGGATCGAATTCGCCCAAAAGATTATTCGATTCTTTGATCACCGAGTTGTATTCCCAGCGCAGACCGAGATTTAACATCACTTTGCGAGTGGCGCGCCAGTCGTCCTCGCCGAACAAGGCGTACTGATTCTGGGTAATGTGCCGCTGGGGGTTACCTGCGAATATTCTATTTCCACCGGACTTTACGCTGCCTTGCAAGAAAGCCTCAAGGTTTGAGAATGCGACTACGCCCTTGCCGTTCTGCACGGTATCGCCATTGACGGTGTTGTTGATGAATTCGCCGCCGATCTTATAGGTCTGATTCCCATGCACGAGGGTGTAGTGGTCGAGAATCTGAAGACTGCCGTCCGGCCCGATCAGTTTGGCGAGAGATGAGCCTGTGTTGGCAAAACCCGTGATCTTTATGGTTGGGAATCCGAAAAGGAATGGATTCGTCTGGCCGGTGTTCAAACCGTAGGCGAGCGGATTCACATTGGCGTCGACCGAATCATAAAGTTGGTTAAAGCGGTCGTAGCCAACCCGAAATTCGTTGACGCGGGTGGAACTCGGCGTCCAATTCCACGCGCCAGACCAGAGTTGAGCCTTCGCGCCATAGCTGCCGTCCCATGGAGCATTGGCCGTGCCAGGAACGCCGTAAAGTCCGGCCGCGACGATGCCGCCCTCTCCGATAAAGTACATGCCGTTGATGGAATTGTGATCATTGATACGATAGTCGATCTTGGCGATTCCATTGTCCTGGCGGGCCACATTCAAGAGACCAAGAAGGATGCCTTGCTGTCCGGTGTTACCTGGAAGCGTGGGGAACAGAGCTTCGGTTGGGCCTGGAGTGTAATTTGTTGGCGCCACCTGACAAGTCGTTGGGTTGAGTCCCGCGAGCTGGGCGCTGAGAGGGGTAATCTTAATGTTCTTTGCATTCAAATCCAGGCAGGCATTCACCAAGCTGGCCGTAACGTTGGTCTTTGTGGCTCCGCCGGGCAATAAGGTTGTCGCTGGTGTGGTGGTGGTGCCTGTGCTTCCTACCGAGTAACGCTGCCCTTCGTAGTCGGCGAACCAGAAGACCTTGTCTTTCTTGATCGGCCCGCCGGCGCTGCCTCCGAATTGCTCGAGTTGCACCGGTTGCTTCGGATTCGGAGCCACATCGAAATAGTTTCGCGCGTCAAAGGAGGTCTCGCGGCCAAACGCAAATCCGCTTCCGTGAAGGCCGTTTGTGCCCGACTTCACGCCGACGTTCACAATGGCGCCGGGCTTCCACCCGAATTCCGCCTTGGGATTTTCTTCCGTGTTCATTTCCTGGATAGCGTCGAGTGGCAAGCCGGTGGCCGCATCTCCCTGGGGCATGGGCGAATTGACCACGCTGTTTCCCGTATAAGCCTCGTCCGCTCTCAGGCCATCGATCAAGTAACCAACATCTTCGGCTCGCGTGCCGTTGGACGACCAGGTATCGATTCCACCGCCCTGATATGCGGTTACACCGGGCCGCAATTCCATCAAGTTCTTGAAATCGCGTCCATTCATTGGGAGGGACACCAGAGTTTGCTGGCTGATCGTGCCACCCAGCGTGACGTCGGTGGTATCGACCGCGGGCGCTTCAGAGGTCACCGTGACGGTCTGCGTTTGCTGACCGGGTTGCAATACAAGGTCAACCCGAACCGTCTGCCCCACCTCCACCATGACGTTCGAATGCTCCAGCGTCTGGAAGCCGGTCGCTACGGCTCGGACAGTGTACGTTCCGGGAATCAGGTTCGGAGCGACGTACGCGCCGGCACTATCCGTGGTCAAGGGTCTCGATACTCCTCGAGCGACATCAATCACCGTGACCGCAGCGCGAGAGATGGCGCCGCCTGTTTGATCAAACACGCTCCCCTGAATCGTTCCTTGATTGGCTTGCGAAAATAGAGGGATGCCACCCAGCAAAATCAGCGTCATTGCAAGCAGCCAACGCACAATATTTCTGGTGTTCAGATTTATGCTCTCTTGAATTGCCATGTATTCCTTATGAGCAAAACGCAACTTTTCCGAACGAATCATGGGAAACTCCTCTGACACCAGTAGAGGTTATTTTCTGATTTTGTCGTATTGAACTTTCTCGCGGATTGGTGACCCCACGCCACCGGACCGCCGCGATGCTCAAAAAAACTATCCTGGCGTGAAACTATTCGACGCAAACTCCCGTGTCAAGAGTTTTATGGGATTCTTACGAGCGAAATAATTGCTTAAAGCACATATTTATAGTCTGCAAACACGTCCCCGAGATGCAGATCCACGTACCGAGCTAGCGCTGATAATCCGCGAGCCAACAGCCGGCCTTAAAGTAGTTCTGTGTTCCCTGCGGGATTCATGCGACGTAACAGGTGAGATGAAAGCGTCTGGTGCAGATGCCTATATTTCGATACTCACCGTGTTGGCAAAATTCAATAAAACTATGAGAGCGCTGGTAAGCGATACATCTCAGAAGTGAGATAAACGTCTAACGCAGATTACACGAGGTTGTGTAGCGCTCCCGCTCAAACTGGACGGCCCACCTAGGTAGAATTAGGGCCTCCAATCGTCCCATTGCATCTGGAAAAAGAAAAGGAAGTCTGTACGGCAGAGTACCGGAGCTTGCAAGAAGCGCGAATATGGATCGCTCGTTGGATACAGGAATACAATCACGACCGGCCGCACGGCGGAGTCGAAAACCGTACTCCGCAGGAGGGTTTTTGGACTTTGCAGTTCTAATTGAAAGCGAGGTTCTGAACGTCTAAAGTGCCGCGGAGTATTACAACCTTTCCAACTACTGTCCATAAATTAGCACACGGAAAGTGCCAAGCACCGTGGGCGCCTGCGGGTTCGGCCTCTCGGCAGTAGGCGCCGGGGCGGGGCCAAAGTCCGAGGTGTCCAGGAATAGCCTGTGCGTCTTGATGTCTAAGCTCATGGTCTTCGCGCCAAATTCGGTTTTGACCGTCTCAACGACGCTGAACTTTTCGGGGGAGTCCTCGTGGAAAACATGGATGTTTCCCTCGCGGGTCGAGACAAAGATAGTATTGGTCGCGGGATCATACGCTGCCGCGTCTGTTCCGGCAGTGATAGGAAATGACTGGATGATCTTCCCGTTGTCCGCATCCATCACCACCAGAACTTGCGGATTGCGGCCCGCGCTGAAAAGGCGGCGATGTTCTCGATCCATGGCCAGCGCGGTAGACCCGCCCGAAGGGGCCGTGGGCCATCGCGACTTGATGTCCAGCGTGCGAGAATCGATCGCGATCACTTGATTCTCCTTGGAAAGATCCGCGTAAATCATCCCTTTTCCATCCGCCACGGCAAATTCCGGGGAGCCGCCCAGATTCAGGGTTTTGATCACGCCTCCAGTCTTGGCGTCGATTACGGTAGAGCTGTGGCTATCGCCATTCATCGTAAATACACGCTTCGACGCGGGATCGTAAACGATGCAGTCGGTATCAGGCTCCGATTTCACTTCGTCGAGCACCTTCAGCGTTTTCAGATCAAAGATGGTCACCTGGGCGAGCGTGCCGTCGCTAATGAACCCACGATTGAATTCAGTCGCGAGCGCCACGCCATGCTGACGCTTGAAACCGGGGATGTAGCCGATGAGAACACCTGAGTCAGCGTCCATTACCTCGACGGCGGTGCCGCGCGACAAATAGACCCGGCGGCCCGCTGAATCGACGTTGATGTAGTCGAAGTACTCCGTGGTGCTGCCCTCAGCGGCGCCAAAGCTATATTTATTGAGCAGGTGGTAATTCCCCGCTTGAGGAAAGGCCGCGAAAGCGGCGCCGAACAACGGAAGCACCAAGAAAAGCACACAACGGCCGGAAAATCGTCCGAGGTCCACGATGAGCCTCCTTAAACAGCGGCGCACGCTGATAACGTGTATCCCACTCTGGCGGTCGTTTTGCCTTGTATCTTGTCAGCAAAAGCTGAAAATCACATGAAAATTCGCACCCCTCGGCCTCGGGTTGACGCGGAGACGAATTCCAAAACCAATTCCCGGTTGCCCGAGAAGCCGCAGCAATCTTCTCTAGTCCAACAGGTCAATCACATTTAAGAGTGCGAAACTACCGGGATCGTAAACAACCACGTAGCCGTCGAAGTACCCTAGCGCATATCCCGGCGGTGGTGGCGGCAGGTAGGCGAATAGGCCAGGAGGAATCGGCCGGAAGTAGCCGCGATATGGGAATGGTATATAGGCGCCGATCACGAAACGTGGGCGGTGCGCCCGATCAACGTAACCGAAGTTGCGAGCGTAGTAGCGTCGCACTCGATCTCTGTCGCGAGGGCTGAAATAGTAGCCGGGACGGGAATGTCCGGCATAGGGACCATGCCCAGAGTAGGGAGGTTGCCCGGGATGCGGAGGAGGCGCGCCGTGAGGTCGCCCTGGAAGCACAGGAGGGCGCGGAGGAGTTCCCGGAGCCGGTCGCGCGGCGGAGTTGAATGAGCCGTGGTCTTGGATGTGCCCCTGGTCCCTCTGGATGAGGTCCGCCAGAATGAGGAGCCGGGTTTTCTGCTGGTGGTGCTGGCGGCACTGGACCACCTGGTGGTTTCGAGGGCTGATTCCCACGCGGTGCACCGCCATCCGCATTAAGAGCCAACCTTTGTCGAGAAAGGAGCGGATAGTGGGTCGGCAGCTCGCTATTGCCCCCAGGGTTCGCGGACATCGCCAACGAAATGGTTGGGAGAGCGAGACTACTAAAAAGCAGCAGGGATGCAAAACGAGTGATTCTGGTGATCTTCATGTCATTCTCCTTTGTAATTTTCGAAGTCAGTCATTCTTCTGTAAAACTCGAACACTTTTATCGTCCTTAATCTTCGATCCGAGAAGTGCGGTGCTCTCTGTGCTCTCTTTGCTTCTGGCAGTCCTCCAGCAGCTATGGTTGTTCGGAGACAATCTCGGCATTCGCCGGTTCCGTGAGCGGGAGGTCCACCGTCATCGGTGGGTGGTCCGAAATGCGATCGGCGACAGACTCGTTCAACTCGCGCATTGTTATCGGGAAGTGCGGTGCGAACCAATCGCTTTGTCCCGAGCCTCGGGGATTCTGTATGAACGGTTTGACGAAGAACCAATCGAGCTTGAAACGGCCCACGAGACCGCCATAGTCGCGAGCAAACGCGTAAGTTGGAACGAAACCCTTCGTCGCCCGCTCATTGCTGTCGGCGAGTGTCCGGCCCCTTTGCTCGAGCGTTCGAGCCGGATCTCCGCGGAAGTCGAATGAGCGCTCATCTGCGAACCGGAACTTTTCGACCGTCTTAAAAAGAGACCGTTCCCGGTTGTCCCAGAAGATCGGCACATGAAACGCGGTGGGATCGTTGTATCCGTGGAGATAATGAACGGGAAAGAGCGCAAACTTGTAGATTCCCAGCGGGTGGAAGTACGAAACGGTCTGGCCAATCCAGAATTGGTAGTCCGTCACGCGGCTCATGATTTCGTTGCGTACGGAAGTAGGAGTATTGTTTTTGCCCGTCGTGTTCAGGTCCCCCGCCATCACGAGTGGATTTCGTTCATCCTTCACATATGCCAGCAGCGCGTCCATTTGCCCGCGCCGGCACTTCGGCGTGCAGCGATTTTCCAAATGAGTAGCGACGATCGTTGCTTCTCCCGTAGGCAGCTCGGGAATCTCCACGTCCGCGATCAACGCCATTCGGCCGCCTTGACGCACCTCGCGTCCGATTCTTTCTCTGAACAAGCGGTTGCGGCCCATCGCTTGCCTTTTTCAAGCTTGGCGGCCTCTTTGGCTTCCCGCCCGTACCAGTCGTAGCAGACGGGCAAACGCAGAATGCGCGCATTGCGAATTGGATAGCGGCTTAAAATGGCCGTGCCGTGGAGGCCGTGATAGCGGTCTGCGTCCACGTGAAGATCCTGTTGCAGCCGTGCGTCTCGCTGCGGATCCGGCAGATGCAATTGCTGCGTCCCCAAGGCGAACACCGGATCCACCTCGAGGAACTCCACGCCATAGGCATAGTTCATGTGCAGAGCGGCGGCGAGTTCCGCCGCAACGTCGCGATACTCTGTCCGTTTCATGCCCAAATCGACTTCATTCAGCACAAGCACATCGGCTCCCTGCAGGGTGGCCAGCTGCGACTCGATTAATTCTTTGCGAGCTGCGCTGATTTGGACTTGATTCCCGCGCATACGCTCGAAGCCGCCTGTATCCGTCAGTGCCGCCCGGATGAGTTCGAAGTTCAATCCGCGTTCGATGTTCCACTGCCCTACTCGAACTACTGCTCCAAGATTTTCAACTGCGGGGCGGTGGGGCTGCGCGGCTTCGCCGTCTGGAGCATTGTGGACAAAAGGTGTTGTGAGAAGCGTTTCAAGTCGCGCGCCCAGCTGCCCTTGAGGATCGGGTGTCGAAGCGAGCGTAACGAGATCGTCGAACGACAGCATGCCGGGATTCGGCTGGCGTTTTTTTTGACTCTGCGAAGTTTTCTCCTGCGCGCACGCGGGCAGCACAAGCAACGAAAGCGCGAGGCATAGTCCGATTGCTTTTTTCATGTGCTTTCTCCCTGTAATTCGACCTGACCGCCGCCCGCGATTTCGCCCGCGGATCGCGCATTCATACTTTGCTGCGAAAGTGCCTTCCCGTCTTGCCCGGGAAACTTCCGGCCCAGCCAAGTAAATGCGCCGCGTACGACGAAGACGTTCAGAAATATGGAAATCAGCGAGGCGGCGATCACCGTGCTGAAAACGTTTTCGCCGACCATTCCCGCCGATCGGGCAACCTGCACGACCACGAAAGACAGTTCGCCAATCTGCGTTAGCCCCGAAGCGACGGCAATCGCAGTCCACAGGGGATAGCGGAAAAGATGAACCACCGCCGTCCACGCTAGGAATTTACCGATGACGATGAGAAGCAACAGGGCGCCAAGTAGTGGAAGGTTGTTGAACAGGACCTTAGGATCTATCAGCGTTCCGATGGAGACGAAAAAAAGCGCGACGAAAGCGTCTCGCAGCGGCACGAGCTGCGCGTGGGCGTCGTGGAGATCTTCGAGCCCGCTGATGGATAGACCGGCCAGAAAGGCGCCAAGAGCGACCGAAAATCCGACAGCTTCGGCCAGCGCCGCGGTCCCCAAGCAAAGCGCTATCGCGACCAAAAGAAAAAGTTCCGCGTTGCACGTCAGTTTGACTCGCCGAAGAATGGGCGGAATCACTTTGATGGCCAGAAATACGAGCGGGACTAAAAGGATGAGCGCTTTGCCGAGAGTCCACGCCGCCTTGGAAAAGCCGCCATCGCCAGAGCCGCCAAATGCGGGGAGCATCACCGTCATGCAGATGACGGCAAGATCCTCCATCAACGTGATCCCGATCATCACGCGCCCATAGGTTGTCGATAACTTTCCGCTGTCGGCCAGCAAGCGCGCCAACACCATGGTGCTCGCCACCGAAACAGCAGCGCCTATCACAACTCCTTCCGTGAGGGTCCAGCCGGCGAGCTTTCCTGCAGCCATTGCCAAGCCCATGATGAGCATGATCCCGACGGGTGCGCCTAGCAACGCAACCCATTTCACTCGCATCAGGTCCGGAATCGAGAATTCCAC
>Ga0182024_10013091_pt1 | contig 16276 bp, 8 predicted proteins | sample P32metaG_FD_120480 | JGI IMG/M metagenome (GOLD analysis project Ga0182024, IMG submission 120480) | Permafrost microbial communities from Stordalen Mire, Sweden - P3-2 metaG (Illumina Assembly) | ecosystem: Environmental > Terrestrial > Soil > Wetlands > Permafrost | place: Sweden: Stordalen... | reverse complement strand
TATCAATCCATCGAAATCCTCAGCAAGGAAAAAGGCATCGAGTCGCAGATCATTCGCGACGCGGTGAAGGACGCCATGCTGGTGGCGGCGCGCAAGCATTTCCACACCGAAGAGGACATGGTGGCGGATTTCGACGAGAAGGGCGCCATCCTGATTTATGGTGTCCGCAGGGTGGTCAACGAAGTGGCCGATCCCCTGCGCGAAATCTCGCTCGACGCCGCGCGCGCGGTCAAGCCGGACGCCGAAGTGGACTCCGAAGTTCGCTTTCCCAAGCCCACCGAAGCGCTGGGGCGCATCTCCGCCCAGACCTTCAAGCAGGTGATCCTGCAAAAGGTTCGCGAAGCCGAGCGCGAAAATATCTATTCCGAATATTCGGGCCGCGTGGGCGAGCTGGTCACCTGCATCGTGAAGCGCCTGGAAGGCCAGGATCTGGTCGCCGATATGGGCAAGACTGAGGCCCGGCTGCCGAAAAAAGAGCAGTCCAAGCTCGAAAGCTTCAGCGTGGGCGACCGCATCCGGTCCATCATCAAGAGCGTCGAAAAGGCCGGTAAGAACGCGGGCGTCATCATCTCGCGCGCCGCGCCGGAGCTGGTGATGCGCCTTTTCGAGCAGGAAGTGCCGGAGATCTACGACAACACCGTGATCATCAAGGGGTGCGCGCGGGAAGCCGGTGAGCGCACCAAGATCGCCGTCTCCAGCCGCGACCGCGACGTGGACAGCGTGGGCGCCTGCGTGGGCATGAAGGGGATGCGCGTGCAGTCCATCATCCGGGAGCTGCGCGGCGAGAAAATCGACATCATCGAATTCAACGACGATCCAGTGGTGTTCGCGACCCATGCGCTGAGTCCCGCGAAAATTTCGCGCGTGTCCATCATCAGTCCGGCCGACAAGCACATGGAGGTGATTGTCGACGATACCCAGTTATCGCTCGCCATCGGCAAGAAGGGCCAGAACGTGCGCCTCGCCGCCAAGCTCCTGGGCTGGCGGATCGACATCAAGAGCGAAGAGGAAAAGCGGCAAGAGGTGGAGTCGCAGATGGCCGCGCTGGTGGTTCCCGGCGCGCCGGTCGCGGTGCTGCTGGATCACGGTCTCGCCGAAGAAGTGGTCGAAAAGCTGATGGCCGCCGAAGTGTCCACTGTCGAGCGGCTCGGCTCCATGACCCCGGAAGAACTCGACGCCATCGGGATCGGAGCCGATATGGTGGAACAGATTCAGCTCTCCGTCAACGGCTATTACGGGCAATTTGAGTCGCCCGCTGAGGACACCGCGGAAGCGCCGGCCGACTTGGCGGGGCAGGCCATCTTGTCGCCTGCCGAGGGATCTTCCGAAGCGGAAGCACCTTCTGAAACATCCGGCGAAGCGTCTCCCGCCACAACCGCGGAAGCCAATGCATCGGAAATTAGCAACCAGAAATCGGACACTGAAAACGAATCTGTTACGATAAAGAACACGGAAGGTTCGGGTGAAGGTGAGGTCGGGAGCGTGTAAAACCCCTGCGCACGTTTTTTGCGCCAGGGGCATCACTGTATGAGTAAAATCCGCATTAATGAGCTGGCTCGCGAGCTTGAGGTCAAGCCCCATGTGATCATCGATCTGCTGCGCGACCTCGGCGTGCCGGACAAAAAAACCCACTCGAGTTCGGTCGACGACGACGTCGCGCTCGAAGTGCGCCGCCGTGTCGCGGCAGAGAGCGGCGCCGCGGGAAATGGAGCCGGACCCGCCGCATCCCCGGCTCCGCACCAGCCGTCTCCAGCCATCGAACACCCGGCTCCCGCGCCGTCGCGGGAAGCCCGCGAGCAGCCCGCCGCGAAAACCGGACCGGCGGTCGCGGAGGCTTTGCGGCACGAAACACGCCCCGAAATCGCCAAAGAAGTTTCCGATGAGTCTGCGTCCCCGGCCGTGAAACCGCACCCGCTGCGGCCTCCGCTTTCGGCAACGTCCCCGCTTTCACCTATGGGCCTTCCGCTGGCTCCGCCTGTCGCGCGAGGCTCGGCGATTCCCGCAAGGCCGGTTCCCTCGCCCAAGCCCGGTCAGATTATTTCGGGTCCGCGTCAGCCCATGCCCTCCGGCGATCTTCCGGGAGTTCCGCCGCAGTTGCCGATTCCCGGATCGTTTCAAGCATCCGCTCCCGCATCCGGACTTACTTCAGGAACGGCTCAGCCGGGCGTATCCCGGCCCGCGCTTCCGGCGCATCCGGTGCCCAGTATTCCGACACCGCGCTCCACTCCACGTCCGGCCGGGCCCGGTGCTCCCGCGCCACACGCCGCGCCAGGTCAACACATTGGTCAACACATTGGTCAACCTGGTCAACATTCTCAACATTTGGGTCAGCCCGCCACGCAGCAACCGGTGGGAGGCGGCAGTCCTTTGCGCCCGCCCGCCAAGCCGAATCTCGCGGGACAGCCCGTGGCTCGGCCGATAGTGCCGCCCCGGCCCGACATGGTCGCGCGGCTCGCGAAACCCCCGGTGCCCGGCGCGCCGGCGATGCCTCGTCCCGGCATGCCGACCACTCGACCCGCGAGTCCCACGCCCGGCCGTCCCATTTATACCGGTCCGGTTCGTCCCGGCCAACCATTGATGCGGGGCCCCGGCGGCCCTCCCTCGGGTCCCTCCGGACCTCCACGCCCCGGAATGCGCGGGCGTCAGATGCATCCCACTTCGCCGCTGCGCGCCGAACCGGCCACCATGCCCACCGATCCCGGACGCCGGCACGCTACCAAGCCGGGTACGCGGGATCGCCGCCGCGACGTGGATCAGGAAGAGGGTCGTATCCGGCCGGTGGCGCGCCGCTCCGCTGCGTTTGAGCCGCCGCCGATCGATCGCGAGATCACCATCGCCGAAGGCGTTACCGTCAAGGAGCTTTCCGAAAAATTGGGGATCAAGGGCAACCTCGTGGTCAAGCGGCTGATGGAGAAGAAAATCTTCGCGACCATCAACCAGACTCTGGACGTGAAGCTGGCCGAAGAGTTGGCGCGCGATTTCGGCGCGTCCACCAATAAAGTCAGCTACGAAGAAGAGACCACCCACGACATTCAGCAGACGGAGGTCGAGCTCGATCGCGAAAAACGCGCGCCCGTGGTCACCATCATGGGCCATGTCGATCATGGCAAGACCTCGCTGCTCGACGCGATCCGTTCGGCCCACGTGGCCGACCATGAAGCCGGCGGAATCACGCAGCACATCGGCGCGTATGCGGTGGAAAAGAACGGCCACAAGATCGTGTTCATCGACACGCCGGGTCATGAGGCGTTCACTCGCATGCGCGCCCGCGGCGCCAAAGTCACCGATATCGTGGTGCTGGTGGTGGCGGCCGACGACGGCGTGATGCCGCAGACGCTCGAAGCCATCGATCACGCCAAAGCCGCCGGCGTGCCCATCATCGTCGCCATCAACAAGACCGATAAACCCGACGCCCAGCCGGAGCGCATCAAGCAACAGCTCGCCGATCGCGGCCTGCTGCATGAGGATTGGGGCGGCGACACGGTGATGGTGGAGGTCTCGGCGAAAACCAAGAAGAACCTCGACACGCTGCTCGAAATGATTCTGCTGGTGGCCGATATGCAGACCTTGAAGGCCAATCCCGCGCGGCCCGCCATGGGCACCGTGCTCGAGGCGCAGCTCGATCGCGCGCGCGGTCCGGTCGCCACTGTGCTGGTGCGCAACGGAACGCTTAAAGTCGGCGACTATTTTATCTGCGGCTCGGTGTTCGGACGCGTGCGCGCCATGTTCGACGATCGCGGCGCCCCCATTCGCGAAGTGGGTCCCTCCATGCCCGCCGAAGTGCTTGGGTTCGAATCCCTGCCGGAAGTCGGCGACGCATTCCAGGCCGTCACCGATACCGCCAAGGCCAAGCAGATCGTCATTTATCGCGAAAGCAAGGCCCGCGATGTGGCGATGTCGAAGACCAATCGTATTACGCTCGAACAGTTCCACGACCAGCTGAAGGAAGGCGAAGTCAAGGAGCTGAATATCATCCTCAAGACCGATGTCGGCGGCACCGCGGAAGTGCTTACCGATACGCTTCAGAAAATCTCAACCGACAAGATCCGCATCAAGGTGCTGCGCGCCGCCGTCGGAGCCATCACCGAAAGCGACGTGCTCCTGGCCTCTACTTCGGAGGCGATTATCGTCGGCTTCAACGTCCGTCCGGAGCGCAACGCGCAGGTGCTCGCCGAGCAGGAAAAAGTCGACATCCGTCTGCACACCATCATTTATGAGCTGGCCGACGAGATCAAGCGCGCCATGACCGGCATGCTGGACCCGGTGTTCAAGGAAGTCTACAAAGGCCGCGCGCAGGTGCGCGACGTGTTCCGCATCTCAAAAGTGGGTACTGTCGCCGGCTGCATGGTGCAGGACGGAGTCATCGCGCGCGCCGCCGAAGTGCGGCTGTTGCGCGACAACGTGGTGGTTCATACCGGCAAGGTGCTGGGCCTCAAGCGCTTCAAAAACGACGCGAGCGAAGTGAAATCGGGATTCGAATGCGGTATCTCGCTTGAGAATTACAACGACATCAAGCCCGGCGACGTGATCGAAGCCTTCGCCACGGAGCGCGTCGCCACCGAGGCTTTGGTATAAGACGATCCGCGCCGCTTCCTCCAACAACCGCCGACGCCCTACTCCTTGAGGCGCGCCCGTCAGGGCGCGCGCAAATCCGAACGCGGTCTCGCCGCGTTGAAACGCCTCGACGCTGCGCTCGCCGCAGTCGCCAGAGGCGACTCCCCTATGGCTGTCTGCTAGAATCCCGCAAGCGTGTTCTTCGACGTCCTCGGCGCGATCACGGATATGGAGACGTTCGCGAGAGGCGCGTCGATCCGCGAACTACCTCGTCTTCGTAAGCTTTACGGCAAAGGGCGTTGGCGAAAGCGAAAAGGGTTCGCAGATGTGCGACTGCCGAATGGTACGATACGAAGAGCCGAGATTCATTGGTACGAACCCCGCCCGTCAGGGCGGGGATAATGGAGCCTAGAGGGTCGATACGCGAATACAATGAAAATGATCTAACTATGCCGGCCAAAGAAAAAGGATTTGCCGTGTGCCTGCGGAACCGCGGATTCGTCGCTTCACTCGAGGTCAGAAAGTTGTATCCGTTCATCGACGATCCGGACGCGGAAGCCAACCATCTCATTCGGGTGGTTGACGAATCGGGCGAGGACTACCTCTATCCGGCCCGATTGTTCCGCAAGCTGGCGCTCCCTGGCGACATCCAGCGGGCGCTACGGATGGCTTCCTGATCCGGCAAGAGAAAATGGTCTAGCCGCAAATGGACGCAATCAAACGCGCATCCGGAAGCTTATCATCCGTGTTTATCTGCGTGTATCCGCATTTACGCGGGCCATTCTAAAACCGTGCCTAGCGTCGGCGTCATCACCTTCGAGCTGAGACTCGAAGAATCCCATTCCCTCAAAGACAAACGCCATTTCGTCAAGGGCCTCAAGGACCGCCTGCGCACCCGCTTCAATGTCTCCGTCGCCGAGATCGGCTATCAGGATTCCTGGCAGCACGGCCTGGTCGCCGCGGCCGTGGTCGCCACCGATCAGGCGTTCGCCGAGCAAATCCTCCAAAACGTGGAGCGCGACGCCGCCTCGCTGCTCGGCCCTCTGCTGGTCGCCGCCACCATCGAATGGCTTGCTTAAAGAGGATGGCTAGCATCGCGCGCTTCAACGGCACGCGCACCGAAGTCGAAACCAAGATTGGGTGGCCCGGCCAAATCAATCGATATCGCGTCGACATTCTCCTCCCCGGCAGTGTCCCGCGCGGCATGTCGTGGCTGGACCTCAGCGCCAACGGCATCACCGGTCCGGGCATCGAGATTCCCGTATGATGACGCATTGGGCCGCGCATGGGCGGCCCGTTTGAATCTTGTATCCTGAAGCGTGCGTTTTCACTCGACCAAGGAGTCGGCCGAGCGGGGAGAGGTGACGGTGCTTGCGTGTCTTGAGACGGTCGCCGCAGTGGCGATTTCCTTCTTGATCGCGCGGCATCGGCATTCGATCGCGCATATTAAGGTGGCTGCGTGTTTGGCGCCGCTCCTCCTCTTGCGCACGCCCCATTCCACTGGACTTGCGCTGCACTGGATCGACAATTTCTACGCGTGGGCCCAAAGAAGGTTTGCCAAGCTGGACGGATTGGGCGAGAAAAGTTTCACTCTCTCGCTGCTTATTTTGTGGCCGTTATTCCTCTTCCTCGCCAGGTCCTTCTCCATCGCTGCCACCGTGGTCCGCCACCCGCTGGACAGCCTACAAGCTATTCCGTCAAATTGGCGATGGGTGACTTTGGAGACCGACTTATTTCATCCGCCCGAGGTAGTACCGGGAGCTGAGCGACACCTGCAGGCGAGCAATCTGAAGTACGCCCCTCTGCTCACCTTTGAATCTTATCTCACGGAGTTCAGAAGGTATCCGGCTTCCGATTCGGGTGCCCGGTTCGCGGATGTTCTCCTCGGCGCATTGACATACCTTCCGGCAATGCTGTACCGGTTCTCTCTAAAATCCACCTGCGCCATCTACCTTCCGCTCCTCTTCATCGCCGACGACCACAAGGCCCCCGACCTTAAAGGACAACTCAACGACCTGGTTCACTCAGAGATCGAGGGCCTCAAGCGATGGTACTCGCTGTTCGTTCTCGTCTGCCTCAACGCGATCCCGATCACGATCTACTTCGCCATGCGAGCTTGGTGGCATTTGGTCGCCGCGTGGATGGAGAGCCACATCTCGGTTACAGCAATCCGACTTTCGTCAGTGTTCCTGTTCACAACACCACAAGGAATTGAGCTGGATGGGTGGCACATTGCACGAACCTTTAACTGTTTGCTCACGCTCGTTTTGTTTCTATTCGCGCGCGAGAAACTTCGCAAGAACGATGAGGGGCCGCCTTCCGAAGCGATAAACGCGTGGCTAAGAGTCCGCCGCGTTCTGACGGTTTATATCATCGGTTGCACGGTCTATCTCATCGTGACGACCGTGGACTGGCACGCGCTACCCCCGGTACACGTCCGTTGGCTCCCCGCCTAAAATCCAGGGAAATTCAAACTTCACGGCGCTTAGTGCGCGACAAGAAATCCTTCACGCGTGTGATCTGCTCGCGAATGGTAGCAAACTCTTCCAGTCCCAGCTGAATCTTAGCGCCAAGATCAGCCTACACGAACCAGCTCTCCACTGCCGATCAGATGCCGCACCCGAGGAGTTTTGTCGTCAAGGTCCAAGAGATCGACAGGCCGCCCAACAACGTCAGAGACTCGGCTCACCGCCGAAAAATAGACCTCCGGAGGAAGCCCGGACACGGCGAGATCGATGTCGGAATCCGGGCGCGATTCGTTCCTCGCGTACGAACCAAAGATGAAGACTTCCGAGGCGCCCATGCTTCGCAAAAGGTCCGCAGCCGTGCGAACTCCGTCATTTTCAATCGCCGTTGTAGACATAGAGACGCGAGCGGCCCAAGCGGTCGAGGAACGGGCCCCCGACGTTGACTATACCACTCCCACATCGGATTTGAGAGGCGTTCGGCGGTACCATGAGGCATGCCGTCAAGATTGACCGTTCGGATGGACGAAGACACATTGGCGATTCTCGACAAACTCGCGGCGCGCTTTTCGAAATCGAGAAGCGAAGTGGCTCGCGACGCGATCTGGAGTTTCTCGCCCGGCAGCGACTCAGTCGGAGAGAAGCTGACGCCGCCATCGCGCCGAAGCTCCGCTACGAAACGACGCAACGGACGGCTTAAGGCGTGAGTCGATAAACTGCGCCGTCACGCCAAATCGAATTTCTCGTGATGCAGTTGAGCGTCGCTTCTCACCAGCACCGGCCGCCGGAGGACCTCCTCCAGCTCTTCCAGATACTTATTCTGATTCGACTTCAACACCTTCGCGACATCCGGATGCACGCGCAGCATCACGTCCTTACCTTCGACGCTCGCCGACATCTTGCGAGCCTCGGTCAGGATTTCGTTCACCACCGTCTGCACGCTCTTGATATATCCCGCGCCGTCACAGTGCGGACACGGCGAGCATAAGGTCCGCTCCAGCGATTGCTTCACGCGCTTGCGCGTGATCGCCACCAGCCCGAAATCGTTGAACTGGAGAATCTTGTACGGCGCGCGATCCACGCGCATCGCCTCTTCCAGAACCTGCATCACTTTCTGGCGATTCTTGCGCTCATCCATGTCGATGAAATCGATCACGATGATGCCGCCCAGATCGCGCAGCCGCACCTGCCGCACGATCTCCTTAATCGCCTCCGTATTGGTTTTGACGATGGTGTCTTCCAGTCGATTCGTTTTCCCCACGTACTTGCCCGTGTTCACGTCGATCGCCACCAGCGCTTCGGTCTGGTTGATCACGATGAACCCGCCCGATTTCAGCCACACCTTCGGGCGCAGCGCCTTTTCGAGCTCTGCCGTGACGTTGAACGCGTCGAAAATCGGCGCCTCGCGCGTGTACAACTTCACCTTCCCCACCAGCCCCGGCTGGAACTGTTCCACAAACCGCAGCACGCTCACATAGGTATCTTCGCTGTCGATCCAGATGGCTTTGAAGTTGTCCGCCAACTGATCCCGCAGAATCCGCTGCACGATGTCGAGATCGTGATGCAGCAGCACCGGCGCGGGCCGCTTCTCCGCCTTGTTGCGGATGTCCATCCACAGGTTGTAGAGGAACGCCATATCGGAGGCGATCTCTTCTTCGGTGCGCCCTTCGGCGGCGGTGCGCGTGATGAATCCGCCCAGCGGTCCGGGCCTGCGCCCTTGCAGAATGCGCTTCAGCCGCAGGCGTTCCTCATCGCTCGAAATCTTGCGCGACACGCCCATGTGTTCGAGCGTCGGCATGAACACCACGTACCGTCCCGGCAGCGCGATGTGCGAAGTGATGCGCGCGCCCTTTTGCCCCAGCGGTTCTTTGGCGATCTGGACGATGATCTCCTGGCCCTCCTTCAGCAGGTCGGTGATCAACGGCGTGCCCGATGGTAGCGTGGAGATTGGCCGCGATACCGTGCGCTGGTCGCCGGTTCTTTCCGGGCCTCTGTCCGGAGGACGGTCGCCAGGCGCTTCCGGCCCGCGCCCGCGCCGCCGCGTTCTCCGCGAAATGCCCCGATGCGGATAGCGCCCGCCCCGCTCGCGCACCTGCGCCGCTCCGGAATTGGTTTCAGTTCCGGATGCCCCATTTCCGGAGGCCTCGCTTCCGGATGCCTCACTTCCAGATGACTCGCCGCTTGCTCCTTCACCAGCCGATTCCCCTTCATCCGCTTCGTCGATCAGGTCGACTCCAGAATCCATTCCCCCGGCATGGCTCAGGATCATCTCCTGAATGTCGCGATCCTCGTCTTCATCGAGCATCGCGGTGGCCGGACCTCCCTCGGCTTCTTCCGGCTCCATTTCCTCGCCATCCTGGTTCACATCCGAGTGACTGACATCCGCGTGGGCCACATCCGAGTGCACGATATCCGGCGCGTTCATATACGGCAACGGCGGCGGCGTGCCGGGAGCGCGGACGTGTGTGGTCGCGGCATCCTGGGGTTCCGTTATCGCAGCCGATTCCGCCATGGGACCGGTGTGAGCGGGCGCATCCGGCAGCGCGTTCTCGGGCGGATAGTGGTTCGGCTCGTCGAATTCATTCTCGCCGACGTCACTCTCGACGACATCCGTACCGGCGGGCGCGCCCGTGCTGGATTCCCCGCGCGCTTCTGAATTTCCGCTTACGGCGCGGTCATTGCCGGTGTTTCTAGCAGCCTCGTGGGCAGGAGCGCCGCGATATTTCGCGAGCGATTCGCCCGGAAGAATCAGCGGCGGCTCGGCTCCCGTTTCCGTTTCGAAATATCGGGCGTCACCTCGCGTGGTTTGCTCCGCGTGTGGCTCCGTGGATTGTTCAGTGGGCCGTTCAATGTTTTGCGCCTCACCGTCACGCTGCCCGCCTGGCTCGTTACCCGTGGCGCCCGGCCCCGGCGCGCCGGCGTACTTGGCATCCGGGAATCCGCGTCCGCGCGAGCGCCGCCTGCGGGTGCGCCTTCCATGCCGGTCGCGATCGTCGCCGCGCTCGCCCGACGGCCGTCCCGGCGGTCTTTCCCCCGGGGATCTTTCAACAGGAGCAGCGGGCGCTGTCCCGATTCCCTCGGCTGGTCCCGAATCGGCGGTTTCTTCTCCCGCCGTTGGCGATTCCCCGGCAAGCGTTACCGGCGCTGGTTGCGATTGCTGCGGACGGTCGCTATCCCGTGCCCCGCGCTCGTTGTCACGTCCGCCGCGACCCTCTCGATCGCGTCCCCGCTCGTCCCGTCCGCCCCGCTCCCTCCGCGGCTGCGGAAGAGGCTCATCTCCCGTAACGCGATCGATGTCCTCGTGCTCTTCGAGAAAATCGGTGACGTACAGAAATGTGTCGCGCTCCAGCCCCACATCCACGAACGCCGATTGCATCCCCGGCAGAACCCGCGTGACGCGGCCTTTGTGAATGCTGCCGGCCAGTGAATATTCGTTCGCGCGCTGGAAGTAAACTTCCACCAGTTGATCGTCTTCGATCAGCGCCACCCTGGTCTCGTGCCGATTGGCCGAGATCACCAGTTCCTTGCTCATGGTCCCTCCCCGCCCGCGCGAATCCGCGTGGGCTTTTGGGCGTACCCGGCGAGCAAGAGGATAGAACTTAAGCGAAGCGGATCGGGCTGAATTGGCTGGTGCGGAGTGGAGCCGTCACTCTATACACTCCCGCTAACTGCTAACATCGCCAGCGCGAAACCTGCTCGATCGAAGGGCTTCAAGCGAGCCCATTTTATGACATCGCCGTCAATTCCGGCGCATGCGCTTCCTCGAGGCAGATTTCCAAAAATCGTTTCTACCGAATCCCACTTCCCGTCCCTGCACCTCTAAAGCGTCAGGTCCGTCAAAATATTCTCTAGACTTTTAAACTCAGTTGACAAACCGCCGGAGCCGTACGTTGTTCACCAGCCCCAGCATCATAAATATCGAAAACGTGTTCGACCCGCCGTAACTCATCAGCGGCAACGGAATTCCCGTCACGGGCATGAATCCGACCGCCATGCCCACGTTCACCAATAGGTGGAACAACAACACTGTCGCCACCCCCATGCAGATATACATCCCGGCGCGATCCGGCGCCGTTTGCGCGTTCTGAACCACTTGCATCAGCAGCAGAAAATACAAAACCAGCGCCACCACCACACCCACGAATCCATGTTCCTCGGCGAACGCCGAGAAAATGAAATCCGTGTGCGGCACCGGCAGGAAGCGCAGTTGCGTTTGGGTTCCCTGAGTCACGCCCTTGCCCCACGTCCCGCCGTGTCCTACCGCGATCTTGGACTGGATCACCTGGTAACCGCGTCCCCTTGGGTCCGCTTCCGGATTGACGAAGGTGATCAGCCGCCCCTTCTGGCCGTCTTTCAGGAAATTCCACACCACCGGCACCGCCAGCGCACAAACCACGGTCACGATCGCCAGATAACGCCATCGAATTCCGGCCAAAAGAACTCCGGCGCCCAGAATCGGCAAGTACGTCGCCCCGGTCCCAAAATCCGGCTGGCTCCATACCAGCAGCGTCGGAATTCCGACTAACACTCCTAGTTTCAGGAGGTCACGCAAGCCCACCTGTTCGCTCTTCAGCTCCGACAGGTACCGCGCTACCAGCAATATTAACACTATTTTCTCGAACTCGGACACTTGAATCTGGAACGGAAGGCCCGGAATCGGCACCGGGATCCAGCGCCGCGAGTGAAAAACGAGATCCCCCACGGCGAACGTCAATAGCAGCGCGGCGATCGAGATGCAGTAGAGTAACGGAACCTGCCCCAGCAGAGTGTGATAGTCGATCGAGGTGATTACCCACAGGAGGCCCAGCCCGATCACGATCCACAACACCTGCTTCCACCACACGCTATGCCACTTGGTATCGTGCGTGGCCGAATAGATCTGGAGTACCCCCAGCGCGGCGATGATCAGACTGAGGATCAGGAGCCATCCATCCAGATCCCGGAAACTGCGATAGCGCGCCACTTGAAGTTCCTCTTAGTCTACCTTGCTTTAGCTCTCCGATTAACCTCCAGCGCGCCGCCCAGCTGCCGGCGGGGTTGGCCTTTCGGCAGTATTGACCGTAGTGGCTCAATTTCTCAAATTAACCAAACTAAGGTATTGACAGTAGCGGCTCAATTTTGAACTGACCACTACCGTATTGACAATACCATTGACATTTGTTTTCAAAAGGATTAGTTTTGAAACAAGTTGGTTGGGATGCAGCAGTTTAGGGTTCCATGGGCGATCTTATTCCCTGGGGCTCCCGGTGCCTTGTTGGGGACTGTTTTGAAAACCGCACCGTCGGATGTGCCGCGACCGGACTTGCGGCTTCGCGTCTCAGGACGCGAACGCTCGGGGAGTAGTGCGGCGAGCGCCTCCCTGCAATTTCTTACTCCGACAATCCAGAAACCTTTGGCTGTCGATTCGTATCATCCATGCATTGGGGAAAGCGTCAAAACTGATGCTCGTCGTTATCGACGTTGTTGAGAAATTTCGGACCCGCGATCTTGTAACCCGCGGGGCGAATTCCTGGGAAAGGGTAATTATGTTCACCTCAAAATACAATCGAATGATGTTGATCCTCGCGGCCCTGCTGTCGCTCTCGACGCTGGTGGTTGCCCAGTCGCTGCTTTCGGGCGATATTTCCGGGACGATTTCCGACCCGAGCGGCGCGGCGATTCCGGGCGCGACGGTTGATCTTAAGGGACTCGACACTGGATCCACGCAGAGCGTCAAGAGCGATCAGAACGGTGTCTATCGGTTCAGTTTGTTGAAGCCGGGCCGGTACGCGGTGAAAGCGAGCCGTACGGGCTTCCAGCCCGCCGAACTCCAGGTGGAAGCGGGAGTGGGGCAGGTGACTACCGCCAACCTTCAGCTCCCCATTGGCCAATCCACCCAAACCATCGAGGTTACCGATGTCGGGTCAGTGTTGAATCCGGAGCCAAGCAACAACACCTCATTTTCGCCAACCGAAGTCTCCCTGCTGCCCGCACCCGGCGGCGACATCACCACCATCGCCTTCACGGCTCCCGGCGTCGTGGTGAACTCGATGGGCGGGTACGGCAACTTCACGGTGAACGGGTTGCCGGCTACCTCGAATCTGTTTACGATCAACGGCGAGAACGACATGGACCCGTATTTCAATATCAATAACTCGGGCGCCACCAACCTCACGCTGGGGCAGAACGAAATCCAGGAGGCCACGGTCATCGCCAATCCGTACGGCGGCCAATACGGGCAGCTTTCGGGTGCGCAGGTGATCTATACCACCAAATCCGGTAGCAACACTTTTCACGGCAACGCGCAGTACTGGTGGAACGGGCGTGCCATGAACGCGAATGACTGGTTCAATAATTTCTATGGCTCCCCCCGGCCCTTCTCGAACGCAAACCAGTGGGCCAGTTCGCTGGGCGGTCCCATCAAGAAGGACAAGACCTTCTTCTTCGTGGATACCGAAGGCCTGCGCTTCGTGCTGCCGAACGTCGTTTCGGCGACCATTCCGACGCCGGCATTCTCTAACGCCGTTCTGGCAAACATTCAGGCCAAGCAACCCAACGAAGCGGCGGCTTACAAAACCATGCTAGGCCTCTGGGCGAATGCTCCGGGGGCGGCGAGCGCCCAGCCGCTTCCCAGTGCCGGCACCTCTTGCGCTACGTTGACGCTGCCCGGCTACAATGACGCCACGCCCTGCGAGGCAAAGTTCGAGGCCACGCCCACCGCGCTTGCTTCGGAGTGGATTCTGGCCTTCCGAATCGACCAGAAGATCAGCGATCACGATAACGCGTATTACCGGTATCGCCTGGATCACGGCGTGCAGCCGACCACGCTCGATCCGATCAACTCGAATTTCGACGCGATTTCCAATCAGCCCGCCTGGGACAATCAGTTTCAGGAGACGCACATCTTTTCGCCCATCGCGACCAACCAGTTCATCACGTCTTTCAGCCATTACGTCGCCCAGTTCGCGCAGGATCCCGCCAAGGTTGCGAGCACCTTCCCGTACGAAATCGCGACCTCCGGCGCGGTCCCGTTCACCACCTTTAACCTCCAGGGAGACTTTCCGCAGGGACGCAACATCACGCAATACCAGTTCATCGACGACATCACGGTGGTGAAGGGAAGACATACCCTGAAGTTCGGTGAGAACTACCGGCGTTACGACGTAAGCGACCACAACTTCTTCTACAACAACCCGGCGGTTTACTTCGGATACACTTCCAACGGGATGCAGAACTTCGTCAACGGCCTGGCGTACCAGTATCGAAAGACGTTGAACCTGGCGAGCGACGTGCCCATCGCGCTGTGGGGGATCGGCGCGTATGCGCACGACGACTGGAAAGTCAAACCCAACTTGACGCTAACGCTCGGGTTCCGCGTGGAACACAACTCCAACCCCGTTTGTCAAATTAACTGCTTCTCAAACTTCAAGGGGCCCTGGAACACGCTCGCCAGCGTGACCAGTTCGAACCCCGGTTCGGTTCCCTACAGCAGCGACTTCAACTACGGACAGCATCAGGCCTTCCAGGGCACGGACGCCCTCAACGTAGCGCCCAGCATCGGCTTTAGCTGGTCGCCGTTCCACGATCACAAGACGGTCATCAGCGGCGGGTTCGGACTCTTCTACGACAACCCGGCGGCCGGCCTGGTAGACGATCTGCTCGCGAATCCTCCCGTTGCGGTGCCTATCCGCGTGCGCCCGGCGGCGGGCATCCTACCCTTCGATTCAGGCCCGAGCGGTGGAGCTGCGGTCTGGCAGGCTTCGGCCAATGCCTTCAACATCAACCAAACCTTTACTCAGATCTCCGCCGCGCTTTCCAAACTCGGGGCGGTTTTCGCCGCTCCCAGCGTGACCGGTATCGTCGGCACGGTGCATTCTCCACGCGTCTTGGAATGGAATTTCCAGATCCAGCGCGAGCTGAGCAAGTCGACAGCGCTCATCGTGAATTACGTCGGCAACCACAGCGGGTACATTCCGTATAACAATAGCTTCCTCAATGCGTTCGACGAATACGGGATCTATCCCGGCGTAAAGGGTATTCCGGCGACTGCGCCCGTGCCCAATTATGGGATCGCTAGCCAGATACAGAGCGGCGCGATCGCCAACTACGACGGGCTTCAGGTCACCGTCCGGAAGCAGTTCTCGCACAGCGTCGCCGGACACTTCAACTACACCTGGTCGCACTCTCTGGACGAAGTGTCCAACGGCGGCGTCTTCACTTACGGGGATTCCTTGCTGCAACAGCTCAACCCCGGCGCTCTCGCGATCGCAAACTACGGCAATGCCGATTACGATGTTCGCCACCAGGTCAGTGCGGATTTCGTCTACACACCCGTCTTCCACGTCGGCAACAAGTTCGTGAGCCAGGCGCTGGGCGGATGGCAGTTGGGATCGAAGATCGCCTGGCACACCGGGCTGCCGTTCTCGATCTTGGATAACAACACGGCCCTCGGCAACTTCCCGACCGGACTGCTGCTCGCCACGCAGACCGGACCGAATCCGGAATCGAGCTGCGGGTCGGCAGCGGCGATTACGCCGTGCCTGAACTCCAACGCGTTTCTCGATGCAAACGCCGCCACCTTCAACGCCTATACGCATTTGTCGCCGCAGACGCGAAATCAGTTCCGCTCGCCGGGATATTTCGACGTCGACATGAACCTGTTCCGCGTCTTTCCGATTCGGGAACGGATGAAGCTCTCCATCGGCATGACGGCGGCCAACCTGTTCAATCATCCGAATTTCGCCGCGCCGGATAACGGCATGGGCGATTCGACGTTCGGCAATATCCTCGGCATGGTGGGAGTGCCCACCAGTCCATACGGGAACTTCCTGGGATTCGATTCGTCTCCGCGCGTGATTCAGCTTACCGGGAAGATCGTGTTCTAGGCCGCGCGGGAGCGTGTGGTTTCTTGAGGCGCGCCCGCCAGGGCGCGCCTATTCTTCTGAACCGCGAGTGTGACGAGCCGCACGCTCAACTCCCCAGCGGCGCTCAAACCCGCCAACCCCACCCCCCATCACCGCCATATCTCACTTTTTTCCACCTCTATCTCCTCTCGATTCCTCCACTTCGCACTTTGCCTCACCCCGGCCCGCACAATTCTTCGGTTATCTTGAAACCGAAGAGATCGGTGCTCGGCCAACAAGAGGGCCGGTCCCACTGAGCAGGGCATACTAGTAAAGGCCGCTGTAAGGTGTTTGAGTGTTGGAAGGCCGCCTGTCTTAAACTCACAGGATCCCCGCCGTGGCGGATGAAAAACACGGATCTGCCGTTCGGGATTC
>Ga0182024_10013090_pt1 | contig 16277 bp, 20 predicted proteins | sample P32metaG_FD_120480 | JGI IMG/M metagenome (GOLD analysis project Ga0182024, IMG submission 120480) | Permafrost microbial communities from Stordalen Mire, Sweden - P3-2 metaG (Illumina Assembly) | ecosystem: Environmental > Terrestrial > Soil > Wetlands > Permafrost | place: Sweden: Stordalen... | reverse complement strand
GGCTTCGGCACCGCCGCGGGCGCCGCATTCGGTCTGGTCGCGCCCAGACGTCTCATCGCTCGTGCGCCCCTGGGCATGGCCTATGGCGCAGCGATCTGGGGGGTCAGTTACATGGGGTGGGTGCCCGCGTTCGGCATCATGGCGCCGTCGCATCGTGATCGCCGCGATCGACAGGCGGTGATGCTGGCCGCCCACCTCGTGTACGGAACGGCACTCGCTCTGCTGGTGGGCAAGAGGGGCGGCCACGCACCGGACGATGTCGAGGGTGACGATCGCCCCTAGGAGGGCGGCGGTTGATCTTCCTCGAGTGCCAGACGGTAACCACTCGGCGTCTGCAGGAGGAGTCGGCGGTACGACCACCCGGGTGCGGGATTGTTCTGTTCGACCTCGAACTCGAGACCGGCTTGCGTGCAGACGCGAATCGCGGCGTCGATGTCCGCGACCACGAACTGCCACGTCAGCACGCTCGGCGGGTCATTCTCCTTCGGGGCGGGCTGAATCCCGAAATGCACCTTGTCGTTTCCGAACGCGATGAAGTCCGGATACTCGTCGCCCTCGTAGATCACGGGGAGACCGAGGCTCTCATAGAAGGCGCGCTCAGCGACGACATCACGAACGTTGAGAACCGGTGCGAGGCCTGTGAACAGCTCGGAAGGGTCGTTGCTCAAGGCCACCATTGTGGCGAACGGAACCGCGGTTCGGGACCAGGACGCTTTCACCGCGCGGAGGGGTGCGCGCTCTTCCATATCACCGCGCGGCCTTTGCAACGCATCGCGGCGGGAAGGGTCGCAACCCCGCAGTTCGGCGCCGCGTTGATCCGCCATCGGCCCATGGTGGAGCCATGTCCAAACGCCTTCCCCTGCTCGTCCCGTTCGTTGTCTTCACCGGCGTGCTTGTGGCCGTGTCACCGCTTGACGCTCTTGCCGCAACCAGTCCCAATCTCGGGACGGCGCTCAACTTCACCGTTCTCGCAGGATCGACCGTGACGAATACGGGACCGAGCGTGATCACTGGCAACCTGGGACTTGACCCCGGGTCATCAGTGACAGGATTCCCGCCGGGAACCGTCACCGGTGTCAAGCACATCAGTGACGCCGTTGCGCTGCAGGCGAAGGACGACCTCATCACGGCGTACACAGACGCAGCGAATGCGCCGGTGACGACGAACATGACGGGCCTGGATCTCGGCGGCAAGAACCTGACGCCCGGCGTGTACAAGTTCGACTCGTCGGCACAGCTGACCGGGACGCTCACGTTGAGCGGCAACGGTGTGTACATCTTCCAGATCGGTAGCACCCTGACCACGGCGAGCAGCTCGGTGGTCCAGGTGACCAACGGCGCTCAGGCGTGCGGTGTGTACTGGCAGGTCGGCAGCTCGGCGACGCTCGGCGCCGCGACCCATTTTCAAGGCACCTTGATGGCATTGACTAGCATCACAATGGTGACCGGCGCCAACATCATCAGCGGCCGCGCCATGGCCCGCAACGGCGCGCTCACGCTCGACGCCAATGACATCACGCCGCCCGTCGGTACGTGCACCGTCGGATCGGGCGGCGGCGGTAGCGGTGGCTCGGGCGGCACCGGTGGATCGGGTGGCGCGGGTGGACCTGGTACGCCGGGCAGCTCGGGACCGGTCCCGGTTCCTGACACTGGCGCCGGCGGCACCGGCCTCGTCGTTCCGGCGCTCATGCTGGTCCTCGGTGCCGTGTCCGTCGAAGCGGCTCGCCGCACCCTCGCGCATCGCGCCCGTTGAGCAACGGCATCCGGCGGGGTGGCGGCGTTGACCGGACGGCCGCGCCCGGATCACTCGCGAGAAGAGTCGCCGCGGTCGTCGCACTGGGCTTCTCGCTGGCGTCGATATCGGTCGCAACTGTGACGTCCACGCAGGCGGCGCCGGCCGTGACCGCGACCGCGACCGCATTCAGCGTGGACTCGGGAGTCGCTGCCCCCGTGCAAGGGTCGGCCACATGGTCGGGGTACGTCGTGACCCCACGCACACCCCTGACGAAGGTCAGCGCCAACTGGAAAGTTGCGCCCGTGTCCTGCCGGCAGACGACCGCGCCACAGGCGGCGGTCTTCTGGGTTGGTCTCGACGGCTGGTTTGACAAGACAGTCGAGCAGGCAGGCGTCGAGGCGTACTGCTCGGGCACCACGCCCGTGTACACGGCGTGGTGGGAGGTGTTTCCCTCGAACCACATCACGCAGGTGTTCTCGGTCCGCCCGGGGGACCAGATCGCAGCCTCGGTGAGCTATCGCGCGGGCATCTTCACAATCGCCGTGAAAGACCTCACCGTGCGTCGATCGTCCACGATCGCAGCGCGGTGCCCGAAGACGATGACCTGCTCTCGCTCATCGGCTGAATGGATCGCTGAATCACCAACCTACGGCATGCGGAGCGCGTATCTCCCGCCCTGGAGTCCATTGACGTTCACCGGCGCGCAGGCGAGCGCGAGCGTCGACGAGCGGTCGGGGCGCATCTCGGGATTCACCAACTTCGGCGTCGTCATGACCGGCGTGCGCGGTCGCCAGGCGCAGCCGGGGTCGCTCCTGTCCGGGGGGACCCGATTCACCGAATCCTGGCTCGCCTCGAACTAGGCGGCGCGCGTCAGAGCCAGCCGCGGCGGCGGAAGAAGAAGAGCTGCGTGAGGATGGAGATCGCCATGATGGACAGGCCGATCGCGAACGCAGAGAAACCGCCGGCGCCCACCACGGTCCGCCCAAACGAGGGCGACGTTGTGACGATGCAGGATCTCCCGGATGCCGTCCGTGAAGCCCGCGGATGTGGGTCAGATAGCGGCTCAGCTTCGCGGCGAAGAGAAAGCCAGGCGGTACGGGCGCTTTCCAGTGCTCGAAGTTCGCGGCTGCCGGGAGCCGGTAGAAGCTGTTGTTCAGCTCAACGGTGTCGAAGACCTCGGCGTTGCGCTGGAGCCAGGCTCGTTGTGGCAACCCCTTCGGGTAGAGGACGCCGCGCCAGTCGGCGTACTGCCAACCCGACGTCCCGACACGGATCTGACGAGCCACGCGATCCGCGACGGCGGTCAGTCGAACCGGTCGTCGTAGCTGAGGCGATGCGGGCACAGCGCATCGAGCAGCGCACCCTGCCAGGAGAGCAGGGCCTCATGCAGCCTCGCGCCAGACCGGGCGCTCCAGACTGCGGCGGGCGCCGGCACCGGGATGGTGCGGGCGATTATGGCGATCTCTGCCCTGACTGCGTCAGGCAGGTCGCGCTGCAGCTGCAGGTTCTGCGCTTCGACCGACTCGAGAAGATCCTCGAGGTCGTGGAGCTGTCGGGCCCGCTCCCGGCGTTCCTGCTCAGTGGTGCGGGCGGTCGACTGGGCGCGGATCCGTTCCTGGACGGCGCTGGCGATACCCATGGATCTGACCTCTTGGCTATCGGTAAAAGTGATAGTGATACTATAAGACCTGACCGAGGGAGTCAAGCGGCCTTCAGATCGGCAGCCAGTATCGCAATCTCACTGCTCGATGTGCCATTTGCGGTGCACACGACTAGAATCGAGAACACCATGACTGTGCGATTCCCCGAGCGCACCCTCGATCCCTCCCGTGACCTGAGTGGTGTCGAACATGCCCGTTGAGGTGCTGGCCCCGATGTCGGAGCGGATGCTCGACCTCGACAAGCCGCTGTACACGATCAGCGTCGCGGCGGAGATCCTCGCGTCGCATCCACGCACGCTGATGATGTACGAGACGATGGGTCTCGGCGTTCCTGCACGTACCGCGACTAACCGGCGACGCTACACGCAGCGCGACATTCTCACGCTGAGCGCGATTCAACGCTTGACACGGCAGCACGGGTTGAACATCGCCGGCGCGCGTTACGTCATCAAATGCCTGCAGCTCCTCGACGCGCACGGCATTCCGCGCCCACCCGACCTGGCCGGTATCGATCTGGAGCACGTCAAGCTCTGACGTCGCGGCTGTTTCGCATGCTCACGGGTGGCGAACTACCGGCTGTCTGACCGTCGACGCTGGCCCGCGCGTTCCTACAACGTGTCCGCCACGTGCTGACAGCCTCCCGCCCCTCGGGCTCCTGATTGTTTGTTATATTGACCCAGGCACCGATAGTGATATCACTACTAGTACTATCAACCAGCCCACCCGCTCGCCAAGACGCCGGGGAAAACAATCCATGGAGAAACATGATCCAGAGGCATTCCGAGAGCTGTTCGACGCCGAGCCGTCCGAGGCTTCGGGAGCCGATACCGCCACGTGGGTCGATCTCTACCGGAGGCTCGTGGAGATGATGGAGCGCCAGTTGGACGAGACTCGCGCATTCGCGTTGCGAGCCCCGGATGCCGTGAGGCAGTACCTCAGCCGCGAGAACATCGCCATCCTCGAGGAGGAGATCGATGCCTTCAAGGCCAGGCTTGCGCACTGGAGCAACGCCGGTGGATCGCAGCCGTGACGCCGCCTGCACCCGATCACCCTGAGGACGACGCTTCCGGAACACCCGATCCGGACGCCGAGGTCGCGGCGCTCGAGCAGGTGGAGCCTGACCGCCTCCTGGCCGGCGAGGATGAGGACACCCAGCATCTCGATGACGCGGTCCACTGGGTGAAGGTCTACGTGGAGCTCCTCGAATTCAAGCGCTCGGTGCTCGCGACGACCGAAAAACACGTCGGCACCATGGACGCGGACGCAGGTGCCGAGGTGCAGAAGACGGATCTCAAGGCGCTTCATGCGGAGGCGCTGCGATTCGAGCGCCGCCTCGTGTACTGGCGGGGCCGGGTAGCTGCGCTGCAAGGGGAAAGAGGCACAGCGGACGGCTGAACCCTGTGCGACGCCTGAGCACCTGCAGAGTCTCAGCTCTTCTGTAAGCCGTTCCAGCTGAGCAGCGCAGTCCAGTCGTGCTCATACCCGAGCGTGGAGGGTGACGCAGTCGCGAGTTGCAGATGCTGTGCCGCAACCGCGGGAAACTCGAGCCACAGCGCGGTGAGGATGCGCAGCTGATGGCCGTGGCCGAAGAGCAGCACGTCACCATCGATTGATCGCACGCGCTGTATCACGCGTTCCGCGCGGGCTGCGACGTCGTCGATGGTCTCGCCGCCGATGACGCCGTCGCGGAACAGGTTCCATCCGGGCATCTGCTGCTGAATCTCGGCGCTGGTGAACCCCTCGTAGTCGCCGTAGTCCCACTCGATGAGATCCGGATCGACGACGGCACGAGCGCCAAATCCCGCGAGTTCGCACGTCTCTCTGGCGCGCTGCAGCGGACTCACGAAGACTGCGTCGAACCGCAGGCCGGCGAGTTGTGCAACCAGTCCATTCGCTTGCTCGCGGCCATCAGGAGTCAGCGGAAGGTCGGTGCGCCCGGTGTGACGCTTCTCCAGGCTCCACGCGGTCTCGCCATGACGCACGACAACGATGCGCTGCGACGTGTTGGGACGGCTCAGTTCCATGTGACGCGTCTCTAGACCGCGGACTTTTTGACGGACTCTTTGACGGACTCTTTGACGGACTCTTGGCTGGACTTCTTGACAGAATCTTGGCCGGGCTCTTGGGCGGCGGGCTCGGCTTCGGGCGTGGTCTCCACGACGCTCCAAAGGCGTTCCGCCACCGCGGCGGTGATCGCGTCAGGATCCTGCTCGCGCTGATCCACCCAGAAGTGGCAGTGCAGCAGGGGAACCTCCCTGTCGAGCGTGGGCTCGAACACGATCGCCGGTTTCGCCTCGATGCCCGGGACCTCCTCGACGGCGGCCCGAGCACGCCGCATCAGGTCGGTGAGATCGCCGTCAGCCGGAATCCGCACGCCGACGGTGAGCCGGCGAGTGTCGTAGTGCGTGGCGTTGATCACGATCCCCGTGAACACGGTGAGATTCGGAAGGATCGCCAGCTCGCCGACACCGGTACGGAGTGTGGTCGTACGCAACGTGATGTTCTGCACGGCGCCACTCTGATCCATGACGGTGATCGTGTCGCCGAGACGAAAGGGCTGTTCGAGGAGCAGCCAGATCCCGGCGAGCACGTTGCGCAGCAGATCCTGGAACGCCAGGCCGATCGCGACGGTCCCGACGCCTGCGGCCGTGAGGATCACCGCGACGTTGACGCCGTAGACGACGAGCGCGCTGATCACCGCGACCACGTAGGTCGTGACCGTGATCAGGTTGCGGACGAGTGTCCGGACCTGCCGATCCGCCTTGCCCCGGCCCATCGCCCAGAGCACGAGCATGCGGGTCAACCGTCCGATGAGATACAGGACGATGAAGATCGCGATCGCGCCGAGCAGGTGCTCCACGAGTGGCCCGAGCAGTCCGGTCCCGTCCTTCGTCTGGATCGCGGTGCAGACGAAATTGAACCAGTTGCTGTCGTCGCAGGTCGCGGTTGCGGCGATCATGCTCGCGCCTGTCGCGTGTCAGGCCACACGGCCGGCGGGGTCGAAGCCGAGACCGCTAGGACGACTCGGTGTCGTCGTCGGTGCTCTCGGCAGCGGCCTCGCCCTCACCCTCGACGGGCGCAGCCTCAGCTTCCTCGGCCTCGACGGCCACGCGCACCTGGGCGACCTTGAGGACGAGCTCGTCGGGGTCGACGCCGGTTGCGAGCGCAACCCGTTCTGGAAGCGGCACCTCGGCAAGGCGGATGCCCTGGTCGATGTCGACCAGTCCAGAGATGTCGACGTTGAGCTGCGCGGGGATGTCTCCAGGCATGCACTCGACCTTGATCGAGGTGATGATCTGCTGGAGCACGCCGAGCTTCAGCTCGGTGACAGCGGGCGACTCGCCGATGGGGATCAGCGGGATCTCGACTGTCAGCTTCTCGCGAAGGTTCACCGCGAAGAGGTCCACGTGCATCAACTGGGTGGTGCGCGGGTTGACCTGCAGCTCGCGAATCAGCACCTTGCGCGCACGACCGCCCTCGAGCGCGAGGTCCACGAGGTGGCTGTGGCCGGCGTGATGCCAGACGCGCTGCAGGCTGCGCGCCTCGATCGAGAGTGGCATCGGCTCGACGTTGTGCCCGTACAGGACCGCGGGCACTTCGCCACGACGCCTGACGGCGTGCACGTGGCGTCCGGTCTCTGTCCGGTGCGACGCGCTGAGTTCGAGAGTGACTGCCATATCTGCCTGGCTACTCTACCGGCTCGGCCGTTGCAGCCGAGTTGACGGCGGCCGCGATCGCGTCCAGAGCGGCATCGACGGATCCCTCGCCCCGAGCCGGTTTCGCATCGGGATCCGCCGACGCCGGGGTCTCCGGCCAGACCGCGCACGCCGCCGCGATCAGCCGCCTCGCAGCCGCAGGGCTCCCATCGGGAAGGACGAAATACGGCCAGGCGACGTCGGACATCTCCTCCCCATCGCCCGGCGAGGCGAGGATCTCGAGCGCCCGGTCCAGGGCCGCTCGGCGGATGTCCGGGGCGCCCGACTCGATCTCAGCGTGCACGGCGTCGTGCAGTCGCTGGGCCATGCTGGACAAGTCGGTCTCGCGGCGCCGCGGCGGCCCGGTCTCCTCGGCGCCGTGGAGCATGAAGATGCCGCCGTTCCAGATGGCCCGCCACGTCTCGTCACCGTCGCCGCGGATGACGCGGCAGACCTCCTCGCCGCCGCTGACGTCCAACCACGCCTGCCGGGCACCGTTGCCACGCAGAAAGGCCAGCCAGAGGTCAAGGCTGTCGCCGATCGGCTCGAACGCCTGCCCGTCGACCCAGACGTACGACATCTTGCGGAACGTCGCGAACGCCGGATGCGGCGGTGCGACGTTCGCTCTCGCATCCCCCGGGTCGTTGACGAACCGCCCTGCTCGTGATGCCGCCACCGCAAGGCAGAGCAGCCCCGGGGTCAGGCTGCCGCCCCCGGGCCGAAGCGCCCCTTGACGTAGGAGACCGCCTCGTCGAGCGAGGTTCCGGGGGTGAACACCTTGTCGACGCCGAGCTTCTCGAGAGCCGTCACGTCAGAGTCGGGGATGATCCCACCGCCGAAGACGACGATGTCCGACGCATCGCGCTCCTTGAGGAGACGGATGATCTCGGGGAAGAGGGTCATGTGCGCGCCACTCAGAAGGCTGATGCCGATCCCGTCGACGTCCTCCTGGATCGCCGCCTCGACGACCATCGCCGGCGTCTGGTGCAGCCCGGTGTAGATCACCTCGACACCGGCGTCGCGCAGCGCCCGTGAGATCACCTTGACGCCGCGGTCGTGCCCGTCGAGGCCGACCTTGGCCGTGAGGATCCTGATCTTGCGCGCGGTCGCCGGAGTGGCGGTGGCTTCCATCGAGCCTTGATGTTAGTGCTTGACCCTCCCGAAGACTGCTGCGGTGCAGCACCCGGACAGTCACGGGGTACGTGGGCCGCAGGCGCTGCACACCGCCCGTGCGCGCGGCGCGGTGCCGGCCAGGGCGCGATCAGTGCCCCTGGCTGATCGCCTCGTCGCGGGGCAGGGCCGCAACCGCCGCCTCGGCAAGGCGGTGTGCAACGCCGAGCGCACGGTCGGCGTGGGGGAGGTGGTCGCGATCGACACTGGCCACCGCTGTGACGCCGTCACGAGCTCCGACGAGTGCGCCGGCAAGGCTCGCTGCGACAGCGGTCCCTGAGGCTGCCGCCGCCAGGACGTCGTCGAACGGATTGGCGGTTGCGAGCGCGCAGATCGCGCGCTGGAGCGTGAGGCCCGGGTCCGGATCCGAGACGTCCATGGGAGGACCGCCCTCCACGACGCGAAGACGGTCAAGGAGCGCCATTGGCGCGTCCTCGAGCAGCGACTGGCGAACCCGGACAAGTGCCGTCGCGAGGTCGAACCGGATCAGGTCTGCGATGAGCAGGGCCGCCGCGACCGCTGTGACAGCGGTGCCCTCGTCGGCACCCGCCATCGCAACGCACCGGTAGGCGTCGCGCCGCAGCCGCGGCCTGTCGAGCGGGCTCAGGAGGCCGAAGGGGAGGGCCCGGAGGAGGAGGCCGGCGGCGCCCGCGCGCGACGGCCGCTCCAGACCGCGCTGGCGGAGATCCGCGTCGTCGAAACCTCCACACGCAGCCGCTGACTCGGCGACTCCGACGAGGTCGGCAGTGCCCGCGGCGGTCCCGGCCGCGTGCTCGCCGGCGAGGGCACCGATGAAGCTCGCCTCGATGCGGCCGGGGAGGTCGTCGATCAGCGTCATCGGCAGAACGCTATCCTGTCGAACGATGCCGACGTCGGAACGTGCTGTTGCCGTCGTGCGTGCGATCGCCAGCAGTGGCGCGCTCCGTGCGGCCCCCGGACTCCTGGACCAGAGCCGCTGGCGCGGTCCGCGACCGGCCGCCGTGCGTATCGAGCGAAGCCGCGTTCACGGCGAAAACGGCCTGGTGGCGGACCAGACAGCGCTCACGATGTGGTTCGGGGAAGGCCCCGGACTCTCCGGCATCTCGGTCCGCGGGCGAGCGACACGGGTCGCGGTGAGGACGCTGGCCGGGGTCGCCGCGACGGTGGCGATCGGTGCCGCGAGCGCGTTCGTGGCGCGCCAGGAGGCAACCCGGCTGGGGAGCCGCGCTCGGCTCCTACTCCGCGAGCCACGGCAGGACCGCCGGCCCTGATACCCGCGACCGGCGGGAGACTCCACGCAGTCCCTGCCCGTCGGTGGCCACGACCTCTCGCGAGCACGGGTTCATCGCTTCACGCCACTCCCTGAGCACGCGGCGTTGAAACCGCTCCGCTGACGGCAGCGCGGCGGGGAGTGCAAGGACTGCGCCGCGATCGGGCACTCCCAGCAGCACATCGCCGCCCGCGCGCTCGACCAATGCCGCGAGCACGCGCGGTGCCATGAGCAGGCTGCCCTGGAACAGCGAATCTGACGCGACACGCCATCCGTCCGCCGGGATGCGATCCGTGCGCGCGATGCGCCCGATGAGCGGCTCGAAACGCACGGCGGTGTTGTCGGTCGCCGCGCGTCGCACGTCGTCGTCGCTGAGCCCGAGCGACGTCCATTCGTCACGCGCGACGCCGCGCATGATCGAGCCCGGGAGCTCCTCGGCCACGAACGCCGTCATGTCGGCGGCGACCGGCGCGCGCAGCAGGTCTCCAGCGCGACCGTAACTCGCCAGGAAGCGCTCGTTGCGCACACACCACAGCAGCCGTGACGTCGACAGCGCAACCGCGGGTTGCGGTGTGAGTTGATGCTCGACAGAGGCCACGTACTCGCCGATCAACGTCGATACCCTGCCGGGCTGGCGCTCACACGCGTGGTAGAGCGGAGCAAGCGGCAGCATGAGGTCGACGCCGGATCCGCTCACGTGCAGCGCGAACCGCGCCGAGTCCACCTCGACGTTTGCGCTGTGATACCGAGCGATCAGCTGCAGCCGGATCCGTTCCGCGAAGGCCCCTCGTTCCATTCCTGCTACTGGGTGGCCGCGGCAAGGCGAGATCGCAACAGCGCGATGCATGACTGGTCGCCGCGGCGCGTGAGCGTGTTGCCCGGCACGCGCCCCCACAGGTACAGGAACAATTCGGCGGGATCGCCGGACAGCCCCGCATTCGGCGATGTGCGCCTGCCCGGCGTCACCACGGTGCGCGTGTCCTCGAGCGTGACCGTCCACGCGGCGTCGCCGGCGAGCAGCTCCACTGTCCCGGTGCCCGGAACCGCTGACGCCGCCTCGTCATCTCCAGCGAGCATCACTGTCAGCACCTCATCGATGCCGTCGACCGCGAGCGCGGCGTCAATGACGCTCGGTGGCCCGAACTGCGCCTCGACGTCGACGCGATGCACGACGGTTTCCAATGCCATGCGTCGGTACCAGAATCCGACCGTCTGGTCCGGCTCCCACCACGACCACGCGTAGTCCGCCGGCCGGCGCGCCTGGAGCTCCGCGAGCAATTTCGCGTGCTCATCCTCGAACCATTCGACGGTCTCTTTGCCGAACGGTTCGTCGGTGACCCACTCCCCCTCATTCGGTTTCCGTCCGAGGCGCATCGCCATGACCTTGTGGTCGTACACGGTCGCCAGGTGTGCCAGCACCTCACGAACATCCCACGGCGGGCATACCGGCACCGGCAGATCCAGTCCGCGCGGCGCTATCGCAGCGATCAGATCCCCGTCAGCGCGAAGATGATCGAGATACCCGCTGAACTCCACTCGCCTATGCCGCTCCTCGCTTTGAGCTCACATAATCGACCAGGACATAGTCCCCGAGCCGGTCGGGACTGATGAAGAACGCGCGACCGCGATTGAGGCGCGTCATCTGGTTCACGAACTGAACGAGATGGTGATTCGACTCGAGCATGAACGTGTTGATGACGATGTTCTCCCGAGTGCACCGTTTCACCTCCAACAACGTCTTGTGAAACGTCTCGGGAAGCGGTGGATAGAAGAACACCGGACGCCCATTCTCAATGTGCGCCGTCGGCTCCCCATCACTCACGATGATGATCTGCTTGTTCTCCCCCGGATCCCTCGCAAGCAGCCGCCGAGCCAGCATCAACCCATGCTGCATGTTCGTCCCATACACGTACTCATTCACAGAAAGATGCGGCAACGCCGCGGGCTTGATCTCCCGCGCCAGATCAGAAAAGCCAATGATGTGCAGCGTGTCGCGCGGATACGCAGAACGAATCAATGAATCCAGTGCGAGTGCCACTTTCTTCGCCGCGTAGAAATAGCCACGAAGCGGCATCGACCGACTCATATCGAGCATGAGGACGGTCGCCGACCGCGTCAGCGTATCCGACCGATGCACCACAAAGTCTTCCGGCGAAAGTCGAGGAACAGAGCGCCGCTGACTGCGTTGAGCCAAGGCTGGTGGGGATTCCGTCGGAGACGACATGGCCGGGGGAGTCGCCGGAGCCGGGATCCCCACCAGCCGCCCCGGAGCAGCTCCAGAGTCATCGGCCTCGCGGCGTACCGCGTTCATGAGCGTCTCGCGCACGTCCAGGTCGAAGACGTCACCGAATTCGTATGGCTTGGTGTCCTCCTCGCGTTCGCCCCCTTGGCCGTGACGCGACACCGGATGGTCCCCGAAGCGATCCCGCCGCAAGCGCGCGAAGAGATCCCCGAGCGCCTTCTGTCCGATGCGCCGGAGTCCACGCGCGGTGAGACGCATCCCCTCCTCATCGCGTTCGATGAGTCCACGTTGTTCGAGCTGATCCGTCATGCGCTGCAGACGCGAAAGGTCGCGCGCGGCGTTGTCGCCGAGGACATCGCGCAACCCCTCCTCGGTGGTGCTGTCGAGCGGCTCGCCGCGGTACATCCCGCGCAGGCCGCGCTCCAGTTCCTCGATGGACTGCAGGCGATCCATGACGCCCATCGCCTCGTCGAGCGGGAGTTGTTCGTTGCCGAAGAAGGAGTATCGCTGGCCAAGGTGGCGGCGATCGGAGAGCAGCTCGAGCCCGCTCATCAGCTCGGCGAGCTGCGCCTGCAGGTCAGGATCGCCGAACGTCGCCGAGATCATCTCCTCGAGCTGATGACGCATCTCCGGCGAGAGCGATTGCATGAGCGAGTCCATGCGTGCCATCTGCGCTGCGAGCTGGGCGAGGAACTCGTCGAATGTCGCGGGCGCCTCGGGGAACATCGAACCCCACTTCTTCAGGAAGTCCTCGTAGTTGTGCTGCAGTTGCGCGTCGGGCACGCCCTCGAGCTTCTGGCGCACCAATGCGTTGAGGTCCTGTGCCATTTCGCGAAGCGCGCTGATGTCCTGTTGCGACATCTGGCCCATCTGCTCGGCCATCTGCTTGAAGTACGTGTTGACGACGTTCTGCTTGATCTCCTCGAGCAGCTTCTGAAAGGCCTGCTCCGCGCGCTGGTCCATGAACTCGTAGCCCTGCAGCTCGCGGATCGCGCCGCCCGGTTCCTGGGGCAGGTTGTCGAGGTGCTCGCGACGCTTCTTGGCGACGCGTTCGAGGATCCGCTGCGCGCTGCCGTCGGTCGCGCTCTTGAGCCGCTCGTCGATCCCCTCGCGTTCGAGCCGGAGCACGTTGTCGAGCTTTTCCTCGATGTCCTTGAAGACGTTGTCGAGGCTGTAGCGCTCGAGTTGTTTCTGACGCTGTTTGCGAAGGCGCTCCATCAACTCCTCGAGCCCGGCGAACTTGCGCCCATCGCGGTCGCGCCAGCCCTGGCTGAGCAGCCGGCGCAGCGCCGTCTCGAAATCCCAGCCGTGAAAGACGTCTTCGCTCAGCCGGTCGAAGAGCGCGTCGGCGTCGTCGCCGAGCGGGTCCTGGGTGCCGTCCCAGACGCTGAAGCGATGCTGACGCGGATGCCGCTTCGGCTCGGCCGCGAGGGGTTCATCCTCCATAGACCGCGCTTCCGTCGAGTGCGGTCTTGTTGAGGCGCTTGCCGAGATGCAGGCCTTCGAGCACGAATTCGAGCACGGCAACCCGCATCGCGTCGCTGTCCGGTTCGCCGAGCCGCTGACGCGCGCGCTCGATGCCGCCGAGCTCGGTGAGCGCCTGTGCGTAGTCGGCGATCGGATGCTGATCACCGACCTCGACGGTGAAGCCGCCGCGGTCGAAGCGCTGCACCAGGTCGCTGAACTCCTGCACCGTGAAGTGCCGGCGGAAGACGTTGTTGCACGCGGTCCGCATCAGCTTCTCGAGCACAGCGCCGTCGTCGCCATCCTCCCAGGTCTCGAGCTCGATCTTTCCTGCGGTTGACGATGTCAGCGCGGGCAGATCGCTGATCCGTGCGACCGCCTCGCGCTCCCCGGTTCGCAGTGCGCGGCGCAGGGCTGCGGCAGCGAGATTCTCGTAGTTCGCGGTGGTGAGCCTGACCGACACGCCGCTGCGCTGATTCACCTGCGGATGGCGCCGCGCGACATGCGAGAGCTCGGCGACGATCTCCTGCATGAATCCCGGCACGGTGACCGGGACGGGCATGTCGTCGAAGGTCGTCCGCTCCTGGTCGGCGATGGCGATCTCGTCGTCGAGCGTCCGCGGGTAATGGGTGCGAACCTGCGCGCCGAAGCGGTCCTTGAGGGGGGTGATGATGCGGCCGCGGTTCGTGTAGTCCTCGGGGTTCGCCGTCGCGACGACGTAGACGTCGAGGGGCAGACGCAGGCGGTAGCCGCGAATCTGCACATCGCGCTCTTCGATGATGTTGAGCAGGCCGACCTGTATGCGCTCGGCGAGGTCGGGAAGCTCGTTGATCGCGAAGATGCCCCGGTTGGTGCGCGGGATGAGCCCGTAGTGGATGGTGAGCTCGTCGCTCAGGTAGCGTCCCTCCGCGACGCGGATGGGGTCCACTTCGCCGATCAGGTCGGCGATGGAGGTGTCCGGGGTCGCGAGCTTCTCCGAATATCGCTGCTCGGGGGTGAGCCACGCGAGCTCGGTCGCATCGCCGTGCTCGGCAACAAGGTCGCGGCAGCGACGGCAGATTGGCGCGTATGGGTCGTCGTTGATCTCGCAGCCCGCGATCGCGGGGACCGCCTCGTCGAGGAGCGTGACCAGTGCACGGATGAGCCGGGACTTCGCCTGCCCGCGCTCACCGAGCAGGACCATGTCCTGACCCGCGAGGATCGCGTTCTCGATCTGCGGGATGACGGAGTCGTCGTATCCGCGGATGCCGGCGAACAACTCCTCGTGGTTGCTGAGCTTGCGGATCAGGTTGCGGCGAAGCTCGGTTCTGACCGGCAGGACGCGGTATTCCGCGCGACGCAACTCACCGACGGTGGATGGGGCCTGGGACATCGCGTCCCAAGCCTACACCGGGGCGGTGGATCGACTACCGTGGCCCGCCAGCGTGGTCTGCGCTCTGCGATCGAGTGACTCGCGGGCCGCGGCCACGAGCCGGCCCGCAAGCTCCTGCTCCTGACCGAAATGCAGGTGGATGAACGACGCGAGCACGAGTGGATCCGTCCACCCTTCGCAGCCGAGCGGCTCGCCGTCGCAGTCGTGCATCGTGTATGCGGGGTTGAGGCAGTCGCCTCCCGACATCATCCGGCTGAAGTGGAACTCGTGCCCCCGAAGCCGCGTACCGACAGGACCGAGCATCGACGCCGTTGCGATGCTGAGGTCGCGGTACCCGGTGTGCAGGGTGCCGGCCTCCAATGCGATGTCGATGGGGATGATGCCCGCCATCTGATGGACGGCGCCGTCGCTCGTCCGCAGGGATCGGGCTGAGTACTGGAGCCCGAAGCCCTCTGCGTAGACGGGAATACCGTGTGCCCGGGCTCGCCGGAACGATTCGAGGAACGGCTGGTTGGCCGCCAGCCTCGGCACATACGCCTCCGAGATGCCACCACCCATGTAGATGAGGCCGAGGTCGCGCGGCAGGATGGGGTCCTCGAGGGGCGAGAACGTGATGATCTCCGCTCCCGCGGCTTCGAGCATCTCGAGGTTCTCTGAGTAGTAGAAGCAGAACGCGTCGTCGAAGGCGACGCCGATGCGCACGGGCTCCTGCGCGGGTGGGGCGACATGCCGGCGGGGCACGGGGTGCACCGGGTGCGCTCCCTCCATGAGCCGCTCGATAAGGTCGAGGTCGCAGTGCCGGTCGACGGCCTCACCCAGCTCGGCGATCGCCTCGTCCACGTGCGGGTTCTGGAGGAGGGGCAGTAGTCCCGTGCGCAACTCGGGGATGCGCACTGACTGGATGTGGGGCAGGGCGCCGAGCACCGGCATCCTGGCGAGCGACCAGACGGCGTCCTCGATGACGCGGCGGCGGTAGTCGTTGGGGACATTGTTGAGGATCACTCCGACGACGCTGCCCGCGCTGTCGAGGTGCTTGATCCCGAGGGCGGCCGCCGCGGCAGTCTCGCCCATCGCCCACGCATCGACCACCAGCACAACCGGCGCGGCGATGATGCGCGCGACCTCGAGCGTGCTCCCCGGGAAGTCGGGTGCGCTCGAAGCCGGACGCTCCGGTGCCATGCCGTGGCCGTCGAGCACTCCCATTGCGCCTTCGACGATCACGCGATCGGCGCCGAGTGCTCCGTGCGCAAGCGACCGTTGCACTCCTTCGTGGCCGAGCAACCACGAATCGAGGTTGCGGCACGGTCTTCGGCTTGCATGCGATAGGTAGGCGGTATCGATGAAGTCCGCGCCGACCTTGAACGTCTGGACGATTCTTCCGCGGGCGCGAAGTGCGGCGGTGAGACCCAGGCTGATCGAGGTCTTCCCGGAACCTGAACCCAGGCCGCCGACCACGAGCCGAGGAATCCCGAACTCCTCGAGCATGAGGTGCCTCCGGATACGCGCTGGCAGGCTTTCTCTCTCGCCGGCGGGCTCGGCGTCGCTTGCCGGGCTCGCGCTCTCCGACGCTAGCACCGGGCGTCGGCCGGGGCAAGTGCAGAAGTTGTAACGGTCTCTGGCGGGGGCCGGTGGTGCTTCGGCATGGGTCTGTAGCGGCCTGCCAAACATATGTTCTATACTACAGGAATG
>Ga0182024_10013089_pt1 | contig 16277 bp, 12 predicted proteins | sample P32metaG_FD_120480 | JGI IMG/M metagenome (GOLD analysis project Ga0182024, IMG submission 120480) | Permafrost microbial communities from Stordalen Mire, Sweden - P3-2 metaG (Illumina Assembly) | ecosystem: Environmental > Terrestrial > Soil > Wetlands > Permafrost | place: Sweden: Stordalen... | reverse complement strand
GAAGTCGGCAAAGCTCCAATCTGTTGTTCAAAGGCCCAGTTCTGCATCATGGCGCCTTTGGCAACTGCGCCGTCATGGCAAGCCAGGCACATTACGACTCCACGCATATCGGCGTATTGCTGCGCCGTCATGGCTGTGGGGTTACCGTTCGCCGCGGTCGCCAGCAAATATTTGTTGGCGCTGCCGGTGTTGGAAACGTCGCTGAAGTCAAACGTCTGGCCCCAGAGCGGTCCCATATCCTGACCAAACAGTGCGTTCTGTCCCGTGTATTTATCGGTGGTTGTGCCGGACTTTGCGTTGCCGCCTTCACCGAAGTTGCCGCTGTGTGGAGCATGGCAGCCCGCGCAACCGCGGCCGTAGTTTTGATGAGCCCCGAGGACGTCGATTGTGGGGGCGACGCTGCCGGGTGCTCCGGATGAGATGGGATTGCCTTGTGTTACCTGGGCGATGCCCATGGCTGAAACCATGAGTACCATCAGGAGAACTAAAGATAGCTTTTTCATTTGTAAGGCCTCCTCTAAGATTGACTACTCGGACATTACTTATGCACGACGATCGCCCCTTTTTGTCACACCCTGTGGACCTGGGACGATTTACCTAAGTAACTGAATGCAAACCGTTTTATTGGAGAAATCCAATCTATTGCAGAATTCAGCAGTGCCCGAGGTAAACGCTTTTAATGTGCTTTCCAACTCACTCACTGGTTGAAAAGCCCCACGTAACCCGCGGGCCTGTGGAAACTCACACAGGCGGCAATCAGGCAGGACGATAGGGAATTTGCGGGAGGGAACTCGCTGGAGCGATTTGTCGTCCCGAGCGAAGCGAGGGATCCTGGTGTTTGCCCGCGGCGGCAATACTCGTGGCGCGGGCGGAAACCAGGATCCCTCGCTTCGCTCGGGACGACAGCTTTTCTTAACCGCAGTTGCAAAGGCTTAGCGAGTAAACCCGCTAAGCCTTTGCACAGCACAACCTCAGAGGGAGGTTTCTACAAAACTCACTTCGAATCAGTCGCAGGCGGCTTGGCCGCGTCCGCCGGCTTCTGCGTCGGAAACGGCGCCGGAATTTCTTTCGGCGGTTTGGCTGCAGGCTTGGCATCCGGAATTTTGTTCGCAGCCTTCAACGCCTCGCGCCGGTTGTGCTCCTTCTCCGCTTCCTCCTGCGTCACATACCGGAACATCTGCACCCGCCCCGGATAAACCTCGGAGGTAAAGACGCGGTTCAGCTTGCTATCAAAGTAGATGTCCTGCAAACCCGAGAACGTGCCCGGCAGAACGCCTTGCTTGTTGCCCATCCACATCAGCAAGTCGCCATCCTGGGTGAACAGGTGAACCCGGTTCTGCATCGTGTCCGTGACCCAGATGTGGCCGTCGCCATCCACCGCGATTCCCTTGGGCATCGCAAAATAGCCGGGGCCATCGCCATGCTTTCCGAACGTGCGAATGAACTTGCCATCGGCATCGAAAATCTCAACCCGGTAGTTGAGCATGTCGGCCACGTAAACGTTTCCGTCGGAATCGACGGCCACGCTGGTCGGCTTGGAAAAATCTCCCAACGCGCTCGACTGATGTTTTGTATCCGCAGTTCCAATCTTGCGTATCGGCTCGAGCGTGTCGGCATCAAACACCAGCACCTGGTCCAGCCCGATATCGGCTACATAGAGGAAGCGGTTCTGGTTATCGATCGCCATTCCCGCGGGAGTAACCAGACCCGACGTGATCGCGGCCTCGCCCTTATGATCTTTGTTGAAAACCAGAACCCGGTGAGCCTGCGAGTCGGAGACAAAAAGCCGGTCGGCGTCATCAATCGCTAATCCATTGATCAGAACGAAATTTGCATCTTTGCCATTCTTGATCATCACCGTATCTTTAGTTTCCGGATCAATAATAAAGATGGCGCCCACCTTGCCGTCAGCCACGTAGAGCTTGCCCTTCGAATCAACCGCGATCCCGTGCGGCTCGCCCATAAAGAAATGGTTCTTGAGGGGATTGTCGCTCTCATCCGCACTGGTGCCCGCCAGCCTGTCCATCCAACTGCTCTTTGGTTTAGCCTCCTGCGCGCTGAAATTAGGCAACTTTTCGCCCGCGAAATAGTCCAGGTATTTCACGCGCGCGATCATCGGTGGCTGCGGCCACACGACCTTCGATTTATCGATCACGTCGAGGATCGACACCTTCTTTTGCGGCGTTGCATCATCCTTCTTCTTCTTGGTGTCATCCCCGAAAGCCATAATAGAGGAGGCCGTCAGCAGCATCACCAATGCCGCCGTTACCAGCCTTCCGTGTCGCGTCGTAAACGGCCTGCGTTGTTGTGAAATCATCTTTTTACCCTCACTCACCTTCGTACTCACCCACGAATGCTCACCCAATTGCGCCGCCCTCCTTACTTTCGGAGATCCTTGTGGCAGCTCGCACAGAACATTGAGTCATTTTTCTGATCTTTCGCCAACAACCCCGGCTGTGCCGAAGCATGCGGCTGATGGCACGTCAGGCAGTTAATTGCGAACTTAACCTTCGTAATATCAGTCCCTTCCATCACGTTCGATACCGGATGCCGGTCCACTGGGTGCCCCAGGTTGTACTTCAAAGGCAGAATCGGCACCTTCGCAAAGTAGTTATCCGGCAACTTCACGGCACCACCGAAGATCGTCACCAGATGCTCGCTCTCGAGCTTCGCCGGCTTCGTGTCGGGGCCGTGACATTCCAGGCACAGTTTGTTCGTGTCGGAAACCCGCAACAGGTGCTCATTGTCGCCACCGTGCGCCATATGGCAGATCCCGCAACCCTGCACAAACGCCGGCTGGTGGTGAACGCGTTTCTTCTCCAGATCAGCGATTTCGCTATGGCACCCCAGGCAAATGTTGACGGGGTCCGTCTTCGGCAAGTTCGGATAAGCGCTGGCATGCGGATTATGGCAGTCGGTGCAATCTCCCGCCGCTCCCGGATGCTGCACCTTCGCCTTCTCTATCAGCTCAGCCTTATCGGAGTGGCACGTAACACAAAGGTCCTTGACGTTCGCCTGAGTCAGAACCACTTTGCCATCTTTCGCAGGAGCATGGCAGGTGTCGCAACTCTTATCCGCAAACGGAGGATGCGTGAACTTCGCCATCAGCTTCGGCGCAGCGGACTGGTGCGGGTCATGACACTGCAGGCAGTTCGCCGTGCCAAACGGCTGGTTCTGGTGCGCCTTCTGCAAAGCGGCATCTTTCGTGTCGTGGCAATCTACGCACAACGAAGGCGCAGCTTTCGTCAAGTGAAAGTGGTTTTCAGTGGTCGGTTCTGCACCAGTCTTGTGCGTGATGTGACAGGTTTCGCAGCCCATGTCGAGGGCGGCGTGACGGCTACCCTTCTCCGGAACATTCTCACCGGTGTTGTGGCAGCTCAGGCAGAGATTCTCTTTCTTGTCGCCCGACTCGGGCTTTAACAACTGATTCTTGTTATCGGAGGTGTGCGGATCGTGGCACTTAACGCAATCCCGCACCGCCGGCGGATGCACCGTACCTTTAATATCATCGGCATTTTTGTCTGCGTGGCAGGTCAGACAAAGCCCGTGGGACGTGGTCGTGATCAGCTTGACGTGGGTTACATTTCGAACCGTGCGGATTTCATGGCAACTGGTGCAGCCCATCGCAATCGCGGAGTGCACCGACTTGCCTTTGGTCTTGTCCTCATGGCAGGCAATGCAAGTCGAGGGGTCTGCCTTCGGATCAAGCGGCACCGGATGTTCCTTCGCCGAAACCCGCCCGGCAAAAACAAACAGCAACAGGAAACCGACGAGCGAGCTTAGTTTGTAGCTGTTGCCGAACTTCGATTTGATGGATCCCAATGCCACACCCACCACTGCCTCCTCAGATGCTGTTGCATGATGCTCATGCACGCACCTCGCCGTAGTTTCCCACTTCGGCAAATATCTAAACCTCCTTGTAACAGATTGCAACAGAATCAGTTGGCGATTGCGTTCTATCCCGCGGAAAATGACTATTGTTCTTAAGCTCCAACACTTTCGGGGCTTATCCCACAGTGCAATGGTCAAAATCACCCAGAGTAACTACGCCTCGCCTCCGCACACTCCGGCAGTCTGGAAATTCGTCAGCGCAACCCACTTCAACCTGATAATCAGTCTTGCCGGTTCGGGGCTCAATTCCTCTGTGATTTCAGTCACATGCGGGAGTGATATTGCCACAGAAACAGTATGCGCCCAAGATTAAGTTAGCCCGAAATGGGATCGTTTTAGCAAACCTGTTCCCGCTCCTTTCGCTGCGCCAAATTCCCGTACAACTCCATTCCATTGTGTGATTTGGCTCAAACCCCGCGTTTCGAATTTCTCACGGAACCGGCCTATTCTCTGGAATTTCAATCACTTCGCCGACTTTCTCCGCAATGGCGCACAACGTGCTTTGCTGAAGCGGGGAAGGGGAAACACAATGGGGGCACACGTCCAATCTGTACCTCGAAAGCTCTGGCAAACGCTTGGCGCGATCAAGACCGGCGTCATTCTGCTGATCCTCGTCGTTGTGCTCTCGGCTGCAGGGACCGTGATTCTACAGCGCCCCGCCACCGAAGCCGACGAGATGCAGCGCGCCTATTCGCCGCAAGTGCTCCGCCTGCTCGACGCACTAGAACTCACTGACGTCTTCCACGCCTGGTGGTTCGTTCTGCTTCTGAGCCTGGTAAGTCTCAGCATTATTTCCGCTTCGATTCAGCGCTTCCCCAATGCCTGGAGATTTTTCTCGCGTCCTTATAAGAGTCCGGACGAAGCCTTTCGCAAAGGGCTGCCGGGCCACGCGCTGATTCCGATCAAGGATGAAGCAACCGCTTTGAACGTCGCGGAGCGCGTCCTGCGAAAAGAAGGATTCAAGCCCGAACACATTGTGCGCCAGAACAGCTTCTCTCTTTTCGGCGAGCGCAACCGCCTTTCTGAAATGGCGGTCTATATCGTGCACGCCAGTCTGCTTCTGATTTTTCTCGGAGGCATCGTCGACGCGTTGTGGGGATGGCGTGGTTTCATCATGCTGACCCGCGGGCAGGAGTCGAGTCAGGTAACACCACAAAACGCAAGCCCGCGCAATCTGCCCTTTGCCGTCCGCTGTGACGGCGCCGGCCAGGAAAATTATGCTGACGGGTCTCCCAAACGCTGGTGGTCCGATCTCTCAGTTCTCAAAGACGGACAAGTGATCCTGCGCAAGCAGATCGTCGTCAACGATCCCCTGGTTTATCACGGCGTACGGTTTTACCAGGCCAGCTACGGCAACACGGGCAAGCTCAATTCACTCGCGCTCACTGCCACGCCGCGCGACGGCCAGAATCCTCAGGAATTCAAGATTGGTCTCGACGAGACTCACACTCTGGACGCCGACACTACCGTTCGTCTCGCTGAATTCATTCCGGACTTCGTGGTGCAGGATGGCCATGTATACGCCCGCTCCACCGAATTGCAAAATCCCGCAGCGCACCTCGTCGTCGAATCGAAGAAATCGGGTCAGACGGTAAACATCTGGGTCGGCGCGGGCCTGCAAGAGGACGCGGCTTCGCCCTACATATTCCGAGGCAAGGATGTGCAGATGGCTTACTTCACCGGCCTCGAAGTTTCCCACGAGCCTGGGCAGTGGGCGGTGTGGGCGGGTGTAGTCCTGATGGGCCTCGGCCTCGCTCTAGTCTTCTATTTCGTCCACAAGCGCGTATGGGCGGTCCCCGTCCGCGACGCGCGTGGCCAGTTGCAGCTTTGGATCGGCGGCACCGCGAACAAAAATAAAGATGCATTCGAACATCAATTTCGCAAGGTTGTAGAACAAATCGAATCGGAACTCAAAGTTTCATCGCGGGCAATTGTCGTGGCGCCCGTTACTGCACTCGCCGGAAAGTAAATTCCGGCCACGGAGGAAGGGTCTATGTCACGAGTCGCAAAAATCGAACAGCAACCGGCAGCGGCTACCGGTACCACGCTGGTCGTAATGGTGGGACTGAGCGTCGCATTCCTGTTATTCATGGCATTTCTGAACGTGGTCAAGAGCGGCAATCTGCTCAACGACTCCAATCTGCTCTACGCCGCTCTCATTTTCTATTGTGGCGCGGGAACGCTTTATCTTGCCTTCGGTATCACCGGCCTTCCCTCTTACATTCGCTACGCGTCCCTCGCTACATGGGCAGGACTCATCGCCAACACCGGTGCAGTCGCCCGCCGCTGGTATGAAGCAGGACATCCACCGTTTGCCAGCATCTACGAAATGCTCCTCATGTTCGTATGGACGCTCGCCGTGCTCACATTGATCGCCGAAAAAAAATACGGCGTAAAAATTATCGGCACGGTAACCATGCCCGTGGCGATTGTCGGCGTGATCCTGATGCAACTGCTGCGCACTGAGGTACGTCCACTCGTGCCGGCATTGCAATCAACCTGGCTGCATGTGCATGTTACGCTGGCCATGCTCGCCTATGCGGCATGCGCCCTCAGTTTCGCACTAGCCATGATGTTCTTGATCCAGGACAAAATGAAGACCGAAACCTTTCTGGCCGCGACCAGTTTGTTCACGGTGGCCACTTATGTCGGCATCCTCACCCGCTTCGAAAAATGGGGAGGCCTTAGCGTTGTCGGTTGGAACCCGGAAGACAAGGCAGAAATATTTATCGCCAAAGGCGTAAGGCTTTACGTGGTAATTCCCGACCTCGGCTGGCTGATGGTTCTGGTCTTAGCCGCAGTAGCTGCGCCGCTGTTTCTTTACCTCATCTGGAGCAAGACTCACAACCAGAGTCTGCTCACCATGGCCAATCGTGCCGTTTTCCTGAGCATTCTTCTGCAAGTCCTCGCTCTCGCATTCTTTGCGCTTCGGGCGCGTGATGGTCATTACGCTTCTCTCGACGCTGAAGGTTTGTTCCCGACCGCTCTCGCTGCCAGCCCATTCATTCTCTCGGGACTCATAGGGACAATCTTCGTCTCACTGTTGTACTTACTGCTGCTGTGGAGGCGCAACGATCTCGAGCGGATGTTACCCAGTGCGGACGAGCTCGATCGCATCACTTACAAAACCATCGCGATTGCATTTCCTTTACTCACCCTGATGATCGCGGCGGGCGCTTACTGGGCGAATCGCACGTGGGGATCTTATTGGAGCTGGGATCCAAAAGAAACCTGGGCTGCGATTACCTGGCTGGTCTACGCCGGTTACCTGCACATGCGCATTACCCGCGGATGGCGGGGCCGACGCGCCGCCTACTTCGCCATCGGCGGCTTCGCCGTGGTGATGTTCACTTTCTTCGGCGTCACTTACTTGTTGCCAGGATTACACGCATATGCCTGACCGCACCGAATACGCGGCGCTGGCTAACAGTACACTGATAGGAAGACCCGGTCGCTCTGGGGAAGAAGGCTTTCAATTGAGTTCCGTACGCGTCAAGTGGCAGATCAAAGCAATCTTGCCCATCGGATTCGTCCTGGTGGCGGGATTGCTGCTCTTCACGCTCGCGACCGTCTCGCTGCGTGATCCCGAACGCCACGCCGTCATGATCGTCGCCGGCGCGGGAGCCGTCGCCATCTGTGCCGCGGCCATGCTCGGTCTGGCCTACTTGATTCAGCGTCCCATGGTCGAATTGCAGGAGAAGATGGATCAGGTCAGCGAAGGCAATCTCGATGTCTCCGTCAGCTTCGCCAATCGCAATGACGAGATCGGAGACCTCGGCCGCAACTTCAATCACATGATGAAGCAGCTTCGCGACAGCCGCGAAGAAATCGAGGTACTGCATCGCACCCAAATATCTCGCGCCGAACATTTGGCCACGCTCGGCGAACTGGCAGCAGGCCTCGCCCATGAAATTCGCAATCCACTCGCCGGAATCGCAGGCGTCATCGAAATTGTCGGCCGCGATCTGCCCATCACCAGCCCAGCGCGGCCCGTCGTGAAAGATGTTCGCCAGGAAATCGCGCGCATCAGCCGCACCTTGACCGACCTTCTCGAAACCGCGCGCCCTCACCCGCCACAGATTCGCCAGAGCAACCTCAACACTACCGTGGAGCACGCCGTTATGCTCGCTCGCCAGCAAGTAATTTCAAAGCCAATCCAGATCGAATTGCAAAAGGCGCCCGACCTGCCCGAAGTCGAGCATGACAGCAATCAGATTCATCAGGTGCTTCTCAATTTGCTCTTGAATGCAGAACAGGCCCTCGAGGGAGCGGGCACAGTTACCGTCGAAGTAGGTTCTCAAGATGATTGCGCCGCCGTCGTCATCACCGACACCGGTCGCGGCATCTCGGCTCAAGTCCTGACCAACATTTTCCGCCCGTTCTACACTACCAAGGGCAACGGCACTGGACTCGGCCTCTCGCTCGCCCGCCGCATCGTCGAAGAACATCACGGCCGCATCGAAGTCAGCAGCGTAGTAGGAAAAGGCAGCAAGTTCACCGTGCTCCTCCCCTTTCACGCGCCAGCCCTCCAACCCACATCGCAAGCCGTAGCGCAAACTTCCGCTTCCTAGAGCACTGTTCTTCCCATTCGTAGTAAATTAAAGCCGATGCCCACCGAGAAAATCATGATTGTGGACGACGAGCGCCTGGTCCGCTGGTCCCTCCGCCAGAAGTGCGAAGAGTGGGGATACCACGTCATCGAAGCCGACTCCGGCGCTCCCGCGCTCAAACTAGCGCAGCGCGAATCGCCCGACCTGGTCCTGCTCGATGTCCGCATGCCCGACCTCACCGGCATCGAGGTCCTCGATGAACTCAAGAAAAATGGCGACGCCCGCGCCGTAATCATGATCACCGCCGACCCTCAACTTGACGACGTGAAAGCCGCGCTCAAGTTAGGCGCCTACGACTTCGTTGGCAAGCCCGTAGATTTCGACGAGCTTCAGGTCGCCATCAGGAACGCACTCGAAGCCACCAGCCTGCGCACTGAAGTCCAGGCCCTGCGCGGCGCAGTCCGCGGCGGAGTCGGTTATGACAGCGTGGTCAGCGTCTCCTCGAAGATGACCGAGCTCATGAACTTCGTCCGCAAGGTCGCATCGAGCGAAGCCACAACGATTCTCATTCAAGGCGAAAGCGGCACCGGAAAAGATCTAATCGCAAAAGCCATTCACTACGAAAGCTCACGCCACCAGAAACCCTTTGTAGCCATCAACTGTTCCGCCATTCCCGAAACGTTAATGGAAGCCGAACTCTTCGGCCACGAAAAAGGCGCATTCACCGACGCCAAGACCATGAAGAAGGGACTCTTCGAAGCTGCCGACGGCGGCACTCTCTTCCTCGACGAAATCGGCGAACTCTCTCCGCTGCTGCAAGCCAAACTGCTCCGCGTTCTCGAAGACCAGGTAATCCGCCGCGTAGGCGGCATCAAAGACATGCAGGTGGATGTCCGCGTAATCGCCGCCTCCAACCGCGATCTGGAAAAAGCCGTTCGCGAAAGCCAGTTCCGTCAGGATCTTTATTACCGCCTCGCGATCATCGCCATCTTCATCCCGCCGCTGCGCGACCGCAAAGAGGACATCATGCCGCTCGTCGAGTTCTTCATCGACCGCTACAACCGGAGATTCAAGAAATCCATTCGCGGCATCACCGAAGAAACCCGCCGCCTGATTCAAAGCCACAACTGGCCCGGCAACGTCCGCGAATTAAAAAACACCATCGAGCGCGGCATGATTCTCGAAGACGAGCCGTTACTCCGCCCGCTCTATCTGCCATTCTCCGTAGGCGAATCCGGAGGCCGCACCGCCTTCGAACGCACCAGCCCCGCCGACGGCGGCCAGCCTCTACCCAACGGCCGCATGTTGCCCCGCCTCTACATCCCCGACGGCGGAACATCTTTAGAAGAGGTCGAGCACGCCATGGTCGAGCTAGCCATGCGCCAGGCCAACAGCAATCAAACCCACGCCGCCAAACTCCTAGACATAAGCCGCGACGCCCTCCGCTACAAACTAAAAAAATTCGGCCTAATCCGCGGCGACGAAGAAGGCGCACAGTCAAGCGCGACCGAGGACCAGTAGCACGGTCCGTGGTCGCTAACGGCTTCGCGCGCAAGGGTTCCCGGCAGACGATGTAGACGCAATACTCGTGATCCTTCACAGCAACCCCAAGGACCTGTCATCCTGAGCGCAGTGAATGCTTCGCGAAGCGAAGCATTCGCGAAGTCGAAGGATCCCGTGACAGCTGACCCCAGCACGCACGCGTCAGGGAGTTCCCACCCGTCCGACGGCATTGTGGGAACTCCCTCACTCGTCGATCTCGGCGGACAATCTAGTTTGTTCGCCGGACTAAGTCTGTGACGTGTGAACATCCCCACTCAAGCCAAAGCCGCGTTTGAGTGGGCCACAAGCCCGCCTGACTCGATCTCAATCTCGCTCACCCCTCGACTAAAATCATCGACCGATAGAGAGGCGGACCGCTCCTCTTCATCGAGCTTCGTCGGATCAAAACTCTCGATCTCCTTCAGCCGTTCGGGTGTGAACCTCTGCATGATTTCGTCGGCCAGGAACCTCGCGATGGGAATGCTGTTGCGACGCACTTCGGGATCGGATGTCGTCTGTATCTTCTTCGCGTAACTCAGGTACAGGCCGATCAGATCGGCAAAGATTTTGGCATCAGATTTGACAGAAATCTTCGGGAGCGTGCTGAGATGCAGCCCCCAGAAGATGTAGACGTTCTCATATTGCTTGTTGATGATCGTCTTGTTCATCGCAAAAAATGCGGATAGCAGGTTGCCTTGCTGAACAAGGCTTTCATAGAAAGCCTTCGCGGCGCGCTCCGCCGTTTCGTTGCCGACGCTCCACAATGTGCCGACGTATGAGCGTGCGCCGGAGCGAATGATCACCGCCGCAATTTCGTGCGAGGATGAACAAGTGTTGTTGAACACAAATGGATGCCCAAAGCCCCCGAGTCCGTGAAACTCGCCCTGATGGATGCTGTCGGCGCACTGAATGTGACAAGACAGAGCAATTTTGGATTTGAATGGGACTCTGCGCACCCTGTCAGCATCAAGTTTCGTCGCGACCATCATGTCCTCAAACACGTAGTGCGGGTAGCTGTTGAGAGGCGGGCTCATCCAAGGGAACCCATCAAAGCTCTTGAAGATCAGTTTCCTGTGGACCTTGACCATATCGCCTCCAGTCGGAGAAAACCCCACGACCTCGTAGAACTCCAGCCTGTGAGATTTTCCGTTCCGATCTGTAAACTCTTGCACAGCGAAGTAGCCGTCCGTCTCGCCACCGTGGGCACAGATGTGCATCAGGTCGTAAGGGAAATGGCTGCCATAGTTCGTCAGTTGTTTGACCGTGGCCTTCTTCCCTACAAGATTTGTCACAGTGTAGTTGTTGGAATCCAAGAGCTTGGAGATATACTCGGTTTCTTCGGAAGCAAACAGTTCCGGAGAAAAGACGACCGCACTAGCGAGGCCGAACGGTGCGTGCTCGTTGACGAGCGCGTCCGTGATGAATAATCCGCAATCCAATTCCTTCATCACATGACTGCACGGTATGACGTTTCCGATGAAGAGGCCGTATGGGAGCCCGTTTGTAAAGAACGTCGCAAATTTATAGGTTGCGAGGTTCACGTCTCGGAGTCTCTTCGACGCCGCGCGCTTGACCCATGCGAACTCGTGATGCGATTTATCCTTGCTCCACGCCTCAAGCTGTCGCGGCAGCGAGCGCGCCTGATCCTTGTCGATGGCCGGAACCAGTACAACATCAGCGCTGATTGCGAAACCATAGTTGATCGCCGCCATGTCCGGGACGGAAGTGTCGTTTTCGATCAGTAAAAGGCCCTCGCCGCCGTGCAGATGCTTCGCCGGAAGAAGCGGGGCTCTCTCGTCAATCACAAGCGGTTTATAGGAGAACTTCGCGAGGAGAAGGCCCTCGCTCAGTTGCGCTGCTTTGCATCGAACCGGATCAGTCATGGGAAGACTGATCGGTAGCCGGGCTGGAACATCGTCAAGGGAGTTGATCTCAATAAGCTTCTCGGTGGGGAGAAGCGCATGTAGATAGCTTCTTTGGTTCTCCGTCATGCCGACGAGCAGTATGGAGCCCGGCTGGAGCCGAGCCAAGCAATTGTTAATCTCGTGCGCCGCCCGATCTCCCAAGATTCGCCCAAGGTAGCCATCCTTTCCAAAATCGCTCGACGGCGAGTAAGGAACATCGATGCTGGGGAACTCGAAAACCGGGAAGTAGACTCCTGATTCCGAAAAATGGCTGGAAACCACTGCGGCGAGCGCTGCTTGCCCATGCGTCGCGATGCAAACGCATCGAGTCTCGATGTGTGGGAGCGTGTTTTCTGACATCCTCGTCTGATTGTAAATTGTGGCGGGACAATTCGGTGCCCGACTCGCTCGGGAGGAGCCGACACGGTTATGTCATCAATTCCCAATTCACTTTCTCTTCCGACGATCATCACACCTTATAGCTTCAAGCTTGCCTTGAGTCCAGGTTTGTGATATCCGTATCGCACAAGTAATAAGGAGGCTCCTATGTGTACAGGTAATGTTGGCGTCGCGAGGCGCATTGACTTGGAAAGTATCTCGGAGGACATCGCAAAGCTTGTGAAAGAACTCGACAATGAGGTCGAGGGAGAAGTTAAAGTGAAAGTGAATGAGTTGAAAAACATCGACACCAAGATACAGAAGATTATCCACGGTTAGCCTGGTTTCCTCGATTGTGCCCGTAATTGCGCGGATAGATGACCAATCCTTAGAGGGAGGTCTGCGTCGTGATTGCCTCTCCGTCACTGGAGCAGAACCAGCGCGTAGGCGAACTAGTCGCCTATCCTTGGCCGCACCTCATCATCGATGACTTCCTGCCCAGCGCCGTACTGGCGCAGGCTCTTGCCGAGATCAACGCCGACACCTACCACTTTGAAATAGAGCAGCGTGGGACGGGGCGAATTGAATACTCGCTCCTGAAGAGCGAGACCATGTGGCGGGCGATTTACTCCAGGCGAATGGTTTCTATCTTGGCTTCGGCGTTTACAGTCAAAGTGAAATTAAACAAACATAACATGCTCCAACTGCGGCGAATGAATGACGATACTCCGGCGTTCCCCCTTCACCATGATTTCACAACCAATCAAGATGCAATCGCGTCATTCTTATACTTAAGCAGTGGATGGTCAAGTAAGTGCGGCGGACGTCTGCACCTATACGAGTCGGGTACAGATACCGCACCTTCGGCTTCGGTAGATCCCATCAGGAACAGATTTGTCGCCTTTCAATCCAAGCCTTCCCACTGGCACTCCGTGGAAAGAGTTTACGGCTGGGAAAGAATAAGTGTGCTTTCTCTGTGGGACGTAGACGGGGCGGCAGGCCCCTGAATCCTACGGCCCGCCTGATTTTGGAAGGCACGTCCACCCGCGACACGCCCAAGATTTCCACAGGCCCATTGTGACATCTGACCTTGCGCTGCATATGAAACTTTTGCAATGATGGTCGAGGCCGCAACGGTGGCACAAGCCAAATCGCTGCGCCCAGAAGTCATTCATTCGAAAGAACTTAGCGATAAGCTCTTTGACATCTATATTTTGCAAGGAATTTCCCGCTAAAGCGATGATTCCAGAGATTTTGCAAAAAGGGGGGGAGGGGGGGTATCGCCCCATTTTGGGTGCATTTTCATCCTAAGAGCCAGCGACCCCAAGCCAGCCGCAATAAGGCCTCAACTTTATTTTCGCGTCTTTGTGCTCCCGACTCGGTTATTCGCCTGGGAAAGCGATCTCAGCGGGCGACTTCGGCTAAGGAGTTGTCGTTAACTTTCAAACTCTTGCTGCGCGGTTCGTAGACGCAGAACGGCTCTTCGTCGAGATAGTTGCCGGTAGCGGCGAAAGCTCGTGCGCGGCATCCCATGCAAACGTTGCGGAACTCGCAGCAACCGCACTTCCCTTTCAAATTGTTAACGTCGCGCAGCTGATTGAATACGACCGAGTTCTCCCAGATGTCGACGAACGGCTGCTTCTTCAGATCTCCCGCGAGGGCCGGCAAATATCCGCAAGGATAAACTTCGCCTTGGTTGGAAATGAAGCAGACCGCGGTTCCGGCGAGGCAGCCCTTGGTCATCGCGTTCATGTCAGAAGGATGCGTGCCCGGATGTCCTACAGCTTTTCCGATGCCCTGAGGTTTCAGTTCGATGCCAGTTGAACCGGGCATGGTCATTTCTGTTGGACCGATATGCGGCGCATCGGCGGATGCTACAAGCACTGGCTGAGCCGCTTCAGCGGCCGCTGTCGCGGAGCGGTGCTCTAACGCGCGCCGTTGGCGAACCACGCGGAAGTAGTGGGGCGCGCAAGTTGCTTTCAGCTCGATGCCGCCAGTAAGCGACTGATCGTAAAACCAGTTCAGCATGCGCTCGTATTCTTCCGGAGGAACCATCTGCTCGGCGGCGATATCCACCCCACAACCCACCGGCACTAACAGGAAGGTGTGCAGCGCATCGGCGCCGATTGATTTCGCAAGCTCGAGCACATGCGGAAGCTGATGAGCATTGTGGCGGGCGATCGTGGTATTGATCTGCACCGACATGCCGAGATCTTTGAGGTTGCGAAAACCCGTGATGGCGGCATCGAATGCGCCTGGAATGCCGCGGAAAGTATCGTGCGTCTGCGCATCGGCGCCGTCGAGGCTGATGGCTACGCGCTTCACGCCGCTATCCACGATCTTCTGCGCGACTTGCTTGGTGACCAGCGTGCCATTCGTGGCCAGGGCCACGCGCAATCCTTTGCTGGTGCCGTAGCGCGCCAACTCGAAAATATCCGAACGAAACAGCGGTTCGCCACCGCTCAGCACAAGAATCGGGCTGGACACTTCGGCAATCTGATCGATGATCGCCTTTGCAGTATCCGTCGAAAGATCAGAGGGAGAACTCAACTCAGTCGCGCTCGCGCGGCAATGGATGCAGCGCAGATTACAACCCTTGGTCAGCTCCCAGAAAATCAGCCGTGGCTTGTTTTGCGTTCCGGGATTTGTATGACTGGGACCGGTATGAGTTGAATGATGGCCATTGCTCTCTAAAGTAGTCATTGCGCTTCGCCTCCCACTTAAACGGGGCGCTGTGCCCCTCCCACGACGCAACGATAATGCAGCGTTCATCTACAGGCGGTGATACTCATCACGGAAAATTGTGACACCGATCACAAGATGTAAGTTGTTTTGAATGTGGGAATTGGGATCGACGCACGGATTTTGAAAGCACGCCGCAGGCGTGAAATTCCTCCGTGCTCACGCCCACTTGAAACGCCCTAGTTGTGACTCGCGATGTCGCGCAGCGCGCCCGAGTTGCGGATCACCAGGGTTGAGCCTTTCGACTGCAAAATCTGGCGCTTTTTCAGATCCGCAAAAAGCCGGGTCACGGTCTCTCGCGAGGTTCCGATCATCTGCGCAATTTCCTCGTGAGTGAGCCGGAGCGTCAATCGACCCTCAGGTTTGCCCGCAGCTCCGTTCTTCGAACTCCACTCCAGAAGCAACGACGCGAGTTTCTCGGCGGCGGAATGTGACAGGCCCAGCGAACGCACTTCCTTGCAGGCGTTGTGATATTTTTCGCCAAGCTGCTCGGCCACTTTAAAGCAAGCGTCCACATCTTCTTTTAGGAAGCGGAGAAAATCATCGCGCTTCACGAAGTTGATCTGGCACGGGTCGATGGTTTCTGCCGTCACCTCGTAGGGTTTGCCGGAGATGGTGGCGCTCAGACCCAGCACTTCCCCGGACTCTGCGAGTTTCACAATCATGGTTCGGCCGGCAGGCGAGTTGATGGAAAGCTTCACACTGCCTTTGCATATAACAAAGATGCCGCGCGGCATTTGCCCTTCGACAAATAACACGGCTCCCTGAGGATAGGCGGTGGAAAACTTAATGCCTTCAAAGTTCTGCAGTGTGGCTGGCGGCATATCGCAGAAAAGATGATCGGCCCGCAGCTTGCAATCAAGGCAGCTTTCGACGATTTCCATTCCGTATGGTGACAGCATGCACCAACCTCCTAGCGCTGTGGTCAGTGTCGGTCGGCGCAGAGCCCTTGGCTGTGCTGCGCGGCACTCGCTGATGTGACGTGGCTCACATTTTCATGTTTGTGATGTGCGTCACACGCGGCTGTGACATGCCTTGCTGCGTTCCTTTGCCGCAGCGTTCATTCTTAAGGCAGTCAATCATTAGGCAATCAACTTTAAGCAATCGACTTTAATCAGTCAGTGGGAACTGGAACTCTACAACTATCCATCGCACGCAAAGGCAGGATCATGAAGCGCAAATTCAAGACCATGGATGCAAACGAGGCGGTCGCCTACGTCGCCTACCGAGTGAATGAAGTCATCGCCATCTATCCCATTACTCCTTCTTC
>Ga0182024_10013088_pt1 | contig 16277 bp, 18 predicted proteins | sample P32metaG_FD_120480 | JGI IMG/M metagenome (GOLD analysis project Ga0182024, IMG submission 120480) | Permafrost microbial communities from Stordalen Mire, Sweden - P3-2 metaG (Illumina Assembly) | ecosystem: Environmental > Terrestrial > Soil > Wetlands > Permafrost | place: Sweden: Stordalen... | reverse complement strand
GCCGTAAATCGGCTGTGCTTGACGGCTTCAGCCGCTGAGGTACGCTTTTGCGAAACCCACAGGTTTGCGGTTTCCCTTGAGGTTCTCAGACACCCTCTTAAAGCCCTAATGGATCCGCGTGCCGTGTGGCACGGCTGAAGCCGTGCCACACGTTCATCAGCGCAACCCAAAAACTTGTTGCCATTTAGAAATCAGCCGATCACAGAAGCAACCTAATTTTGCTCGGCCAATCTCTCTTCAAAGCAATCAACAAGTTACATCGTCAAAAAGCAACTTAATCCGCTAATTTGGACAGCTCTGGCCGAACTTAGCCCAGGACGCAGTCCCATAAGCGCTAACTTGTTTGGGATGTTTTTCTTGAAAACTCCCACAAAAACGTCATCCTGAGAGGCTGTGACCTTTTCGATCTTTTCGTGTTTTCTGCATATCCAACCAGCTGTATTTCAAGCCCTTTCAAGCCCCCAACAAAGCCGTCATCCTGAGCGGAGCGCCTCATAAATTGATCGCGTGACACAGCGCTTCTGGCGCGGAGTCGAAGGACCCCGGCGATGCTTGTTGGCCGATGCTCTTCACAGCTTTCCGGCCACCAAAATGATGAGAAAAATCAAAAAAGTCACAACCTCCGGGCGGAGCGCCTCACAGATTTATCGCGTGACACAGCGCTTGGTGGCGCGGAGTCGAAGAGCCTGTCCCGAGCGTAGCCGAGGGAACCTCGGCGGTGCTTATCTTACCCATGCTGCTCGGAGCTTTTCGACCACCGAAGCCCGAGAACAGGATCTGCTGCGGTACGCACTTGATGGTCACGGGTACATCTTTTCATGCACTGTAATCATCTTCGATGCCCAGGACTGTGCAAGGTCCTTGAACTCGGGATTGCTACCAACAAGGTCTTCCTATATTTGGCCTTCCCGGTTGCAACGGCTACGGTCGTTCGCACTGCGGCTGTATATTCGGTACTAAGAGCTGGTACCCGCGCTGACCATGATCGGGCAGTGAAAATTGTAGCGGGGACCACCCCGCGCGGGCGTTCACCCCGGCGGCATCAAGGAGGTTCGGCGCGAGCACGGCGAGCGCGGCAAGGCACGACCTGAAGGCACAGCAGCAGCAACAGCGTTTGCACAAGAAATTCGCGAAGGCGCAGCGCCTTGCCTTACGCCAATTTGGCGACCTTACACTTGGCACACCTAGCCGGCGGGCGGCCTTTGCGCAAACCTACCAGTTCCCGCCGCCCATAGCAGGAGACCTAATCGATGACGCTCGAATGCATCAATCCCGATGATCTGCCGACTCCAGCAACGTACACCCAGGTCGTCGTCGCGACGGGAAGCAAGTTGGTATTCGTCTCGGGCCAGGAGCCCGAAGATATACACGGCAAGCTCGTTGGCCGTGGCGATCTTGCGGCTCAGGCGCGCCAGGTGTTTGGCAATCTCGGCCGTGCACTTGCTGCTGCCGGTGCACGGCCTGAACAGGTCACCAAGATCACAATCTACGTCGTTAATTACAAACGCGACGAATGCTTGCCCATTATCGAAGAGGCCCGGATAGCGCTGTTCGGAGATCACAAGCCAGCAGACGTGGTGGTCGGCGTAGCGACGCTGTCCCCCGACTACCTGATCGAGGTTGACGCAATCGCTGTCATTGACCATACCACCGAGAGCTACACAAGGACGCGGTAGATCGATCGCTTACACTTTCTCTGGTGACGGCGTCCCCCCCTCCGCGTCATGGAGATCGACGTCTTCCTTGAGGACTAAACGAACGCGGAGAAGCGGAACACCCTGAGGGCCGACTTACGAATCGGGAAAGTCCCAGCATCCCACCTGCCCTTATCTGTGAGGTGTGCTGGGCGCTAGGCTGTCATCCTCTCCCGCGCTAGCAGGTCCAAGACTCGTCTCCGGATTTCGTCGCGAGTCTGCCGGACAGAATCAATCACTTGATCTTTGGGGTCCGGCAGCGGCCAGTCGTCGCGGCGGAGCCCCGGTACATAAGGGCAATCATCTCCACAGCCCATTGTGATCAGTATCTCCGCATCCTGTGCCAACTCTACGGTAAGCTTTTGCGGTTTGGCGTGACTGAGATCAATTCCCACCTCACGCATTACTTCCACAACTACCGGATGAACATGCTCGGCGGGCTGAGTTCCAGCCGAAATGGCAAGTGCTCGTTTTGGATCGGCAAGCTGGTTGAAGAACGCAGCTGACATTTGTGAACGCCCTGCATTGTGCACACACGCGAAGATTACTTTCTGCATGTTGTCTCCATTTGTTCAGAGTTTAGGGCTACCGACCAATTGTGGGCGGCCATCTGAACCGGGTCCCACGGACTGCTGAGCGGCGGGGTATAACTGAGATCGAGGTCACCCAAACCGTCCACTTTCATTTCATGAAAGAGCGCGGTCGCGAAGATATCTATTCGTTTTGAAATCTCTGCTCCCCACGATCCCAAGATTTGAGCGCCTAGCAAACGTCCTGTCTTGCCGTCCCCGGTTACTCGGATGCGGACTTGGTTTGCGCCAGGGTAATACGCCTTATGATCGAAGCTTGTATTTTCGGTCGTATACGCTGAAAAGCCTTCGCGCAGCGCTTCATCTTGGCGAAGTCCGGTACGGGCGACAACCAAATCGAAGATCTTTACAACCTGTGTCCCCATCGAGCCACCAAACTCACGATTGCCTCCCACCGCGTTCTCGCCGGCCGATCTTCCTTGCTTGTGTGCCGTGGTACCTAAAGGAAGGTATGTGTAGCGGTGGAGGAGGCGATGCCACGTTTCCACGCAGTCGCCCGCCGCATAGACATCTGGAATCGCGGTAGCCATCCTTCGATCAACTAGAAGAGCACCTTTCGTTCCCGTTTTGAGCCCAGCCGCCACACCTAGTTCGACGTTTGGCTTGACGCCCACGGCAACCAGAACCATCTCGCAGTCTTGTTCGAAGCCTCCGCTGCCGAAGACATGGAGATGGTCTTCGGCTCTCGAGATGGCATGGGCTTCGACGCTGGTGAAGACCGCTACGTCATGACGCTCCAATTCCTTGGCTACGGCCTCACCGAAAGCCGGTTCTACGGTGGGCAACACTGACGGAGTGCGGCTTGCGATTGTTACCGCGATACCACGGTGCGCTAACGCGTCCGCCATTTCTAAGCCGATGTATCCTGCTCCCACAATGACTGCTCTTCGAGGCTTCGCCGAATCAAGATATTCATGGATCGCAAAGCTATGCTTCATCGTGTGAAGCGGGAAAACACCAGGCAGGTTGAGGCCGTCAATGTGGGGCGTTACCGGACTGGCACCGGTTCCGATCAGCAACTTGTCATACGGGTGGGTCACAATCTTTTTGTCCTCAGCTGCCGCTGAAACCGTCTTCTCTATTACATCGATGCCGGTCGCAGTTTGGCCGCGGTGGATGGTAATGCCGTCGAACTCAGTTCGATGAGCGAGACTCTTCCAATCCGGCGCCTCACCGCTCAGATAAAACGGCAGGCCGCAAATGCTGTAATTGGGAAAATCATCAGCGAGCAGGACCGTGATCTCGGCATTCTGATCCAACTCGCGGGCACGAAGGGCCGCGCTGATCCCCGCATCACTCCCACCAACTATGAGGAATCGCATTGTTAGTCAATCTCCGATCATGCAAATTGTGGCGCGGTATTTACGGTCCAGATGTGAAAATCTGCACTTTCTCCGAAAAGCCTTTCTTTTTAGTGGATCTCGCGAGTCCGATATTTGCGTTCGGCGATTTTGCTGAATCGAAGTGACTCTTACCGGCGCCCTATATCGTCGATCTCCCTCTGCAGAGCGAACCTATCGAGGGTTGCAAGCGGCAAGCACAGAAATAGGCCGATCCGCCGGTCTAAACCGGCAAAGGCACTCTTGAATGCCCTATCGACCTCATCCGGTGTTCCTTGAACTGCTCCAGGATCAGGTATTCCCCAATGCGCCGTCATCGGTTGGCCCGGCCAGAAGGGACATATTTCCTTTGCGGCATTGTCACAGACGGTGAACACAAAATTGAGACGTGGTGAAGCGGGCCCCGCAAATTCGTCCCATGACTTACTGCGCAGTCCTTCCGTGGATAGGCGAGCGGCCTCGATCTGCCTGATTGCCTCAGGTCGAACGAACCCGACCGGATGACTCCCTGCGCTATAGGCTGTGAAGTGAGGCGCTCCTTTGCGATTCATGATCGCTTCCGCCATGATGGAACGCGCAGAATTCCCTGTACAGAGAAACAGTACGTTGTAGTGTGTCTGCATAACCGGCATCCTTCTGTGGCTTCGGTGTCCCGTTCATTGCGCCTTTGGGTTTGATTGTCTGAAACCTTGCACTTACTTCACGAACAGCAGGCCGGTCCGCAGCAAACTTTCCCAACTGGACCCGCAGGCTTTACCGCATACAGCGTGCTGTTGGCAACCGCTGCGTACTTCGACTGCACCGATTCAAGCAATTGGTCTGTCATCATTCCCCCTTCACATATGCGCTAAGACGACTATATTTCTGCTAGACACATTCGTCAATACATATATACTTATATCTATGAAGGTCAAGGACAAGAGCTTCGACATGGAGCGCTTCTTTCAAGCTCTCGGCGACAATACGCGGCTGCGACTCCTGAATCTCATGGGAGATCAGGAAATCTGCGTCTGTTATTTCGTGGAGATTCTGGATCAACCTCAGCCCAAGATATCCCGGCACCTGGCCTATCTGCGTAGTGCCGGAATTGTAGCTCCTCGCCGGGACGGAAAGTGGATGCACTATCGGATAGTCATGCCTCCGAATATAGGAGCCGCACAGGTTCTTCAGCAGACTCTTGCGTGGCTCAGAGAGGAACGCACCATGCAGGCTGATCGTGGCCGGCTGTCGAAGGCATGTTGTAGTCCGGGGAAGTTTGCAACCCTGCAAGGCGCACCTCTGCCCACCTCAATCGACCCGATCACTGCAGCTGCATCGAGGTAATTATGTCCAGCGTCCCCTACACCCAGGGCCAGGTGTGCGCACCGTTGCCGCGCAAGAAGCTGTCCTTTCTGGATCGATTTCTCACCCTCTGGATCTTTCTAGCGATGGCGATTGGAGTGGCGATAGGGCATTTCGTTCCGTCTTCGGCGGCTTTTGTAAACAGCTTCCAAGTGGGCACAACCAATATCCCGATTGCAATCGGGCTCATCATCATGATGTATCCGCCTTTGGCCAAGGTGCGTTACGAAAAGCTGGGCGAGGTCTTCCGCAATCGGAGTGTCCTCGGTTTATCGTTAGCCCAGAATTGGTTGATCGGGCCAACGCTGATGTTTTTCCTTGCCATTATCTTCCTACGTGGGGAGCCGGCCTACATGCGCGGCCTAATTCTCATCGGCATCGCTCGCTGCATCGCGATGGTGCTGGTCTGGAATGAGCTTGCGGGAGGCGACCCAGACTATGTTGCTGGATTGGTGGCGCTCAATAGCGTCTTCCAGGTTGTGTTCTACAGCCTTTACGCCTGGGTGTTCATTACGATTCTCCCCACCTGGTTCGGGTTGAGAGGGGCGGTAGTGAACGTCGGCATCGGTCAAATTGCGCAAAGTGTGTTCATCTACCTTGGAATTCCGTTTCTCGCGGGAATGCTGACTCGGTTTGTGCTTGTCCGGGCCAAAGGAGAAGAGTGGTATCGAACACGATTTATCCCGCGGATCAGCCCGTTTACTCTTTTCGCCCTGCTCTTCACAATCCTGGTGATGTTCAGTCTCAAAGGCGACCTGATCGTGAGGCTTCCGCTCGATGTGCTGCGAATCGCGTTGCCGCTGCTGATCTATTTCATCGTTATGTTCCTGGTCAGCTTCTGGATGGGCCGCAAGCTAGGCGCTGACTATTCACAGACGGCGACGCTTTCTTTCACCGCGGCAGGCAACAACTTTGAGTTGGCGATTGCCGTGTCAGTGGCCGTGTTTGGCTTAAATTCAGGCGAGGCGTTCGTGGGGGTGATTGGTCCCCTCATCGAAGTTCCGGCGCTCATCGGCCTAGTCAATGTGGCGTTCTGGCTCCGCCAGCGCTATTTCCTGCAGGGAACCAGGGTCGCTGACCAAGCACCTATCAAGGCTTGAACGAAGTGCGGCCTCTCTGGTCGCGGCATTCCTATCTGGCAGCGCTTCAGGCTCCAGCTCGATGAACCTTGCTCTTCTCGATAGCGGAATAGGGCTTCCACTCGCTGATGGTGCAAGACCCGCTGGCTATGGCTTCTTTCAATCTCTTCGTGTCCTGTTCGAGCTGGTCTTCATCCTTAAATATCTGACGCAGGAAATCGAACAACAGCTTCCTGTTCGATTCCCGGGGATTCGCAATGCGATAGAAGACGCGATAGCCGTCGCGGCGGTCCAATACTATTCCCGAGTTCTTCAGGTAGGCCAGGTGCCGGGAGACATTCGGCTGTGAATTTTCGAGGACGTATTGGATGTCACAGACGCAAAGTTCACCATGCAGCAACAGGTTCACGATCCGTAGCCGGTTCGCGTCAGCAAGCCCTTTGAATACCTGTTCAACGTCCAACATGGTTCACACTCGTCGTACAGAGAGCTGCGGTTTCATGAGAAACTCGCCATTCGGTCCTCAGACCAGCCGAATGGTTAGGATCTCTCAATACTGATATTCGCATACAGGCATGGAGCCTGGAGCGCTCCAATTGCGAAGAGATCCTGGCTCAGCCCGGAATTCATCCCTTTTTAATATTCGCTTCGTTAATGTGTCTATGCGCACAGACGCATACACGTATCCAGCGTGATTGTGCCAAGCCGCTTTAAAGAGGTCCTCTTATGAGCCTTAAGTTTCTCCCAGGGGTTACCCTCGCGAAATCATTCCTGGCCGGGGCTGCGGTAACTTCCGCAACTTGTGCTCTTCTCTTCGCGGTCGGCTGCACCAATTACTCGGAAGATGGAAAGCCTCCGGCGGAGCCTACATTCGCTACAACTCAAGTTCGGACGTTTAGCGCAGCTGGAAGCACTTTCATCGCTCCCCTCATGTCCCGCTGGAGCACCGATTATGAAAAAACTCACAATGTGCGGGTCAACTACCGCTCCATCGGTAGCGGAGCTGGACTCAGTGAATTGAAACAGGGGTTGCTGACCTTTGCTGTCAGTGATGCGCCACTCAGCGATCCTCAGCTGAAAGACCTGCCTCCGCTCGTCCAGGTGCCTGTTACCGCAGGCCCGGTCTGCGTGATCTACAATTTGGCCGGCTTGAATGCTCCGCTACGGATCAGTGGCAAGACCTTGGCCGACATCTACTCGGGGGCCATCGTTAGCTGGCAGGACCCTGTCATTGCCAAGGAAAACCCTGGGACTAAGTTACCCCACAATGCGATCATTGTTGTCCATCGAGCGGATGGCAGCGGAACCACTAGTATCTTTACCAGCTATCTCAGCAGTGTCAGTGCTAGCTGGTCGGCAAAGGCCGGTCACGGTCTTACTGTTAATTGGCCGACGGGGATAGGTGCGGTTGGGAGCCAAAACGTGCTCCGCGGGGTCCAGCAACAGCCCGGAACCATCGGCTACCTTGAACTCAGCTACGCCAGGCAAGCGGGGCTTCCTGTCGCCTCGATACAAAACCAAGCCGGCGAATTTGTTGTCCCCAGTCCTGGCAGCGCCGCTCTGGCAATCAACGCCTTCGCCGATGCACTTGCGCAAGATCTCAGGGCGCCGGTCGTTAACCCACCAGCATCCGCCAAGGGGGCGTACCCAATTTCGGGCCTGACATACGTGTTGATTCCCCAAGACGACCGCACCGTTGGCGAGCAACGGGCATTTAGAGATTTCATCGCTTACGCGCTCTCCCAAGGCCAAGACTCGGCAGGGGAACTCTCATATACGAAGTTGCCCGCCTCGATCGAGCAGAAGAGTCAAACGCTTCTGACGCAATTGACTGAAAATGGCCAGGCGTTGAAATGATCTCTGTGAACCGCCTTTCTCATTCCTGTTGACGCGATTCACTGGCCGCTTCTTCGGTCTGCGAGTGATATTCGCCTTTTATTCCCTGTGCTGTGCTTCGTGTTCCATGACCCTGTGCCTCATCATGGCTTCGTCATCCGTTGCAAGGGGTGCGGAGAGAACATCCCTGCGCCGGTCAAAGACAGTTCCTCTTCCCGATGGGTGAGATGTTCAATGCGCCGAATTTCCTACGCGCCCTCGCTCCGGAGTACCTGACCTTCGTCGTTCCGATCGACCGGGACTGTTGAGCATTACCCCCCGCTCTCTCCATCTCTGTGGCACTAATTATTGCCGCCCGTCCGGGTAGCGCTCAAGGGCTCTTGGCATCGGGGATCACCTGATTGCGATAAGCAGTCCTCCGCTCAAGCCCATCGATTGTTGGTGACCTCCCGCAAAGCTGTAGTCGTAAGCCGGTTCGAGAAACCAGCCAAAGCGGTGCTTGCGGGCAGGCCAGAACATGAAATCACCGGCCACCTCGCCGGAAACTGTATTGGTCGTTGTCCCATTCTGTCTGAGATGGACCCATTCCGGGCCAACGCCGAGCATGAACTCTGCTTTGCGAGATATGGTCCAGGGCTTCTTGAACAGCAGGTCCGTATCCCACTCTGTCGAATGATGCGTAAAGAAGGGCGACACGCCCGCCTCAAGCTCCAGCCAATTCTCGATCGGTGTGGTTTCGACCGCAAAGTTCGGCGCAAAGCTCGCCGCACCTCCGGTCACATCCCAGCTCGTAGCCGCGCCGATCTCAAGAATAGCTGCGGGATCTTTATCCAGGGATGCCTCTTGCGGATGGCCGAGGGAAGGGACCGGCCAGGTTTGCCCACGAACAGGCAAGACCAGAAACAGAAAAACGCACGCTACCCCTAGCGTGGATACGCGAATACGCATGGAAGTCTCCAGGGTGAGAGCTGTGTTGCCCGCGCTTTACGTGCCGAAACGGCGCGCGAAGAAGAGACGTCCGTGCGAGGAGGCCGAAAAGGAGAGGTTCGAGGGGTCAGAGGAGGTGGGGCTACTTCAGTCAAAGATGCTGTGCTGACAATTTGAAGCAAACGCGGAATCGGCTTATCGACCGGGAGCCAATGAAAACCACAGCACCAGCAGACGCCATTACAGTCATCCGGTTTCAGAGGAGACGGATGATGTACGGCCGGGTGCAAAGACAGCGAAAAAACAGTCGCTTGTGGTCCATCGCAGAGGTCGCAATGGGATGAGCTTACCGATATCCAAGCCAGCATCAAGCACAGCAGCCAGGCTGCCATCCGAGTTCCGGCATGGACGGTATGCTTCATTCCAGAATTGTAAGATTAGATGACTGCGCGCAGGGCGACAGTCACGCTGTCACGTGCATTTTCCCGTCTGTGCATCACACGAAAGCTATGCTGCCGTTGAGCGATCCGGCGCCCCGCGAATATAACTTTGAGCACATTTCGCCCCTTTGGTAACCATCACCCTATCGTTATTTGATCCCATGTCAGCTAGACTGCTGGCAGATGGCAAGTGGATCGCGGTGGGATGCTGTCATGGCAAGGGTCAAGTGCATGGATTACCGAGCCCTATTTGCTTCTGCATCCTTACCAGTTATTTCTGCGAGATGAGGCGAGTTATTCATGTCCATTCCGACCCGGGTCACCGCAGCGGCTTTCTTCGTATTCGCTCTGGTTTCCACGACGCAGGGGCAGGTGCAAGCCCCAGTACAAGTGTCGACTCAGGCGCAAGCACTACCGGCGGACGATGATTTCAACGCTCTTCGCGGGCCTGCCGCCGCAGGGGACGCGCAGGCGCAATTCGCACTCGGGAACGACTATATCGATGGCCGCGGAGTTGCCCAGGACTACGGTCAGGCAGTGATCTGGTATCGCAAGTCCGCCGCCCAAGGTTATGCTCCCGCGCTGAATCAGCTGGGCTACATGTATCAAAATCCTTCCCATACGACGACCTGTACGCAAGTGACGGCTCAAAGTCTGGCGCACTGGCACAAATGCCCCACGGAGCGTTCGATGATCCAATTCCACTTGGCTGCATAGTTGCCAAATCGGATATGGATTCTCGAATGGCGATATCGGGGGAAATTCGTCGACAGGATACCTATACCGCTATTTCTCTGCTGCGGGGCGAAAGTCAAAATACGCCAGATTCATATTGCCGCCAGTCATGATATGCACGGTAAGCACGTTCCGGCCAGCAGCAAGATCCAACACCACGGCATTCCGCAGGATATTCCAGTGGTGCCACTGTCGCCACGCAATCGGCTCTGCGCCGTTGTACGTAGTGGGAATCATCACCGGCCCGGTTGCATCCTGCCCATTTACATCGAGCGAGATGCTTCCGCCGCGATTCGACGTGTAGAGCAGGTCCGCTCTGTACTTGCCGGCCTTGGCGACATCAGTGGTGATGTCGAACCACTCGCCCGGCTCCGTCCAACCCACGTAAAGCTGGTCCTTCGGCGGAGTCACCGTCTCATAGTGGTTGTTGTCGATAGCGTCCTTGCCCGCAGCCGTCGGGAACTTCGTATACGAAATATCGACGCCATCGTGCATGCGGAATTCGTTCAGATAGCTTCCGTCGGCAGGGTTCAGCTGGCCGCTGCCGTGGTTCACGGCGTCGCTGTCATGATAGGCAACGCCTTCGCCTCCCACATCGTATGCTGCGCATTCCACGCGGCCGGGGATTCGCTGCGGAGCCGTGTTGTGGTGGCTATCCTGAAACGGCTCGCCCTTGTACTGCTCTAAAAACATGCTCCGGTCACTCTGAGCCAGCACCGTTCCAGGCTGCGACCACAAGACTGCGCCGCTTGCCAGCAAAATCCCACTCCCGATCCACTTTTTCATCGATCACCCTTTCGCGACGGAGGTGACGCACGTTCCTGCAACGTCTCCGCTACGAGCAAATGTATTGTAGCCAAACCTGCCCGTACTCAAAGAAGGGCGTACCGTCAGCCTGGATCATTCTGGTTGGCGCCCTGTTGGCAGACTTCCTGTGAAGATTTTTTTGAACCTCTTTAAGCACGAATTGGGTACTTACCGCGCCAAGGGAGCCCTGACCAGGGCCCCACACAAGAAAATATTCAACAAACAGCCGTTGACATCCCGTGAAACTTACCCCTTCTCTTAACTTCATAGTTAACAATTTTGGCCACCTCCGGGAAAAGTGTCGGTCTTTTGGTTGAAAACCAACACTATAAAGTCACACTTATCCTGGTGACCAAGGATTTTCGACAGCCAATTGGAACCGTAATAGTTTCAAAGTATGACACCTCACACCAGCACCGAGGTTCCGCGCCGCGCGTTGCCTACCCTTGCGGATATACAGCGCCGAAGGGCCGAGCTGTTGGGCCGCCTACCTTACCACCAGGAAGAGGAGGAGCCCGCTCCCGCTTTCGAACAGCAACTTCCGCCTTCACCAACCCCGCCCCCGCAGCGGGATTTTCCTTGGCCCAGGCTCGTTGCGGCGGCACTCCACGGTATCGCCGGGACCGTGGTCCGTACCATCGCGCCGCACACCGAAGCCGATCCTGCCGCCATCCTCCTGCAGTTTCTCGCCGCCTTCGGCAATATAGTCGGGCCTGCCCCGCACTGTATGGTGGAGTCCACTCGTCACGGTCTGAACCTCTTCGTCGTCCTGGTAGGCGAATCCAGTAAAGCCCGCAAGGGAACCAGCTGGCGCCAGATCTGCCGCCTCTTCTCTGAAGTGGACGACCTTTGGGTCACCCGTCGCGTCACTACCGCCCGTTTGTCCTCGAGCGGCCTCATCCATGCTCTGCGCGATGAACAGCCGCCCACCGACCGGCGCCTCCTTGTACTTGCCGAAGAGTTCGCCTCTGTCCTCCACGTACTCGGACGCGAGAAAAGTCACCTCTCACCCCTGCTTCGCTGCGCCTGGGACAGCGGCCATCTTCGTACCCTGGACCGTCACCAGCCTCTGCAGGCGACCGGGACCCACATCAGTTTGGTGGGCCACATCACCCAGCATGAGCTTGCTCAACATCTCCATCGGACAGATTCGCGCAACGGCTTTGTCAACCGCTGCCTCTGGACCTACGTGCAGCGGAGTCAGTGCCTGCCCGAGGGCAGCAGCCCAAACCCGGATGAGCTATCCGGACTCGCCCGCGAGTTGCGGCGCATTGTCGGTTGGCTTTCGCATACAGAGGAGAAGCCCTTCACTCGCGATCAAGCTGCCCGCGAGCTCTGGAATGGTGGCTATGAGACCTTAAGCCAGGCCCGTCCCGGCCTCTACGGTGCCGCCACCAGCCGGGCCGAAGCCCAGGTCCTCCGCTTGAGTGCCATCTACGCGGCTCTTGACTGCAGCCCTGTCATCGAACCGCTCCATCTCCAGGCTGCCCTTGCCGTATGGGACTACTGCTCGGCCAGCGCCGCCTTGATCTTCCACGCTTCCACGGGCGACGCTGTTCTGGATCGTATCCGCCAGGCTCTTGACGAAACCCCGGGAGGCCTGACCAGAAAAGAAATCAGAGCTCTCTTTCACGGGCACGTCAGTAGTGAACGCATTGACATGGCACTCGAGAAGCTGACCGCCCAGGGCTTGGCCACCAACCAGAGCACATCCGGACGGGGCCGCCCTGCCACTCTTTGGTCGGGGATGGAAGACTCCGTACCACCAGAGGAAACGACTTAGTGCGCTTAGTGCGCTTAGTGCGCACGTTTTTCCAAACGCCGAGGGTAAGGGAAGGCGTACGAGAAGGTAGGTACGGGCTTCACAGGCTGCGGAAAGACTCGGTTTTGTATCAGGGCACGACTTTAGTCGGGCCGCACAGGCTGCTGAGGGCTTTAGAGGCTGCTGAAAAACTCGGTTTTGTATCAGGGCACGGCTTCAGCCGTGCCACACTCGCCTGAACCATGAGGGCTTTAGCCCCTGAGGTACTTTTTCCCGGAAGCGTATGGGCTTTAAGAGGGTAGAAAAGATCCGCAGGTCACCCGACGCAATCAGTCCCGAAGGGACGGGACAATCTGTAGCCCGGCACGGGAGCCGGGAAGGATTTCAAGCAAATCGAGTCCCGAAGGGACGACACAGCAGAGCTCCCAGGATAGTGCCGGCGGCCGACAGAAAAATGAGCAACATATCAGCAATTCCGCTGGCAGCCTTTGCGTCGAGCGTACCTGTTATTGCCTCGGTGACCTTCAGCAGCGCGGGATCGGAGGATGGCGACGACTGCGGGAGTGGGACTTTGCTGCTCATAGAAGGCTTCCTTTATGAGACAAGTCAGTCGGATTGATGGAAGATCGCGTGGTTGAGATCTGGCCAGAATTCCTTCGCTGCAAATGTACCAAAATCCAGCAGGACGTTGGTCAGCCAGCGCTGACCAACCTTCGTCCAGGTGCGGTACTGGGTTGGATAGTAGGCCGAGGAGATTCCTGCTGCTGCGCCCGCTCCCAGGATCTCGGAAGCATTGAAGCTTTCCCTACCCGAGTCCGTGCGCGTGATGACCGTTCGCGATACGGCGTAAAATCCGCGCTTGATAACGCCGCCGTGGCCCAGCGTGTAGTAGCGGGTGTCCTGTCGCAAAACGGTGGGCACAATGCCTTCGACCCAGAGGTTCTCATCCGTTTGGTCCGCGAAGGTGTGCCAATAATATCGACCGTATCCGGCGGCGCCCTGGCGAAATGCCGGGTAGGCGTTCGATCCCTGACTGATACCTGCCTGGATGCCGACAAAGATGAACGACGAATAGTCGAAGCTATCCAGGGCGCCCGTCTTGAACTTCTCCTTCACCGATTGCGGAGGTAGCTTGGCCCCTGCGCTCACCGCCCGAAAGTTGGGCACGATCCATAGGATTCGCTTGGTCTGTTGCCCCTCTTCCGGATTCGCGGCATTCGTGGCGGATGCTGAACCGGCTGTGGGCGAGGGGGTCGGTGCGTCCGGTATCGCGGTGACAGCCACTTCGCTTTGCTGGGGGCGGGCAGATGAAAGCAAACCCGCCTTCTCTTGCGCCATCGCCGGCATAAAAGCTAACAAAAAGACCGCGCCGCTGATCACAAGTCGCATAGTCGCCTCTCCTCATTCCGCCAAAACCGCAGGTCATCATGGCAGGCGGTTGAAATACAACGCAAAGAACACCGCCGCGCCGGGGAATGTGAAAACGATCGAATTTCATTCGAAAGATCGCTTTTGCAAACTCACATTCGGGTCTTTGATGCTGCCCGGGAACTTTGGTTCTACTTTTTCTTCGATCACAGCATCAGAAACCTGTGGCATTGCTGAATTGGGAGACTGATAAAGGCTTCGAAGTCTGTAAGCTGCATGAGGAGAGCACGATGGCATTCGAACCGCAACAACAATCGGCCCGCTCGTGGACAACCCGCCGCGACGAGAAGAAGAGGCGCATGCAATTGGTCTCTTCCTGGATGAACGGTCCGGTGCTCGCGCAGGAGAAGATTGTCGATGCTTTACACCTCCTCATCGCCCCCGCGGATCGAATCGTGCTGGAAGGGGATAACCAGAAGCAGGCTGACTTCCTCTCCCGCTCCTTGGTCAAGGCCGATCCGGGTAAGCTCCACCATCTGCATTTGATCATCTCCAGTATCAGCAGGCCCGAACATCTGACTCTTTTTGAGCTGGGCATCGCGAAGAAGGTAGATTTCGCATTTGCAGGGCCGCAGAGCCTTCGCGTGGCGCAGTTGCTCGAGGACGGTGTCCTGGAGATCGGGGCCATTCATACCTATGTCGAGCTGTATGCCCGCCTGCTCGTCGACCTGGCCCCGAACGTAGTGTTGGTGTGCGCCGAGCAGGCGGATCGGGAAGGCAACTTGTATACCGGGCCGAATACGGAAGATACACCCGTGATCGTCGAGGCTGCCGCGTTCCACGACGGAATTGTGATCGTGCAGGTAAACCAAATCGTGGACGAACTACCCCGCGTGGATATTCCCAGCTCGTGGGTGGACGTTGTGGTGCAGGCGGATCGCCCCTTTGCGGTCGAACCGCTCTTCACCCGTGATCCCAGGCACGTCACCGATCTGCAGATCCTTACCGGCATGATGGTCATTCGCGGCGTCTACGAGCGCCACCAGGTCCACTCGCTCAATCACGGAATCGGATTCGACACGGCGGCGATCGAGCTCTTGCTTCCGACTTATGGTGAGTCGCTCGGACTACGGGGAAAGATCTGTGAACATTGGATTCTGAACCCCCATCCCACACTGATTCCCGCGATCGAGAGCGGATGGGTAAAGAGCGTCCACTGTTTTGGCAGCGAAGTCGGCATGGACGACTATATTCGCGCCCGGCCCGATGTTTTCTTCACCGGCCACGATGGCAGCCTGCGCTCCAATCGCGTTCTCTGCCAGCTAGCGGGTCAATATGCGGTGGATGCGTTCGTTGGATCCACACTGCAGATGGATGGCGATGCAAACTCGTCCACCGTGACTGCTGGCCGGCTTGCCGGCTTCGGCGGCGCGCCAAACATGGGACATGACCCTCACGGACGCCGGCATGCAAGCCACGCATGGCTCGACTTGAAGGCAGATGCAAGCCCCACCACCCGGGGAAGAAAATTGGTAGTGCAAACCGTGGAGACATTCCAGAAGGGTGGAGTGCCTGCGTTTGTCGAGACTCTCGATGCGGTGGAAGTCGGCAGGAAAGCAGGCATGCCCATTGCGCCTGTCATGATTTACGGCGACGACGTGAGTCACCTGGTGACTGAGGAAGGGATCGCCTACCTTTTCAAGACGCAGGGCATTGAGGAACGCCGCAGGGCGATTGCTGCGGTAGCCGGGGTTTCCCCGATAGGTTTGCGAGCGAAGCCTGAGGAAACAGCGGAGCTCCGGCGCAAAGGAATCGTAGCTTATCCGGAAGACATTGGCGTGCAGCGTACGCAAGCCGGCCGCTCTCTGCTGGCCGCTCGCAGCATGGAAGACCTGGTTGCGTGGTCCGGCGATCTCTATAAGCCACCGGCACGGTTCAGGAGCTGGTAAATGATGACAACCATGACGGATACCCATCGGCACGGCAACTCTCTCCCTTCCACAATCGCCGGGTGCCCCACATCCCCGAATTTCCTGTGGAGTCTCGTGGGTTCCGTACACTTTATGCGCCTTTCCTTAAAGAAAGGCGCACACGCAGTCCTGTCTAGGGCCGCGAACAGGAAATTCGGGGCATCTCGCTCGTTTTTCGCGAGATGTGGGATACCGCGCCCCTCGACCCTGTTGCACCTACCGGGCTTGACCTCAAAGCGGCTAGCGTCCCTCGCCTGCGAGGCGTTGATCGCGGAGGCAGAACTTACGCCGAAGCCAGGGCTCGTTGATCGGCGGGGCTCCGGAGCGCACCACGATCTTTCTCTGGCACGGATGCGGCAATCCGCGACTGCGATCGAGCCATACTTTG
>Ga0182024_10013087_pt1 | contig 16277 bp, 14 predicted proteins | sample P32metaG_FD_120480 | JGI IMG/M metagenome (GOLD analysis project Ga0182024, IMG submission 120480) | Permafrost microbial communities from Stordalen Mire, Sweden - P3-2 metaG (Illumina Assembly) | ecosystem: Environmental > Terrestrial > Soil > Wetlands > Permafrost | place: Sweden: Stordalen... | reverse complement strand
CCCGGAATCTTTGCCGGCTGCACGCTGACGTTGATCTGGAGCTTTACCGAACTCGGCACGCCGTTGATGTTCGGCTATTACACCGTGACGCCGGTGCAGGTGTTCGAGCAGATCACCGAAGTGTCAGCCAATCCCGTACCCTATGCGCTGGTCGTCGTGCTGCTGCTGGCATCCTCGGCGCTGTATCTCATCGGCAAGGTGCTGCTCGGTCGCGGGTTTGATGCGACGACGACGAAAGCTTCCACGGCGGCCGCGCCCCGACCGTTGTACGGGTGGCGCGGCATGCTGGCGGTTGCCGCGTTCGGAGCGGTATTTCTGCTGGCGGTGCTGCCGCACCTTTCGGTGATTCTGACGAGCGTGAGCACGACCGGCGCGTGGTACAAATCATTCTTGCCGGCCCATTTCACGCTCGATCACTATCGCCAGGCGCTGACCGACCCGCTGGCCCTGCCGAGCGTCAAGCGATCGCTGGAATACGCGGCATGGGCGACGGCGCTTGCCCTAATCGTCGGCCTGTGCGCCGCCGTGGTTATCGTGCGCAGCACAATCCGCAGCCGCTGGCTGATCGACGCGCTCTGCATGCTTCCTCTGGCGGTCCCCGGGTTGGTTCTCTCCTTCGGATATCTCTCGATTAGCATCTGGCTGGTCAAACTCTGGCCGCTGAAGTTTCATCACGCCGCGCCGCTGTTCCTGAATGTGCAGGAATGGCCCGCCGTGATGCTGGTGCTGGCTTACGCGGCGCGGCGGCTGCCCTATGTCGTTCGCGCCGCGGCGGCCGGGCTCCAGCAGACGCCGCGCGATCTGGAACTGGCCGCCGCCAATCTGGGCGCATCGCGCATCACGGTTCTGCGCCGCATCACGCTTCCCCTGATCCTGGCGAATTTGATCGCCGGCGCACTTCTCGCGTTTGCCTTCGCGATGCTCGAGGTGAGCGACTCCCTGATCCTCGCCCAGCGGATCGACTACTACCCGATTACCAAAGCCATCCTCGACCTCTCCCAACGCCTCGGCGACGGCCTTTATATCGCCAGTGCTCTGGGAGTGTGGGCGATGGTCCTGCTGACGCTGACGATCCTCGGCGCCAACGCGCTGCTGGGGAAGAAAATTGGGGCGGTGTTCCGACTTTGATGCTGCAATCGGATAAGTGAAAGTTATGGCAGATCGCCCCGCCTCAAGACTTCAGCAGCCGTGGATCGAATGTGTACGCCTGCTCTTGAGGATCTCGGCAGCCTGAAGGTGTACGAGCATTTCCAAGGACGCCAGGGAAATGCTCGACGAAGTGTAAATGAGCGGAACGCCTTTGCTGTTCCATCTGCCACCGAAGCGGCGAGCGCCTTCGCCGGTGAAGGCGCTGGCGCGATGTTTGGGCTTGTAGATCCTCCACGCGGTGATCGTCAAGAAAAGACCCCATGTTCGAGCCGCCCGATCAAATCCTCGACTTCGCGCGCGCCGACCTCCGTGCGAGCGAAATCAAGAGGCTGTCGTTCGGCCAGCGCGGGTTGCGGCGTCTGAAGCCACTGGATTGCCGCCGTCGTATCGCCTTCGAATAGCGCGATCGCCTTGTCCACGATCATCGAAAGGCGGAAAAGCCGCTCCGACTCCTCCGGCCGCAGTTTGCCCGCCGCCCGCCTGCGGCTCAGCGTACGCGCCGGGAGGCGTATGAGGGGCGCGATGACGTCAAGGGGAAGCCCAGTGGACTTCTGAAATGCGTCCAGGACGGCGATGGGAAACCCGGCTTCGATCTGCTCGATAATTTCCGAGATGTTTCGCTTCTTAACTCCCGAACGTTCATCGAACAACTTAGGCATCCTACCGGTTCGGGGGTAAATCCCCCTTCGGGTCACCGCGTTGGGGCGAGATCGCAAAGTTGTCGGGAGACCTGCCATTTGGCTGATTCTGTACGCCATCCGGCCGTAAGCAATATTTTTGCTGGTGTTGAAAGAGTTGCCACGCGGCGGCTACATTTCGATTGTCGATGTGCCGAAGGTTGCGAAGGCTCCCAGCCTGGCGGGAAAACTTCAAGACTAACGTTACGGTCCCGCCCGGCGTCTGCTATGGTGTGCCTTCGAGGGTGGCGGAGGACATACGGTCGCCTGAGAAGCGGTCGCGATTCAAGAGCCCAGCCGGAGGGTGCAGCCATGCATGGAACGAGGAACGTCAGTGCGGTGATTTTCGCCCTCTGCCTGGCGGGGTGGTTGTTTTTGCGGGGAACGCCTGCCTTGGCGCAGGACGCGGCATATGCGCCGATGTCGATGGAAGACCTCGATCAACTCGCCGGACCCGTGGCGCTGTATCCGGATGCGATTTTGGCTGAGGTGCTTACCGCGGCGACGTATCCGGATGATGTGATCGCCGCGGCTCAGTGGCTCGATGCGCGGAATGATCCGGCGGGAATCGATAATCAGCCGTGGGACCTGAGCGTCAAGGGTGTGGCGCGATATCCCGACGTGCTCCATTACATGGCGGCCAACCAGGACTGGATGAATAGCCTGGGCGATGCGTTCTTGAATCAGCCGGCGGACGTGACGGCCGCCATCCAGAGCCTGCGGGCCGAGGCACTGGCGGATGGAAATCTGGTCAGCAACGATCAGCAGCAGGTCGTGCAGGATGGAAGCACGATCGAGATCATTCCCGCCAATCCCGACATCCTCTACGTGCCGACTTACGATTCGCAGGTGGTCTACGTTGATCGTCCGCACCGCGTTGGCGAATTTCTTCCGCCGCTGCTGCGGTTTGGGCCAGGAGTTCGCGTGGGCGACTGGCTGCATCACGATTTCGACTGGCACGATGGGACGGTGTACGTCGGCTCGTGGGGCGCGGATCGGCCGTGGTGGCACCACGACCCTCATGCCGGCGGGAACTTCTACGCCAACAATCGTCCCGGCACCTATCATCCGACGAATCGTGGGAACGGAGCGGTGAACGTCGGGAGGTGGCAGCGGGATGCCCGCAAGCCCGCGCCCCGTCTACCGCAGCGGGCCGTGGCGCGTCAGGCGGACCAGCGGCCGGGAACCGGCTATCCGGCGCGCCAGCCGGTGAATCAGCGCCAGCCGGCCAATGAGCATCCGGTGGCGAGCCAGCGCCCGGAGGAGCGCGCGCCAGCAAAAACAACTGAAACGCCCGCTTACAACCGCGGATCGGTTGTGGCCCAGCAAAGCATGCGAGGCCAGGAGAGCCGGCAAGCCGCCGGCGTTCGCGCGACTCCGGCGCCCGCCGCCCCGGCTCGCAATGAGGTGCGGCCGCAGCCGGCCGCTCGTCCGGCGCCGGAGGCTCGAGCGCCCGAAGTCCGCACGCCGGCGCCTCGGGTCGAAGCGCCGTCGCGCGGGGCGGTGAGCAACTATCAAGCAGGCGCTGATGCCTCCCGCAGCAGCAGCCGCGGGGCGGAAAGCCGCAGCCAGGCGGCCCCGGCGCCGGAGCGACGGGGGCGTTGAAATCAAGCCGAATCCGAAGCAGGAGATAGTCCATGAATAAATTCGCACTTCGTCCGGCAGCCCTACGGATCGCGCTCGGCGCGGCGGCGCTGTTTTTTGCCGGTTGCTCCAACAACGCGCCCGCACCCGATGCTTCGACGCCTGCCGCGCAAACACCGGCTTCCTCGACGGATCAGTCGGCGGCGCCGCAGACGGGGCAGATGACTTTTGCTTCGCCGGAGGAGGCGGGCAATGCCCTGAAAGACGCCATCGCCACGAAGAACCGGCGGCAGCTCGTTAGCCTTTTTGGAGCCGAAGGCAAGCAACTGATTTTCTCCGGGGATCGCGTTCAGGAGGAAAATGAACTAAGCGAGTTCGGCGGCCATCTCTCCGAGCACCTGCGCGTCGATCATCCCGCGGCGGATAAGGCCGTGCTGTACGTGGGAAATGAAAACTGGCCATTCCCGATTCCGCTCATCAAGAGCGGCGATCAATGGCACTTCGACACTGACGCAGGCAAGGAGGAACTGCTCAACCGCCGGATCGGCGAGAACGAGCTCAATGCGATCGCGGTCTGTCGCGCCTATGTCGCTGCCCAGAAGGAATACGCCCGGCAGGACCGCACCGGCGAGCACGTCACGCAATACGCCCGGCACTTCATGAGCACGTCGGGCAAAAAGGACGGGCTCTATTGGCCCGCGGCCGAAGGCGAAGAGCTGAGCCCAATGGGACCGCTGGTCGCTCAGGCGAGGGCCGAAGGTTATGAAGCAGACCCGGCGCACAAAACGCATCAGCCGTATCAGGGTTATTTTTTCCACATTCTCACGGGCCAAGGCGATGCCGCTCCCGGCGGGCGCTTGGATTATTTGGCCGACGGTCATCTGACCAAGGGCGTCGCGCTGATCGCGTACCCGGACAAATGGGGCTCGTCCGGGATCATGAGCTTCATCGTGAATCAGGACGGCAAGGTCTATCAGAAGAACCTGGGCGACAAGACGATTGAAGCCGCCAAAGCGATCACCGAATACAATCCGGATAATACTTGGGCCGAAGTGAAGGATTGATCTTAGATTATCTGTCGGGTGATGCTGTCGCGGACGGAGCAAGTCCCATCGCGCGTCGCGGATTGAGTACTGTGAGTTGATCGACCTGCTCGTCCGTCAGCCCGACGTGCTGAATCAAGTTCGTGCGGCTCAACGGCATCGTGCCGGCTGAGCCAACCAGGTGCGATCCATCGGGCGCGCGGGCGACGCGGTCCTCACCGATCAGCAGATCCCACTCCCCCAGCCGATAGCGGCCGGGGCCAAGTCCCGCGGCGGAAATCGCATCCGTCACAACGATGCACCGCTCGACTGTCGCGGCTCGCAAATAGTTCCCCATCGCCGGCCACGGGACATGCGCCCCGTCGGCGATGAAGGTGAGCCACAACCGGTGGGAGAGGCTTAGCGCCCGCTGAATAATATTATCGTGTCGCGGCAGGAGCGTGGGGCAGCCATTGCCGAGATGCGTGAACATCGTGAGGCCGGCGTCAAGCGCCGCTTTCAATTCGTCCAAGGATGCATCGGTGTGGCCGGCCGAGACGACGATTCCGCGGCCGGCCAGGAGCCGCGTCACTTTCATGCCGGCATCGCGTTCCGGGGCAAGCGTGACCAATTTGGTGAGGCCCTCTGCCGCATCCAGAAGCCGCCGCATTGAATCCGCATCCGCGGGGATAATCGCTGCTTCGGAATGAGCGCCGCGATAGCCTTTGGTCTGGTTCAGGAATGGGCCTTCAATGTGAAAGCCGGTAATCAGATTCCGGGCGAGCGGATCTCTTTCTCGCAGTTCACGAATTCCCGCCAGCCGACGGCACATGGACGGAATCCCGGCAGTGATGATGGTGGCGAGGATGCCGCCGACGCCATCTGTCCGCAGCTTTTCGCAGCAATCATGAAGTTGATCGCTCGTCAGGTCGTCGGCATTGAAGTCCACGCCGCCGTAGCCGTTTACCTGAAGGTCGAAGTAGGCGAGGGCTTGGGACATAACGCGGAGGACCGGAACTGCACCGCATCATGCGTGCGCATTCGGTGAATGGGGGGATGGTAACGTCATCATCCGCGAGCGGGCAAGCTGAGAGCAATTCGAGCTGAAACGTCACCAGCATATTCTCGCTGATACGGATAACAGGGAGGGCGAGGCAGCCTCGCCCTCCCAAAGATTCGGCCGTGGCAGTAGTTGAAAGGGTGCATCACCCGAATTGAGCGCAAACGCCGCTGCGCGTATACTCGTTTGCTCTTGGAGTTCCAATGCAGATGGTCAAGATTCACATCCCTGCTCGAACGGTTCGAGCAGATTGAGATCGATCTCGCGTCTTACCCGATCGATGTCATATAACGTCCGTGGCGCGGAGCGGCAACCGCCCGCGAATGAAGCAATTATGCGGTATCGTTCCATCCTACTCTTCGGCGCACCCGGCAGCGGCAAAGGCACGCAGGGGAAAATCATCGGGACTATTCCCGGCTTTCACCACAGCTCGACCGGCGACATCTTTCGCTCGCTGGATTTGCAAAGCCCGATGGGCCGCAAGTTTTGGGAGTATGCGGGGCGCGGCGAGCTGGTGCCCGACGAATTCACCATCAGCCTCTGGAAGCAGTACATCAAGGGGATGGAGATGGTCAACCAATTCCATCCGGAGACCGAGTTCCTTGTCCTGGACGGCATCCCGCGCAACCTGGCCCAGGCCCGGCTGCTGGAGGACACGCTGGACGTCATCCTGATCCTCTATTTGCGGGCGGACTTGAACAAGATGGTCGAGCGGCTGCGCCGCCGGGCCTTGAAGGAAAATCGAATCGACGACGCCAGCGACGTGGTGATCAAGCGGCGGCTGGAAGTGTATGAGCGGGAGACGCGGCCGGTGCTGGATTATTACTCGCCGGACAAGATCTATCGCGTGGACGCGACGCTGTCGCAGATTCGCGTGCTCAGCGAGATCGTGAAATTGTTCGTGCCGCTCAAGGAGCAGCTCGACACCTCGCACGCATCGCCAGCTTGATCCGAGCCGTCTGATAATGGGAGCGTCCACGAGCGGGAGAGCCGGCCCGTCCTCGGGCCGGTCGTAAGATCTCCTTCAAGCCCGGCTGAGATATTCCCCGGTTTCAGTGCTGATGCGGAGGGTTTCGCCAATATCGATGAAGCCCGGCACGCGGGTGGTCAGGCCGGTTTCGAGCTTGGCTTCCTTGAGCTGGTTAGTGGCGGTTGCGCCTTTGATGCCGGGGGGGGTGTCTGTCACTTTCAGGTCCACGGTCTTGGGCAACTCGTAGGAGACGACTTTCCCCTCGTGAAACATCGCCTGCATGGCGGTATTGGGCTTGAGGTACAAAATGTCGTCGCCGAACACTTCCTTGGGGATGGTGTTTTGGTCGTAGGTCTCCATGTCCATCAGCACGTGCCCGTCGTTGTCGGAGTAGAGATACTCCACGTTTCGTCGATCGAGGGTGGCGGTTTGGATGTCGTCGGTCGCGCCGACGCGTTTGTCCTGAATCGTCCCCTTGCCCACGTCGCGGAGCTTGAACTGCACCTTCGCGCGAAGATTGCCCGGCGTGTTGTGGTCCGCGTTGGTGACGACAAAGAGCTTGCCGTCGATGATGACCGCCTGGCCCCTGCGAATTTCACTTGCTCGCATGTGTCTGCTTCCTCGAATTCCGAAAAATCGCTCTCCACGAACCCAACGGTAATACGTCTCAGGGCGGGAAAAGGTCAGGCAATCTACCCCTGCCGGCGCGGTGCGTCAAACTGCGCCGGACCGCCGCTTGCAGGTTGCACATGACCTCATCGCAAGAGTCTTAATTGACGCTGAACACCGGCGGAAATAGGATTGATCGTCCGCTCAAGAGGCTCCCGGATGAAATGTGATAATTGCAATAAGACCGCCACCGTCCACCTGACCGAAATCAAAGCCGGCAAGAAAATTGAGAAGCACCTGTGCGAGCAGTGCGCCGCGCAGAATGAAAACCTCCCGATCAAGAGCCACATGCCGATCAATGAGCTGTTGACCAACTTTGTCATGGCCCATTCCGGGATGCAGAAGGAGACGGGAACCGGCTGCGAAAACTGCGGCATCACCTGGGCCGAGTTCCGCCAGAACGGGCTGCTCGGGTGCGCCAATGATTATGTGGTGTTTGAAAAGGACCTGACCCCGCTCTTGCAGCGCGCCCACGACAACGCCACGCACCACGTCGGCAAAGTGCCGGCCCGGCGGGGCGGGAGCGGCGTGCCGATGAAGCGGCAAGCCGACCTCGCCCGGCTCCGCAAAGACCTCCAGCGCGCCGTCGAGGCCGAGGACTACGAACGTGCCGCCAAACTCCGCGACCAGATCAGGCAGGCAGAGACTCAGTAGACAGAAGGCAGAAGGCGGAGGGCGGAAGGCAGGAGGGAATGTTCTCTCTGCCCTCTGCCTACTGCCCTCTGCATACTCGATATGAAACTCAGCGACTTAACCAACCATGCCGGCGAATGGCTCCGAGGGAACGGGCCGATGAGCGAGGTCGTGATTTCGTCACGCATTCGCCTGGCCCGCAACATTTCGGGGTTTCCGTTTCTCAGTCGCTGCACGCGCACCCAGCGCCAAGCGGCGGAGGTGAGGGTTCGCGAGACGATTCTCGGAGCCGGCATCGCGCCGCAGACGCTGTATGTCGATCTGGAACACGCTCCCGAAATGGACCGCCAGCTTCTGGTCGAGCGGCACCTGATCAGCAAGCCGCACGCGGGCGCCGAAGGCGCGCGGGGCGTCGCGATCGGCGAGAACGAAACCGTCTCGATCATGGTCAACGAGGAGGACCACCTCCGCCTGCAAGTGCTCCGCAGCGGGCTGCAGCTTGAAGAAGCCTGGGAGCAGATCAACCGCATCGACGACCTGCTCGAGAATAAGCTCGATTACGCCTTCCATCCGCGCTTTGGCTATCTGACCGCCTGCCCCACCAATGTGGGCACCGGCATCCGCGTGAGCGTGATGCTCCACCTGCCGGCCCTGAAGCTGACCGGCGAAATTGAAAAAGTCTTCCGCGCCGCCAAGGAACTGCGCCTCGCCGTCCGTGGACTGTATGGTGAAGGCACCGAAGCCACCGGCGACTTCTACCAAATCAGCAACCAGACCACGCTCGGCAAGACCGAGGAAGACATCATCGGCGATTTCCGCAGCACGGTCATTCCCAAGATCATCGACTACGAGCGCCACGCCCGCCGCACGCTGTTGGACGACCGCACGGTGGCCCTCGACGACAAAGTCTCCCGCGCCCTCGGCCTCCTCCGCAGTGCCCGGCTGATCGCCAGTGAAGAGACGTTGCTGCTATTGAGCCATCTCCGCATGGGGGTGAACCTTGGTCGGGTGAAGGACATCGACATCCGCACGATCAACGAGCTGTTCCTTCTAACGCAACCGGCGCATTTGCAGCGGATTCAAGGTCGCAAGCTCGAAGGGGACGTTCGCCGCGCCGTCCGCGCCGATTACATCCGACAGCGGTTGGGCGGCGCGTTGTAAGTTGACACATTTCGCTGCGTAGCGGCGCGACCGCAGGTCCGCCTGTTCTCTTCCGCAAGCAAAACGTCCCGATCTCTGGAGAGCTGTGTGAATACTCCGCGATCTCTCTTGTTCATTCTCCTCGCGTTCATCCCCGCAATCGCGTTTTTTGGAGGACTAACTGCGAGTGCGTCGTTCGTCGTGGATGCGGGCGACTTCGATCGTCACAACGCGATTGTTGAGGTTCACTTCAAGGATGGATCCGGCCGTGATATCTTGAAAATCGCTGACATTTCCGGCCCCGCGCTCCCCCTGCAAATGCTGGACGACCATCGGGGCGTCTTCATCCTGCCCGACCTGAAAGCACACAAGACAAGGACGTTCGAGCTGCAGCAGCGGGCCGTCGGCCAGGAGAAATGGCCGGTGTCGGCCACCAAACAAGGCGGCAAAATCGTCCTCGACAGCGCCGGCCACCCCGTCCTCAACTATCAGGGCGATAAGACCGACCCGCCCGCCGGCTACGATCCGGCCTACAAACGCGGCGGCTACCTCTATCCCGTTCTCACTCCCTCCGGCGTCAACGTCACCGATGACTACCCTGCCAATCACAAGCACCACCACGGCATCTGGTCTCCCTGGACCAAAACCGAATTCGAGGGCCGTCATCCCGATTTCTGGAACATGGGCGACAAGACCGGCACCGTCGAGCCGGTCGATTTCGGACATGAATTCTGGGGCGCGGTCTGCGGCGGCTTCATTGCGCATCACCGCATGGTGGACCTGAGCGCCAAGCCCGAGCCAAAGGACGTGCTCAACGAAACGTGGCAGGTCATCGCCTATGATTGCGGCCCGCACGCTTCGGAACCCTACTTTATCTTCGACCTGACTATCACGCAGACCTGCGCATCAAGCAGCCCCCTGACGCTCGAAAAATATCGCTACGGCGGACTTGGCTTCCGCGGGGCAAAACAGTGGGACGGCAAAGACGGCTGCGAAGTGCTGACCTCCGAAGGAAAGACCCGTGCCAACGGCAACGAGTCCCGCGGCCGGTGGGTCCGCTACAGCGGCATGATCGACGGCAAACCCGCCAGCCTCGCGATCTTCAATGCCCCCGACGATTTCCGCTTCCCCCAGCCGATGCGGATATTTCCCGACCAGCCCTTCTTCTGCTACGCCCCCGAACAACTCGGCGAGTTTCAGATCGTGCCGGGCAAGCCGTTCGTCCAGCGCTACCGCTTCATCGTCGCCGATGGGATCATCAGCGCTGACGAGCTGAATCGCCTCTGGAACGACTACGGGCATCCGCCGGCGGTTGCGTTCAAATAGTGTTCGTTCGGTAGATTTGCCTTGCAATGGTCGCTAATGTAAGGAAGAATGAATTGGTAATCCAACGTCGATGATGTAAGGAGCGGAAGCAGTGGCACATTCCACAGTGACTAGTAAGGGCCAAACGACAATCCCGGGCGAAATTCGTCAGGCGATGAACATCCGCGCCGGCGACCGATTGGAATATGCTCTCGAAGGGGATTGCATAACAATTCGGGTTGCCCCGGGCGCATTCCTGCTGAAAGGCGCTCTGGCGAGCAAGAAAGGGAGGGGGATGAACTTTGACCAGATCCGCGAGGCTGCGGCCAAGGCATCGCAACCCAGGGTAAACCGACGATGACCGCGCGCCGGCTCGTGGACACCAATCTGATCGTGCGCCATCTCACGCAGGATCATCCTGCCCATGCGGAGGTGGCCGGAAAGCTCTTCGCCGCCTGCGATCGGGGTGAACTGACGTTGATGCTGTTGCCGGAAGTGCTGGCCGAATGTGTATTTGTTCTCGAATCGTTCTACAAGCATCCGCGTGACCAGATCGCCAGGGCATTGCGCGACCTCATTTCCAGTCCCGGAATCGAGATCGAACAGGTGGAGTTACACCGAAACGCCTTGGACCGCTACGGGGATGGCAAGTTGCACTTCGTGGACTGCACCATCGCGGCCGCTGCAGTTCTAAGTCGTATGCCCATCGCAACCTTCGACGCGGGCTTGAAAAAGCTTGGCGACGTGGAAGTCATTGTGGACTGAAACGTGCCGCCATTCTATCAGTAGCCGCCGTCTCACACGTCGGCCGCGAAGCTCCGCCAGAATTTCAGCGGGACCGATCCCATCAGCGCCATGACGACCGTGCCAGCCCAGACGAGCTCCAGCCGGGTGGACCAGCCCTCCATGAAACCATAGGAGTGAAGGCCGATTCCCAGGAGGTTGGTGCCGAAGTAGGACCAACTGGTGACGACGATGCCGAGGATCGCCAGCACCATCATGCCGCGCTGTTTGACGATCCCGCCCCAGCGGGCGTGCAGGATGATGGCGTTCCAGAGCACGATCAGGATCGCGCCGTTTTCCTTTGGGTCCCAGCCCCAGAAACGTCCCCACGAATAGTCGGCCCAGATGCCGCCGAGGATCGTCCCGACGAAGCTGAAGAGGATCGCAAAGCAGGTAATCGCGTAGACCATTCGGCTGAGCGCCTTCCCGCTCGGCTCGTCGATTAATGGCGTGAAGAGCCCCAGGACCACATACGTGATGGCCAGCACCGCGGCCAGAATGGTGGACGCGTATCCGAGCACGATGCATGGCACATGCGTCCAGAGCCAGAACTTGGTCATCAGCACTGCCTGGAGCGGCTTCATCATGTCGCCGTCGAGTCCCAGGAAATGGGCGAGGATGAGCGAGGCAAAGCCGATCATTGCCCCCGCCGCGGCGCCCACGCCGTTGCGGTAGATCAGTTCGAGCCCGATCGCAAATAGCACACACGCCCAGCCGATGAACACCGCCGCGGAATAGAGGTTGGTCACCGGGCCCCAGCCGGTCAGATACACGCGCGAGGCGATCCCGAACGTGTGATAGAGCGCGATGATGACCATCGCGCCCATCGCCATTGGCCAAAAGATCCCGCGCAGGCCGAGCCACGATAGGCACGCCGGCACGAAGACCAGGAAGACATACAGCCACATGCACCAGAAATAGGGGTCGGCGTGATTCAAGAAGGTTTCATAATCGACCTTCGTCATGGTCGCGGGAAGCTGCGTTTTAAGCGTCGCGTGATACTGTGCGACTCCATCGTTAAACTGCCGCGGCTGGTCGTTGCGGTAGCTATCGAGCAGCTCCATGAAGGGCTTGCCGCCCGGCGTCAGTGTTCCGCGGGTTGACATCAGCGGCTTCCAATTGCCCTGATTTTCCGCCGGCGGGGGCACCAGAAGCAGCTTGCCCATTTGGCGCACTTCGAGGTATTGCTCGATGTGCTGCGCGAGATCCACCATGTGGCGCTGGTAGGGATCCCGCTGTTTTTCGGGGACCTGGATCGCCATGTCGAACTGCTTCTGGGCAACGTCCTTGTGGGCCAGCAGGTCGTTGAGGGAGAAATATTTCTCGTTGGGATCGAGCGCAAGCTGCGAGCGAACGTCGGGGGCGTCAATCAAGATCACTTTGTAATCAAACGCTCCCGGCGCATCGGAAAGCGTATCGGCAAGCCAGCGGATGGCTGGATGCATCTTGTCTTTATCCGTGGGGTCTTGGAGCGACTCGCGCCCGCTGACCACCTTCAGCTCGATACGGGCCAGCGTGTCCAGCGGCATCACGCGTCCGCCGTAGTTTACCGGCAGCCTCGAGAAGGCCGCCAGATCCAGCCCATTCTCCGGCGCAACCGGCACGGCAAGGATGTACCCAAAAAAGCTGGCGCACAGAACCGCGCCCAGCATGGCCGCCAGCCACGCGCCGACCCGGCTGCGCGGCTCGAGGGTGTAGCTGTTGAGCGACGGCACCCCGATCGGCGAGGGCATGTGCGCCGCGGCGGCGGCTTTGCCTCGGCCCGGAAGGGGAGGCGGCGCCACAATGGCCTCACGCGCCGCGCTCTGGCGGCGCAGGAACCCGCGCAGGTTCATCCCGAAATGCGCGATCATCCCAAGCAATCCCAGCGCCAACCCGATGTATGGCAGCGGCCAGGCCGGGTTATGGGTCACTTCGAGGATGGTCGTTCGATCGCCAGGGAGGAAGCTCTGCTGATAAAACGTCTCGCCGCGCAGCGACGGGTACGTCAGCGGATGGTTCATCCAGATCTTCACCTCGCGGTTGACGTTTCGCGCCGGGTCTTCCAGCCGGATCAGGCTGGAGAAGTTCGTCGGAACATCGGTGCCCGGATAGAGATCGTGCGAGAACTTGATCAGCGTGACGCGGTACGGCTTGTAAGTCCGGCGGAACCGCAGGTCGAGGCGGTAGGTCTTCCCGTTTACTTCCACGGTCTCGGCCTTCACCAGGCTCGGCATCTGCTCGGCCCACTGCGAGACCAGATAGGTGCCCAGATTCTTTCCACCCGAAAAAAGGGTGACGAACGCCGACGCGGCATCGGTGCGGGCACCCTCCGATCCCGCCACCTTCGCTTCGGGCTGAATTTTCAGCTTCTGATTCTCGCCGGCAGTCGCCTTGGCGACTGCGGTCGCAGACTGCTGTATCGGCCCCAGCGGCGAGGAGTTTGCATAATACCCGTCCACCCGAATCTCAAATGGCAGCGAGGGTAGGTTTGTGACTTTGCCGGGCTCAAGCTGCGATAGATCGACAGCGGTGACGTCGTCGTGATCGGCCGGCGAAGCGTCGATCACCGCCAGCTCGACATGGTGCAGATCGTAGGTGTAGCTCACTGTCTGCCCCTGGTCGATCATCATCTGACTTTCGACCGAGAACAGGCTGGCGAATACTTCGCCGAACAGCATGACGATCAGCCCAAGGTGAATCGCGATGATTCCGGCGCGTTTCCATTTCAGCTTGAATCGAACCGAGTGGGCGGCAAACAAATTGGCCAGCAGCAGGACGATCAGCGTGTATCCGCCGACCGTCCAGAATCCCCAGTTGGCTAGCCAGGTCGCGCTCCCGACGGCCGCGAACGGGTGGCAGAATGGATCAAGCGGAACGCGCACGAACCAGCTATGGAAGAACTGCTTCTGCACGTCCTCGATCGACATCTGCTTCTGCACCGCGGTGCCGCCATACACCAGCAGCATCGAGAGCAGCAGCAGCGCCACCGTCAGATACAGCGACGCCAAAGGCCGCAGGGCTTTCTTGATGCCGCCAATCACTGGGCCTCCGGCTCAAAATGCATGGAGTCGAGGAACTGCTTGAGGGCGTCCCGTTGCTTCGCGACGACGGATTCGGGCCCGAGCATCTTGATGAACCAGAAGTCGCGGCCCTCGATCGACATCACCACCGTCAATTGCTTGGCCATCCCCGCGGCGTCCTTGGGGCCGGTCAGCGTCAGCGACAGCGCCCCATGCCCCGCGACGCCGGTCGGCTGAAGCATGCCGGGGGAGATACTTGCCACCGGATCGAGGCCAACCTGATCGCGCCAGCGGTTGATGTTGTCGGTGAAAGAGCCCATCTGGCCGCGAGCGATTCGGCTGACAATTACCTCGACATCGTCGCTGGCCGGGCCAATGCGGAATGCCGTCACCCGCATGGTGTTTGCGCCAGGCTCTTCCTGCCAGCCGGCGGGAGTTTTCCATTGCGCGAGCTTGAACGATTGGTTCGACGCGGCGGGATCGCCGTGAGCATCATCTGCTTGCGTGGGGCCGGCGGGGGAGGCATCGGCCTCGGTGCCCGGCCGGGCAGCGCTAAATTGCACCGAATGCACGAACTTCTCGAAGTTCGCCTTCTGCGCCTCGACGATGGGCGCCGCGGCCTTGAGCGTGAAGAACCACGTCGTGCCCTCGTGCGGGACGATCGCAGACAGCAGGCTGACCGGAGGATTGCCTGACTCGGACGCCCCGGTCATCTCGACGATCTGGCCCTGCTCGCCCGAAACCTGCGTCTGATGGACGAACTTGGGCACATCGGCCTCGGTCACGTCCGGCAGCTTCAGGATGCCGGCCCATCGCTTGACGTTCGGCCAGAGCGCCGCCGCCTCGGGACCCAGCGGGATGACGGTGACTAATGCCTTCGGATCTTCTGGCGCGCCGCTAAAGCTCGCGACCCGCATCGGATCGCCGCCCTGCACCGGCTTCCATCCCTGCGGCACCGTCCAGTTCAGCGGCGGAGCATTCGCAGTTGAGTCCGCATCGGCAGGCGACCCATCCGCGGGCATCGCATCAGCCGATGCAACTTGTGGCGCAGGAACATCTTTGGGCGCAGAATAAGTGCGAATGGCGGTGTCGTCCTTGTTGCATCCAACAATGAAGACGCCCGCCGAGAGCAGGATCATGCCGAGGCGCGGTGGGAAGGTCACAGTCACTACTACTCTAGGAGCCGTGCGCTTGTTTTCCCAATCCACCCCTGCGGCGGTTTGACGCAATGGCTGTAACCGCGCTGGGAGGGCGAGGCTCCCGCCGAGCCGGGTTTGTCGAGCAAGCCTCGGCTCGGCAGGAGCCTCGCCCTCCCGGATCCTTCAAAATTTTTCAAAACGGTTCTGGCCCAATCACCTGCACCGAAAATACATCCAGCCGCGCCTGCGGGCTGCGCCACGAGGCGGCCGCAAGCCCCAGCTTTTCCAGGCAGAGCCGATCCAGCAACTGTTCCCTGGTCCACCCAGTCTCCCTTGCCACTTGGGGAAGAAAGCAGCCGGTGCGGTTGGCGACGGTGAGATAAATCCCCTCCTCGGTCGGTTCAAAATCCTCCGGCGAAGCCGCCGGACGGGGCGGGGAAAGGACGCTCACCTCAATGCTCAGCGATCGAAGTTCCTCGAGCCGGACGGGGTTGCGGGCAAATCGCGGGTCCTTCAGTACGCTCGCCGAAGCGGTGCGCAATGCTTCGATCAAGGGTTGGCCCGGATCAATCCGGCCCACGCAGCCGCGAAGTTGATGGCCCTCCAAGGCGTGCAACGAGACGAAACATCCGGCCGGTTCACGGAGAAACGGTGCAGACTGGCCGGGACGGGCGGAGGGCGCATCTGCCAACGCGTTTCGCACGAAGAAGCGCGCCAGGTCGAGAACCAGCGACTGCTGTTCCCCGGAGAGTTGCATGCGGGCATTCTATCACCTCGACTTGATTTCGAGCGACGCGAAAACCCCTCACGCCGTGGGCAGACTGTCCCGGCGTGAGGGGTATTCAGGGTCTTCGCAGGAACCGAGAGGACTCGCGCGATCGACCTATCGCTTCTCCATTAAAAACGCGACGACATCGCGAAGCTCCTGATCGGTTAATCCCGCGGCAAGCCCGGAGGGCATCAGCGATTCGCTTCGCATCTTGCGATCGATCACGTCCTTCTCGTTCACTTTGGTCTCGGCGCCGCTGGCGTCCACGTAGACTTCGTTTTCCTGGCCGTCGCGGCGGAGGAGCATGCCGTCGATCCGCTTGCCGGACTTGGTGGTCAGCGTCCAGAGCGTGAACAACGGGGCGATTTCCTTGCT
>Ga0182024_10013086_pt1 | contig 16278 bp, 7 predicted proteins | sample P32metaG_FD_120480 | JGI IMG/M metagenome (GOLD analysis project Ga0182024, IMG submission 120480) | Permafrost microbial communities from Stordalen Mire, Sweden - P3-2 metaG (Illumina Assembly) | ecosystem: Environmental > Terrestrial > Soil > Wetlands > Permafrost | place: Sweden: Stordalen... | reverse complement strand
GGGACCCACCAGGAGCCCGCAGGGACCTCAATCTTCTCCTTGACCGGGTTGAGGGTATAGTCCATAAGTTGGCCGGCCTCGCCGGAGTTGACGTACCTCACGTCGCTGAAGCGCCACGTTTCGAACTCCTGATCCAGGTCTTTGGGGATGACTTCCATCTGGACACCGTGCAGCTTGAGCTCGTCCGCGATCTCCTTCCACTGAAGCGGAACGATGAAGCCCAGCGGTTCCTGCGCCTCCGCGGTAGTGTCGATGCCATCGTGCTCGATCGTTTCGAAGTCGTCCTTCTCCGCGGTGTAGCGGACGACCGGCGTTCCGGTGATCTCAGACTGAAATGTCGCCGTCTTGAGCGAGTGATACAGCAACGGATGACCGCCAGCGCTGGTCTTGCCGGCGAGGTAGACGGGCGGGGCGCCGCGGTCTCCGGCCTGGGCGGCGTATTTGGCGTCGGCCTTCCGGATGGCGGTGCGCAGGCTCTGCGGGTCCTCGGTAACGATGTCGATGGAGTGGACCATGATGTCGTAGTCTGCCCATGCTCGTGTCCTGGGGCTTTTCAGGGAGTGGGTCTCAACCAGCAGGCACGGGCGATTGAGCAACGCAGTGTAGAGATGCGAGTAACGGGGGGAGAAGACCTCTACGAAGAACTCGCGTTTGCCGCTGCCAAGTGCTCCAGCGTCACCGCGTTGGCTATTCTGCCCGCCCGTGCCACGACGTCCCTCGCCGGGCTGGCCATTCTGGCCTGCTGCGCCAAATTGCCCAGCGCCGCCGCCGGGACGGAACTGACCGGCTTCGCCATTGCCGCCCCCACGCAGCGCTCCGTAAGGCGAGACGAGATGGCCGGAGGCCTCCATGCGCTTATTGATCTCAGGGATGAAGCGATCGTTGACCCAGGAGCGGGTAGGCTCGCCGATGTCCTCGTGGTGGGCCATATCCCAGGTGACGTCATACTGGTAGTCGGCTCCGTCGGTGACGTGATTGTCGAACATGAAGTCGGGCATCCAGGCCTGGTAGAGCGCGAGCCAGCCGCGCATTTCGGGTGTTGCCGCCTTGACGTAGTCGCGATTGAGGTTGAGCCCCTGCGCCTGGGCGCGGGTGCCGGTGACATCGGGGCCATTCTGGTTGGCGCGGTTGAAGGGACTCCGGTCCTCATGGCCATCGACATTGAAGACAGGAATGACGAGGAAGATCGCGTTCTTGAGCCACGCCGAGCGGGTCTTGGTGATGACCATGTCGCGGACCAGCATGAGCGAGGTGTCCTTGCCCTCGATCTCGCCGGAGTGGATGCCGGACTGGATGAGGATGACGGCCTTGTTGGTCTTGGCTGCGGCAGCGGGGGTAAACGCCTTGTCGGAGGACACGATCATGGCGTACATGGCGCGGCCCTGCGATGTCGTTCCGAACTGGATGACTTTGACCGCGGGCGAGAGAGCGGCGAGACGGCGCATAATGCGAATCGCCTCGTCGTAGTGCGCTGTCTGCTGCCATTGCGTCTTCTCGCCGGTGGTGAGCAAGTCGGCCGGCACATTGGCGGAGCTGGCAGTAAGCGTGGCGGCAGCTGCCGCCATCGGCGGCTCATACATGGAGTGCGGGACGAGCGGATTCTCCTGCGCCGAAGCAGAAACCAGCGACAATGCGAGGACAGCGGATGGCAAGAGTGCGAAGCGGCCGGTGCGGGGCATGGCTGAAAGCCTCCGAAGAGAAATCTGGTTGGTGCGGACACCTTCGCACGTATTGTCAACCGGCCCAAAATGGACCGGGAAGATGTACTCCCGGTCCATTTTGGATTTCGTTTGAACGAGTGCTTAGAAGATGATCTTTCCAGCGAATTGAACGTTGAATGGAGCGCCCGATGAGATGCCAGTCGGAGCGCTGGTCTGCTGGCCAAAGGTCGAGCTGGTGATGCTTGTGGTTGGGTTACCAGGATTGACAATGTTGAAGAGGTTGAAGAGATCAGCACGGAACTGGAGGGTGACCTTCTCGTAGATCGGCGTGTTCTTCACGAGGGACGAATCGATGTCGAAGAAATTAGGTCCACGGAACTGATCGCGGGCTGTGTTGCCGTGCGACCCGAAGGCGGGAGTTGTGAGAATCGTATTTGCAGCGGAAGCCGCCCAGTACTGGATGAATTTGACACCAGTAGTCGGGTTCGTCTGAATGGTCGTACTGCCGGTCTTGAGGGTGCCGCCGTTGTAGTTGATCCGGTCCTTGTTCATACCGATTCCGGTGTTATCGCCAACGGTGATGGAGAACGGGCTTGAAGTATGGATGGTTGCAAAGAGTGTCGTCTGCCAGCCCTTGGTCAGCAACGCAAACCGGTCACCAATCTGCGGAGCGTCCCAGACGAGATATCCGTTCAGGGTATGACGGATATCAAAGCTGGCGTTTCCATAGTCGAGTGCAAGGTTGTTGGAGTCAGTAGGTCCGGTGCTGCGGAAACCGGATCCATCGTCCAGAGAGTGGCCATAGGTCCAGGCCAACTGACCGGTAAGTCCCTTGTATCCGGTGGCCTTGATGGTGGCCTGCAGCGAATGATAGTTCGAAGAGCCGTTGCTTGCCACCTCTTCTACCGGGCCGACGGAGGCATAGTTGGCGACGCATTTGCTGATGTAGCAAGGACGCCGCGGTATCAAAGCAGTAGCAGAGGTGCCCGTACCGGGAGCAGCCTGGTTGGCATCACGCAAGCCGTAAAGGTGGACGCCGGTGGAGCCGGCATAGGCCAGCGTGAATACGGTCTTCCTGCTGACCTGATATTCAGTCGCCAGGTTGAAGTCGTTGGCGTAGGCCGTCTTCAGGAGGGGGCTTACAGAGAACAGTCCATAGTTGGAAAGTCCCCCTGCTGCCCCCCAGACGTACTGGTTCGTCTGCCATGTGCCTACACCGAGTGACACGTTCTGTACGCCACCAAAGGGGTTGGCCTGCAAACCGGTTGCGGTCGATCCAGTCGCAATACTGCCGTTATTGCCGAAGCCGTTGAACGGTGGCGCATCGAAGTAGAGACCGTAGCTGCCACGTACAGCCACCTTGTCGATGGGGTTCCAGGCAAACCCTACACGCGGAGAGAAGCGCAACTTTCCGGGCTGGTAGGTAGGAGGAGCTCCAGGTGTCCCGACCTTGATAAGGCCGTTGGCATCCGCTCCAGCGGTGCCGGGACGCCACACAGACAGCGGACCAGTCGTGGAAAGGGCTCCGAAGTAGTCATACCGGACACCGTAGTTCAGCACCAACCGGGGCAATACCTTGAACTGATCCTGAATAAAGAAGGCCAGGTCGGTCCGGTAAAGGTCGCGGCGCAGGTTGCCCTGAATGAACGACCCTGAGAAGTAGGTGCCAGTGAGATAGTCTGCAAGCGCAAGGACTTCGGAATGGCTTCCGATAATGCTGTAGTCGTTGACGCCACCGCATGCCGCCGGCAGCGGAGTTGTCGTTCCGCAGACTTTAGCCTGAGTCGCAGATTCGGACCACGCGCTAGTGCCAGCTGGCACGGTCCTATTTGTCGAAGCAAATCCATTGAAGGTAAAGTTTCCGCGAACGCCGCTCTGGTACTGCAGGTCGATGTAGCTGCGGCGGAACTCACCACCAAAGCGGATCTCGTGCGCACCCTTGACCCAGGTTGCAGAGTCGGTGATGTGACCGGTGTAGTCCTTACGCCCCAGGGGCTGGGTCGCGCCTACGCCGTCGAAGCCGCTGAGGCCGATGGTCGGAGCACCGAAGAGCGCTGGGTTCGTGACACCGGTGTTCAGGCCGAGAGCAGGCATATCGAAGCTATGGTTCAGGTCATTGAAGGTCTGGTTGAAGATGCCGGTGGCGATCAGTAACTGGTTGGAAAGGTGTTCCGTAGGGGCCCAGTTGTGCGTCAGCGAGAAGCTCTGGGTGATGTCCGGAGCAACCTGGAAGTACGGGTACGTGGGACCTCCCGGCTCCGCCTGGCGGCCAGTGCCGATAAAGGTCTGCAGACGCACGGTTTGCTTTGGCGAGAGGATGTAATTGAGGTTGCCTACAACGTTATCGCTGTAACCATGCCGTTCGTGCGTTTCGACGTAATTGCTGAGATTCGCCCCAAGGCCTGCGGCATTGCCCCCGGGCCATAGTGCGCTGAGCAGCGTCAGGGAGAGTGGATTCACCGAGGAGATGCCGTGGCGCTGCAGCAGTTGCGTGGCCTCGGTTACGTAGGCCGCCCCTGGTTCGGTATCTGCGGAGCTGGAGAGCTGGATGTTGTACACCTGTTGCTCGTAGTTGGTGTAGAAGAACAGCTTGTCCTTGAAGATGGGGCCGCCGAGTGAGCCGCCAAACTGCTGATTCCGGACCTTCTGTTTCCGTGCGGAATTTAGGGAGAAGAAGTCACGCGCCGCGAAGAACTCGCTGCGGCCATAGAAGTACGCAGAACCATGGAAGCTGTTCGTACCCGTCTTGAGGCCTACAGAGACTAGACCACCGGCACTGTGTCCCTCTTCGGCATTGCCCGAGGACTGGACGGAGAACTGGTCGATGGACTCGATGGGCAGGGTAACGCCGGCGATAGGGCCAACGCCACCCTGATTGGCTGCGTTCGAGCCCTGCCAGATGTCGTTGTTGTCGGCGCCGTCGATCTGGTAATTGAGCTGATTGCTGCGGGCTCCGTTAAGGGAGCCGGAGGAGTTCATGCCTGGGGTCAGTTGGAGGAGCTGCGTAAAGCTGCGTCCGTTCAGAGGAATCTCAGATACGCCTTTCTGGCCGATCACGGCATTGTTTGCAGAAGACTGGGTCTGAATTTCGGAGGTCGTATCGGTAGATACATCGACAATCTGTTGTGTTCCCGAAATGAACAACTTGGCATTGACTGAAGTAACAGCACCAGGGTTCACAGCGATGTCATTCAGTGTCGTTTTAGCAAAACCGTCCTCAGTTATCGTTAGAAAGTATCTCCCGATCTGCAGGTCCTGAAATACATAGCCACCGTCAGAAGTGGTATTTGTTTCGCGCACTGCACCGGTAGCGGCGTTCGTCAACACTACTTTGGCATTGGGAATCTCTCCGCCTTGTGGGTCAACTACAGTTCCGCCAATGCCGCCAAGATAGGTTTGTGCACTCAGGGGCAGCGAAACCAGGAGGATAAAAACCGGATAGACGATGCTTCTAACCCATTGGGCAATACGCATGTTATTCACTCCTTTGTTAGTTGTAGTGGCCACTGCGCTCGCCTGGGGTAGACGAATGCTGAGTCACAGCGCGAAGCTGAAACCAGAGGAAAGTTGGCTTTTCGAATTCGGTTTAAAACGAAAGCGCAGAACGAGCTAGCGCACTATGCAACTATGCCCTGCAAGCAAGGGCTTGGCATGCCAATAGAGCTATGTTCTCGGAACGTGGACGCGCGAACATTTGATTGAAACTGGAATGGTTACAGATTCTCACAATTGCGGGGAAAATACAACAGAAAAAAAATCCCCCAGCGCGGCCAGAGCTTGTGGCACCACTGAGACCACTTGGTTCGAGATCAGTTTCCACAGGCGCGTTTCTCACTTAACTAATGCACCGGCAAGCAGTTTTCTGCCATACAGCGAGCAGTCGGCGCAAAGACAAAGGGTGAGGTTTTAGGCCTCACCCTTCTGTCGTTCCCGTTCCTTTCTTACTTTTGCAGAGGCTCCGGGGTTGGGATGCGAGGCAGCATCTCAGGACGGGTTGCTGCGTTGTAGGCAAACCAGGCTTCGATCATGGAGCCCTGCATCACGTCATCCTTCTGCACCCGGTCATAAAGGTCCATATTGGAGTGGTGGGTGCGCGTACCGTACTCCAGCCCATCCTGCTGAAAACCAATGCCGTTCAAGCCGATCCACGAGAAGCTGGTCGAGTCCGTGCCACCGGGTTGGGCGGTGGGTCTGAACTCGGTGCCTGAAACGGCAACGATGTGCTGGTCTTGGATGGGCTCAATCCAGGACTTGAAGATCGCCGCCATCTGCGGGCTGCCTCCGGCCGATACTCCTCGGAATCTACCCGAGCCCCCGTCGTCGTTGAAATACACATCCAGGTTGTCGTACTCCGGAGTTTTCTTCATAGTGTCGCGCGGAGCAAAGTGCTGCTGCACGTAGGCCTGCGAACCGTAAAGTCCCTCTTCCTCGCCGCCCCACAGGGCGACGCGAACCGTGCGGGCCATAGGCTTGTGCAGTGTAGTCAGGATGCGCAGGGCCTCCATCGCTACTGAGGCGCCGGTGCCGTTGTCGGTTGCGCCGGTGCCGCCCTGCCAACTATCGAAGTGACCGCCCAGCATCACCACCTCATCCGGCTTGGTCGTGCCCGGGATCTCACCGATCACGTTGTAGGCCAATGGATCTTTCTGATACTCGACAGCGATATCGAAGGTCAGCTTCGGCGTTGTCCCGTGCTGCAGCAGGCGCACGATGCGGTTGTACTGCTCCGGCGTAACGGCCACCATCGGTGGGGGAACCGGATCCTTCGGATCCTCCGAGCCCCCGTATGTTGAAAAGATGGTGCCGCCGTCTCCGTTGTAACCCGGCGTCAGGACCACGGCCACACCTTCATCCCTCATGAAGGTGTTGACTTCATTGCGCAGTTCATGGTTCTTCGGCTCTGCCAGGGCAAGTGACGTCGGGGTATATTCCCAGTCCCCTTCATCGGCTCTGCCGCGACCGCGCGGCCTGGCGCCGGCGGCTGCAGCGCCGCCTGCGGGAGCTGCACCTGCGGCGCCGTCACCAGCTCCTCCCCGACGAGCGCCCCCACCGCCGCCGGGGCCACCGCGCGCATCTCCGCGCGCCAGAATCTCTTCGTCCGTTGGAGAAGGTTGCGCATCCGCCCGCGTATGGAGCTGGAGCGTAGGCGGGTCGAACATCAGCACAACCTTGCCCTTCAGCTTGCCATGGTACTTGGCAAAATCTTCCTTTGAGTGAATCGGCGCCCACACCGCATCCGCCGTGATCGGGCCGTTGGTCCCAGGCGTCCATGCCAGCGGGAACCCGATCAGCGCAGCGTAAGCCGGTGTCTCCAGCGCGCCATAAAACTTCTTGATCTGCCATCCATAGCCAAAGGGAAACGTCTCCACATGAACGTTTTTGAGCCCCCACTCTTTCATCTGCTCCATCGCCCACTCAGCCGCCGCGCGATGATTCTGGCTGTTGGTCACGCGCGGACCATACACCTCGGACATGTAGTAGAGGTTGTCCATCACGTGCGAATCTTGAAAGGCCTCGTGCTTGATCTGGGCCAAGGCATCCAGATCAACTTTGTCGCCCGCTGGTTCCTGCGCGGCCGCGAACGCGATGAGCAGCAGAGCCGTCGCTGTAGCGGCAGCCTGCTTGAAGCGGTGCAGATTCATAGAGATTCTCCCTTTCTAAAAGGAAATCTTGGTTAGAGACCAGAGGCAATTTGACTAGAAGAAGCTAGAGAAATGGCTTGCGGGAGTCAGCACGGTATACTGTCGCGGAAACCCTTGAAATTTCTGTTTTCCAGACTCATATCGCAGACTATGGGAGTCGAAACCTAACCAAAATACAGGAATACCTTGGGACCGAGGTACACCGCAGCACAGCGCGGTCCCGGGCAAAGAGAAATGTAACGGATGTTGGCACATTCTAGCACAGGTTTCTGTTCCGCCATAGTTGATCTTGACGCGTGGTCTCCTGAAATGCTTTTAATAAAGGGCGGCAGGGTTGGTGGCCGTCTTCGGTCGGCCTCGGCCACTTCGATTTTGACAACGATGTTTCCCGCATCCGCAGCGAAGTTGCCAGCAGCCTTCTCCCTGGCCCGGCAGCCGTTGTAATTGTGATTTTTGTAATTTCTTATAGTCGGCAGCTCCAGCAAGAACATGATTGCCTTCTCGCCTTCGTGCCTTTCCTTCAATGTGAGGTGCCCCGTCGTTGATTTGCGTCAAACCGAATTGCAATAAGCTACGGTGAAGCTGCTCTACACTGTTTCACTGCGGTTTGCCCCAGCCGGTCCAAGAGTAGTCCTCACCCATGGAGGTTCATGACCGTTCTCGATCTCTGCTCCTATCTGGGTCTCGGCGCCGCTGGAGCTGCGGCGATCAATCTCCTCCTTGGTCTCCTGATTGCATTGCGATTCAGTCCCCTGCGGTTTTGGCCGCATCGCCGCATCAATCTCTTTGGGCTGCACCAATGGACGGCCTACGCTGCAGTCGTGCTAGCCGTCACTCATCCCGCGGTTCTGCTCTTCGTTTCCAGCCCGCATTTTCGGGTGATCGATGTTCTTTGGCCCCTTCACTCGCCACTCCAGCCAATGATCAATTTGGCAGGGGCCGGGGCTCTTTACCTGCTTTTGGTGGTCTTCATCAGCTCCTTGCTGCGCAACCGTATTGGGCGTCCGCTGTGGCGGAGCCTGCACTACCTGGTCTTTCCCGCAGCCATTCTCATCTTCGTGCATAGCATCCTTACCGATCCATTGCTGAAGGATGGCCATCCCGACCTGTTGGATGGAGGCAAGATCTTTGTTGAGGCGTGCACGCTGATCAGCGTTGCCGCAGTCGTGCTCCGCTACCGATTGCGCGGAGCGGGCTTCCGGCCGACTCAGCCTGAACTGGTACGCTAGCGCCACGTATCCGATCGCGACGTCATCGCGAGGATCCGATACGTATGGTCGAGACGAACCTGTTCCACACTCCTAGCTCTGGCAATAGAACGGAATTTGCCGTAGTTCTAAAGATGATTCTCAAAATCGAACCATCTACTTCACTTCCTTCGATCAATCAACAGCAGGTTCATGGAGAATTATGTTCAGGGCTCATCTCATTGGGTTGGCTGTACTTCCGTTCTCTTGCTGGGCTGCATTTGCCCAGACTCCAGACACGGCCGCGATCCGCGGAAACATCGTGGATTCAACTCATGCGGCGATCGCCGGTGCGCAAGTTCGGCTGACTAACTCGCTGACCGGGCTGCATCGCGTGGTGACATCGAGTCAGGACGGGAGCTTCGCGATCGCGGGCCTGCCGGTCACCGGCGACTATGACATTGTGGTGGACAAGCCGGGCTTTGCTGAGACCCATCAGATGCATCTGGCGCTCGCGGGCGGCAGCACGGCCGATCTCTCTCTGGAATTGGATGTAGCCGGCGGCAAAACCGACGTCACCGTGCTGGGTGCAGTTGGCGAACTAAGGACGGATCAGCCGCAACTTGGCGACCGGCTCGAGCCGATCCAGATAGAGAATACACCGCTGCCAAACCGGCGCATTACCTTCCTGCCATTGCTCAATGCCGCCAACCGTCCGGCGATCAACCAGGGCGACATCTTCATGGATCAGGACTTATTTACCACCAACGGCGCCGGCCGCCGCCAGACCTGGTTTGAAGTGGATGGGGCAACCGGCAACGACAGCTGGGGCCGGCAGACGATCTTCACCAACATTCCATTGTCCGCGGTGCAGGAGATGACGATCCTAACCAACAGCTTCTCCGCGGAATATGGAGCGAGCACGGGCAGCGTGGTGAACATCGTGACCAAGAGCGGAGGCCACTCATACCATGGAGAGGTCGCGGGCCTGTGGCGGCCGACCGGGCCCGAAGCTTCGCTCGCCGGGTTCAACGAGAACAGTGCGACCAACGGAAACGAGGTGGCCAACGACAGGCTGATGCAGGAGTCGTTTGCGCTCTCGGGGCCGGTCAAGCTGGACGACAAGACGGAGTTCTTTCTGGCGGCGGAGCACAGCGATGAGCACAAGGCGTCGCCGGTGACTTCGGTGCTGGCGCCGGGGAACTATGAGGGCGTGTACCACGACTGGATGGGCTTTCTGCGGCTGGACCATCAGTTCACGGAGAACAACAATGCATTCTTCCGCGGGGACGCGGATGCTTACTTCGATACCAATCCGAATGGAATCGTAGGCGGCAGCTCGCTGCCTACTGTTGCGCGCATCTTCCATCGTCGCACTTACTCCAATGAACTCGGCGACACCGCCGTGTTGCGGCCGAATCTGCTGAACAACGCAAGGGTGCAGTTTCAACTAGCCTCGCCCATCACGGAGTTCGATCCGGTGGTCTATGGAACGCAATTCGTGGTGACGATTCCCACCCTTAACAACTCCAAGTTCACGACTGGAACCTCGCAGGCAGCGCTTCTGATGAACCGCCAATACCAGATCAACGATACGGTTACGGCTACCCTGGGACGGCACCAGATCGACTTTGGCGGCGACGCCATCATCGCCCACACCGGAGGCAACAGCAAGGAGTTCGGAGGCCCAAGCTATCTGGGAGCGTTTACCTTCAACAACTGCACCGGTCCATCAGGAAGCCCGACAGCGGCGCAGATTGAGGAATACTGCGAGACAACGTGGATAAGCAACATTGCCAACGTGATGACCTATACGCAGAGTTTCGGTAACGCCACATACACGGTGAACGACGCGATCTGGTCGCTGTTTGCGCAGGACGACTACCATGCGACCAGCAGCCTGACCTTGAACGCCGGCGTGCGCTATGAACGGCAGACCTTCACGGATGCGAACCTCAACTTCGCTCCGCGAGTAGGGTTCGATTACGATGTTTCGGGTCAGGGCAAGCTGGTCGTGCGGGGCGGCTTCGGCATCTACTACTCGCAGATTGTGGACAACGAGGAGGCGGACTATGCATTGACCGGACCGACGGGAGTCTTTACTTACACCGCCGCGCCCGGCCAGAATGGCTTTCCTTCGAGCATCGCAGCGGCCCCGCTCGCGACTCTGCCCAACGGCTACGCGGTGCCATTGCGCAGCCTATACCTCCGGCCGGGACTCAGTTCGTACTACAACCAGTTCTTCCCGACCTCCAACCTGGTCGGGTATCCCGGCAAGCTGCTGAACCCGTACTCGGAGCAGTACACGCTGAGCGTGGAAGCGCAGGTTGCGCCGGGCTGGATCCTCAGCGTGGACTACGTTGGGACTCACCAACTAAGAAATCTCCGCCCGGTCGACGTCGATGCGCCGTCTTCGTTTATCCGCACGGCGCAGGGCCAGACTCGTAGCCCACAGGCAGCCAACTGTACACGACCCTACTGGATCTACTGGTACGCGAAGAACGGAATGACGTGCAGTACTACAACTGCGAGCAATCCTGAGCCGCCGTACAGCGTCATCCAGTCCGACGTGAACGACGGCTTCCTCCACTACGATGCGTTGGATGCAAATTTGCATCATGTCTTTAGCCACGGCTTTGAGACCCTGGTGAGCTATACCTGGTCGCATACTCTGGATAACGTCGACCCTGATGCGACCAGCCAGAATCCGAACGACCCGCTCCAGACCGGCCGCGCGGAATACGGCAACGCGTTGTACGACCAGCGCAACCGCCTGGTTTTGAGCGGGCTCTACATTGCGCCGCTCAATATCCACGTTGGCGGCGTGGCTTCGCTGGCCGGCGGGTTACCCTACAATCTGACGACTGGAGCGACAAACAGCGGAGATACAGGCGCCACAACCGACCGGCCGGCGATCAACAGCGCAGTGGTGGGGCGCAACACAGGCCGTGGCACTCCGATCTATGACATAGCCCCTTTTGTCAGCCGCGCGTTCCCGATCTTCCATGAGCGGCTGAAGCTCGATCTTCGCGCAGAGGCTTTCAACATACTGAACCACGCAAACTTCGTCACCTTCAATGGCGTATACGGCAACGGTGCCGCGCCGCCAACTCTTGGCGCGCCTCAGTACGGTGTCACGGCACAGCTTCCGGCGAGGTCGCTCCAGTTTTCCGGCAAGGTTTCGTTCTGACACGCAGGAGAGGCGCTCTACTGATTCGGAATCGATGGTTGGCTCTAGGCTTTGGTGAATGCAAGGCGAGAGGTCTTGTCACAAATTCAAACTCGTTCGACGAGGGAAGGCCAATTTAAGATCAATTATGGTTGCAATCTTCAACACGTTGCCGCTATACTCCGATTGACCCGTTGTTTTTGTTTGGTTGCAGCCGCTCCTTCCCGGGCGTAAGAGCTCGCCTATTGCGCCTGGTCGCCAATTCAAGTTGACTCCTCACATCGCTGGTAATCGATCGCATCTTCAACTGTTGAGACGCAGTTCGTACACCCCATTGGGCAATGTACTGCCTGGCGGAGCGCACGATTTTGAAGAAACGCACTGCCGTTGCCAGACGAACGGCAGTGTGAGCCCATCTTTCCCAACTGATTTCGTTCAGGAGTAAGTGCCCATGGCTTTTCTGCGCAGTCGCTTCGCTCTTTTTGGTCTGGCTTGTCTGGCAGCTCTTCTCGGACATTCTCTCGGAGCCCAGCAACCGGCTGATGGTGGCCAATATCCCGCGGCGCTTCTTTCGGGACTCCATTGGCGCGATGTCGGACCGATGCGCGGAGGCCGCTCCTACGCGGTTGCCGGCAGCGCCAGCCAGCCCAGCACGTTCTATATGGGCTCCGTGGGCGGCGGCGTCTGGAAGACGATCGACTCGGGCCGCACCTGGTTTCCCATTGCCGACGAGGGCATTCCGATCGGCTCCATCGGCGCCATCGCGGTCGCTCCGTCGAACCCCAGCGTGATCTACGTCGGCACCGGCGAGCCCGACATTCGCGGCCAGCACTCCTACGGCATCGGCGTGTACAAGTCGGTCGACGAAGGCAAGACGTGGACGCACATCGGCCTTGAAGATTCCCAGCACATCGGGCGCATCGCGGTCGACCCCAAAGATCCCAACCGCGTCTACGTCGCCGTCCTCGGCCACGCCTACGATGCCAACCCCGAGCGCGGTCTCTATCGTTCGGTCGATGGCGGCGCCCACTGGAAGAAGGTCCTCTTCAAGACCTCCGATCCGAACAATGTTGGCGCGATCGATGTCGTCATCGACCCGAAGAACCCGCGCATCCTCTACTCCTCGCTGTGGGCGACGCGGCGTCCGCCGTGGTCGGTGTACGCGCCCTCCTACATGCCCGGCAGCGGCCTCTATAAATCCACCGACGGCGGCGACACCTGGAAGCAGCTGGCCGGCGGTTTCCCGAACGATGACTTTGTCGGCAAGATCGGCATCGGCATCTCGCCCAGCAATCCCAAACGGCTCTGGGCCGTGGTCGACGATCCCGGCACCGCGGTGGCCCAGCGTGCGGGCGGTGGAGGCGGAGGCGGAGGACAACGCGGAAATCCAAATGCCAAGGGTGGAATTTACATCTCCGACGATGCCGGAGCAACCTGGAAGCTGGTCAACAACGAGAACCGCCTGTGGGGTCGCGGCTGGTACTTCGGCCAGATTACGGTCGACCCCGCCGATCCCGATAAGGCCTACGACATCAACACAGCCACCTACCTCACAACCGATGAGGGCAAGACTTGGACGCCGGTGAAGGGGGCGCCGGGCGGAGATGACTATCACCAGATCTGGGTCAATCCGTCGGACCCCATGCGCATGGTGCTCTCCAGCGACCAGGGAACCGTGGTTAGCGTGGATGGATCGAAGACCTGGAGCACCTGGTACAACCAGCCCACCGCGGAGGTTTATCACGTCGAGGCGGACAATCGGTTCCCCTACTGGCTCTATGGGCCGCAGCAGGATTCCGGCGGCGTCGGCGTCAGCACCTGGTCGCGCATGGATGTGCTTGACTTCCGAAACTGGGAGCCCACCTGCGTGGCCGGCGAGAGCGGAATCATCCTGCCCGACCCGAAGGACGGAAACATTCTCTATGGCGGCGGCGCGGGCCGCTGCGATCAGGCCCTGAATATCCCCGTCTCACTCGGCGGCGAACTGCCTCCGCCCGATCCCGACGATCCCAACCGCAAGACCTGGACCCTGCCCGAAGTGTTCTCCACCGCCGACGATGCGCTCTACTACGCGGACCAGTTCGTCTTCCGCACCCGCGACCGCGGCCGCACCTGGGAGAAGATCAGTCCCGACCTTACGCGCGTCAACCCGCCCCTGCCTCCCAATCTCGATCCCGTCACCGCAAAGGACATTGACGAGGTGATGACCACCCGTTTCGGCGTCGTGTATAGCATCGGGCCGTCGCCACTCAGCGCGACCACGGTCTGGGCCGGCACTGACGACGGCCTGGTCTATGTGACTCGCGACGATGGCAAGACCTGGGACAACGTGACTCCGCCGGCGATGACCGCCTGGAGCAAGGTCTCGCGGATCGAAGCAGGCCACTTCGACGTGAATACGGCGTATGTTTCCGTCGACCGCCATCGCCTCGCCGACATGAAGCCCTACATCTACGCGACCCACGACGGCGGCAAGACCTGGACCAACAACGTCAACGGCATTCCTGACGGCGCTTTCGTCAACACGGTGAAGGAAGACCCTGAAACCAAGGGCCTTCTCTACGCAGCCACCGAACTGCGCGTCTACATCTCCTTCAACGACGGCGCGCAGTGGCAGCCGTTGCAGAACAATATGCCGGTCACCTCGGTGCGCGACGTCGTAGTACATGGCGACGATCTCGACGTCGGGACCCACGGCCGCGGCTTCTGGGTGATGGATCAGATGAGTTCGCTGCGTCAGATTGCGGCCAAAGGCAGCGAAATTGCCGCCTCCAATGCGTATCTCTTCAAACCGGGCGATGCCCTCGCCGTCCTGCAGGGTGGACAGAATGGGACCCCACTGCCCCACGAAGAGCCGCAGGAGGTGAACCCGCCAGCCGGGGTGCTCGCCTACTACTGGCTCAAGACTCCCACCAGCGGTCCGCTCAAGCTCGAGTTGATGGACAGCACCGGGGCGGTCAAGGTTTGTGCCGCAAGCGACGCGCCCGTGCGTCCGGTCGATACCGAGACGATCAACGTGCAGGCCATCTGGGAGCAACCCGCGCAAGCGCCTTCAGCGGCAGCAGGAATGCATCGCTTCGCTCTCAACGTCTCGGGTGGGCGAGGTTTTGGCGGAGGTGGCGGCGGCTTTGGCGGCCGCAATGCCGCTCCTCCACCCCGCGACGCCTGTTCCCCGCCGCCGGGAACTGTTACCGAAGCTCCCACGCGGCCGACACGCGGCCAGGGCGGCGGCGGCGGTGGTCGCCGCGGTCCGGAAGTGCTGCAGCCCGGCGAGTACACCCTGCGCCTCACTGTGGACGGCCAGACCTACACCCAGCCGGCCACGGTGAAGCCAGATCCGCGCGGTGTGCCGGTCGACCATGCTAATCCGGGAACCGCTGACCGCTCCTGAGCAATCGTCTTTGCGATCTACGATCTACCCCGGGTTTTCGTTTCTGACCGATAGAAACGAGAACTCGGGGCGTTCCTGTCGTAGTTCTTCACCCCCAAAGATCACGCCGGCAGACGCCCCTGCGGCGCGTGGGAAGGTTTTACTACGACGCTTCTCGATAAGAGATCAGGTCAATGCAGGTCCAGCGCCCTCGCAAGGACGTCGGTGTACTTGTTCCCCGATCCCGTATTGAAGATCACGACCCGATCCGACGGAGTGAGGAATCCGGTTCCGATCAGATGATCGTAAGCCGCGGTCGCAGCAGCGCTCTCGGGCAACATTAGGATACCCTCCTGCGACGCTCAGTCCCTAAGCGAGGCAAAGATCTTGGAGCAGGGTCAGCGTTGATTTATTCTCAACGCTGGCCTTGCTTAGCGCTCTATTGTCATTTGGCCAACAGGGCAAATCACTCATCGAGCCCTTAGTTGAATGCATTCCGGGGTGATCAGTACCCGGAAACGTGCGGTGTCCGATTTTCCCGCTCGACCTGATTATGTGATCCTGGTAGACTGGCCGACTTGTCAGTACTGATCGCCTCCTCGATTGAGTGTATTGGCGATTTTGCGTGAAGCCAGAATTCTTGCCGGCCGCGACCGGTGCCTGCTCGTGCCTACGTGGTGAAGACTATGCGATCCTCGAACGCCAATGTGCTTAGGCGTGATGGAAATATCCCAAAACTTATTTGAGGATTGCAGCTCCATTTATTTTAGAGGGGAATGTTCCGATCAGTCGCTTGATCCCCAATGGAAATAGGCAGAATGAGAGTGCCTAGCGCAATGACCGCGTAGATAGGTAAGCGAGAAAGGTACTTGGCGGGAGCTGTGTTCGGACTTATGACTAAGGCATGGGCAGAGGACTGTGTCTGGAGCTTTCCCGGCGGGATCGCCATCATTTGGATGAGTTGTTGAGCGGCGGTTTGCAGCCGGTGCGGACGGTATTGCGAGCCTTGGCACTGCGGCAGATGGATGATGGACAGTCCACTCCGGCGGTGGGCGTCAGCCTCGGGCTTTCGGCCAAGGCGGTGTGGCAGATCGCCAAGCGCTACCAGCAGGGCGGCCTGAATCGTGCGTTGTTCGATGGCGCTCGCCCGGGCAAGGCTCCTGCGCTGGATCAGGAACAGCGGCAGCGCATTATCGCGGCGGCCTGCTCGCCGCCGCCGGAGGGAAGGGCACGCTGGACCGTACGGCTG
>Ga0182024_10013085_pt1 | contig 16279 bp, 15 predicted proteins | sample P32metaG_FD_120480 | JGI IMG/M metagenome (GOLD analysis project Ga0182024, IMG submission 120480) | Permafrost microbial communities from Stordalen Mire, Sweden - P3-2 metaG (Illumina Assembly) | ecosystem: Environmental > Terrestrial > Soil > Wetlands > Permafrost | place: Sweden: Stordalen... | reverse complement strand
ATGCTAATCAGCCACGCTGAAGATAAAGATCTGGCCGCGGGCGGTTCTATGAACGAATCGCCCACTTCTACGCGCCTTGGCTTGCGTCCGATTCCGGCAGCGGCTGAAGCCGCATGCGTAGCCAGAGAGATTGAAGTAGTGCGTCAAACCGGATGGGGCATACATTTTGCCCACATCTCCACTGCCGCCTCAGTGGAGCTTATTGCCAATGCCAAAAGATCAGGACTGAAAGTGACAGCAGATGTCACTCCACACCACATAAGTTTGACTGATGAAGACATCACCGAGTTCGATACGGCCTATAAGATGAATCCGCCGCTGCGATCGCACGCAGACCGCAAAGCAGTGATCGAGGGTCTAAAAGACGGCACCATCGACGCCATTGCTACCGACCATGCGCCCCACAGCCGCGCTGATAAGGCGAAGACCTTCGATCAGGCTCCATTTGGTGTGATCGGCTTAGAAACGGCGTTTGCCCTGGCCCATGAAAAATTAGTGCTGGAGAAACATATGTCAATTGGAAAATTGTTCCAGCTGTTTACTGCCAACCCGGCGCGGATACTGAAGCGAGAGTTGCTCTTGAGCCCGGGCGGCGCCGCCAATTTTGCCATCCTTGATTTGAATCAAACCTGGGTTTACGATGCCGAAAAAGGACACTCGAAAAGCAACAACTCTCCCTTTAATGGCAGAAAGCTAAGCGGGAAGAATCTTGCCACCATATACAATGGCACTTTAGTCTACAAGGATGAACACCTTATGCGTACTCGCATTTCCGGCGACACCGTCAAACAACGCTGAGATGACGCAGCCGCTCCAGAAATATTGGCTTAAGAGCTCAAAGTACAGAATTATCTTTCTGTCGATGATGTGCGCTGCCGCCGTCGCTCTTTTTCCGCTGCAAAAGTATATAAGCCTTGGCCGCTTTCAAAAGTACGGCATGGCGATCTTGATTTTCGGCATCGGTTACTTTCTTCAACTGGCATGGTCCTGGGGCAAACTGCAGAAATGGGCGCGAGCGAGCAACGCTGCCACCGCTGCTTTTTTCGCTTTCGTCGGTATTACGTTTTATCAAAATCCCTGGCTCGATACGCACGTATCAGTGCAGACAGACGACAGAATAACGCAGCGATATCTGCTCCTGGTCGCATATTCCGTCTTCGCCGTGATTATCGCGACAATCTGGTTCAAATGGATTGAGGAAGAGACGAAAAACAAGCCTGAAGGCACCAGTGGTGATAGCACCGGAGGTGGTGGCAATGAATGAATGGCGCGGCGCGGCAAAAGGAACAAACAAGTGAAGCGGCTGATTATGATGGTTGGCATTCCCGGGGCCGGAAAAACTACGCTGGCCAAGAAAATCGTGGAGAAGGGTTTTCATTATTTGAGCGCTGATCCAATTCGCGAAGAACTTTACGGAAACGCTGCCGAACAGGGCGATAAAGAAGCAGTGTTCAAGATATTTTTCGAGCGACTGGAAGACGCTTTTTCTAAAGAGCTTGATGTTATCGTCGACAACACCAATCTCAATCCTAAACAGCGACAGCCACTTCTAGATAAGGCTCAGGCAGCCGGGTACACAGATATTCAACTCTGGTTGATGGATGTGCCGCTGGACGTCTGCTTGAAAAGAAATGCAGCCAGAGAGCGTGTTGTTCCAGATGATGTGGTGGCCAACATGTTCATGGAACTCAATCGCAACGGGCGCCCTCGCCGCAACGAAGGACGCCTGGTGATAATTCGCCCGGGCAAAGACGAGAACGACTTCCGCTTCTTTTTTCCGCAGTAAACTACGCCGGACCACAACAGCTATCCCCAACCAAAGGAAAGAAGATGAAGAGTCAACCGAAGGCGGCAGACAAGGCAGCAGACAAGGCGCCAGACCAGGCAGCAGACCAGCCAGCAGACAAGGCGGCCTCCAAACTAATCAGCGAAAGGATTGCCGAGTTGGGTGACTGGAGAGGCGATACACTAGCAAGGATGCGCGCCCTCATTACCGAGGCCGACCCTGATGTTGTGGAAGAGTGGAAGTGGCGGGGGACCCCGGTATGGTCCCATGACGGGGGCATCTGCACGGGAGAGTCGTACAAGTCGATAGTGAAGCTGACCTTCTATAAGGGCGCTTCCTTGAAAGATCCTGCCAGGCTCTTCAACTCGAGCCTTGACGGGAACGTAAGGCGCGCCATCGACATTCACGAGGGTGAGGAGATTGACGCGAACGCGTTCAAGGCGCTCATCGGCGCGGCCGTCGCGCTCAATACTTCTGGCGAAAAGAAGTCCACGAAACGCAAGTGAGCTATATAACTAGCATACCTCTCCAGCCACCTCTAGCACCGCCGGTGGAGCCTGTGTTCGTAGTCAAGAGTAATTATTTGTCTCTTGTATTGCAGAACAGGTCCCGTTTTCAGCAATATAAGAGACATGTCCTTTTTATTGCGGAATTCAAACATCAATCTGACATATAAGAGACATTTTCTGCTGAAAAAGTTCAGCCTCATTGGGCGTGGAATTGCCACGTTATTTTGACCAGTGGCTAGCTAGAAATCGCTTATCCATGCGTGTTTTTGTCATTGTTGCAACGATTGATCACCATGGTTAAGTAGCTGTATAGCGGATCATCCGGTTTAATCCCTCGTTGCGTGTTTTGAGCCAGCTCTCGTGCTCTGCTGACCTGCCCGACAATTTCGTAGTCGCAAGCCAAATGTGCCAGATTGAAATTATCGTTTGGAGACTGTTTGCGCAACACTTCCCGAATTTGCATCGCTCTATTAGCTCGGTAGCACCGTTCTTTTTGACTGATTCCTTTTGCTTTGTCACCGAGATCCAGCACGGCTTCATGGCAATCTGCCATATCCTGTTGATCGATTTGCTTTCGCGCAAACATCCTCTCAGCCCAGACATACTCTTTATCCAAACTTTTGTGGTCGAGATTTTGTTGGGTCCATAGTAGCCAGTGTGAAAGACGATTGGCTGGGCTGCGAAGACGCATTCCGTAGGCTCCAAGTTCGCTGAACCAATCGCAGACCTTGTTCCATCTTGACTGATCGAGATTCTGCGCCAGATTTCCAAGACTCGAATCGGCGTTGACCCAGTCCAGCGAAAAGGCGGTCAACGCATCTTTCTTAGCCTGTATCGTTGAATCATCTGTGATCGCGATAAAGAGCCACGAATTCGCTGCACTCTCATTGGCTCTTTTGTCATCGGGGTGTTCATGCGCCAGCGCAATCGCTTTCTTGGCACAGCCTCGAGCCTTCTCACTGTGACCGAGCATATATTCCCCAAAGGCTGCTACATTGTATGCGGAAACGCCGCCATCAATTTGTTTGCACTGAGCCGCAAGCGCAGCGACCTTTTCTGCCGTTGCGCTCAACTTCGCCCAGTCTTTGACGGTGCGGTAGTTATACATCTCAACACGTAAGTCACTATAGTTTTCCAAGGCGTCGTCGGCTGCAGCAGTGTCGGTGATCACACATAACTCGCCACCCCTCAGCGCTTTCGAGGTTTGAGCATAGCGTTCGCTGATCGATGCCTCTAGCGCCATTGGCGCTGATAATTCCTTAGCTTTGTCAATTGCCTCTTTGTAGACTGCAAGGGCTTCTTGCTTTCTATCCTGCGCTCGCAACGCATCACCAACCAGCATGTCTGCCCTGACCATGTCTTCCGCCCACTGGAAGTGCCACCCCGAGGAGCTCTCGACATGCTCTTGCCCTTGCTCGAACCTGACCAACTGCCGGGCGAACTCTTCGGCCTGTTTCGGGTCATCTTGTGCAAGAGACACGGTTACCTGCTCGCGCAAAACCTGACTCTTCTGCACAGCCTGGTCACTTAACTCAGCTTCTGCTGCAGCAACTTTGAGAAATTGGCTGGCACGAGCATAATCCTTTTTCTCGAATGCCGTGTGCCCCGCGGCCAAAGCGTTATCGCACAGCGCGCCATGATTCGGACCAGCGCAACCGCACAACCAGCAAAAAGAGGAGCAGACAAAAGCAACATAGCTCCAATGCCAAAGCTGTTTTTTCCCGATCACGCACGTACCTCTAGGCGCTGTGCCAGTGCGTCGACTGATTGTTTGCACACCAGATTCACTTTACTGTTGGAAATCATCATCCCCCAATCGAACGCATGGATGCCAGCACGGATATACCCGGATTAGAGACTGAGAAAGTGCCTGCGGGCAGCCGTTTTCATGGGTGTGGCGCGATCAACATCTGCGGGCGGCGGCGGCGGTTTTATCAAAGCAATGTTGTGCGCTTTGAGCAACTGCATAATTGCAGGAAGAGCTGCCGTTGCCGCTTTCTCACCTTCCATAATCGCCCTGTCCATATCCACGGTGTTGCGCGACAGCATTTTGATACCTGTAACATCAGGATGAATGACAGCATCAGCATGTTTTTCCGCCTCATCATCGAGGATGGTGAGATTGGCTTCCAGACACCTGTCTGTCACGCTGCCAATCGACCTGAATTGAGAATCAGAAACGCATGAGATTCTTTCATCGACGTTGACTGCAATGACAACTTCAGCACCCATCTCTTTCGCTTGTTGGCAAGGCAAATTGGAGACAACACCACCATCAACAAGCAGGCGACCGAGCCAAGATACCGGCTGCCTCAGCTCAGGCAGGGTGCTGCTGGCTTGAATTGCTCTACCCACATCTCCGGCTTGAATACTGAAAGATTTTCCGTCAATCAAGTTAAAGGCCACGGCCGTGAATTTGATCGGCAGTTTCTCGATCCTTTGCTTGTCTGGCGGCAACTGGGAGTCAATGTAACTGGCAAACTTCGTCCCTTTAAAAATACCATCGTATGATGTGGAAGTGAGAGCCTTAGGCATGACAGCAATCGGCAAAATAGCCAGGCCAAGCTTTCCGTGTCCATGTTCGGATATCTCTGAGAATGGCTTCGTACGCACTATTTTGTCGATTTGATCGAGTGTGAGACCGGCACAATACATGCCGCCAATGATCGACCCCATGCTGGTGCCGGCTATGCAATCGATGGGCACGCCTTTGTGCAACAAAACACGCAGAACGCCGATGTGAGCAAACCCTCGGGCGCCACCACCACCAAGGGCAAGTCCGACTTTCACAGGTTGAACCGTTGGTTCTTGCGCGCCGGCAGCTAACTGGATACTGACACAGGCAGCGGCTGCGCACGTTAATACGGCGGCTCTTTTCGTAAGACTTACCACCAATTGTATTGGTATGTTCGATCTATATACTGACATGAGGGAATCCCTCTCGTACTTTGATGCTGACCGATTCTAGTTTAGTTTATCCAGGCTGATACTTAACCACGCTTAACCAGTGCACACCATGGGCGGTGCGCCACTGTGGCAGCAGTTGATGAAACCATGACCGGTTGAGGCTCACCGGCTCGGGCACGCACTTGAGGGCAAACCTAAATTCTCAGCCTCTTCGCGTGTCGATATATGAATCAGATGTCGACTGCACATCTATTCTTCATCGCTATCATCATCATCATTTCCATCCGCTACATGCTCAACAGTAGCTTTGGCTGGAGCGGCCGGCCGTATGTATTCGGTCTGGAATTCTATCCGCACTTTTCCATCATCCAAAAATCCTTCCATCTCTGTCATCAAAGTGCGCAGATCATCATCATTCAATTCCAACTGATCGTCAGGCGGTTCCCAGAAGTGAGAGCGATCGATGCCGATCAGCTGGCGCGAACCGTCCACCGTCTTTGCCACGGAAACGAGCGCAGTCTTGCCGCCTCTTTCACACTGAACAATGTTCGCATTCAGGCGCTTCAGACTGAAAGAAGGCGCCTGGTCTTTTCGAGTCTCGTCAAAGCTGTCGAAAATAGCCTTGAGCCCTTGTTGACTAAAGTATTCTGCCAAACTAGCTCTTAGCTCGGTCTTGTCTTCGTCGGTTAAGTTGGTACAGTCAGGCGAATCCCAGGCCCAAATCGAAGACACCTCGACAAAGACAGAGTCATCAACACCAGGCTCAATCGGCACTTCAACGGACTTTCCATCTTCCCGAATGCACTTGAGTGTAAAACGGTCTAATCGTTCAATTGAAGTGTACTTCATGCTCTACCTGCTCGATTGGCGACACTTCTGTCTGACCAATATCTCGCTGCAATCGATGCCCGCATCAATTGTCTAGCCTGCCTGCATCAATCAATCAGTATACGATCTCATTAACTGCTTGGAAGGTGTTCCAAAAAGGCACTTGTAGGGGTTACCAAATTTGGTAACCCCCAAGATTAAACGTCGTTTCGCTCTTGTCCCCATAAACACAGTCCCTGCCTGGGTTTTACAGAGTGTCGAACTCTCTTGCGCCGGTTGCAAAGGTTACCAAATTTGGTAACCCCTACCTCAGAATCGCAAAATTCCAATAGCGGTGCCTGAGAGCGGCAGCGATTCGGGCAAAAACGGTTGTCCCCAAACATCACCCCACCCGTTAGAACTGCCGAGATTCGGATTACTAATGTTGAGTTAATTTACCCAGCATAGTGCGTAGTTATCCCAATACACTGCACCTATTGACCGACTTGGTCACTGGTGTCGGACACGCATCGCCCGCCCTGTCGCCGATTTAAGTGACTGGAAGGAGCATTCCAATGCCCCCGCGCCTGAAAAGACCTCGATGGCATACCAAGTTGGCTCATTTGCCGGTGAAGCAGCTGATTTTCTTGCTCTCACTCTGCTTTCCAAAAGGGCGATCGCAAATCCTTTCGCAGCCGCCGCCTTACACATCCGAAAGCGAACGATTCAACGCCCTCAACTTGAATTATTCAATGGTTGGGAAGTTGGAAGGAGGCGCTCGCGGAGCTTATCTGGTCAAAGACGGTCAAGGTGTCGACCACATTTTCAAAGCTGTCTCGGCAGATGATATCACTGCCCAGATCAGCCGCTCTGCCCAAGCAGCAGCTGCGGTCAATTCAATCAGCAGTCTCTTAAGGGCTGCAAAACCCTCATGGAAGAGATAGGAATTGCGATTTTCTATATCTTTAACGTGCCCATATCATTCTAATGAGATAGGATTTGCGATTTTCTATATCTTTAACGTGCACTCGCACACCTGCTTACAAGGAAATTGGATTCACACCAAGCCAAGGCAGTTGGTATGTGCAAGAGCTTTTGCCTGGCACGCAAGCGCCAAATCCAAGCGACAAGCTCATCTCGCAACTTGTGGCGCTGAACGATCGGCAAGCAGGTACAGCTGTTGCCGGTACCGACAATTGGAATGCACAGGTATCGCCAGTGGTGCACAACGATTCTAATGGTTTTCGATTTAGGATCGGCACCCGTAGCCCTGAGGGAGCCGAATTTGTTGCCCGCCTGCAATCTTTCGCCAATCAAGAAGGATCTTTTGTACCGGCTGATAAAATCCGCTCGATATCAGGACCGGCAGCGTTGAATACTTATATGAGCTATTGGATCATGCAAGTGACTGATTTTGGATCAATGTTCTGCTTTAGGTGGAACCGAAGGAACTAAAGCGGACAACAGAATATAGGATTTGTTCGGTCCTGACACAACTCGCGTGTACATGAATGTCGGCCGACGAATCATGGATGACTTGAGTTCACAGCAAGCTGCTATGCGAGTTGCCTGAGCTTCAAAAAGGAAATTCGCCTTTTATTCATCAACTCTATAAATTGCTCATCCAATCTATAAATTGCTCATCCAATGAATTGAGTTCTGCACTTGATAGAATAGGCGAATTATGAGTGATCGTCGCCGCATTACAATTGACACCGCCGATGGTGAGCCGGTCACTGCTTATTTCAGGGAAGCACAAGCGGCTAGAGCGTTTGTGATCATCGCCGGTGCGACCGGCGTGAAGCAACAGTTTTATTGGAATTTCAGCGACTGGTTGGTGGAGCATGGGTTTTCGGTCCTCACCTTCGACTTTCGCGGTGTTGGGGAATCTTTGTCTGGTGATCTCAAAAACTGCCGCGCCAGACTTCAAGACTGGGGAGCTCTAGATATGACCGCAGTTGTAGCCTGGGCTACGACTCATATCCAGGCTGCAACTCATAGCCAGGCGAACGGACTTCCCCTTCCCCTGCACCTGATCGGGCATAGCGTCGGCGGACAACTGGTTGGTTTGATGCCCAACCACGGCCTTTTGACCTCAGTGATTCAGGTGGCCAGCTCATCTGGTTACTTCAAAGGAATGCCTTTAGACTTCAGAATCAAGACTCTGCTTTTGCTGCGATCGCTTCCTCTCTTGACCAAAATTCGAGGATTTACACCAACAAAGATAGTTCGTTACGGAGAGAACTTGCCCGCCGGAGTCGGGCTGCAGTGGGCAGACTGGTGCCTGCATCCCGGTTACGTAGAAAACGCTTTTGGTAAGACGATTAAGGAGCATTTCTACGATCAGTTCAAGGCGCCAATTCTGTCGATTTCGTCAACGGATGATCCAATTGCGACCACAAAAAACGTCGACGACCTCTTGCGTCTTTTTACAGTTTGCTCAATCAAAAGGCTCAGGCTTCAACCGTCCGATTTTGGCATGAGGACAATCGGTCACATAGATTTCTTCCGCAAGCGCTGCAGCAACTTGTGGTCTCTTACAACAGATTGGCTCGACGGTACAGTTTAAGTTTGCCGCTGGGGCACGTATTCGGCAGGGCTCATCTCAAAGGTCCAGGCCACGGCTTCTCGCGCTGTGACAACAGTTGGTGGCACTCGCAAAAAATATTCCTTGCGTGTTCCGTCGGGCTCAGGCGTTGTGTTTATCACTTTCACCATGACCAGCGCTTCGTCGTTGGAGAACTCCTTGCGGTAGAGCGTTCCGCATTCATCTTCCTGCACCTTTTTAGCACCGGAAGCAATGATGAATTTGCTCAGTCCGAAACGCTCGATCATGACGCGCCTCACTTCTGCATTCCATTCCTTCATGATTCTGTCTGCCGTCAATGAGGATGGATTCTCGATCACATCCGCCGGGACTGTAGCTCCATGCCAGGAGTAGATGCGATAACCATCACCAAATGCGATGGCAGGTCCAGATTCAGAATGCAAGCGACCTCGTTCGTCTTGCTTTAAACTGAGCGGGCGCTCTGACACCATGGCTACCTTGTCCAGAAGCAGGCAATTGCGTGTCTGCTTCGCCGCTTGCAAGAATAGTCCCAGACGCTTGCGATTGCTCGGTCCGATCGGAAAATCGGAAATCATTTCGCACAGATATTCAAATAGGGGAAGAATCTCGAATGCCAGAGGATTGCTCACCATCAGCATAGTTGTGGATGTGATCAGGGAAATGACAAACTCGAATGATTTCACTTGATCTGGTTTGCAAATTCTATTGAACTCCTCTTGCAGGTTTCCTCTAAGTGCTTCGATGCCCAAGTTGAGAATATTCTCTGGGTTGAATTGGGTGAACAACTGCAGATCCATACCTGAATGACTGAACAGCGTAAGGTCCAGGCGCAGCTGCTCATCAGCAATTCGCTCCCGGTCGCCAAACATTGTGTTGTATTCCCGTGTCAGTTCAGCAAATGCAGAAGCACTTCCGAACCGCATGTGGCACACACCAGACAATTCCTTCTGCAACTTTAGCCTGTGTTCGCGAATGGTCTGGTGGAAACCGGTCAAGTAGTTGCCGAATGGATTCGGTCTGGGCATAAGCGGCGCAAACCAACTTGACGGGCCTGGCAACTGCACAGGTACCGATTCGACTAACTTGAAACGACGCTCGCTGGGAATTTGCTCGTCAATCTGAATCCAGAGCTTGCGCCAGAGTTGTTCGAAATCGGCGGAGCTGCGAGGCTCAGGCGCTGCCGATTTGGGAAGCTTGTTGAACCACTCCCTGCCCACTTGTTTGTCGAGCACAGCGTACATGGCCATGATTTGCCATGGGCTTTCGCACCAGACAATCAGGGGCACCGGTTTGTCCAATAGCTGGTAGAGCCCGCCAATGGCCTGCTCCATGGACTGACGGTCAATGGGAGTTGTGGCCGCCAAAATGGACCGCCACAACTGGCATCTCTCTGCCAGACCGGATTTAACGCTTTCTGGAATTGTGGATTCGTTCGTCAACCACACCTCCTTTAAGTTTGCCGCTGCGGTGAGTACTCGGCAGCACTCATGTCGAATGTCCAGGCAACGGCTTCCCGAGCTGTTTGGATAGATGGTGGCACTCGCAAAAAGTATTCCTTGCGCGTTCCATCCGGTTCAGGAGTGGTGTTTAACACCTTGACCATGACCAGGGGTTCGTCGTCTCTAAGTTCCAAGCGGTAAAGGATCCCGCATTCGTCTTCATGCACCTTTTTAGCGTTTGCGGCAGCGATAAACTTGCTCACTCCAAAGCGCTCAATCATGACGCGCCTCACTTCGGCGTTAGTCTCATACAAGATCAGCCCTACCGTCATCACTGCTGGATTATCAATCAGGTTAGCCGGCACTGTCGTTCCATGCCAGGAATAAATTCGATAGCCGTCACCAAATGCGATGGCAGGTCCAGAGTCAGAATGCAAGCGACCTCGTTCATCTAGCTTTAGAACGCGAGGACGCTCTGATACAAAGGCGACCTTGTCGAGGAGCAGGCAATTGCGTGACTGTTTTTCCGCTTGTACAAACAGCTCCAGGCGCTTGCGATTGGAAGGTCCGATCGGAAAGTCGGGCATCATTTCACACAAATACTCAAACAAAGGAAGGTTCTCCAATGCCAAAGGCAGCTGCATCGAGCGGCCTGCCATCAGCGCAAATCCAAACTGGAGTAACTGCACTTGGTCATGTTTTGAGATTCTATCTATCTCCCTTTTCAGATTGCCTTTAAGAACTTCAACTCCCAAATTGAGAACATCCTCCCGACTGAGTTCGGGGAAGTGCTCCAGGTCAAAGCCCAATTGCCCGAATAGCATGAGGTCCATGTTCATCTGGCGAGCGATTCGCTCATGCCTAAATCCTTCGACGGTGCCGTCGGTCGCACTACCGTCGCCTGCACCGTAGTCCAACATCGCGGTGTATTGCCGAGTAACTTCAGCATACGAAGGATCGTCTCCATACCGCACATGGCAAACACCAGTCAATTCCTTCTGCAATTTCAACCGCATAAAGGCCAATGAGGCGCGAAACCCCTCCACGGGCGCACGGCCCCGGTGGCCTGACACCGCGCGCATTAAAAGCGGGTCCACGCGCCCAGTAGCAAGATTCAAAAAGACGCTGAGCGGATTCGGGGCCTCTTCCTTTATCTCCACAGACTTTTGCTCAACTAGATTGAAGCGGCGGTCAGTTGGAATTTGGGCGTCAATCTGAATCCAGAGCTTGTGCCAGAGTTGTTCGAATTCGATTGAGCCGCGAGGCTCCGGCGCTGACAATTTGGGCAGCTTATTGATCCACTCCCTGCCCACTTGCTTGTCGAGCACAGCGTACATGGCCATGATTTGCCAGGGACTTTCGCACCAAACAATCATTGGCGCTGCTCTGTCCAACAGCTGGTAGAGCCCGCCAATCGCCTGCTCCATCGACTGAGGGTCAATGGGAGTTGTGGCAGACAAAATCGACCGCCACAAGCGGCATCTCTCTGCCAGACCGGATTTAACGCTCTCTGGAATCGTTGCGCCGTCGCTAGTCGACGACACGTCTTATCTGCTCCGGAGTGTATTCACGCTGCCTGATCACCTTGTAGAAGCCGGGATCAAGGGCAATGGCATCGTGCTCTTCATGCACCAGCTGTCCTGGCTGCTTGATTTCAAAAACGTCGTAATCATCGAGGGCATAAAGCGTTGCCCCTTCAGCGCAAAGTCGATGTGAGTGCCCGGTGGCCTCTCCCAGTGCCAACACCAGCGTATCACTCACCTTCTCCAGACGCGCGCCTTCAGGCAGTTTTTCAATGCGCAAAAGCCCCACATCACCTTGGCGATAAAGTTTATTCATGACCTCTTCCTACAAACTATGGAACGACTAATTCGATTATAACTACCGCCGGCAAACAATAGCACCTGATTTAATGCGCCGATGCCTGCGTCAGCATCTGGATTCCTACACACTAGACAAATCAACAAACTGAGCGCCAGGCAAGGGAAAGCCCTGTATCGCAAGGGACTTGAGAGATTTGCAAAGTGCAGGCGAAAGGAGCCCAAGTAAAGTCGATTCGTGCCTGTGAGACACCTTACTTTCACCTTGAAATCCGCCTTGGCAGCTTAAAATAGCTGCTAAATTGGGCATAATCTTACTGTCGGTCCCTTATAATTTGGAATCTGACCCGAACGCGCCTCTTTGAAATGCAGAGCCGCAATTTATATTCGCTCACTTCTCTGCGGGAACTGTCTTGACGATGAATACACTGGACATGGCTTGGCAAGATTACAAGCAAAGTGCGCTTCAGGCTGAAGCTGCAGGCAACTTGGATCTGGCGGCCAAATGCTGGGCTCAGACCGTCACACTTTTGCGGAAAGAGAAAAACGCCTTGCAGAGCCTTAGTTCTGCCCTCGAGCGACTGGCAAACGCTCTGGCCAACAACAACAAAGCATCATATGCGATACCACTGTTGATTGAATCTCTGGAGATCAAGTGCCGCGCTCTCGGTAATAATCATCCTCTCGTGGCCCAAGTAGAAAACGACCTGGCTCGCATTTACTTCGTTAACGGGCAGTTGCCGGAGTCCATCTCTTATGCACAGCGTTGTCTTAAAAACTACGAGGCTATCTATGGTCCGCAAAGTGAGCCGGTAGCAACGATGTGCGTCAACATTGGTTCGGCTTTTCAGCGCACCAACAAGCACGAGTTTGCCGAGCCGTATTACAAGCGCGCTTTAAGTGTTCGGACAAAGGTGTTGGGAGAGTCAAACCCGCAGACCGTTAAGGTCTTGAAGGATTACGCAAAGTTGCTGCGCGAAATGCACAGATACCAGGAAGCCAGTCATCTCGACGAGTGTGCACAAGGCGAAATCACTGGCAGCTGGAAGGCGATAAAGATTGATGACAACCAAACATTAGCTGCACCTGGCAAAGAATGTAACTTCTGCGGGCAAAAGATCGGACAGGCAAAAAAATGCAGCCGCTGCGGCACGCCCGCAGGTTCGCTGATTTAGGGGCAGTGCGAACTGGGGATTCAGGGCGAGTGCGAACCGTTGGTGTGGCTCCTTTGCGTATCCTGGTCATTAGCAGTTTCATTAGCGTAGTTCGTATAGAAGTCGCCAGGGTCTTGTCCCGGAGCGGGGCTGAGTTGCCGTGGCGGACGTCCTTGTTGCACTGTGGGGGCGTTTAAACGGTTTAGACCTACGGGCAGTCCGTTTTGACCGTTTTGACCTGCGGGGCTGCGTTGCGCTGTCCCGAGTCCATCTTGCCAAATCCGAAATGCGATTAGGAGGGCAATCGTGACGACAATGAAGATTACGAGCGGCTTACCATTTGGTCCCGCAGCCGGTAGCGTAGCGGCAATGGGCTTCTGAGCGACACGGGGCCTGACTATATTCCGTCCGGCAATCACCTCAACCAATTCTTTGCGCAGAGCCTCCATTGTTTGAGGTCTATCCTCAGGCTGCTTTTCCAATGCCTGTAGGACCAACGAAACTAAACCAGAAGGCACTCTGAGCCGCTCCAAAGTGTCTTGCGAAGGAGCATCGTTGATGTGCCTAAAGATTGTTTGAACGGCATTTGCGCCAACCAATGGTGGACTACCGTTCAGCGTCTCATACATCAGACATCCGAGTGAATAGATGTCGGATCGCCTGTCAAGCTTGTTGCCCAGGCATTGTTCGGGACTCATATAGAGCGGGCTGCCAAAAATTTCTCCAGTTTGCGTGAGTTTAGGAGAGGCTTCGATCGCTTCCATCGCCAATTTAGCAATGCCAAAATCAACGACCCGCACAAAATCGTTCCCGTTAGAATCCTTTTCGAGAATGATGTTGCTTGGCTTCAGGTCTCGATGAATAATTCCGCAATTGTGAGCAGCTTCCATTCCTTCACAGATCTGCATAAATATCCGCATAGAACGGACTGGGTCGAACCGACCATGCCTTTCCAATTCGGCTGAAAGACTGGTGCCCTTGACCAGATCCATCACCAGATATGGTGACTCATCGTCAGCTAGACCGAAGTCTGTAACCGTGGTTAGATGCGGATGTTTGACTTTGCTGGCGGCCTTAGCCTCCTGATCGAAGCGGCGGAACTGTTTGTCGCGGTCATTTGACTGACTTACACTGAGTACCTTGACGGCCACGGTTGTATGTTTGAGAGTCAGGTGCTGCGCCTTATAGACGGTGCCCATGCCGCCCTTGCCGATCTCTTCAAGAATCAGGTAGCGTCCATCTAGCGTTTTGCCGATCCACGGATCGTTGCTGGCAGCCGCAGAGTCTTTCGGGTTGTGCAAAGGTGGGCTGCTGGCGGCAGAGACGATCTCAATGCCCTGTCCGCTTGGTGCCCCTCGCTGCTTTTGTTCAGGCTCAGAATTCATTAATTGAAGCTCTATCTTTGCTCTCAACGGCACCACATACGATACTGAATATCTAATTTCCCCCCGGCACGCGATTTAGCTCGTTCATCTTCTTTATGATGGCTCTGTTATTGGCCTCAATACTCCTTGCCATCTTCTGGTTACTGGCCTGGATCTTATTGTAGGTCTGCAACCATTGCTGCACACCTTGAATCCAGCGGTAAGCACTAAAGAGAACGAAAATAGCTACTGCCCCGAGGATAACGAAGCGACCGGATACCTTAGAGTCTGGCCTTTTTGGTGGCTTCGGTAGCGGCTCCTGAACCATGCGCGGCTTGGCTACACTCTGTCCGGAAATAACCAGGACCAGCTCTTTGCGGATAGCCTCCATTGTTTGAGGTCTATCCTCAGGTTTCTTTTCCAATGTCTGCAAGACCAGAGCAACCAATGCAGAAGGTATTCTGAGCCGCTCCAAAGTATCTTGGGAAGGAAGATCATTGATGTGTTTAAAGATTATCTGAATAGCGTTTGCGCCAACCAGTGGTGGACTGCCGCTCAGTGTTTCAAACATCAAACAGCCAAGCGAATAAATGTCGGATCGCCTGTCAAGCTTGTTTCCCAGACATTGCTCCGGACTCATGTAGAGAGGGCTGCCAAAGACTTCTCCAGTTTGCGTTAGCTTGGGGGCATCGATGGCTTCGGTCATCAATTTAGCAATGCCGAAATCAACGATTCGCACAAAATCATTGCCGTTGCTGTCCCGATCAAGAATGATGTTGCTGGGTTTCAGGTCTCTATGAATGATTCCGGCGTTGTGAGCAGCTTCCATTCCTTCACAGATTTGCATAAATATTCGCATCGCTCGAACTGGGTCCAACCGGGCACGCGCTTCCAACTCGGCTGCCAGGCTGGTTCCGTTGATCAAATCCATCACCAGATACGGTGACTCATCGTCAGCGTGTCCATAGTCTGAAACCGTGGTTAGATGCGGATGTCTGACTGTGCTGGCAGTTTGTGCTTCCTGATCGAACCGGAGCAACTGATTATCGCGGTCTGTGGACTGACTTACACTAAGTACCTTAACGGCCACATTTGTATTGAGAGTCAGGTGGCGCGCTTTGTAGACGGCGCCCATACCACCCTTACCTATCTGTTCAAGAATCAAGTAACGTTCGCCCAGGATTTTGCCTAACCACGGATCGATGGATGCCGACACAGAGCCATTCGTATCGGTGTTCAATGGAACGACCGCCTCTGGCGCCTGAACTCCCGACATTAGGCGCGGACCGTTGGGTTCTTCTCGATGCTTTTGCTCAGGTTCTGATTGCATGGATGCCCCTCTCTTCGGCTCTTTTTCGGCTCTTTACTTGACGACGTAGTGGCAACGAATCGCTCCGCGTAAATCTGCCAACAACATGCCCTGAGCCAGATTCATCTAATCTGCAAAGCGCAATCGATCGATGGCGAATTCTCATTTCCGAAACGGGGCAGAGATCGAGATGGCGCTCGTTGCCGAAAATGATGAGCCTAAAGGGCAGCCTGAATTGGACAACAGACTTGAAAAGAGGTGATTATTACGAATAGACAATAAAATTCCGCAAAAATTATGTCTATTGGTAATAACTCTCTCGCTCTCCTCACAACTCATCACCATCAGTCACAGCCCTGGTTTTCATGCAATCTTTTTCGGCAATTATTGGAGAGAACGGGGGAAGGTCAGAACGAGAGAACGAGAACGAAGAACGAGAGAGATGGGTTGCGAGCGCCAGTACCATCATTTTCGGCAATTTCGGCTCAAAAGAGTAAGTATTCGGCCTACCCGTGTTGTGGTAAGGGAATTCTCATTTCCAGAGCGGTCGTCAAGGATGGCCTTTAGTCTGAAATAAGATCATGATGGTGCCGTGACTAAGACACGTGCACCACT
>Ga0182024_10013084_pt1 | contig 16280 bp, 8 predicted proteins | sample P32metaG_FD_120480 | JGI IMG/M metagenome (GOLD analysis project Ga0182024, IMG submission 120480) | Permafrost microbial communities from Stordalen Mire, Sweden - P3-2 metaG (Illumina Assembly) | ecosystem: Environmental > Terrestrial > Soil > Wetlands > Permafrost | place: Sweden: Stordalen... | reverse complement strand
GTTGATAGACCCGGTACCCAGGCCAAGCCAAGATCCTCGTGAACTCGTTATCCGTCGGCAAACTGCGAGTTTAGCCCAACTTCAGCAATTCCGGCACGTCCCACGAATTCCTGCGCAGAGCCGTTTTAACATCGGTGTTCGACTGGAGCGTGTCGACTGGAGCGAAGTTAAAATCGCCTTTTGGTATACTGTGCCTTCCGCTCCGGGCGAGCGCTGCCATGGGTTCTTTTCAACAGAAGCTGCGCGATCTGCCATTTATCGGGTATTTTCTAAGGGTTGTCTATGCCGTCTGGAAGCTCCCGGAAATGTGGGACGTGCTTACCGGCGCGGTTCCGGTGGCGCGCGCGGCGCGGGACACGTTCAACGCCGATGAGGGAGGCGCCGCAACAGCGAGGGCAAGCGCCGGACCGACGCCGAGCGTCATGGACTTAACCGCCCGGGTGATCGATCTGACCGCGCTGGTTCGAGAGCAAGCCGTCGCCTGGTCGCAACATCAGGAACGTCTCTACAGCTCCGTTCCGGTTTACGTCGGTGGTGAAAGGCTGCTGATCCGAACTGAAGCGGGCCAACTGCTGATGTGTAACGCCCAAGATATTCATCTGACGCCTCAGTTGATCGACCGTCGGGTATGGGATCCTGCGCTGACGGCCTTCTACAATCGAAATATCAAGCCTGGCATGAAGTATCTGGAGATTCGCGCGGACATCGGATATTTTACCGTCTTGGCTTCAGCCTTGGTTGGAAATACCGGACGGGTACACGCCTTTGAACCGGAGCCAAAGGCCTTCTCTTTATTGAAAGTCAATTGCGAGCTGAACCACTGCGGGAATTTATGCGAGCTTTCTCCGCTATCCGTGTCCGACGCCGCCGGACCGGGGACTACTTTGGATCGGCATTATCGGAATCGCGATATTGTGTTTGATTTTATAAAAATAGATGCACAAGGCGTGGAACCGTCGATCTTCGCCGGTGCGCGGGAGTTTCTACGCCGCTGTACTACGGACAGCACGATCTTCGCCGTCCAGCGTCTCGGCCAGGACGCGATGCAATTTGTAGAAGTTCTGTTGCAAACCGGATTCTTCGTCTGGCAACTCTCGGAAAAAGGCGAATTGCGCCGTCTGGCAGGCTCCGGCGATTTGGAGACAGGGTGTAACGCTGAATTGATCCTCAGCCGCACTATCGAGGCTGTGCAGAGGACGTCGTCATCGACAGTGTGAGCGCCTCTATTCATGTATTTCGCGCTGTTATCGAATATTTTTCCGCCGCACGTTCGTGGTGGTTACGAGCTTGGCTGCCAATCGATTGCGCGAGCCTTGGTCCGGCTCGGCCATCGCGTGGTGGTGCTCACGTCCGCCTCAATCGGTCAGCTGGAGCGGGCGCCTCACGCCAAGGATCTGCAAGTATCGGCTCTTTTTGAGCCAATATTTGAGTTTGAAGATTCGCTCATCGCCAGATTAAGCGGCAGTAACTCCTGGAGACAGCGGCGTGATGAAGCGCTTGGCGGAGTCCTGGTGTCCAATGCCTTGTCTTTAGCGCGATTTCTGGCGGACTCCCGGCCTGACGTGCTCTGGATGTTCAATCCAGTTGGGTTGGGTCCGATCGGGATTCTCGAGGCCGCTTTGTCGCAGCCGTTGAAGTGTATCATCCATCTGATGGACGACGTCGACGGTTTTGTCGTTGGGCGTCGGCGTTCCATCTTTCTGGAGGGCCGTTACCGGCGCTTGAAATCTTCGATATCGGCGATTTCTTGTTCCCGAAAGATTCTCTACATGAACGAAGGGTGTGGCGGCTACCGCTCGCACCGCGTCATTTACAACGGCGTCGATTTCGATGAGATACCGTGCCGCCGCGAAACGACCGTGCGGCAGGAAGAACCCTGCCGTTTCGTCTATTTCGGCCAAGTCTCGGAAGCCAAAGGCCTCTTGCACCTGCTGCGCGCGGCAAGTCGCACGAGCGCAAGATCATTTACCATCGACATCATCGGCCGCCCCGATTCCACATTCGAAACACAATTGCACCATGAGATCGCGACGTTAGGCCTGCGACAGATCGTAAATGTCCTTGGATTCATGCCAAGGGAAGAATTGCTGTCACGATTAACCGACTACGATGCGGCGATCCTGCTGCTCAGTAATACAGAGCCATTCGGCTACGCTCCGCTCGAAGCCGCAGCTGCCGGTTTACCGGTGATCCTGACTTCGGGGGTGGGCGTTGCTGAATGCTTTCCTAAGGATTACCCTCTGCTGGTCGATGACCGTAACGATGCTGCCGACACGGCCAGTAAGCTGGACTGGTGCCTTCTGAACCGCGGCGGTCTTCGCGCGCTGGGCTTACGGCTGCGCGACGACTTGAAGGTGCATTGCGATTTCGACTCTGTAGTTATGCCCGCATACTTGCGCACGATACAAGCCTGTCCCGTCGGTGAAGGAAAGTTCAATGTGGAAAGCCTTTTATCGTCCTACATGACCGTAAAACTGTACGACCAACTTAGATGGGCGGGCAAAAGATAACGAGCGGCGACGGTCGTTCATGCGCGCTTGCCGGGACTTGCTCAATCAGGGTAGACTAAACACTCACCTGCGGACTATTCAGTTTGCCGCGTCGGTCCGGTTTACGGCGGGAGAATGTCAGTGATCTTGCCGGATCGGCGATCGCCAATGCCCATACGATAACCTGAGACTTTAGCCAGACACAAATGAAGCGAGACATTAAGCAGCTGAAAGAGGAAATGACCGGCGCTGGATTTGGAGCTGCTCCTCTCGCTTATATAGTATGGACCATCCGGCGCATGTTATGGCCTTTTCTGCGGCCGTATCACTTCCTGCAGTTGGAGAAGCTTCTCGAGACCGAAGAATTTATTACTCAAGGCCTTGAGAGGTTGACCTTTGCGCACGTGCAGTTGCGCAGCGACGTTGCAGCGCTTGCTAACCGCCAGGTTATCGATCTTGAAAACGCGGCCGCGCGCCAGAGGCTTTTCCTGACCAACACCGACGCGGGGATCTTTGTTCTCAAATCCGGCGATCTCATCTCTGAGTTTGTCGCGTTCCAGGGGTGCTGGGATTCTCATTTGACGCCGGTTCTGGAAGACGTAGCGCGCAAGAGACAAGGAACCGCCGTGGACGTTGGCGCGCATCTTGGTTTGCTCTCTGCCGCCATGGCCAAGTATTTCCGGCGGGTAATCAGCTTCGAACCAAATGACTTCAACTACCGGCTGCTGGTGGCAAATATGTCCCTTAACCGCTTGCTCCACGTCGAATGCAACAAGACTCCACTCTTTTCGAAAGCCGTAGACCTCTCCCTGGGAAAGTCGGAAGACCAGGAGATTCCGCTTCCCATCAAATCGACCAAAGATTTTGACGGCTTCGCGGCTTCGAACCTCGGCGCATACTCGTTTACGCAAGAGGGGACAGGCATCTTTGCCGCTACGGCGCGGACCTTGGATAGTTATGCGCTGGATGATGTGGCCTTCCTCAAGATCGACGCCCAGGGAGCCGACGGCGAAATCGTCCGGGGCGCCGTTGATACCATTCGCCGGTGCCAGCCGGTAGTGGTGTTTGAGTGGGAAGAGCTTCTGTCCCAGAAATATGAAACTTCGATAGAAGACGTTATGCGCTTGTTTCGGGAGGCGAACTACAATGTGGACCTCCTGAAACAGACCAACGACAAACAGTCGGACTATATCGCGACCCCACGTGGTGCGGTTTAGCAATGCCGATTGTCGCACCCAGGTACCTCTTTGTCGTATCATCCAGCTGCCAAATGTACTCTGGCACGGGCACCGCGATCTTCGATTGGATCCGGCACTGCCGCGACGACTTTGAGTTTTCCTTTCTGATGGACAATTCGGCGACAGTTAATGTGGCCGTAACTGTTGCGTTCTGTACTAAGCAGAAAATCCCTCTGCATATTTCCTCCTCCTTGTTTTTGCCCGGGTGCCCCGATACCGGCCCGAGAAGCATTGCGCTGCATCTCCAGCAGCATGACTACGATTTTGTAGAATGCGTCTCTTGGGCTAGCGCCTCTACGAATCTGAGCGTCCTCAGCGCTAAGCCTCCTAAGCCAAAGCTCCTCTTCACTCCCCATAGCCAGCCTCTGAATACGCTTCCCGATCACAATAGATATTTCATGGTGACTCCAGTCTTCTCGAGAATGCTGCACGCTGCGGACGCCGTCTTCATCGATTCGCCCTCGGAGAAAGATCATCCCGAGTTCGGCGGCGTGTCTAGCGGAACCATCCACTTCATCCCGCTCGGAGTGGATACAGGGCATTTCATGCCCAGCAGCCGGCGCAATCCGTACCAACTGGCCTGCGTCTGCGATTGTCGCGAACCGAGAAAACGCCTTGACTTCCTATTAGCGGCATTTTCAGCCGCTCATCGAATAGAACCGCGGCTTAGACTTATCCTGGCGGGAATGGGGTCCGACACGGTCAGCGTCGCCAACGTTGTTTCGGGTGCGGTGACGCGCTTAGGGTATATCGCTCGCGCTGAGCTACTCCATCTTTACCAGACCGTGTCGGCCTTCGTTCTCATTTCCGATTATGAGGCCTTCGGTCTTCCTATCGCAGAGGCCCTGTGCTGTGGGACTTCTGTGCTCTTAAACGAACAAACCGCGCTTCACGAATTGTTTGGCGGATTGCCCGGCGTAAATTGGACCCGCAACAGAGATATCGCCGCGACAGCCGCGAAGATGGTGGCTTTGGGAGGCGGGAACGGCGATTCCGAAACCATCGCCGAGGCGGCGCGCAGTAAGTTTGCCTTCGAAAAGACCTACAGCAAGAAACGTGAAATCGTTTTGGGTCTGCGGGAGCAGCGCAGCTCTGTTGGTTAACAATGGCGCGGTCACTTCTTCACGTTTCTCCCACCTACTATTCAGAGACCTCCGTGGTCGGAGGTGGCGAGAAGTATATCCTCTACATGTCCAGCGCAATCAGAGCCGCCGCGGCCTTGCAAGGAATCCAAATCCACGATTCGATATTGGCTTTCGGCCCGCAACCTGGAGTCTATGAGCTAACACCGGGCATCCGCTGCGACGTAATGCCAGGGCGCCCATGGGATCCTCTGAGCATCGACTTAAATGCTTTCAAGGCCCGGATCTCCGGCGCAGAAATCATTGTGGTACACCAGTGTCTCTCCGCCGTTGGTCTATTTGTTGCATCCCACAGCCGGTTGGCCGGGAAAATCGTTATCGGCGTTGACGAAGGCGGCGGAGAACATGCTTTAGTGCATCATACTCCTGAAATAGGCCGGATATTCGACTGGTTTCATGCTTACTCCCAGTTTTGTTCTAATTCATTCCGGGATATTGAGGGCCGGGTCGCGATTATTCCGGGACCTGTCGATACGTCTTACTATCGTCCTAATGGTTCGGTACGTCGAGACCCGAGACTCGTGCTGGCAGTAGGGCGCCTGCTTCCTCACAAGGGATTCGATCGGATTATTCGTGCGCTGCCGGCAGATTTACGGCTGATTATAGCCGGCGCCAAGTATGACCGGGCGTACTGCAACTATCTCTCAAAACTCTCTGGATTGTCTCGGGTTAAGATCAAAGAACATCTAACGGATGAAGAGCTTCTGCTCCTCATGCAGACCGCCAGTATATTTGTTCACGCCTCCACCCATACCGATTATCGTGGAACGTACTACGCGAAACCTGAGCTGTTGGGCCTTGCTCCCTTGGAAGCATTGAGCGCCGGGACCCCGGCGCTGGTCAGTTCCGCGGGATCTCTTCCGGAGCTGACCTGCGTTGCAGGATGCCGGATGTTTCGCGACGATATCGAGCTCGCGGAAATGCTCGCCGCGCATTGCAACGGTTCAAGCGCCTATCCGTCCGCTTCTGAAATCCACCAGGACGTGGAGAATAAATATGGACTGGAGACGTTTGGCCGGGCATTTCTGGAGACGCTCTTCGGTGGCGAGGCTACTGCATGAATCTGTTGATGATCAGTAATGTCTTTCCACCTGGCTTCGTCGGAGGATATGAGCTGGGGGCTTTGGACTGCGCACAGGGACTATTGGAGGCCGGCCACAAGATCAGCGTGCTCACGTCGGATTACTTTCAGGATGACGCCGGTGAATTGCGCGATCTAAATGTCGAGCGAAGTTTGGAATGTCACTATGTTTCTCATCGCCTCAATAGCGACCCGGCCGATATCGCCGTGGCGGAAGGATTCTACGTCACCTATGCCAACATCAGGAAAATTAGCAGCGCGATTCGGCGATGCAATCCGGATGTCGTTGTGCTGTGGAATCTGATGGGCCTGGGGGCGCTCGGCATCGTCGACTTCCTGCAGGCGGCCGGTCTCCCGGTTGTGTTGTATCTGATGGACAATGTCTTCACCAAGGTTGATCGGAGGTCTGCTGTCTTCGACAAGTATGTGGCGGTCTTTGGCCGGCCACGCTTCGGGGCGGCGACTAAAGTTGTCGCGATATCGAGCAACGTGATCAACGAAGTTACCGAGAGCTTGGGTTTCACACCCGCCGATGTCTTGTATGTCCCGGCTTGGGTTCACGCGTCGGATACCGTCGCAAATCCTGCCCGCCGGGCGGAGGGGGCTTCGGTTCGGTTTGTCGTTTGTTCGAGAGTAGCTACTCACAAGGGCGTCGATATTGTCACGGATGCGGCCGAGGAATTGATCCGTCGCGGCGAGAGCGCGTTCTCGATCGATGTTTACGGAGCCGGCCAGGTAGCGCCGTTTCTTCAGCGCGTCCAATCTAAGGGGCTGGCTAGCTATATTCGATATCTCGGTTGCAAGCCAAAGGCCGAGATGCTGGCTTTGTTTCCCCAGTATGACGCACTCCTCTTTCCGACATGGGGCAGGGAACCATTCGGATTCACGGTCCCTGAGGCTGCTGGGGCCGGCTGTTTTCCAATCATGACGGCCGGGATCGGCGCGAGCGAGTGGTTTGTCGACAATGTGGACTGCATCAAGGTTGAAAGAACGGCTCAGGAGTTGGCGGGCGCGATGCACCGAACCATGCACATGCAGGCCGAGGAGCGCCGGCAAATGCGCGGCGCGGCCCTGCAGACTGCTAAGCGGTATTTGACGTTCGACCGTTGGCTGACGGTTATTGAGAGAGTATGCGAGGAGATGCGGAGCAGGAAGGACCCCAACGCCCTCAACCTGTCCCGTTCCACGGAATCCGCGTTTCTATTCCTTAGCCAGCTCTGGCGGGAAGCGTTATGACTCCGATGCGGCAGCTCGCATTTCACACGGTGTAGCGCATGGATTGGAAGCGCGCCGACTACGGTATACTCCAGGCGCCCAGTTGCTGCCAGGCGGCACTGGCCCCCGATACATCAGTGGCGTACAGGTAGATGTTCTTCGCCCCAGCGTAGGACGGCTGGAACGTCAGCGCCAGACTCAGGGTGAGTGTATTGCCGCTCAGCGCGGCCGTCGTGGCCGCCACATCCAGCGAGCACTGGCTGTTCTGCAACGTGTTGGGAGCCCCCGGGGTCGCTGCCTGCCAGGCCGTCCCGTTATCGCCCAGCAAATTGATCTGGTTGGTTGCGGCGCTGTAGTACAGCAGGCAGGCGTTGCTGGCCGGATTGGCCAAGGCGGCGTTGAGATACACCCACGCTTGTTGCAAGCTAGCCGCTCCGGCCGTGTCGGAATACTGTAGCGCGAACGTCTCGCGCACGCCCGATTCGGAGGCCGGTGTTACCGAAACCACCGCCGGGGTCCCCCCGGTGGCCGCAACAGTGTCGCCCGATTGCTGCCACCCGCTGCTGGTTCCCGATATATCGACGGCGTGCAGGTAGATATTCTTCTCACCGGCAAAGGCCGGTTGGAACGTCATCGCCACATTCCACGTTAAGGTATTGCCGCTCAGGGCGACGGCCGCAGCCGCCGCGTTGACCGAGCACTGGCTGTTCTGCAAGGTCGCCGCCGATCCCAGGGTCGCGGCCTGCCAGGCCGTCCCGTTATCGTCCAGCAAGCTGATCTGGTTGGTCGCAGCGCTGTAGTACAGCAGGCAGGCATTGCTGGCCGGATTCGCTAATGTGGCGTTGAAATACACCCACACCTGCTGCAAGCTTGCCGCTCCCGCCGTATCGGAATATTGCAGCGCGAAAGTCTGGCTGGTTCCGGATCCCGAACTCAGTGTCGCCGTAACGGTGGCCGGCGTTCCGCCGGCGCCCCCTACGGCCCAGGCGCCCAGCGGAAGCCAGCCGCTGTTGGACCCCGATACATCCACGGCGTACAAGTAGGTGTTCTTGGCCCCGTCATAGGCCGGTTTAAACGTCATCGGGACATTCCACGTCAAGGTGTTGCCGCTCAAAGCCACCGTCGCTGTCGCCACGTTAATCGAGCATTGGCTGTTCTGCAGCGCGGTGGCAGTCCCCTGGGTCGCCGCCTGCCACGCCGTTCCGTTATCGCCCAGCAAGCTGATCTGGTTGGTCGCAACGTTGTAATACAGAAGGCAGGCATTGCTGGCCGGATTGGCCAGCGTCGCGTTGAAATACACCCACACCTGTTGCAGGTTCGCCGCTCCGCCGGTGTCGGAATACTTGAGCGCGAAAGTCTGGCTTGCGCCCGATCCCGAACTCGGCGTCACCGACACAGGGGCCGGTGCGCCCGTAGCCGCCGCCACAGTCCAGTTGCCCAGTTGCTGCCAAGCGCTGTTGGACCCGGCTGTATCCACGGCGTGCAAGTAGACGTTCTTGGCCCCGGCATAGGCCGGTTCAAACGTCATCGGCACATTCCACGTCAAGGTGTCGCCGCTCACCGTCACCGTCGCTGCGGCTGCGTTAATCGAGCATTGGCTGTTCTGCAGCGTCGCCGCAGATCCCAGGGTTGCCGCCTGCCACGCCGTTCCGTTATCGCCCAGCAAGCTGATCTGGTTGGTCGCAACGCTGTAGTACAGCAGGCAGGCATTGCTGGCCGGATTCGCTAATGTGGCATTGAAATACACCCACACCTGCTGCAAGCTCGACGTTCCGGCGGGGTCGGAATATTGCAGCGCGAAAGCCTGGCTGGTTCCCGATCCGGAACTCGGCGTCACCGACACCGCCGCCGGTCCCGCGCCACCCGGCACAGTCCAGGCGCCTCGCTGCTGCCAGCCGCTGTTGGAGCCGGCTGTATCCGTGGCGTACAAGTAGACGTTCTTGGCCCCCGCGAAGCCCGGCTGGAAAGTCAGCGGTAGATTCCACGTCAACGCGTTGCCGCTCACCGCCACCGTCGTGGCTGCCACATTCAGCGAGCACTGGCTGTTTTGCAACGTGGTAGCGGTTCCCGGTGTCGCCTCGAGCGACAGCGTACCCGCATCGTTCATCAAGTTGATCTGATTGAGCGCTACGTTGTAATACAGCTGGCAGGAATTGCTGGCTGGGCTGGCTAGCGTCGCGTTGAAATACGCCCACACCTGCTGCAAACTGGTCGCTCCGGCCGAATCGGAATATTGCAGTGTAAAAGCCTGGCTGGCGCCCGATCCAGAACTCGGGGTCACCGAAATCGCCTCCGCCACCGTCACCGCGCCTGGCACGGTCCAGGCGCCCCGTTGCTGCCACCCGGTGGTGGCCTCGGATACGTCGTTGGCGCTCATGTAGATGTTCTCGGCTCCGGCAAAGCCCGCCAGAAACGTCATCGGTACATTCAGCGTGAGCGTGTTGCCGCTCAGCGCGACCGTAGCGGCCGCCACATTCAGCGAGCACTGGCTGTTCTGCAACGTGGCGGCAGTTCCCAGGGTCGCCGCCTGCCCGGCCGCACCCGCATCGCTCAGCAAGTTCAGCTGGTTGGTCGAAAGGTTGTAGTACAGCTGGCAGGAATCGATGGGGGGATTCGCTAACGTCGCGTTGAAATAGACCGACATCTGCTGCAGGTTTTCCGCTCCCGCGGTGTCGGAATATTGCAGCGCGAAAGTCTGGCTGGAACCAGATCCTGAACTTGGCGCCACCGAATTTGCCCCCGGAACGCCTGCGATTGCGATATAGGCGACTTCCATGATAAAGGCATCCGGCGCCACGCTCAAGGCGGCCTGGACGCCGGATACGACTGGAAAATTGCTGGACGAGGTGATTCCAGCCAAAATCATTTCGTTGACGGGCGCCGCTACTACCGCATAGCCGCGATCGTCACCCGATCCGCCAAAGTAGCTGGAGAAAACCAGGCTGACACCGTTCGGATCCAATACGGCGCCGAAGGCGTCGAACACCCCCTGAAACGCTTGGATTGGGTTGAAGGTGGGGAAGTTGAACGAAGTCGTATAACCGCCGATCACGGTGCGCCCCGCCGCGTCGATTGCGATGGAGGTGCCAACATCGGAATCCGAACCGCCCAGCAGCGTGGAGTAAACCAAACCGTTCCCCGGCACGGAGAGCTTGGCGACAAAGGCGTTGTATTGACCCTTCAGCTCGTTCTGGACCACCCCGAGTGTGGTCGGAAAATCGATCGAAGCGGTGTCGCCCGTCACATAGGCCGCGCCGGTGGAGTCCACGGCGATGGCTGTGGCGTTGTCTATGTTGGAGCCGCCCAGATAGGTCGAATAGACCAGAGCCGAGCCGGCCGCGTTCAGCTTGGCCACGAAGGCGTTGGTGGCGCCCAGCAGATTAGTCTGCAAAGGCGCCAGCACCGGAAAAATATCGGAATTGGTGGAACCGGCGACATAGGCGTTGCCGGAGGCGTCGAGTGCGATGCCGGCGCATAAATCCAACGCATTTCCGCCCAGATAGGTGGAGTACGCCAGGGCGCTGCCGGCCGGGTTCAGCTTGGATATGAAGCAGTCGGAAGCCCCGCCTTGGTTGGACGCCTGAAACGCTCGCTGGGTCACCGGGAAACCCGTGGACGCGGTCTGCCCGGTCACGTACGCCGCACCGGTCGAGTCCACCGCAATGGCCGCTCCAGAATCCGGGCTTCCTCCTCCCAGGTAGGTTGAGTATTGCAGATCAAAACTAGGATTCAGCTTGGCGACAAAAGCATCCCCGCCTCCCGGGGCGTGGGTCGCGAGGGCGCCGCTGGTGACCGGGAAGTCGGAAGAGTTGGTCACGCCAGTCACATAGATGTTTCCAAGAGAGTCCAAAGCAATCCCTGTCGCGGAATCGTAATCGTTGCCACCCAGGTACACGGCGGACACTGAAGTTCCCGCGCTGTTGAACTTTGCGACGAAGGCGTCGCGACTTGAGCGCGTCCCCGCCGACGGATCGGTCAGGCTGGCCGAACTGGTCTCGCCCGCCACGTACAAGTTGCCCTGGGCGTCGGTGGCGGCGGCATTGATGGAATCGAACCCCGGCCCTCCTAAGTAAGTACTGAAGTTCAGGACTGGGTCGATGAACAGCGGCAGGCTAGGATCATAAGCTCCCAGGCGCAGATCCGCCTCGTGACGTCCGGTCAAACGATAGTCGCAGGCGATACGGCGGATTCGGCCTCGCACATTTTGGAAAGCCAGGGGATGCCGCTCGGTAACGACAGCATTGCCGGCATGTACTTCCAGATCTCCGCGGCGCGTAAGGTGGAACCACGATCGCTCCTCGCGGATCCGGATCGCCGCCGGATCGGCGTGGGGGGCGATCTCGAAATTATATTCGAGCCGGTCACCCGCCATAACGAACACCAGATCGATCCCTGGATAAATGCCGGCGTAGCGGACCCGCTCAAAACGCGCGGCCGTTCGCCAGGCCTCCCGCGGTCCGAGGTAATAGATCGTCTTACTTTGCGTGGGCACTTCGCCGCGCGCTTCCGATCGTAGGCTGGCGCCCGCAAAGCCGATGTGCGTCGCGCCGGCTGTTCTCCCTGGAACCGATAGCCGTCCCCCGGCGCCCAGCGATACCGCGGTTCCCGAGTTCCGCCACAGATAACGCTCGGACGCATTGCCCCGTTCTTCCTCGAAGGCCGGGGCGATTTGAAAAGTCTTTGGCCGCAGGGGCTGTCCCCCGGCCTGCGCACCGATGGCCCAAACGCCTATCGCCAGGATGGGATACCAGCGAAGCCGCCGTACACAATTTGGTGCATAAGTTAGGATTGCCATAGATGTGGAATCGCTCTGGAGGAAACCTCAGAAGGCCGCCGGGTGAGCTTGAAATCCCCCTTGTGGCACAGTCCACGTACCCAGTTCCTGCCATCCGCTGTTGGTCCCCGCTGCATCCACGGCGTACAGGTAGATATACTTGGCCCCGGCGAAGTCCGCTTGGAACGTCATGGCCAGATTCAACGTGAGAGTGTTGCCGCTAATCAGAACGGTGGCCGCCGCTACATTGACCGAGCAATGGCCGTTCAGCAGCGTTGCCGCGGATCCCAGGGTTGCCGCCTGCCATACCGTTCCGTCATCGCCCAGCAAGTTGATCTGGTTGGTCGCGGCGCTGTAGTACAGCAGGCAGGCAGCGCTGGCCGGATTCGCTAATGTGGCGTTGAAATACGCCCAAACCTGTTGCAGGTTCGCGGCTCCGGCGGTGTCGTTGTATTGCAGCGCGAAAGTCTGGCTGGCTCCCGATCCCGAACTCGGCGTCACCGAGACCGTGGCCGGTGTGCCCGCCGCGCCCGCTACAGTCCAGCTGCCCAGTTGCCGCCACCCGCCGTTGGCCCCAGAATTATCTACGGCGTACAGGTATATGTTCTTGGCGCCGCCGAAGGCGGGCAGGAACGTCATTGCCAGATTCAATGTCAAGGTGCCGCCGCTCGCGGCCACCGTCGTTGCCGCCACATTGATGGAGCATTGGCCGTTTTGCAAGGTCGCAGCAGTCCCCGGGGTTGCCGCCTGCCAAGCTGTCCCGTTAGCGCTCAGCAAGTTGATCTGGTTGGTGACGGCACTGTAGTACAGCAGACAGGCATTGCTGGCCGGATTCGCCAATGTGGCGTTGAAATACACCCACACCTGCTGCAGGCTCGATGCCCCGGCTGTGTCGGAATATTGCAGCGCGAAGCTCTGGCTATTTCCCGAACCTGAGCTCGGCGTCACCGAAGCCGCGGCCGGTGTGCCCGCATTGGACGCCACGGTCCACGCGCCCAGTTGCTGCCACCCGCTGTTGGCTCCCGATAAATCCACGGCGTACAGGTAAATGTTCTTGGCCGCGGCGTACGCCGGCAGGAACGTCATCGCCAGATTCAGCGTCAGGATGTTGCCGCTTCGGGCGGAGGTGGTTGCCGCCACATTTAGCGAGCACTGGCTGTTCCGCAGCGTCGCCGCAGTCTCCAGGGTCGCCGCCTGCCAGGTCGTTCCGTTATCGCCCAGCAAGTTGATCTGGTTGGCCTCGGCGCTGTAGTACAGCAGACAGGCATTGCTGGCCGGATTGGCTAAGGCGCCGTTGAAATAGACCCACGCCTGTTGCAGGTTCGCCGCTCCGCCGCTATCGGAGTATTGCAGTGTGAAGGTCTGGTTCGCTCCCGCTCCCGAGCTCGGCGTCACCGAGACCGCCGCGACCGTGACACCGACGCCGCCGATTAATAGCGTTGCCGACGACGGACTAAAAAGTGCGCTTCCCCCATAGCTGGCCGCGATTGTGTTGGCTCCCGAAGCCAGCTGGTTTCCCTTGAGCGGCAGGACGGCGGTGGCAACGCCCCCGGAACCTGACAAGGTCACCACGCCGAGGACCTCGGCGCCCAGCGTGAAGGTCACCGTTCCATCGGGTGAGACGCTCCCTCCGGAAGCTTGCACGGTCGCCGTCAAGACGGTCGAGCCATCCGCGCTCACAGTGGAAACCGTGGCGGCTACCGAGGTGGTTGTCGCGATGGGCTGGCTGCCGCTCCACGCCAGGACGAGATTGTAGAAATTCAGCGAACCCAAACCAGTGGTCCGGTCGTATCCGGCGCCGGCGTCGTAACCCAACTGGCCGTTGGCGCAATCGGGGGTGCCGACCGCGCAGGGGACGACGTTACTTCCCACCGTCACATCGTGAAAAATCCCCGGCGTCGATTGCGCCAGGCGGTAGAGCGCGGGATTTATGTTCCCCAACCCGGCCTCAGTCGGCCCGCCGCCCGCCGCCAGGTACTGATTGAGCAAAGCCAGCATGCCGCCAAACACAGGCGTCGGCGCCGAAGTGCCACCGACATACAAAGGCGCTCCGTTGACGTAGATTTGGTAAGGGTCGTGAGCGACAGCCGCTGCAAAGGCGACGTCTGGGACATCGCGAGCGTTGTCAGCCGGGACGCCTGGACCGCTTTGCCAAGCCGGTTTCGGAAAGAAGATGCTAGCTCCGCCGCCGGTAGCCAGGAGCTCTCCAATGGACAGCGTGTCGTTCCATGCCATTTCGGGTATGTAGGATAAGGATGAACTTCCATTGCTATTGTTGACCAGACCCCAATAATTACCGCTTCCTTCGGCGAATTCGGTACCCCCCACACCGGTGACTTCCGGCACGCTGGCCGGCAGGTCCACGGCCAATCCTTGCGTGGCCGCCTGTTCGGAGGAAAGGTCGCAATCGGCGGCTCCCGTATCGCCCGACGAAGCCACCCAGGTGATGCCCATCGAATTACCCTCTTGGGCCAGGGACTGAAGATAGGCCGCCGTGGCGGCGGGAGCGCTGGAAATTTGCGGCTCGCAGAAACCATAACTGGAACTGATTACCGGCGCGAGAACCTGATCGATGGCGAATTCAATCGAAGTCCACACGTCCGGGGAATATACAAAGAGGATGGTCGCGTTGGGCGCAATGCCGCCTGCATATTCCAGGTCCAGGCTGGATTCGATCAAATCGTCCGCGCTGACTCCCGGGTCCACGCTTCCGGTGACCAGCACTAACTTGGGATCGTTCGCAGGCATTCCATACTGGGCGCGGAAATGCTCGATGTCGGAGAGATGAATGTCCGTCTGGCCCGGCACCACAATGTTCTGCCCCGACCCCGTGATGGCGCGCAGATAGAGCGGAGCAACATTGTAGATCGTGGCCAGGTCCCCGGGGAGCAAGAAATGGGCCCCGCCCGTGGCCGTGAAGTTAGCAATGGGAACCGAGTTCGGCTCGGTGCGAAAATCGTCCAGTCCGCGGATCAGCGCAATCACCGGGTCGAGCGCGCTGGGAATGGAGGGGTCGGTCGAGTTGGCGAAATACAGCTTTCCCTGAACGTCGTAGCGGTGGATTTCAGTGTGGAAGGTGTGCCGCACGCGGCCGGCAGTTCCGCTAAAGCGAATCCAGGTCCGCGCGCGCGCCACATAGTCCACGCGGAAACCCTCGGTTTGCAGCCAGGAGCTCACTTCTTCCAGGTCGCCCGGGCTCACGCCGAAACGGGTGGCATATTGTTCCGGTGTCAGCCAACGGTGGTGGTTCGGCGACGACGGTACGCGCTGCTGTTGAAGAAACTGCTCGAGATCGGCGATCTGGCTGGCCGACGACTTCAATTCGAGCGTCATGCCGGCGATACTCTGGAAAATATCGAGGGGCCCTTGATCGTTTTCCTGGTGCGCCTTCGAGGTCCGGTTGCCCGTCAGGACTGTTACCTTGGAAGTATCCAGCCGTTGAGTGATCCGCACTGGCTGGGCCGCCAAAGAAAGAGCCGCCAACAACCCGGCCAAGACAGCCACCGGCGTCGCCAAAACTCTACCGTCGTTCGTTGTCATTGCAGCTCGCTGAACCGTACCGATTAACCGGTGGTTCATTCTAGAGGGGTACACACACCCCGCTGCTTAACTGATCGCGCGAAGCCGCAAGCTTAAGATACGTTTTTAGTAGTAGCTTCTGTGCATTTCTCGCTTATCACTACGAGTTGTACTACGGTACAGTCCAGCCGCCGAGTTGTTGCCACCCGCTGTTGGACCCCGATACATCCACGGCGTACAAGTAAGTGTTCTTGGCCCCGGCATAAGCCGGCATAAACGTCATCGGCACATTCCATGTCAAGGTGTCGCCGCTCATGGCGATCGTCGCTGCCGCCACGTTGATCGAGCATTGGCTGTTCTGCAACGTCGAAGCAGATCCCAGGATCGCCGCCTGCCATGCTGTCCCGTTATCATCCAGCAAGCTGATCTGGTTGGTTGCGAGATTGTAATACAGCAGGCACGCATTGCTGGCCGGATTCGCTAAGGTGGCATTGAAATACGCCCACACCTGTTGCAGACTCGCCGCTCCGGCGGTGTCGGAATACTCGAGCGCGAAACTCTGGCTCGCCGCCGTTCCCGAACCCGGCGTCACCGACACCGGAGAGGGTGTGCCCGCTCCGCTCCCTACAGTCCAACTGCCCAGTTGCTGCCACCCGCTGTTGGACCCCGATACATCCACGGCGTAGAGGTAGGTGTTCTTGGCCCCGGCATAGGCCGGCTTAAACGTCATCGGCACATTCCACGTTAAGGTGTTGCCGCTCACTGTCACCGTCGCTGCCGCCACGTTAATCGAGCATTGGCTGTTCTGCAACGTCGAAGCAG
>Ga0182024_10013083_pt1 | contig 16280 bp, 14 predicted proteins | sample P32metaG_FD_120480 | JGI IMG/M metagenome (GOLD analysis project Ga0182024, IMG submission 120480) | Permafrost microbial communities from Stordalen Mire, Sweden - P3-2 metaG (Illumina Assembly) | ecosystem: Environmental > Terrestrial > Soil > Wetlands > Permafrost | place: Sweden: Stordalen... | reverse complement strand
GTCTTACGGCAAGGGCACCGTGCAGACAGTGATGCGGCTGCCGAATGACGGCGAGCTGACCCTGACCTGGGCGCGGCTGGTGACACCGTCGGGCTATTTCCTGCAGCAGCACGGCGTGGTGCCGACCCTATGCACCAGCGGGCTCAGCGATACCGACGGGTCGCTCGACACGGTGCTGCGCCGACCCGTCGACGCGGGAGACGCCGACGCCTCCCACCCGCGCGCTTCGCTCGACGAGGCGGCCTGGTCGACGCTGCGGCAGAGCTGTCCGGCCCAGCCCGGCGCGCCGGCGCTCGATATCAAGGTCGCCGAACGCGTGCTGTCCGATCCGGCGCGCTACGCCGCGGCGCTCGGCGCGATCCATCCCGCCGGCGTGTCGGCGCTACCCCCACCCGCGCCGCCGGCGGACGCCGCCTTGACAGCGGGGGGCAGCGGACTATCTTCGACCCCACGAACGCCCTGAGCCTCGCGAGATCCAGCAATGGCCAAAACCAGCACCGTCCAGATCAAGCTCGTCAGCAGCGCCGACACCGGCTATTTTTATGTCACGAAAAAGAACCCGCGGACCAAGACCAACAAGCTCGAACTAAAGAAGTTCGACCCCGTCGCGCGCAAGCACGTGATCTTCAAGGAAGCGAAGATCAAATAGGTTTAGTGTGGTGGTTCTGAAGTTCCTTGGCCCATTGAACCTGTCGTTTCTCTTCGTCATACCGGCGAAGGCCGGTATCCAGGGTGGCCGTGGACCCCGGCCTTCGCTTCGCCGGGCTGACGAACAGTTGGCTTGTCCCGGGGGTCCACGAATAACCGGAAGTTATTCGCGGATGGCCGGATCAAGTTCGGCCAAGGGGATTTAGAGAAGCGCCTCCGTCTGAGCGGACACCGCTTCTAGGAAGCGACCGCGAGCTGCGGGGCCGGCTCGCCGCCTTGGGCGACCACCCTGTCGCGACCGCCGTTCTTCGCCTGGTAGAGCGCATCGTCGGCGCGCTGCAGCAGCGTGTCCACGCTGTCGCCGCGCTGGGCGACCGCGACGCCGGCGCTGATCGTGATCGGCCGCCGTTCGCCGGTGGCATGGATGAAGAACGGCTCGCCGCCGACCGCGCGACGCAGCCGCTCGGCGACCATGACGGCCGCGCTCAGGCTGGTCTCCGGCATCACCACGACAAATTCCTCGCCGCCCAGCCGGGCGACCAGATCGATGCTGCGCACACCGCGCAACGCGCGGTCGGCAAGCTGACGCAGCGCATCGTCGCCACCCGGATGGCCGAACTGGTCGTTGACTGCCTTGAAGTGGTCGACGTCGAACATCATCAACGACGTATCAGTGGCGGCGTCATTGTTGACCCGGGCCACCAGCTCCTCGAGATGGGCGACGACATAGCGCCGGTTGTAGAGCCCGGTCAGCTCGTCGGTCAGCGCCAGCGACAGACTGCGGCGATAGTTTTCGCGCAGCCGGTCCTGCAGCCGCTTGCGGCGCACCTGGCTGCGCACCCGCGCCAGCAGCTCGTTGCGATCGACGGGCCGGATCAGATAGTCGTTGGCGCCGAGATCGAGGCCCTTCGCGAGCCGCGGCAATTCGCCTTCGTCGGCCAATAGCAGGATCGGCAGCTGACGGTACGATTCACTCGCGCGCCATTGCGATACCAAGCGCAGCGGATCGCCATCGGGCATCGACAGGCTGAGGATGATCAGCTCGAACGACTCGTCGAGCACCGCCTGTGCCTCGTCGCCGCTGCCGACCTGGCGGATGGTTTCGGCGAGCGGGGCCAGCGTATCGGCGATGCGCGAGGCGCCAAAGCCCTGCTGCTCGACCAGAAGGATCCGCGCGCCACGGATGGCATCGGCTTGCTCGGCCTGCTCCTCCTGGCTGCCAAAGCGGCCGCAGATCTCCTCGCGCAGGCGCAGCTCTTCCATCATCCGCTTCAGCCGCACCAACGAACGGACGCGGGCAAACAGCGCGATGTCGTTGACCGGCTTGGTCAGGAAATCGTCGGCGCCGGCTTCGAGGCCGCGCAGCCGGTCGGCGATGTCGGACAAGGCCGTCACCATGACGACCGGGATGTCGGTGGTGCGCGGGTTCGCCTTCAGGCGCCGGCACACCTCGAACCCGTCCATGCGCGGCATCATCACGTCGAGGAGGATGATGTCGGGCAGCTCCGAGTCGGCGAGCTCAAGCGCGGTCGGCCCGTTGAACGCCGGGATCACCTGAAAATATTCGCTCGACAGCTTGGCTTCGAGCAGTTTGACGTTGAGCTCAACGTCGTCGACCACGAGCACGCGTGCGGTCATGGCAGGGCTGCCGATCTGGGAGGTGTCGGGAACGTCACGGTTACGCCAGGAAGCGCTCGACGGTACGCAGGAAGCTCGCGACCGAGATCGGCTTGGCGATATAGGCCTCGCAGCCGCCGCCGCGGATTTTCTCCTCGTCGCCCTTCATCGCGAAGGCGGTGACCGCGATCACCGGGATCGCGCGCAGATCATCGTCCTCTTTCAGCCACTTGGTGACTTCGAGGCCGGAAATCTCGGGGAGCTGGATATCCATCAGGATCAGATCGGGCCGGTGCTGGCGCGCCAGCTTCAAGGCCTCGACCCCGTCGCGCGTCTGCAGCGTGTCGTAGCCGTGCGCTTCCAGCAGGTCATTGAAGAGCTTCATGTTGAGGTCATTGTCCTCGACGATCAGCACTGTCTTGGAGCACGGCTTGCCAGGACCGTGATCGCCATTAATCAGTTCCAACGTCATTCTCGTTTAACCCCACAGGTAGCGCCGACCGGGGAACCTAACGCGATCGACCCAGGGCCTGCGTCACGATCCACCCGTGATGTTTAGGCCCATGGACTTAAGAAAAGGTAACGACAGGCCGCTTCTTTCGGTGTCCCGGGCGATGTCCCGTTTGCACGATCGTCGCGAATGCTTTAGGGAGAACAAAGAGCGACCGCGAGCTGCACCATGAGCGCAGGGTTTCGCATCGGCGTCGATCTCGGCGGCACCAAGATCGAGACCGCCGCCCTCGATCGGGATGGCCGGGTCCGCGCCCGCCGCCGCATCGCGACGCCGGCGGGCGATTATGCCGGCACGGTCGCGGCGGTCGCGGCGCTGGTGCGCGGCATCGAGACCGAGCTCGGCGGCCGGATGACAGTCGGGATCGGCATCCCGGGGACGCTTGTCGCCGGCACCGGGCTCGTCAAGAACGCCAATTCGACCTGGTTGAACGAACGCCCGCTCGGCCGCGACCTCGAAACCGCGCTGGACCGCCCGGTGCGTCTCGCGAACGACGCCAATTGCTTCGCGCTCAGCGAGGCGAGCGACGGCGCCGCCGCGGGATACAAGAGCGTTTTCGGCGTGATCCTGGGGACCGGGGTCGGCGGCGGCATCGTGGTCGATGGCCGGATCGTCGTCGGCGCCAATGCGATCGCCGGCGAATGGGGCCACAACCCCCTGCCCTGGCCGCGTCCCGACGAAATGCCGGGCCGACCGTGCTATTGCGGGCGCAGCGGCTGCATCGAGACCTTCCTGTCGGGCCCCGGACTCACCGCTGATCATCGCCGGCACGCTGGCGCGGAGATCGCCGGCGAACACATCGCCGCCGCGGCCGCCAGCGGCGACGATGCCTGCCGCGCGACCCTCGAACGCTATGCCGAGCGGCTGGCGCGCGCCTTGGCGAGCGTCATCAACATCCTCGACCCCGATGCGATCGTGCTCGGCGGCGGGCTGTCGGGTATCGCGAGCCTCTATGATTCCGTGCCGCGCTTGTGGGGTGATTTTGTCTTCTCCGATAAAATCATCACGAAATTGTTACCGCCGAAGCATGGCGATTCGAGCGGCGTGCGCGGCGCCGCCTGGCTGTGGCGGCCGGACGAAGCCTTATGAGCGCGCTGTGCCGCGATTGCGGCGTTCTCGCCGCCTCGACACCCGCCGCTGGCCGCTGCGGCGCGTGCGGCTCGCCGCGGGTCGTCACGCATGCCGAGCTCGACGCGCTGTCGATCGCCCATATCGATTGCGACGCGTTCTACGCGACCGTCGAGAAGCGCGACCGGCCTGAGCTGGCCGAGCAGCCGGTGATCGTCGGCGGCCGGGAGCGCGGCGTCGTGCTCGCCTGCTGCTATGTCGCGCGGCTTTACGGCGTGCGCTCGGCGATGCCGATGTTCAAGGCTCTGGCGGCCTGCCCGCACGCGGTCGTTATCCGCCCGGACATGGCGAAATACCGCGACGTCGGCCGCGCCGTGCGCGCCGAGATGCGGCGCTTGACTCCGCTCGTCGAGCCGCTGTCGATCGACGAGGCGTTTCTCGACCTCGGCGGCACCGCGGCGGCGAGCGGCATGGCGCCGTCGCAGGCGCTGGTCCATCTGGTGCGGCGGATCGAGGCCGAGCTTGGCGTCACCGCCTCGATCGGGCTCAGCTACAACAAATTCCTCGCCAAGATCGCCTCCGACCTCGACAAACCGCGCGGCTTCGCGGTGATCGGCCGCGGCGACGCCGCCGCGTTTCTCGCCGACAAGCCGGTCGGCTTGCTGTGGGGCGTCGGCGCCGCGATGCAGCGCCGTTTCGCCGCCGACGGCATCGCGCTGATCGGCCAGCTCCGCGCGATCGACGCGGGCGAATTGGCGCGGCGCTATGGCAAGATGGGCCGCCGGCTGGCACACCTCGCGCGCGGCGAGGACGAGCGCCAGGTCGAGGCGGTGTCGCGCACGAAATCGATCTCGGCCGAAACCACTTTCGCCCGCGACGAAAGCGATGCCGAGGCGTTGGCCCGCACGCTGCGGCCGCTCTGCGAGGAGGTCTCGGCCCGGCTGAAGGCCGCCGGGCTCGCCGCCGGCACCGCGACGCTCAAGCTCAAGACCAGCGATTTCCGCATCCGCACCCGCTCGCGCAAGCTCGCCGACCCGAGCCAGCTCGCCGACACGCTCTACCGCACCGCACGGCATCTGCTCGCCGCCGAGGCCGACGGCGCCACCCGGTTTCGCCTGATCGGGGTTGGCGCCGACACCCTAGTCAGCGCCGAGGCCGCCGACCTGCCGACCCTGTTCGACCGGGAAGACGGCAAGCCGCGCCGGCTCGAACGCGCGCTCGACGACATCAAGAGCCGCCACGGCAACGGCGCGGTACAGATGGGGCGGTAGTGCCTTAGAACCCGATCACAGGATTGAAAAGCCTCAAAAAATTCGCCTGCCCCGGGGCTTGACCCGGGGGTCCACGAATAACCTGAAACAACTCGTGGATAGCCGGATCAAGTCCGGCCAAGGGGGTAAGCCAGCCGCTCAGCAATGCGGCTTGCCGAGCGCCTGGATATTGTTGAGCTTGGCGTTGATCGTGTAGTCGCCATAGTCGATGACCATGTCGCGCGAGATGCCGTTGTCGAGCAGCAGCATGCCGAGCTCGTAATCGGGCTTCTCGGCTTTCGGGTCGGCCGGGAAGAAGGCGAGCCGCACCCGCCAGCCCGGATACTGCAGCACCGGATCGTTCAGCGAATTCTTCGTGTCGGGCACGTTGGGCGGGTCCTTGGCGTTGGCATCGGCCTTGGCGTTGGGCGGGTCCTTGGCGTTGGCATCGGCCTTGACGGTGGGCGTATCCTTGGCGTTGAGATCGGCCTTCGGGGCGGCCTCGCCTTTGGCGTCGGGCTCGATCTTGGGGCCGATCACCGCCGACACCAGCACCGCGCCTTCGACGGTGGCGCCGTCGAACACCTGGCGCGATATGAAATTCTCGCCGGCCTCGGCCTTCTCGATCAGCAGGATCGTGTGAGCGCTCGGAAACAGCGCCCCGGCCGGCAGGGTCATGGTCTGTGTCTGCGGCTTCTCGAAGGTGATCGTGCCCCCCTTGCCAGGGCCGTCGAGCTGGGCCGAGCCGCGGATTTCCTCGTCGACCGTGCCGTTGCGGGTTTCCTTCTGGTTGAAGCGGTAGCGCAGCCCGTCCTTCGATTCCCAGGTCACGAAATTCGAGACGATGTTGACGTCTTGCGATTCGGAATAGTTGATCGTCAGCTGGTAGCGCTGCTCGACGGTCCAGCCGTCGCAGGTCTCGCCCCATTGGTAGCCCATCTGGCCCTGCGCGCCGGAGACGCCCGAATCGGTCTTCGATTTGGCGAGGCTCATCGTGTAAAGCGCGCGATGCGCGGCGATTTCGACGGCCGAGGCCGAACTCGTCCACAGCCAGGTCAATGCGAGCACCGCGGCGCCGCACGCGCCACGCCATCCCTCGATCATCAAAAACCGACCTCCTCGATCGCCAACGCGCGGCGATTGGCAAATAGCGCCAGATATTCCTACGAACGCAAGCCGCGGGCCGGCGGCACGTCGAGCCGTATATGCAATTCCTTGAGCCGCTCGGCCGGAATTGGCGCTGGCGCTTGCATCAACAGGTCCTGCGCCTGCTGGTTCATCGGAAAGGCGACGATTTCACGCAGGTTCGGGGTATCGGCGAGCATCATCACGATACGGTCGATGCCTGGCGCCGACCCGCCATGCGGCGGCGCGCCGAACTTGAAGGCGTTGAGCATGCCGCTGAACCGCGCCTCGACCTCTTCCTTGGAATAGCCGGCGATCGCGAACGCCTTGTACATGATATCCGGACGGTGGTTGCGGATCGCGCCCGAGGATAGCTCGGTACCGTTGCAGACGATGTCGTACTGGAAGGCGTTGATCGTCAGCGGGTCCTGCGTCTCGAGCGCTTCGAGCTCGCCCTGCGGCATCGAGAACGGGTTGTGGCTGAAGTCGATCCTGCCGGTGTCCTCGTTGAGCTCGTACATCGGAAAATCGGTAATCCAGCAGAACTCGAAGCAATTCTGCGCGCATAGGCCAAGTTCCTGGCCGATCTTGAGCCGCGCCGCGCCGGCGAAAGGCAGAAACAGCTTGGGCACGCCGGCGACGAAGAACACCGCGTCGCCGTCCTTGAGGCCGAGCGCCTGGCGCAGCGCCGCGGTGCGCTCGGGACCGAGATTGCGCGCGACCGGGCCGGCGCCCTCGCCGTCGCGGAAGAAGATATAGCCGAGCCCAGGCTGGCCCTCGCCCTGCGCCCACGAGTTCATCCGGTCGCAAAACGCGCGGTTGCCGCCCCCCGGCGCCGGGATCGCGCGCACCCGGACATTGGCATCGCCCTCGATCATCCCGGCGAAGATACGGAAGCCCGAGCCGCGAAATGTCTCGGTCGCGTCATGGAGCTCGATCGGGTTGCGCAAATCGGGCTTGTCGCTGGCATAGCGCAGCATCGCGTCGGCATAGGCGATGCGACGGAACGGCGCCGGGCTGACCGCGCGGCCCGCGGCGAATTCCTCGAAGACGCCGTGCAGCACCGGCTCGATCGCCGCGAACACATCCTCCTGCGTGACAAAGCTCATCTCGAAATCGAGCTGGTAGAATTCGCCGGGTGCGCGGTCGGCTCGGCTCGCCTCGTCGCGAAAGCATGGCGCGATCTGGAAATAGCGGTCGAACCCGGCGACCATCAGCAGCTGCTTGAACTGCTGCGGCGCCTGCGGCAGCGCATAGAACTGGCCGGGGTGCAGCCGGCTCGGCACGTAATAGGGCCGCGCGCCCTCCGGCGAATCGGCGGTGAGGATCGGCGTCTGGAACTCGGTGAAGCCCTGATCCAGCATACGCCGGCGGATCGAGGCGATGACCCGCGAACGCAGCATGATATTGGCGTGCACTCGCTCCCGCCGCAGATCGAGGAAGCGGTAGGCGAGACGGATTTCCTCGGGATAATCGGCGTCGCTGTTGACCGGCAGCGGCAGCGGCTCGGCGACCGACCGCACCTCCAGCTCGGCGATCACCAGCTCGATTTCGCCGGTGGGCAGGTTCGGGTTCACCGTGTCGTCCGAGCGAGCGACGATCTTGCCGGTCACCGTGACGACGCTTTCCAGCCGCAGCGCGTCGGCCGCCGCGAATAGCGGCGACGACACGTCGATCACGCTTTGGGTGACGCCGTAATGGTCGCGCAAATCGACAAAGAGCAGCTGGCCGTGGTCGCGCTTGCGGTGCACCCAGCCCGACAGCCGCGCGCTTTGCCCGGCATCGGCGAGGCGCAGAACGCCGCAAGTGTGGGTGCGATAGGCGTGCATCGCCGTCAAATCCCTCGGTAAATCCCGCAAGCGGTGGCAAGCGCCGAACACGGCACGGATCGCAAGCCGTTGTCAAGCCGAGCGCCTGTCGCCGCGACATAGACGCAACAGCGCGGACGAGGCCTGAGTTTTCCACAAAACCCTTATTGCCCGTGGAGTAGGCATTCCGGCGCGGGCGTTTTCGCGCTATAGCCGTTGGCAATGAACCTGATCACCGACAGCGCCGCGCTCGCGCAGTTCTGCGAGCGCCAGAAGGGCGCCGACTATATCGCGATCGACACCGAGTTCATGCGCGAGCGCACCTACTGGCCGATCCTGTGCCTGGTGCAGGTCGCGGGACCGGGAGAGGCGGCGGCGATCGACGCGTTGGCGCCGGGCATCGACCTCGCGCCGCTGCTCGCCTTGATGGCCGACCCGACGATGCTGAAGCTGTTCCACGCCGCGCGCCAGGACCTCGAAATCTTCTTCCATCTGTCGGGCGCGGTGCCGGAGCCGCTGTTCGACACGCAGATCGCCGCGATGGTGTGCGGATTTGGCGATTCGGCGAGCTACGAGACCTTGGTGCGGCGGCTGGCCGGCGCCCCGCTCGACAAGGCGTCGCGCTTTACCGACTGGGCGCACCGGCCGCTGACCGAGCGGCAGATCGAATACGCGCTCGGCGATGTCATCCATCTGCGCACGGTCTACGAGCGGCTGCAGCAGCGCCTCGCCAAGAACGGCAGGGCGAGCTGGTTCGCCGAGGAGATGGCGGCGCTCGCCGACCCGGCGCTCTACCGCACAGAGCCGGCCGAGGCATGGCATCGGTTTCGCCTGCGCGGCCGGGCCGATTCGCGTTTTCTCGGGGTGCTGCGCGCGCTCGCCGCGTGGCGCGAGGCGGCGGCGCAGCAGCGCGATCTGCCGCGCGGCCGCGTGCTGCGCGACGAAGCGCTGATCGAGATCGCCAGCCACGCGCCGCAGCGGATCGAGGCTCTGGCGCGTACCCGCGGCCTCGGCAAGGGGATCGCCGAAGGCCGGCTCGGCAAGGAAATCCTCGACGCGGTCGCGCAAGGGCTCGCCGACCCCGATCCGCCACCGGCGGTGGCGCAAAAGGCGCAGAACCCGCCGGGGCTCGGCCCGGTTATCGAGCTGTTGCGCGTCCTCTTGAAGCAGCGCTGCGAGGATTTCGAGGTCGCGCAGAAACTGGTCGCCTCCGCCGACGACCTCGAAGCAATCGCCGCCGACGATAAGGCCGACGTACCGGCGCTGAACGGCTGGCGGCGCGAGGTGTTCGGCGCCGACGCGCTGGCCTTGAAGCACGGCACGCTGGCGCTGACCGCCGGTCGCAACCGCATCGAGCTGGTGCCGCTGCCCGGAAAGTCGGCTGATTAACCTCGAACGACGCGATGCCTCTCAGGCCAGCGCCGGACGGCGGGCGCGGCGGCGCGCGGTCTGCGGGCTGAGGCCGAGGGCACGGCCCAGCGCGGCGAGACGCCGCTCGACCGCCTCGCCCTGGAACAGGCTGCCGCTCTCCGGCATTTCGAGCAGCAGCGTGCCGTCGGCGCGCGACAATCGCACCTCGCGCAACAGCTCGAGCGCCCCGCCGCACAGCGTATGAGCGAGCCGCAACGCGAGACCCAGGCTGCGTGCCTCGGCCGCCTCGCGATCGTCGAGCAGCGGCCGGGTCGGCGCCTTGACGGGATCGTCCGGCGCGCCGCCGTAGCGAGCGTGCAAGGCCGATGCGATGAACACCCGCTCCAGATGGTTGATCGCGCCGATTGGCATGCGCAGGCTGCGAGTAAAGGCCTGCTCGGCGCGGTAGTCCGGATGCTCCGTCCAGGCGATGTCGCTAAGCCAGCACGCGGCCCGGTGCAACCGGCGCGACGCGGCCGGCAGCTCGCCAAAGGCCGGCGCGGTCCAATGGTCGAGGAGGTCGCCATCGCTGCGGCCGGGGCTTTGGCTCACCGCGACGCCGATGCAGGCCGCGATCAGCGGGTCGATATCCGGCGGCGCCGGCAACAAGCCATAGGCATAGCCCTCGCGCAGGCCGTAGGCGGAGAAGACGATCCGCTCCGGCGCCCCGGCCGCGATCAGCTCGCGCAGGATCAACGCCGCCAACGGCACCAGCTCGAGCCGCTTGCGGTTGACCGTCGGGATCCGTTCCAACGAGCGCCGCGACATCCCGGCGAGGATTTCGACAAAGGCTTCGGCCGAGCGTCGGTGCACCGTGTACTGATGGATGATGTGCAGCGGGTAACGCGCCTGCTCCATGTGCAGCCGCGCGATCGCCCGCCAGGCGCCGCCGACGAGAAACAGCGGCTTCCCGGAGGCCGCGTGCAGCAGGTCGGCGGTCGCGACGCCGCGCTTGATCGCCTCGAGCATGGCGCGCGGGCTGTCGGCGAATTCGGCGAGTCGCAGTGGCCCGATCGGCAGCGATATTCCCTCGCCGATCGCTCGCTCGCCATTTCCTTTTGGGCCGCCGGCGATCCGCACCAATTCGACCGAGCCGCCACCCAGATCGCCGACCACCCCGTCGGCGTCCGGAATACCGGCCAGCACACCCGCCGCCGATAGCCTCGCCTCCTCGGCTCCCGCAATGATCCGTACCGGCAAGCCGCATTGCCGCTCAATCTCGGCCGCGAATGCCTCGCCGTCGCTCGCCTCGCGCACCGCCGCCGTGGCGATCGCCGTCAGGTGATCGACATTGAGCGCACGCGCCAGCGCGACGAAGCGCTGCAGATTGGCGTAGGCGAGCTCGACCCCCTCGCGGTTCAGCCGCCCGGTGCGGGCGATGCCGCGGCCAAGCCCGCACATGACCTTTTCGTTGAGCAGCGGCAGCAGCGTCGCGCCCAGCCGTTCGAACACGACGAGGCGCAGCGAGTTGGAGCCGATATCGATGACCGCGATCCGGTCGAACGGCAGCGTCGCGTCGTGATCGGGCATAGGGGCGGCTATCACCTCATGGCGCGACGAGCCGCGGCTGGCGCCGCCGCAACGCCCTGCCTCGCCCCGACAGGCTGGGATTGGTCATGAAATAGGTGTGGGCGGAGAATTCCTCGTCGATCGGCGCGCGGGTATAGGTGCCGTCGCCCGCGAGGCTCCAGCTTTGCAGCGTGTCGCGCAAATTGGCCACCATGATCTCGTCGAGCACCTGGCGGTGCACGGTCACATTCTCGATCGGCACCAGCGCCTCGACCCGGCCGTTCAGGTTGCGCGTCATCCAATCGGCCGAGCTGATGAACACCAGCGCCTTGTCCGAGGGCAGCTTGTTGCCGTTGCCGAAGCAGATGATGCGGCCGTGCTCGAGAAAGCGGCCCACGATGCTCTTGACCCTGATGTTCTCCGACATCCCGGGAACACCCGGACGCAGGCAACAAATCCCCCGCACGACGAGATCGATCGAAACCCCGGCCTGCGACGCGGTGTAGAGCAGATCGATGATCGCCGGATCGACGAGCTGGTTCATCTTGGCCCAGATTTGCGCCGGCTTGCCAGCCCGCGCATTGGCGATTTCCGCCTCGATCAGCGCCTCCAGCCGTTCGCGCAGATTGATCGGCGCGATGGCGATCTTCTCCAGGCTCGCCGGTGTCGCATAGCCGGTCATGAAGTTGAACAGCCGCGCCGCGTCGCGGCACAGCGCCGCGTCGCAGGTGAAGAACGACAGATCGGTGTAAACCCGCGCCGTATAGGGGTGGTAGTTGCCGGTGCCGTAATGCACGTAGGAGCGCAGCTCGCCGCCCTCGCGCCGCACCACCAGCGAGACCTTGGCGTGGGTCTTCAATTGCAGGAAGCCATAGACCACCTGCACGCCGGCGCGTTCGAGATCGCGCGCCCAGCGGATATTCGCCTCCTCGTCGAACCGTGCCTTCAGCTCGATCATCGCGGTGACCGACTTCCCGGCCTCGGCCGCCTCGGCCAGCGCGCGCACGATCGGGCTGTCGTTGCTGGTGCGGTAGAGCGTCTGCTTGATCGCCACCACGGCCGGGTCGCGCGCCGCCTGCCGCAGGAACTGCACGACGACGTCGAAACTTTCATACGGGTGGTGGACGACGATGTCCTTCTGGCGGATCGCGGCGAAGCAATCGCCGCCGAAATCGCGGATACGCTCGGGGAAGCGCGCGTTGTACGGCGGGAACAGCAGGTCCGGCCGCTCGTCGGTGATCAGCTCGGCCGTGGCGTCGAGCCCCAATATGCCGGCGGTGGCGAAGATGTCGGTCGCCGCCGCGTCGAGCTTCTCGATCAGGAACTCGCGCAACTCGGCCGGCATCCGCGCGTCGAGAGCCAGGTGGATCACATGGCCGCGGCGGCGCTGCTTCAACGCGGTCTCGAACTCCTGGACGAGGTCTTCCGCCTCTTCCGCGATCTCGACCTCGCTGTCGCGCAGCACGCGGAACACGCCTTGCGACACCACCGCGAAGCCAGGGAACAGATGATCGAGGAACAGGCCGAGCATCTGCTCGACCGGCAGGTAGCGAATGCGTTCGCCGGGCAGTCGGATGAAGCGGTCGATCGAGGCCGGGATCAGGATAAGCGCCTGCAGACGCTGACTGTCGCCGACCCGCTCGAGCTGCAGCGCGAGCCCGAACCCTTGATTGACGACGAAGGGAAACGGATGCGCCGGGTCCAACGCCAGGGGCGTCAGGATCGGGAATATGTCCGCCTCGAAGCGCCGCTCGAGCCAGGCTCGGTCCCCGGGTTCGAGATCGGTCGGATCGACGACGCCGACCCCGGCGGCGCCGAGCTGCAGACGCAGCGCGATCCAGGCGACCTGCTGGTCCTGCATCAGCTTGTGGGCGCGCTGATAGATCGCGTCGAGCTGTTGTCCCGGGGTCAGCCCGTCCTGGCTGACGGTCATGATGCCGGCCTGCTGCTGTCCCTTGAGGCCGGCGACTCGCACCATGTAGAACTCGTCGAGATTGCTCGCCGAGATCGACACGAAGCGCAGCCGCTCGAGCAGCGGGTGACGATCGTTGTCGGCCTCGGCCAGCACGCGCTCGTTGAAGGCGAGCCAGGACAGCTCGCGATTGATGAAGCGGGCCGGCGCGGCCAGGTCGGCTGGCCGCGTCTCGACGATCTGCGCGCCTGTGCTCACCACTTTTCCTCCGGCCATGCCCCGAGGGATAGCCTAGCATAGCGATTTTACCGTCCGGCGACGGCACTGTCATGCGCCTAAACCTACGGGCTCGCGAAAGCCGCCCCGACTAACACCAAAGGTGCTGGCTGTAGATTCCGTGCGGATATCAGCGGAAGCAGCTACCGCGATCGGCCGACGCCTTGTCAAAGTCGGGGCCGGCTCGTACCTATCCGTCAACAGTCCCGCCCCGGGGGCCGAGGCTGAGGGAGGTCGACGATGCAGCTCCAGGACCAAAAGCTCTTCCGCCAGCAAGGCTATGTCGACGGCAAATGGGTCGACGCGCTCAACCGCGGCACGATCCCGGTCACCAACCCGGCGAACGGCGAGGTGCTTGGCAGCGTCCCGCGCATGGGCGCCGAGGAGACCCGCCAGGCGATCGAGGCGGCCGACAAGGCGCTCCCCGCCTGGCGCGCCAAGACCGCCAAGGAGCGCGCCCAGATCCTGCGCAAATGGTTCGACTTGATGATGGCGAACCAGGAAGATCTCGCCCAGCTGATGACCGCCGAGCAAGGCAAGCCGCTCGCCGAATCGAAAGGCGAGATCGCCTATGCCGCCTCGTTCATCGAATGGTTCGGCGAGGAGGGCAAGCGTATCTACGGCGACACGATCCCGGCGCACGCCGCCGACAAGCGCATCGTCGTCACCAAGGAGCCGATCGGCGTCTGCGCCGCGATCACCCCATGGAACTTCCCGGCGGCGATGATCACCCGCAAATGCGGTCCGGCGCTCGCCGCCGGCTGCACGATGGTGCTGAAACCGGCGGCCGCGACGCCGTTCTCGGCGCTGGCGCTGTGCGAATTGGCCGAGCGCGCCGGGGTGCCGGCGGGCGTTTTCTCCTGCGTCACCGGCAGCGCCGGCGAGATCGGCGGCGAGATGACCTCAAACCCGACCGTGCGCAAGCTGACCTTTACCGGCTCGACCGAGATCGGCAAATTGCTGATGGAGCAGTGCGCCGCCACGGTCAAGAAGACCTCGATGGAATTGGGCGGCAACGCGCCCTTCATCGTCTTCGACGACGCCGACATCGAGCAGGCGGTCAAGGGCGCGATCGCCTCGAAATACCGCAATGCCGGCCAGACCTGCGTCTGCGCCAACCGCATCCTGGTGCAGGACGGGGTCTACGACGCGTTCTCGAAGCGCCTCGCCGAGGTCGCCGGGGCGATGCAGGTCGGCGACGGCGCCACGGCGGGAACCGTGATCGGCCCGCTCATCGACATGAAGGCGATCGAGAAGGTCGAGAGCCACATCGCCGACGCGCTCAAGAAAGGCGCCAAGATCGTCATCGGCGGCAAGCGCTCGGCGCTCGGCGGCAGCTTCTTCGAGCCGACCGTGCTCAGCGGCGTCACCACCGACATGATCATCACCCGCGAGGAGACGTTCGGCCCCGTCGCGCCGCTCTACCGCTTCAAGGAGGAGAAAGAGGCGATCCGAATGGCCAACGACACCGAATTCGGCCTCGCCGCCTATTTCTACAGCCGCGACATCGGCCGCATCTGGCGCGTTGCCGAGGCGCTGGAATACGGCATCGTCGGGATCAACGAAGGCATCATCTCGACCGAGATCGCCCCGTTCGGCGGAATGAAGGAAAGCGGCATCGGCCGCGAAGGCTCGAAATACGGCATCGAGGACTACCTCGAGATCAAATACCTCTGCATGGGCGGCATCGACCGCTGATGGTGGCGCGGCGAGGCATCGCGACCTGGTGCCTCGCCGTCGCGCTCGCGCCTGTGGCGGCTCAGGCCCAACCCGCGGCTGCCGCCGGGCCGTCTGGCACCACCCTCGAAACCGCGATCGTGCTGCCCAACATCGCCGACGAGTTTCACGGCGTCGTCGCCGAGCACGCCTATATCGCCGCGCATTTCCCGACCTGGCACATCGAGTACCAGACGCGCGTCGCGCAGAACGACCGTCAGTACGACCTGCTCGGCATGATCAAGCCGGATCGCACCCAGGTGACGATCTTCTTCGACATCACCGACTGGGTGGGGAAATAGCCGGTCTCTTCCTCGAGATTGCGGTTGGCCCTATCTTACAATATACTATGTATATCATACGATGAGGGCTGTGCCATGCAGGTAAACATCGCGCGGTGGGGCAACAGTCTCGGCTTGCGCATCCCCAAGGATGTCGCCGAGCAAGCTGGCCTGCGGGCAGGCTCGCGCGTCGAGATCGCGGCTGAAAATGGCCGGATTGTTATTGCGCCGGCTCGGCGGCGGTATGTTCTCGCCGAACTTCTCGAAGACATGACTCCGGAAGCGATGCACGACGCCTTCGACTGGGGACCTGACCGCGGCCGCGAGATCGTCGAATAAGCGGATGGACTACGAGCCGCAAGCCGGCGATCTGATCTGGACCGATTTCGATCCCCGTGTCGGGCGCGAGCAGAGTGGCAGGCGACCGGCCCTCGTCGTCTCGCCGAGCGAGTTCTGGCGCGCCAGTCGGTTCGCGGTGGTTTGCCCGATTACCTCGCGTGTGCGCCCGTTCGGCCTCAGCGTCGTGCTGCCGTCAGGATTGCCGGTCGCTGGTGAAATCCTGACCGGCCAGGTGCGCAGTATCGACACGCTGGCTCGACCGATCGCCTTTACCGGGGCGCGCGTCGCCGCGGCGGTGCTGGACGATGTTCGAGCCAAGTTGGTGGCGTTGATCGGCGGTTAGTTCTGCATTGCCTGTCGGACGACGCTTGCAGCCTATCCCATGTTATGACAACCAAAGCCCAATCTGCCCTCACGGAGCTCCTCGTCATGCCACGCTATGATTTCGACCTGTTCACGATCGGCGCCGGCTCGGGCGGCGTCGCCGGCACCAGGCGCGCCGGCGCCTATGGCGCGCGCACCGCGATCTGCGAGGAATTGCGGATCGGCGGCACCTGCGTGCTGCGCGGCTGCGTGCCGAAGAAGCTGCTGGTCTACGGCTCGCAATTCGCCGAGGCCTTCGCCGACGCTCCCGGCTTCGGCTGGAGCGTGCCGCCAGCGACGCACGATTGGGGCGCTCTCATCGCGGCCAAGGACAAGGAGCTCGACCGCCTCCACCAGATCTACGTCAATATGCTCAACAACGCTAAGGTCGAGATTTTCGAGGCGCGCGGCATCGTCGTCGACCCGCATACCGTCGAGGTCGGCGGC
>Ga0182024_10013082_pt1 | contig 16280 bp, 13 predicted proteins | sample P32metaG_FD_120480 | JGI IMG/M metagenome (GOLD analysis project Ga0182024, IMG submission 120480) | Permafrost microbial communities from Stordalen Mire, Sweden - P3-2 metaG (Illumina Assembly) | ecosystem: Environmental > Terrestrial > Soil > Wetlands > Permafrost | place: Sweden: Stordalen... | reverse complement strand
CCCGCGATCTCACCCGCAAACTTCAGGAGTCCTTGAAGGCCGAAGAGCCCGCCAGCGCGGAACAACAGGCGCATTTCGCGCGCCGCTCCACCAAGAACAAAGAGGCCTACCAACATTACCTCCAGGGTCTGTACGAAATGAGGCAGCTCACTAGCGACTCCGCTGATCAGGCCGTAAGACATTTCCAACAAGCCATTGCGCTCGATCCCGCGTACGCGCTTCCTTACGTGGGCCTCGGTTGGACCTACGAGGTGCTTGACGATTGGGTGCTTGCGCCTCGTGAGGTGGTCCCCAAGGCGCGCGCGGCGATGGAGAAGGCTTTGGACCTGGACCCTTCTCTCAGTGAAGCCCACGCCTTGATGGGCACGGTGCACTTCTGGTACGACTTCGACCAGGTCGCGGCGGAAAAAGAATTTAAGCGCGCCATTGATCTCAATCCCAGCTATGATGACGCCCATGATTTCTACGGGTGGTTTCTGGTTTGCCACCAGCGCTTCGACCAGGGCCTCGCCGAACATCGCCGGGCGCTGGAGCTGAGCCCTTTCGATCTCCAGCACCATTTGCTGCTGGCGCAAAGCTTGTATTACAGCCGCCGCTACGACGAGGCGTTCGACGAGCTGCGAACCACGCTGCTGCAAAATCCAAACACATGGTTGGGCCATGAGTTGCTGGGCTGGGTGTATGAACAAAAGAACGACCTGCCGCGCTCCGTCGCGGAGATGAAACGCGCAGTCGATGTGGAGCACAACATTTCCGAACCGCTGGCTTCCCTGGGCCGCGCCTACGCGCTCCAGGGCGATCGCAAAGCCGCGCGCGAGATCCTGCAGCAGCTGAATCAGCGTGCCGCGCATGCGCACGTTGCAAGTTACGCTCTCGCGTTTCTCTACGCCGGCCTCGGAGAAGATGAACAGACCATCGCCGAACTCCGCAAGGCTTACCAGGAGCATAGCTGGGGAGTAGACTTTCTCGTCGTCGACCCGAAGTTGGACCGCGTTCGCTCCGACCCGCGCGTGCAACAGATTCTCCGCCAGGCAGGATTTCCATAGGTCCGGGACTTCGACCAGCTACCATGAATACAGTGGATCGATTCTGGGTAAAAAACTTCGGCTGCCGCGCCTCTCAGGCTGACGGCGCCGCCATTGAGGCCGGCCTCCTCGCCAAAGGTCTTTCTTCATCCACAACCGCGGCCGATGCCGGACTCATCGTCCTTAACACCTGCACCGTCACCGCGACCGCCGACGATGAAGTGCGACAGACGGTCCGCAGACTTCATCGCGACCATCCGCAAGCTCGCATCCTGATCACCGGCTGCTACGCGCAGCGCGCTCCTCAGGAACTGGCGGCGATGGACGGCGTGACGCTGGTCGTCGGCAATTCGCACAAGACGCAAATCCCCGATCTTGTCTCAACCTCGATGGATTATCACGGCCAGATCGAAGTCGGCGACATTTTCGCGAGCCACGATTTCCTCTCCGCCCCGGTCGAGGACGCCGCCGGCGAACGCACTCGGCCCAATCTCAAGATTCAGGACGGCTGCAACAACCGCTGCTCCTTCTGCATCATCCCGTTCGTGCGCGGCCGCAGCCGTAGCGCTCCCGCGGAACAGGTGATCGATCAAGTTGGCGCGCTGGCGCGGAAATATCGCGAGGTCGTGCTGAGCGGCATCAACTTGGGCCGCTGGGGGCGTGACTTCCCCGGCCGCGTGCGCCTCGCCGACCTCGTCCGCCGCCTGCTCGACGAAACTCGGGTCGAGCGCCTCCGCCTCAGCTCCGTCGAACCGATGGATTTTTCCGACGACCTGCTCGGTCTGATGGCGTCCTCAGATCGAATCGCCAGACACGTCCACGCGCCGCTGCAATCCGGCTCCGATAGCGTCCTGCGCCGCATGCATCGCAAGTATCGCCCGCGCCATTATGCCGACCGCATCGCGAAAGCTCGCGCTCTGATGCCCGATTGCGCCGTCGGCGCAGATGTGATGACTGGTTTCCCCGGCGAGACCGACGCGGAATTCGAAGACTCCCGCGGGTTCATAGAAAGTTTGCCATTCACCTATCTGCATGTCTTCACCTATTCGGAGCGCCCAGGCACGCCGGCCGCGGAGCGCGAACAGGTTTTTATGGAGACTCGTAAACACCGGACTCATGTGTTGCGCGCATTGGCCGCTAAAAAGAATCTGGAATTCCGCCGATCGATGGTCGGGCGGACAATTTCCGTCGTCACGCTCGACGGCGGAAAAGCGCTGAGCGACAATTTCGTGAAGGTCATACTCTCCACGCCGCGCCCCGCAAACCAAATCGCGAAGATCGCCATCGGCGGTCTGACGAATGACGGACTTCACGAGTCCGGTATGCTGCCGGTTCTCTAGTAGTCTGGTGAGGCCGACAATTTTGGCGGCGGCCGCCCTTTCGAGGCGGCTTCGGAAGCGCCGGCAAAAAAGCCGGCTTGCCGCCAGAATTGGCGGCCCCACCAAGCTGCCACGCTCATGACGCGGGTGAAGCTATTTCATCTCCGCCATTTTCTTCTTTTTGTATTCCTCGTATTGCCTCTTCAGTTCGGGGTCACGCGGAGCCGGATAAATTTCGCTGGATTTGTATTTTCCGGTCTTGATCATCATCTGCGTCCACTCGTCGTGGATATGCAGCTCATCGGCGTTTTTCACGATCTGCTCCACCAGGTGCGGCGGAACGAAATAGACTCCTTCGCGGTCGCCGAAGACCACGTCGCCGGGCATCACCGTCGCGTTGCCGATGCGGATGGGGACATTCACTCCTGTCAGCATCACCTGGCCGATGGGCGTGGGATGCACGCCACGGAAATAAGCGCCCATGGGAATCGGAAAAATGCCTTCCAGGTCGCGAATGGCTCCGTCGATCACCATGCCGGTCTTGGTGGCCTGATAAATATATGTCGCGAGGTTGTCGCCGACGAAGGTTCCGTTCTCTTCCTTACCGAACAGGTCGGCCACCATCACGTCGCCTTCTTGCAGCATGTCGATGGCGCGCTGGTTGCTGTTGCGGCGCCCTTCCTTGTTGGCCTTGGCCTCCACCACGTCATTCACGTCGGCGCGCAGAGGCATGAACTGCGCGGTGAAGGCGCGCCCGATCAGCTTTTTTTCGGGATGGAGAATGTGCCAGTGCCCTTCGTATTGATTCTTGTAGCCCGGGATCCTGTCGAGGATGGTCCACACTTCTTCCGCGCTCATGGTCTCGAATTTCTTGAGCAGCGCGTCGGGAACCTTGGGCCGGCCGTCGGCCGAGCGTTCATAGGGATTCTTGGGAGTGTACTCGATGAGCTGCTCGCGGGTGAACTGGAAAATCTGGGCGGGTAGGATCGCCGAAGCGGCAAGGAAAGCGAACAGAAAACGTGACATGGTTTTTGGGAAGCATATCACTTTTCCGCCGGTTCCAACATCGGACGCGGATCGTAATACAGGCGAATGGAAACGATCTGGCCGCCGACGACGTGAAAACAATCCATCATCGGGATGGCGCCAAATGCCGTTCTGAAATTGAACACCGTGGCGCACCATTCGCCGTCGGCGATGTGCCGGACGACGTCGATGCCCTTGATCGACGGAAAAAACCCGGTGAGGACCGCGCGCAGAGAATCGGCACCGACGATGCGCGGACCGAGAGGCCCCTCAAATTCGATGTCGGGGTGAAAAGGCGCGGTGCCGAGGTCTTTCGCCGCAAGCCCGTGAAAGTAGGCATCCACAGCGCGGATGACCTCATTGCTCATTATTTGTTTCTATCATCTATTGCGTCGCAGCGCGGGAAATCTGGCAATATGGGCTTGGTGAAATTCACTCTTTTCGTTGTTTTGCTGACGTCTAGCTATGGCGCGGTGGTGGGCACGAATGTACCGGCACAATCGATTACCGCCGCCAGGATCGCCCAGTTGCCGAAGGCTCGGCAGGCGGCGTGGAAGCAATACCTGGACCGCTCCGCCCGGCAGATGGAAGCTGATCGCGCGGTGCTTCGGGCAGAGTTGAAAGAGGCGGGATTGAAGGAGGCGCTCATCCCACCCTACGGATCGTCGGCGCGCAGCATGCCTCTCACCAAGCCTGCGGAATGGTATGGCAGCGCGGAGGCCCTGCGTATCGCCCAAGGGATCGTATCGTTCCAGACGCCTGCCGGCGGGTGGAGCAAGAACCTGAATGTCGCCGATCATTTGCGGCGCAAGGGAGAAAGCTTCGCGCCAAACAATCTTTCGCATTATTTGAGTCCGGGCGATTTCGACACGCCGGCTGATCCTTCCTGGAACTACGTCGGGACGCTGGATAACGACGCGACTACCACCGAGCTTCAATTCCTGGCGAAAGTGATCGGCGCGGGGAAAGACACGGGCGCCTATCGCGCCAGTTTCCTGAGAGGAGTGGAATATTTGTTCGCGGCCCAACTCCCGAACGGAGGGTGGCCGCAGGTCTGGCCTTTGGAAGGAGGCTATCACGACGCGATCACGTTCAACGACGGCGCGGTGACGGAAACGCTGGAACTGCTCGAAGCGGTCGCGGAAGGGAAATTTTCGTTCGTGCCGGCTGAGTTGGCCAAGCGCGCGCAGGCGAGCGTCTTGCGCGGGATCGATTGCATTATTGAAACGCAGATTACAGAAAACGGAAAGCGCACGGTGTGGGGTCAGCAGCATGACGCGCTGACTCTCAAACCGGTCGCCGGCAGGAATTATGAGCCGGCCGCGGAATGCAGCTCGGAAAGCGCCAGCATGATTTTATTTCTGATGGATCTGCCGAAGCCGTCGGCAAAAGTCGTGGCTGCGATTCAGGCCGCGGTGGTCTGGCTGGAGCAGACGGCGATTACCGGAAAAACCTACGTGCGCACCCCCGAGGCTCGCTTCCTGATAGACAGCGCGGACGCGAAAACGATTTGGGCCCGCTATTACGAAATCGGCACCCGCCGGCCGATTTTCGGCGATCGCGACAAATCCATTCACGACGACATCTGGGAAATTTCAAGAGAGCGGCAGATGGGCTATAGCTGGTACAACGAGGTTCCGCAGTCCGCGCTCGATCGCTACGCCGAGTGGCGCTTGAAGCATTAAGGATTAAGAGCCAGTGTCGCTTTTCCCGCCGGGCCCGAATAAATCAGCTCCAGCGAATGGATGCCCGACGCCTTGCCTCGGTATTGGAAGAACAGCAGTCCGGCTTGCGGCAGAACGCGATCGCCTTCCGGAAATGCCGCCTTGGTGGCGCGCGCTTCCCACTCCCTCTGCAACTTAATGGGCACGTGAACCACCGGCGGAGGATCATTTGAGTTGCCGCCTTTGCCGCCCGCTCCGCTGCTGCCGACGCTGGTTTTGGAGCTCTTCTGCTCCACGAAAGTGTCCGCCTCCCATTCGGGATCCTTTAGCGATTTAAATACCAGCGCGTACGGCTCGCTGCGCTGCGGATTTTTCTTCTCGTTAATGCGCAGCGAAAAATCCTGGTAGGAGAGCGTGGTCCGCGATCCCGGAGGCCCGAACAGGCCGGCTTCCACCACCACGTAGTCTTCGCTTGTCAGCAACCCTTGCGGGGTCGGCACGGAGTGCTGCATGAACTCGGCTCCCACCTGCAACGGGCCGGCGGCGCCATGCGCCTGATAATCGCCCGGAGTGGCTCTGGCGGGCATGCCTCGCGTCGCGCTGGCCGAAGCGGAGTCGTCGGTCGCGGGCACTTGCGCGAACAGGCAGAAAGCGGCGATCGCGGTTACGGCGCCGATGGTCAGAAAATATCGCATTCCTGCTCACAAGCTAACATAAGTCGGCGATGTTGCGCGGTCTTCGGATATACTTCACAGGTATCCAGCAATAAGCCAGCGTGGAAAAGGACAAATACAACTCCATTATGTTGCGCAAAACGCATCGAAATAACAATTCATTTGCTCTTTTAGCGATCCTGCTGTCCGGCGCGTCCCTCCTCACCGCCGCGCCGCCCACCCGCATCACCAGGCCCGTCGATGTCTCCCGCACGGTGGTTGCCCCGGGCCGAGTTCATCCCCTCGCGCAGGCGCAATTCGACCAAGGCGCCGTCGATCCGAAAAAACAGTTGAACTATATGGTCATGCTGATGAAGCCTTCCCCGGCCCAGCAGGCCGACCTCGACGCGCTGCTGGTCGACCAGCAGAATCCCTCGTCCAAGAGCTTCCGCCAGTGGCTCACTCCGGAACAGTTTGGCAGCCGCTTCGGTCTTAATTCGAGCGATCAGTCGAAGGTGGTCGCGTGGCTCACCGCGCAGGGTCTTTCGGTGGATCATGTGGCGCGCAGCAACAACTGGGTGGCGTTCAGCGGGAGCGCCGAGCGAGTCACGGCCGCGCTTCACACTCCCATTCATCAGTTCCAGGTGAACGGAAAAATGCATTTTGCCAACACCCAGGTTCCTTCGATCCCCGAAGCCCTATCCGATGTCGTTGGCGGATTTCTCGGCCTCAACGACTTTCCCACCCACTCCAATGCGAAGCTGGTCACACCCGATTACACCACCGGCAATACTCATTACCTGACGCCCGCCGATTTCGCGACCATCTACGACTTGAATCCTCTCTACGCGGCTGGGATCGACGGAACCGGGCAGAGCATCGCCATCGTCGGCGAATCCGACGTTCTGCTCAGCGATATCGCCGCGTTCCGCACGCGCTACGGCCTGCCCGCGAACGCTCCCAAACTGGTTCCCTACAGTACTACCGACCCTGGCTATAACGGCGCCGAAGTGGAAGGCAATCTGGACCTGGAATGGGCCGGCGCCATCGCGCCCAAGGCGACCATTTATTACGTCTACGGCCCCAACGCATTCACCGCGATCATCTATGCGGTGGAAGTGAACGCCGCTCCCGTCATCAGCGCCAGCTATACCACTTGCGAGATCGATGCCGATTATCCCGGCTACAGCTCCCTCGCTCAGCAGGGCAATGCGCAGGGCATCACGCTGCTGGCCGCCTCGGGCGACGCCGGAGCCGCCGGATGCGATACGCAGAGCTCGGAGCCATTCGCCACGCGTGGCCTCAGCGTCAATTTTCCGGCCGTCCTGCCGGAGGTCACCGGCGTCGGCGGCACAATCTTTGTGGAGGGTACAGGCAATTATTGGGGACCCACCAACTCCAGCACGTTCGGTTCGGCGCTTTCTTACATTCCCGAAGCCGCCTGGAACGAATCGGCCACCTCGGGCCTCATTTCCACCGGCGGCGGCGCCAGCCGTCTTTATTCCAGGCCCGCCTGGCAAGCCGGCCCCGGTGTGCCCAACGACACCGCGCGCCACGTCCCCGACGTTTCGTTCAGCGCCGCCAGCCACGACGCTTACTTCATCACGTATCTTAACTCCAATGTCCTGGTCTCCGGCACTTCCTGCGGTACGCCCTCGATGGCCGCAGTAGTCGCGCTGCTGAACCACTACCAGGTCACCAATAAATTTCAAAAGACGCCCGGACTCGGCAACATCAACCCGCAGCTCTACCGGATGGCGCAAGCCGTGCCCACCGCGTTTCACGACGTTACTGCCGGAAACAACATGGTGCAGTGCGCGCAGGGCAGTCCGGATTGTCTCACCGGCTCGCTCGGCTATTCCGCCGGTGCTGCGTATGATATGACCACCGGCCTCGGCTCCATCGACACCAATATTCTCGTCACTCAGTGGAACACCGCAGTCAACGGCACCGTCGTCACCTTGTCGCTGAACGTCACCAAGGCAACGGTGAACGACACCGTTCAGTTGACCGCCGCAGTGACTCCCGCCACCGGCAGCGGCACTCCCACGGGAACGGTCAATTTCACCTGGGATACCGTTCCGCTGGGCAGCGCGACTCTGGTGAACGGCAGCGCCACCATCGCTCTACCGATTTACGCGACAGGGGTGGTTAGCGGGACCATACTGCTTGCCGCCGAATACTCCGGCGACGCGGCGTTCAGCTCCGCCGGCGCCACGAAAACCATTCAGATCACCACGCCCACCGGCGTCGCGTCCATCGTCCCTTCGGCGCCCACCACCGTCTATCCGCAGTACCCCGACGCGCAGGGCTTAAGCTGGCAAACATCCATTTCCCTGATTGAAGTGGCCGGCACTCCGGCCATCGTCACCGGGCTCACCATCGACGGCGTCGCGCAGACTCTTTCGCAGTATTTCCCCTCGCCCGCCATTCAGCCCAAGGGATCTCTCACAGCGAACTTCGTTTTCCGCGGCCTTGCCCCGCCCGTGACGAAGACGTTCGTCTTCACCGGCACCGATCCAACCGGCCTCGTCTGGTCGCGCCAGGTCGCGGTGAATTACTTGCCCCTTGCGGCCGAGTTTTACGGCAACGTCAGTGCGACTCCGTTGACAGCGGTCCAAAATCCAGCCAACGCGGCCTGCCCCTGGTCCGTCCAACTGAACGTCGACGATCAGGGCGGTTATGGAATCTACCTGATCAGTTCTCTGATGGTCGGAGGTGTGGATATGTCCAACCAGGTTGCATCGATCTTTGGCACCGACCGCATTGATGCATGGGGAGGATTGCAAGGCACGCTCTGTTTCTCGAACGTGACTCCTCCGGCAACCGATGCGATTTACGTCTTCTTTAGCAATAATGAGTTCCAGAGTATCAATGTTTCGTTCGCCCCGCCTCCGGCCAATCCCGGAACGCTTTCCACCACGCCGGCGGCGGTCACCATGGCCGCGGCCAGCGCCAGCGCGCCCGGCACCGCGAAGCTCACGGTGAATCTATCGGATAAAACACAGCAGTGGTCGGCGACCGTCTTCCCCATGAATCGCACCACTTCCTGGCTTAGCGCTTCGCAGCTTTCAGGCATCGGATCGGGCACCATCACGCTCACCGCCAACGGCACCGGATTCGAGCCCGGCGCGTACCGCGCCACCATCGTGATCCAATCGCAGAACGCGGTACCGCAATATATCAATGTGCCGGTGATGTTCGTCCTCGGAGGCAGCGCCGCGGGAACCGCGATCACTGCCGTCGCCAACGCCGCGTCGTATAAAACGTCGGTCAGCCCGGGGATGCTGCTGGGCGTGTTCGGCACGGGCCTCGCGAACTCCACCGCCTCGGCCTCAGTCAGTCCTCTGAATTATTCACTGGCCGGCGTCTCGGCGTATGTCAACGGACTCGCCGCGCCGGTGACCTACGCGTCGCCGACGTTCCTCACCATCCAGGTCCCCTACTCCGCCGGCGCGGGACCGGCTGTGCTGGGCATCAATAATAACGGGCAGGTCGCGGGCTTCTCCTTCCAGATGTCGCCCGCGTCCCCCGGAATTTTCGCCGACGCCAACGGCAACCTCGTTCCGATTCCCACCGTGAAGGCGGGCACAGCGCTCGCGCTCTACGTGACGGGAACCGGCGAAGTCACGCCCGCGCTCAAGACTGCCTATTCGCCGTCGGTCGGCACTCCGCTGGCGAGTCTTCCAGTCCCTGTCCTTCCGCTCTCGGTCACCGTCGCCGGCGCCCCTGCATTCGTGGAGTTCGCCGGCATCACGCCCGGACTTATCGGGGTCACGCAAGTGAATATCCTGGTGCCTTCGTCCACTCCCCTGGGAAATCAGCCGCTAGTGGTAACGGTTGGAGGAGCATCCAGCGCGCCGGTCAATATAGTGGTGCAGTGATGGAAAGACAATTCTTGCCGCTGATAAACGCGGATGAACGCGGATCAGGAAAAAATGCGCTATCCGCGTTCATCGGCGTTCATCAGCGGCCATTATTGTCTTTGCTTATGTGCCTGACCATCGCCCCAGCCCTCGCCGCGTCCTGCGAAGAGCTGGCGTCATTGAAGCTTCCCGCAACCACTATTACGGAAGCGCGCGTGGCGTCGGATTACTGCCAGGTCGCCGCGACGCTCCGCCCCTCGGCTGATTCCGACATCAAAATTGAAGTCTGGCTCCCCATCGCCAACTGGAACGGAAAGTATCAAGCAGTCGGCAATGGAGGATGGTCGGGGGCCATCGTCACTTACTTTCTGCGCGAAGCCGTCCGCAACGGCTACGCCGCCAGTTCCACGGATACCGGTCATTCGGGCGGCAGCGCCAGCTTTGCCCTCGGGCATCCCGAAAAGCTGATCGACTACGCCTACCGTTCCGAACACGAGATGACCGCGAAATCGAAAGCGATCATCGAGGCGTTTTACGGAAAAGCCCCGCAGCATTCCTATTGGAACGGCTGCTCGGCCGGAGGGAAACAGGCGCTCAAGGAAGCGCAGCGCTATCCCGAGGATTTTGATGGTATCGTGGCGGGCTCGCCGGGATTGGATTGGGTGGCGCGCGCGACTCTCTCCATGTGGGTCGCGCAGGCTGTTCATAAAAATCTTGAGAGCTACATCCCGGCGGCGAAGTATCCTGCGATTCACCAGGCCGCGCTCGAAGCCTGCGATGCCGCCGATGGCTTGAAAGATGGAGTGATCGAAGATCCCACCCGCTGCGATTTCGATCCGAAAACCATCGAGTGCCCGGGAGCCGACGCGCCTACCTGTCTGACCACCCCGCAGGTGGAAGCAGCGCGGAAGATCTACGCAGGTCCGGGAAAAGGAATCGCCCCCGGCCTCGCCCGCGGCAGCGAGCTCGGATGGGCCACGTTCGCCGGCCCCCAGCCATTTCAAATCGGCTTCGACTATTTCAAATACGTCGTCTTCGAGAATCGTGACTGGGATTTTCAGACGCTCAACTTCGATAGCGATATCGTACGCGCCAGGAAACTCGACACGGATCGAATCAACGCCGTCGATCCGAATCTGACCGCGTTCCGCAAACATGGCGGAAAACTGATCCAATACCATGGCTGGAGCGATCCGCAAATCCCTCCCAAAGCAGCATCGATTATTACCAGAGCGTGCTGAAAACGATGGGCGCATCGGTGCCCGAGTTCTATCGATTATTCATGGTCCCCGGTATGGCCCACTGCGGCGGAGGCGACGGCGTCAGCACCTTCGACATGATGTCCGCCCTGGAGCAGTGGGTGGAGCATAATAAACCTCCGGCGCAGGTTCTTGCGAAGCGGATCAACATCGACCTCGGGTATCGCACCCGCCCGCTGTGCCCTTACCCGCAACTCGCCCGCTATAAAGGAACAGGCAACCCCGACGACGCGTCCAGCTTTACGTGCGCAGCGCACTAACGGGCGTCTTGTAGGGCGGCCAATTTTGGCTGCAGCCTGCTTTAAGCAGGCTTTTCGATCATCAACAAGAGCCGCCTCAAAGGCGGCTGCAGGCAATATTGCCCGCCCTACAAGACGCGGCGGGGAACGCCTAATTCTCCGACGGCTTCTCCGCGTGATCGATGACGATCACGTCCATCGGACTTTTCGCCCCCACCAGCTTCAGCCCCAATTGCTCCTGAATCAGCGTGTACAACGATGGACCATCCGGTTGGAGCTGCGCAGCCGCGGCGCCCTTGAAGACAATGTCGAAATATCCGGCGATGCCGGTCTTATCCACCACCGGCCGGTCGATGCCGTATAACTGCGAGAGCTTCGCGGCGAACTCCGGCATGGAACTATCCTCAAACACAAAGCTGCCATCCCGGATCCGCGGCAGGTTTTCCACGGCATGATGATCGTCGGCGGCTCTAGGCTCGGGAAGTTTCGGTCCGCCTTTCGCGATGGTCAATTCGTAGACGGGGATTTCTTTTATCTCGTGATGAAGCGTCAGTTTGAATCGGTCGGCGAGAAGCTGTTGCAGCATCAGCCGGAGCTCGCGTACAGGAACCGGACCAGCTGCCTTGGCCAGAATGTCATAGCTGGTCGAGTCCAACGACTGGAGCTGGGGAAACTGATAATACTCGACACGGTAGGCCCACTGGATGCAGTCGGTCAGGGCCACGTTGCGCATGGTCAGGCTGTTGGGAGAATATTCGATGCGGGCGCGTCCGCTGCCTTCGCGGAAGGTTTTGGAGACGGCGGCCGGTTTGATGGATGCCACTTCGAAGGAAGCCGCGTGCGCCAGGCAGGCGGCGAGCAGAAATATCCGCATGGGCCATTTTAGTCGAACTGTTGACAGCTAGGATAGGCTTAAATCATGCAGAAATGCTCTCACTTTGACCAGATTCAAAACGTGAAGCCGCATACGCGCGGCTGCGAAGAATGTCTCAAAATGGGCGATACCTGGATCCACCTGCGGCTTTGCCTGACTTGCGGCCATGTCGGCTGCTGCGATTCTTCGAAAAATAAGCACGCCACCAAGCATTTTCATGCAACCAAGCACCCCATCGTGCGCTCTATTGAGCCGGGTGAGGACTGGATGTGGTGCTATGTCGATGAAATTGTTATGGAATAGCCATGCCTGAATCCGATTCGATGTTTCCGGTGTTGAGCGACGCGCAAATCGCGCGCCTCGCGCCGTTCGGTGAACAACGGCAGGTTCAGGCGGAGGAAATTCTATTCGATCAAGGAGATAGCCACCATGGCGTCTATCTGATCCTGGACGGCTCCGTCGAAATCGCCGCGGTCTCCACGGTCTTGAGGCGAGGCCAGTTTACCGGCGAAGTGAACCAGCTCTCTGGCCGTCGCAGCCTGGTGCAATGCAAGGCGTGCGAAGCGAGCTCGATCGTCGAGATCAGTCGGGAAAATCTGCGCCATGTCATTCAAAACGAAGCGGAATTAAGCGAAATCCTGCTGCGCGCGTTCCTTCTGCGGCGGGCCAAGCTGATTCGCAATTCGGTGGGCGACGCGCTCTTGATCGGGTCCAGCCATTCCGCCGATACGCTTCGCTTGCAGGGGTTTTTGTCGCGTAACGGCCATCCGCACACATATTTGGATGTGGAACGCGATCCCGACACCCAGGCTGTTCTCGACCAGTTCAATATTCAGGTAAGCGACATTCCGGTCCTGATCTGTCGCGGCACCGTGGTGCTGAAAAATCCGACCAACGCCGAAGCGGCGGAATGTTTTGGACTGAATACGGGAATCGACGAAGACAGCGTGTACGACCTGGTGGTCATCGGCGCGGGTCCCAGCGGGCTGGCGGCAGCGGTGTACGGCGCATCCGAGGGTTTGAACGTCCTGGTGATCGAGACCAATTCGCCAGGAGGCCAGGCCGGTTCGAGCTCGCGCATAGAAAACTATCTTGGATTTCCGACGGGAATTTCCGGTCAGGAACTCGCGGGGCGGGCGTTCGTGCAGGCGGAGAAATTCGGCGCGAAAATCGCGGTGGCCAGGTCGGCGCGCGCGTTGAAGTGCGCCAAGGAACCGTATGGAATTGAACTGGACGACGGAAAGATGGTCCGCAGCCGCACGATAATCATCGCATCTGGGGCGCAATACCGTAAGCCGAATCTGACAAACCTCGCGCAGTTTGAAGGAGTGGGGATTTACTACGGCGCCACCGCCGTCGAAGCGCAGATCTGCCGAGGCCAGAACGTGGCGATTGTCGGCGGAGGGAATTCGGCCGGGCAAGCCGCGGTGTATCTGGCCTCCCACGCCAAGCATGTCTATCACATGGTGCGAGGGCCGGGTTTGGCGGACACCATGTCGCGGTACCTGATTTCGCGAATCGAGGAATCGAAAGAGATCACCTCCATGAACTGGACGGAGATCGTGGAGTTGGAGGGCGACACTCATTTGCGGCGCGTTCACTGGCGCAACAAGCAAACGGGCGAGACGGGCGTTTACGACATCCCTCATGTTTTCATGATGACCGGCGCTTGTCCCAACACGGCGTGGCTGGATGGATGCCTGGCGCTGGACGAAAAACTGTTCATCAAAACAGGAGCCGATGCAGGGCCGAACTGGCGGCTGAAGCGCAGTCCTTATTTATTGGAAACGAGCCTGCCCGGCGTGTTCGCGGTGGGCGACGTGCGCGCGGGCAGCATGAAGCGCGTGGCGGCCGCGGTGGGCGAAGGATCGATGGCGGTCCAGTTCGTCCACCGCGTTTTGGCGGAGTAGCCGGTTACCGGCGCGGAACCGGGTTACCAACCCGCCGCAGCCTGCCCGCCTGCACCACAAAGACAAGCAACGCTACCCCGAGAGGAATGAACGACGACGGTTCGGGGACGCTGCCGCCCACTTGCGTGATATTCAGCGCCTCGCCGCCGCCGTTGTCGGACAGTATGTAGTCGTCGATCATGAAGTCCAGGGTCGTGGTTGTCGAAAGCGTGAACGAATCCACGAAGCCGGCGGTCGAGGTTCCCGCGAGCACGGTCGGCGTGCCGAGCATGTTGTCATAGGTCAAGATGCCGCTTGCGGCGGCCGCCAGCACCTGGGTGGCATAGATGCCATTGGGGTAGGACGCAGTGCCTCCGATGTAATCGTCCAGAATGACCGTTCCCTGCGTGCCGGACCCGTTGTCGGCGGCCATGACGAAGCTCCACACCCAATTGCCCGAGTTCGGATACCCTTCGAAGTTCCAGGCTGAGTAATATCCGGTGGTGGCGGCGTTCGTGACGCTGTAAGTACCCGGACCCAGCATTAGTTGGACGGGCGAGAAAATATCGCTGAGAAAGGTACCGGTGGTTACATTGGGCGGTGAGCTGCACTGGGAGCAGCCGCTTATCTGAGAGTCAATATCCACGACGCTGCCGGCGCGTCCTGTTCCACAGAGCGCCAGCGCCGCAAGGCAAACGCCCGCGGCAGTTGTCGAACGACGAAGAAGCATAACATCCTCCTATTCCAGAATTTTCTGCTGGGTCTGGGTTCCCATTAACCGCTGTAGGGATACGCAAGGTTTTTGGCTGCGGAGGCTCAAATGGGAAGAAATAAACGTTCCTGCGCAAACGGCGATGTACTTTCGAGATGTTTAGGAGATATTTTATCGCTGGGCTCACCGGCGGTTTTTCCTGGTCGTCTGCATGAATACGCAGGTTTTTGCCGCGCAAGGGTGCAATTTATTTCCGGGAGGGGACTCGAAAGCCGGAAGCGCGTATGATGACCTGAGGGGGTGGCCCCTATGCAGTCTCAGGCGGAGTCTGAAGCGCAGAAGGTTGGTCCGGTTTCCTCGGCCGACCGGGTACTCTACATCGACATGCTGCGGGGGATGGCGCTGTTTGGCATCCTGGCCGCTAACATGCGCGGCTTCAACGCTCCCAGCCTGCTCTACGGCAACATCAGACCCCTGTTTCACGGCACCGCCGACCTGATCGCCCAAGGGTTCATCGACATCTTCATTCAGGCCAAGTTCGTCACGCTGTTTTCTTTCCTGTTCGGACTGGGATTCGCGGTGCAGTTGAGCCGCGCCGAGGCACGCGGGGCGCGATTCCTCTCGTTCTATCCGCGCCGTCTTGCCGCGCTAGCGCTATTTGGCCTGATACACGGACTGCTGATCTGGTGGGGCGATATCCTGCTGAGCTACGCTTTTGGCGGTGCGCTGCTGCTGCTGTTCCGCAAGAAATCGAACAAGGTGGCGCTGTGGTGGGCGGGTATTATTTTCTCGCTTCCGGTGCTGGTGACGACGGGATTCTACATCGCCGGGTTGCTGGGACATCTACCGGAGGGAGTGCGCGGCAAGCCGCCCGACATGGTGAAGATCCACTCGGTGATCGACATTTATGCGCATGGGACAGTTTTGCAGAGGCTGCACGAAAACCTGGTGGTGTGGAAAGAGGAGCTGCCGGCGGTGGGTTTCGGAGGGTACGCGCTTGGCTTGTTCCTTCTGGGGCTATGGGTTTGGCGATCGGGCGTGGTGGAGCGGCTGAACGAATATAGGCCGCTGCTGAAGCGCGTGTGCGCGATTTGCCTGCCGCTGGGGCTGGCGGGAATGGTGTTCGTGTTCGAGGCGGAGACGCACCACGTCCCCGGGACGAAACCGACGTTGGTGCTGTTTCTGGCCCGCATGTTGTATTTTCCGATGGCGCATGTGATGAGCGCGGGATACGCGGCGGGGCTGGCGGTGTTGATTCAGAACGAGGCGTGGAAGCGGACGCTGACTCCGTTCGCGGCGGTGGGGCGGATGGCGCTGACCAACTACCTGACGGAATCCGTGGTCTGCACGCTGTTCTATTATTCGACCGGACTGTATGGGAAAGTCGGCCCGGCGTGGGGATTGGTTCCGACAGTGGTCCTTTATGGGGCGCAAACAGTGTTCAGCAACTGGTGGCTGGCGCGCTATCGCTTCGGGCCGATGGAGTGGTTGTGGCGGGGGATGACGTACGGAAAATTCCCGTCAATGCTCAACGAAGAGATCGAGGCAATGGAGAGCCCTCGCGCGCAGGAAGCGGCGGCCAGCGAGGGCTGAGCGGATATACTGAAATTTCCCGCGTCTCGTCTATCCAGACTAGTGCTGTGACCGGATGAATAGTTGGTTTTTATCCGGACGACGAGGCGCCGTGGAGCCCCATGCGTCAGCTTGGGGCTATTACGGTTCCCAGTGCAAGCCCCAAGCTGACGCATGGGGCT
>Ga0182024_10013081_pt1 | contig 16281 bp, 14 predicted proteins | sample P32metaG_FD_120480 | JGI IMG/M metagenome (GOLD analysis project Ga0182024, IMG submission 120480) | Permafrost microbial communities from Stordalen Mire, Sweden - P3-2 metaG (Illumina Assembly) | ecosystem: Environmental > Terrestrial > Soil > Wetlands > Permafrost | place: Sweden: Stordalen... | reverse complement strand
TTCACCTCCCCTTCACCCCTTTCACCTCCCCTTCACCCCTTTCACCCCCGTTCTTTGGAGGTGAACTGATACGCGGCAGTCACGCGGCGTTGCTCATGTGGATACGCAGCTCGGTTTGGCCACGCCTACTGATCTTCACGCGAAGCTCATAAGGGTTGACGCCCGGCGCGGATAGGCGCAGGTGGATTGGCCCTGAGGCCTTCGGAGAGTCCATGTGGAAAAAACCATTTGCATCGGTCTTCGTCAGGGCCAAAACCGTCCCATCAGGGCGTCGAGCTTCAACCGAGATTCCTTCAGCAGGGACCATTGCGACGCCTATATCCACGTGCCCCGCGAGGACTCGGCTTACCGAGACCTTTTCCTGCACGATCACTGTAACTTGGGCAGGTGAACTATTCGGGGCCCCCACGACAAGTAGTAGCGTGATCGTAATCCAAAGCGTCGACCTGTGCTTGAGAGCCATTTCTTGAAGAGGACGCTCAGGGGCGGACAAGACCGCTCTACTTCTTCACCACGCTAACCGTGACCGACGATGGATATTGCCGCGAATGATGCACCTCATTATGCGCCACCACTCCCTCCGTCTCATCGTAGTTATTCCCGCCGGAATTCATATTGCGATCGAACCTCGGGAAATTGCTGCTCGACACTTCAATCCGGATGCTATGGCCCGCTGCGAAATAATTGGAGGTCGTCATGGGCTGCAGCGTGACTTTATAAACCTTCCCCTTCTCCATGAACGCGATCGGCTTGTCGTAGCCATTGCGATAACGCACCCTCTGAATCGTCTCATCGAGATTGTAGGCGGGACCGTTCGGACCCACATCGATTATCTTTACCGTGAAATCGGTGTCCTTCACGTCCGATGACACATACAGCGTCACATCGATCGGCCCCGAAACTTCCGTCCCTTCCTTAAAAGGTTCCGTGGTGTAGACCAGAATATCGGGCCGCTCCTCCATCTTTCGTTGATCGAAAGCGCCGCCGGTGACGGCGTTGCCGGTGCAGCAGACATTGCCGCCATAAGACGAAACCGGCTCGCGCGGATCGTAAATGAAACCGTCCGGTTTATCGACATTCGGAGGACCGCCCGCGAGCTGGCCGTCGCCAGTTAAAGTATTCGCTTTCCCGGCGCTGGCGAGATAAAACGTCAGCGGAGCCGAGCCCTTCGGAGGCCAGGTGTCGGAGGTCTCCCATTTGTTCGCGCCCATCACGAAATATTTCACTTTGGGCATGGTTTCGAGAACATGATTATCCTCGCCCTTCAGGAAATGATCGAACCATCCATACTGCATCGCCGCATAATCGAGCCGTGCGTCGCCCATGCTGCGCTCGCCCACCTTGGTATCCTCCGTCGCCCGTGTGTAGGAGCAGTGTAGCGTCGGCGCGATCACCGCATATTGCTGATTCCCAATCTCCGGCCGTGCATTTTTGCGCGTCGAATTGTACGCCGCCAGGTTTGGCCCGATCGAGACGTCATACCACGACATGAACCAGAACCCAGGCACGTTGATAGGATGATTCTCGTGCCATAGGCCGCCCTTGTACCACGCCGGATCGTTGGGAGCCCGCTTGATCATCGCGCCTCCGGTGTCGACCGGCATCGCATCGGCAAAAATACCGTGCGGACCATCGACGGCTTTGATAATGTCCATTTCCGGCAGGTAGCGAAGCGCCTTCGACCAATCGACCGGCGGCAACTGCTGCGCCAGATCGAACGCCTTCGAAGCGCGAATCAAATCTTCCTGCGAAGTATTCGGCGGGAACATCGGGCGTATTTGATTCTGTTCGCCATAAATCCAGGCGATGAACAGCATCTGCACCGCTCCGCCGCGATACCAGTTGCCCTGCTCATAATAGGGACCCACTTTGCCGACGCCCGCGCCGAACCCTTGCGGGATCATCGCCGCATAGGACGGAACGCCCATGCCGGCCACGCCCATCTGCCATTCCGCCGTGGACGAGCAGCCGATGGTCCCGACTTTTCCGTTCGACCAGGACTGCGAAGACATCCATTTGAACTCGTCGGCTCCGTCGGTCAGAGGCGGTCCGAGAATATCGTAATTTCCCTCGGAGAAAAAATGGCCACGCTCGTTCATCTCGACATAAACATAGCCGCGCTTCACCGCATCGAGCTCGGCCTGCATGCTGCGAGGCGCGCCGGTGCGAACATCCCAATAATTGAAGTTGTAGGGAGTCCGCACAAAAATCGTCCCGTATTTTTTCGAAGTGTCTTTCGGACGATAAATGTCCGCGGCCATGCGTTTGCCGTCGCGCATGGTCACCATTACTTTTCGCTCGATGATGGCGACGGACTCCAGCTCGGCCTCAGTTTTGTTCCGCTCCTCGCGGACCTTCGGATCGCCCCCACCGCGCCCTTGCGCAAAAATGAGTCCAGCGACGAGGAAAAACTGTAAAGTTCGCATCTTGGTATTTTATGACGTTACGGCGTTTTATGGATCACTTCAACGCCTAAATACGGCCGCAGCGCTTCCGGAACCACAACGCTGCCGTCTTTCTGCTGATAGTTTTCGACGATCGCGAGCCAGGTGCGACCCACCGCCAGACCGCTTCCATTCAGCGTGTGCGCGAAGTCCGATTTTTTCGCTCCGCCCTTCATCCGAATGCCGGCGCGGCGCGCCTGATACGCCTCGAAATTGGAGCAGGAAGAAATTTCCTTATATTCATTGAGCCCCGGCAGCCAAACCTCGATGTCGTAGGTTTTGGCCGAACTGGGACCCATATCGCCAGTGCACAGAACCACGGTTCGAAACGGCAGGCCGAGACGCACCAGGATATCTTCCGCATCATTGGTCAACGCGTCGAGCTCCTGGTAGCTCGACTCAGGACGGGCAAACTTCACCAGCTCGACTTTCTGAAACTGATGCTGGCGAATAATTCCGCGAACATCACGGCCGTAGGAGCCGGCTTCGCTGCGAAAACAAGGAGTGTAGGCGCAAAGTTTTATAGGAAGTTTTTCCCAATCCAGCGTTTCGTCGCGATACAGATTTGTTACCGGCACCTCCGCGGTGGGAGCCAGATAGTAGTCGGTATCCTTGATTTTGAACAGATCGGCTTCGAACTTCGGCAACTGGCCGGTGCCGTAAAGGCTTGCCGAATTGATCATGAAAGGCGGCAAAACCTCGGTGTATCCATGCTTTTGAGTATGCACGTCGAGCATGAAGTTGATCAGCGCGCGCTCCAGCTTCGCGCCCATGCCCCAATAGACAACGAAGCGCGCGCCGGTGATTTTTGCGGCGCGCTCAAAATCGAGAATGCCTAACTCCGGTCCGAGTTCCCAATGAGGTTTCGGCGTGAAATCGAATTGCGGAGGAGTGCCGACGCGACGAACCTCCAGGTTATCCTCGGCCGTTTTGCCCGTGGGCACCGATTCATGAGGGATGTTCGGGACGCCGGCGAGAAGCTCGCGAAACTGGTCGTCGAGCTGTGTCGCTTTGTCTTCCCAGGCTGATATTCTCTCTCCCATTTCGCGGACTTGTTGTTGACGGGCGCTAGTATCCTCGCCTGCTTTGCGGAGTCTGCCGATTTCCTGGGTTTCGATGTTCCGCAAGGCTTTTAGTTGTTCAGATAGTGTTAAGGCGGCTCTGCGTTCTTCGTCGCGGTCGCGGAAGGCGGCTACGTCCAGAATGAAGGGCCGATCGGCAAGTCTTCGGGCGATGGCGTCGAGATTAGTTCTGAAAGCAGAAAGATCGTGCATTAACGGTTGGCGATATCTACCCAGGGTTGGCCCACGGGGAGGCCTGTGTAGTCGGCTCGGGGACGGATCAGGCGGTTATTGTGATATTGCTCCAATACGTGCGCCGTCCAGCCGGACATGCGGCTCACCGCGAAAATCGGCGTGAAGATGTCGATGGGGATGCCCAGCGAATAGTAAGTCGACGCGGAGTAGAAATCGACATTCGCGTTCAGGCCCTTGGCTTCCTTGACGTACTTTTCAATCTGCTTCGAGGTCTCATACAGATCGACGTGGCCGGTGCGTTTTCCAATCTCTTCCGACAAAGCCGCCAGATGCGTCGCCCGCGGATCGGTAGTCTTGTAAACGCGGTGGCCGAAGGCTGGAATCTTGATTTTGTTCGCCAGGCGGTATTTCACGTTCTCAATGGCCTTGTCGGCCGTTCCGGCTTCGAGCAGCATCTTGATCGCGTCTTCATTCGCGCCGCCGTGCAGAGGACCTTTTAATGCCGCGATGCCGGCTGTTACCGCCGAATAAATATCGGACAAGGTCGCGGCCACCACGCGGGCGGCGAAGGTCGATGCGTTGAGCTCATGATCGGCATGCAGGGTGAGTGCGATATCGAAGGCGCGCTCCATTACTTCGTCGGGCTTCTTGCCGGTCAGAGTGTAGAGAAAATTGGCGGCGAACCCGAGCTTGGGGTCGCCAGGGACCACTTCCTTGCCGTTGCGTAAACGATCGAAGGTCGTAACGATGGTCGCGGTCTGCGACATCAGCTTGACGGCCTTGGTCGCATTCGCCTCCGGCGACATGTCCTTGGCCTGAGGATCGTACAACGAGAGCATGGATACGGCAGTGCGCAGCACGTCCATGGGCGCGGACTTGCCTGCCTGCTTCAGAAACGCCGTGACTTCAGAGGGAATCTCGCGATGCGCCACCAGATCCTTCTTGAGCTGGTCGAGCTCCGCCTGCTTGGGCAGAACGCCGCGCCACAGCAGAAAGATCACTTCTTCAAAGGTGGCCTTATCGGCCAACGTGTGGATGTTGAATCCGCGATAACTCAGAATCCCCGCGTCGCCGTCGATGAAACAGATCTGCGACTCGGCAGCAATAATTCCTTCAAGACCCGCCGCTGTAACTGCCATTTTTTCTGTGTTTGCTCCCTGCTAAAACTTGAAATCACATAATAACAGGAAGAGCCGCTCCCGTCGCGGCAGCGGCAGTTTCCGGCGTCTTGTAGGGCGGACCCCCTGGTCCGCGGCCGATCCCCCGATCGGCCTATCACGTGTCGCTGGACTGACTTTACCGGTCGAGAGCGCGATCAGGGGATCGCGCGCGGACCAGGGGGTCCGCCCTACCTACCCAATAAAATGCAACCTGGGCGGAGCCTTGACCATCTAAACGTATGTAAACTAGAGGAAACCTGTGCGGATCTACGTTTTTGCGTTTCTGATTGCTGCAAGTTTGCCTGGAGCCACGCCGGAGTGGGTTCGGGCCAACAATCTTTATCTGCGAACAGAATACCGGCAATCGCTGGCAGCTCTGCAGGGTGCGCCCAACAACGCCGCTACGCTTCAACTTACCGGGCAGGATTTCTTTATGCTGGGCGATTACAAGAAGGCCAGCGACGCATTTGAGAAGGCGGCCGCATTGGATCCTGATAATGCCAAGCTGATTCACTGGCTAGGGCGCGCTTACGGGCGCAGGGCGGAGACGGCGAATCCGTTCTCGGCTCCCGGCCTCGCGTCAAAAACGCGGCAGATGTTCGAGAGAGCCGTGCAGCTTGATCCTACCGATAAAGATGCGCTGGGCGATCTGCTCGACTTCTATCTGGACGCTCCGGGATTTCTGGGTGGAGGCATTCATAAGGCGGAGATGCTGGCGCAGATGATCCTTAAGGAAGATCCTGCGGAGGGACATTACGCGGAGGGGCTGGTTGCCGACAAACAGAAGGAATACGCGACGGCTGAGCAGCAATTCCGGCGAGCTGTGGAGCTGGCACCTCGCCAAGTGGGCCACGTGCTGGTTCTGGCGCGCTACCTGGCGACTCATGGCCGGGTGAAGGAAAGCGATGCGCTGTTCGAGCAGGCGGAGCGCATGGCGCCCGGCAATCCCAAGGTGATGTTCGATCGGGCCTCGGCCTATATTAGGGAAAATCGCGACCTGGATACGGCGCGGAAGCTGCTCGAACAATATGTGCGAGCGCCTTTGACGCCGGAGGATCCTCCGCGCCTGCGCGCCGAGGCAATGCTCAAGAAGCTCGGAGCCTGATGCGTTTTTTTTCGCACCTGGAGGCATTGCGTTCCAGCGTCGGGGCGCTTCGTGCGAATAAGTTCCGGGCCTTCCTCACCGCGCTCGGCCTGGTGATCGGCAATGCCAGTGTGATTCTGGTGGTGACCATTTCGCTCACCAGCCGGGATTACATCCTCGACGCGATCCAAAGGGTGGGATCGAACCTGATCATCGCCTATTACGAGGCTGGCAACAACAGCGCTACCGCAACCACGGCCGCCGACTACGTTAAGAGCTCCGACGTGGAAGCGGTGCGGCAGCAACTCGGCTCCCGCATCGTGGCCGCGACCGGCGTGATGAACAATCTGGACCGCATGCGCGTCGAAGGTCACGAAGAGGACATCGCCATTCTGGGCGCGGATCAGTATTATCCGGTGGTGCGCAATCTGGATCTGCTGAGCGGACGGTTCTTCGATGCGAGCGAAGTCGCGATGCGGGCGCATGTGGCTCTGCCGACGGAAAAGCTGGCGCGGCGTCTGTTCGGAAGCCCGGCGGAGGCGATCGGCCAGCAGGTGAAGCTGCACGGCTTGCCCTTCACCATCATCGGGACGTTCAAAGAACGAGTGTCCACTTTCGGCCAGAGCGAACTTTCGGGCGACAATATTCTGATTCCGATCACGGTATTGAAAGATTTTACGCAGATTGAGCGGATCGATCCGCTGTACGTGGAGGTCCGCAACCAGGCGGGAGTGGAGCAGGCGACGCAGGTGGTGCAAAGCATTCTGGAGAGCCGTCATCGCGCGGGCGCCCATTACAACGTGATGAACCTCAACGCGATTCTGGATACGGCTCGGGAGATTGCGAATATTCTCGACCTCGTGCTGATCGTGGTGTCGGCGATCGCTCTGTTGATTTCGGGCATCGGCATCATGAACATCATGCTGGTGACGGTGACGGAGCGGACGCGGGAAATCGGATTGCGCATGGCGGTAGGCGCGGCGCGCCGGGATATTCTGGAACAGTTTCTGGCGGAGGCCGTGCTGATCAGCATCGGCGGAGGACTGGCGGGGATCCTCATCGGCGTCTCGATCCCGTTGAGCGTCCGTTTTTTCACCGATGAATTCGCGATTCCGATTTCTCCTCTTTCGATCGCGGTCGCTTTCACCGTATCGCTCGGAGTGGGGCTCATTTTCGGGATTCTGCCGGCGAGCCGGGCCTCGAAATTGAATCCTACAGAAGCGCTGCGGTACGAGTAGCAGACCGCTCCCGGTGGTCGCGGCTCTATGCGAGCGTTATGGCGGATTCAATGGAGCCGCGACCTTCGGGAGCGGTCAGCACTAGAATTGAGGTCAGTATGAAATTTTTGGCTCTTTTCGTTATCCTTGCGATCCCCGCGACGGCCGACACTCAGACGATGACGCTCAAGCAGGCGCTGGACCGCGCGCTGGAGCAGAATCCCGACGTGCTGCTGGCGCGCCTGGATCAACAGAAGGCACGCTATCAGATTCTGATCGCCAAGGATCCTTTCTACCCGAAGGTCTATGGCGGCGGGGGCTACGCGTGGACCAACGGCTACCCGGTATCCATCGATGGAAATCCGCCGTCGATATTTGACGCCCGCACGGATATGACTCTGCTCGACCGCTCGCAGACTTATAAAGTGGCGGAGGCGAAGGAGGGTCTGCGGGGGTCGGCCTTCGATGTCGCGATGCAGCAGGAGGCGGCAGCATATCGCGTTGCGTCGCTGTTTCTGGACGCCGAGCAAGCGGCCCACAGCTTCGACGCGGCACAGAAGCAAATCGACAGTCTGACCAAGGTGAAGCAACTGATGGACGCGCGCGTGGCGGAGGGGCGGGAACTTCCGATCGAATCGAAGAAAGCGAATCTCGAGGTGTCGAGGGCCAAGCACAACGCCGATGTCCTGCACACCAATCTGATCGTCGCGGAAACCGCGCTGGCGCAGGTCCTGGGATTGGGACCGGACGATCGGGTTCGCGCGGCCGACGAGGAGCGCGCGGCGATCGCGCTGCCGGTCTCAGAGGACGCGTCGATCGAGGAAGCGCTCGAACATAGTCCGGAGCTCCGCCGCCTGGAATCCAACATGCAGATGAAGACGCTGGAGATTAAGGGGTATCACGCGGCTCGACTGCCGAAGGTGAATCTGGTGGCGCAGGACAATGTATTCGCGAAGTACAATTACACGGCGCAGCTCAACTATGCGTTCCGTTACAACAACCCGGAGCTGGGGGCGTCGGTCACGATTCCTCTGCTGATCGGCCGCACGGCGAGAGCGTATTCATCGCAGGCGGAAGCGGATGTGGCGAAGCTCGGCATTGAAGTGAAGCGGACGCGGGCGCGGATCACGGCAGATCTGCGGCGCGCCTATCAGGAAGTGAAGAGCGCGGAGAGTTCGCGGGAGTTGGCGCGCGAAGATCTTGATTTGACGCGCGAAGAGTTGAACGTGGACCTGGCGCAGTATGAAGAGGGCCGGCTGCCGCTCGCCCGGGTTGAGACGCTACGGGCGCTGGAGAACGAAAAATTTCAGGCATACTACGTTTCGCGTCAGACGGCGGAACGGGCGCGGCTCAACGTGCTTCGCCTGACGGGGACTCTGCTGGCAGTATTGAAGTAGAAACGCCGGCGCTTTGAAACGTCGCCATTTCACGATAGAGATTCACGGCGGCTTCGAGTAATCCGATGCCCAGCGCGGCGCCGGTCCCTTCGCCGAGCCGCATTTCGAGATTCAGCAGAGGACGGGCGTTCAGGAAGTCGAGCATCTTCTGATGGCCCTTTTCCGCGGAGCAGTGCGAGAAGACCACGTAATCGAGGGAAGCGGGGGAAATCGCACGCGCGACAAGAGCGGCGGCCCCGGTGATAAATCCGTCGAGCATGACCAGGTGGCGGCGGGAGGCTGCGCCGAGGATCAGACCCGTCAGCGCCGCGATTTCGAACCCTCCGAGAGCGGCGAGCCTTGCGATCGGGTCGGTGTGAGCTTCGTGAAGCGCCAGAGCGCGGCGGATCACTTCGACTTTCCGCATCACACCGGAGCTATCGAGACCGGTGCCTCGACCGGCGGTTTCGAGCGGATCGAGGCCCGAAAAGGCGCTGAATAAAGCTGCCGCGGAGGTGGTGTTGCCGATCCCCATTTCCCCTGCGCCGAGAATTTCGGCTTGCGCGGCGTACGCGAATCCGGTGTCGAGGGCTTGCTCGGCTTCGGCGCGCGTCATCGCAGGTTCCCGCGCGAAATTGCGGGTGGGATGGCCGACGCCCATGTCGACGATCACAGGTTCGATGCCGGCGTGGCGGCACAGAACGTTAATCGCGGCGCCGCCGGAGCGGAAATTCGCGACCATCTGCCGGGTGACTTCGGATGGATAGGGGCTGACGCCTTCCTCGACCACCCCGTGGTCCGCGCAGAAAACGATCATCGCTTTGCGGCCAATTTGCGGCGTCTCGGTTTCTTGGATCAGTCCGAGTTGAAGTACCAGGTCTTCGAGGCGGCCCAGGCTCCCTGGCGGCTTGGTCAGAGAATCCAGGCGCGCACGGATGCGGCTTTCCCGTTCCTGGTGGGCGATGGGACGGATCGAATCAGGGGACATAGATTTGAGGGCTGGCGAAAAGAATGAGGATGAAGATTTCCATCAGCTGCTCCGTCGCACCCAGGCAATCGCCGTTCACGCCGCCGATGCGTTTGTAGAAATACGTTCGCGTGCCGCGAACGATCAGATACGCTCCGGCGACGATCAGAACTCCCGGGCGCCACCCAAGGATCATCGAGGCGATCACGCCTTGCATGATCGCGATCACCGCGCCGGTGGTGGTAAGCGAAGAGGAGAATGCATAGCCGAGGCCCTCGCCGGACGGCCGGGAGAGCCACGCGAGGGCGACCATTGCTGCTCTGGGAACGGTCTGCGCGATGATGCAGACGACGAGAATCCGAGCCGCGGGGATGTGCTCCAGTGCCTGCCATCGGGCGACCAGGCTGAGGACGATTGCGACTGCTCCATAGGTTCCGATGCGGCTGTCTTTGAGAATCGCGATCATTCTTTCCCGCGTGCGACCGGCGCGCATCGCGTCGGCGACATCGGCGAGTCCGTCTTCGTGCAGCACTCCGGAGATCACGGTCCAAAATGCGACCACGATCAACGCGGCGATCGATACCGGCAGTACGCGATTGGCGGCGATGAACAATCCTGCGCCGGCGGCGCCCAGCATCGCGCCCACCAGCGGAAAGAAAATAGCCGCGCGGCCGGGGCGGACGTCGTTCACGGCCACGGGGATGATCGTCAGGAACGAAACTGCTGCAAGGAACGTCCGCATCACTTTATGCGCTGGGCCAGTCCGAACACCATCCAGTACACTTCATCGGCAATGGCGGCGATGCGCTGATTCAAGATTCCGGCTCGGTCGCGAAATTCGCGCGAAAGGGCAAGGTCGGTGGGAATGATTCCGCTGCCGACCTCATTGGTCACGAAGATAATGGTTCCCTCTGCGGCTTGCGTCGCCTTTTCCAGCGCGTCGAGTTCGCAAATTCTATTGCTGAACATGATGTTCGATAGCCACAGGGTGAGGCAATCGATAACAATGACGTCGAACTTCGCTTCGGCGATGATTCGCGCGAGTTCAACCGGTTCCTCAATGGTCCTGAATTCTTCTCCGCGTTCCTCGCGGTGATGCTGAATGCGCGCGGTCATCTCTTCGTCCGACGGCTCCGCGGTGGCCACGAAGGCGCGGCTTCCAGGGATTGCGCGCGCCTTCTCCAAGGCATAGCGGCTCTTGCCGCTGCGCGCGCCGCCGCCGATCAGGATTACAGCCACAGGCTCCTCCGTTTCGACCGCAGCAGCCAGATAAAAAAAGGACCGCCCGCGAGCGCCGTCACCACGCCGACTGGAATTTCCGTGGGCGCGATGACTGTTCGCGAAAGCGTGTCGCACACGGCTAAGAACGCCGCGCCCAGCAGGAACGAACAGGGGAGAAGCATGCGATGATCCGCTCCGAGCTTCAAGCGCAAGGCGTGGGGAACGATCAATCCGACGAATCCGATCGGCCCGGTGAGAGATGTGACGATTCCTGTCAAGAACGATCCCGCAATGTAGCCTAGCACCGTGTAAGTGGTCGTCGAAAGGCCGCGCGAAGAGGCCCAGTCTTCGCCCACTGCCAGCAAATTCCATTGGCGGGAATGCGAGATGACCAGCGCGCACACCGGAATCACGGCGACGGCGAGCCACGCGAGTGTCGAGTATTCCACCGCGTCCAGGCCTCCCATCAGCCATCTTGAAATCGCGAAGGATTGCGAGAATGACGCCAGATTGTGCAGGAAAAGCACGATCGCCAGCGAAATGCTGTTCATGGTGACGCCCGCCAGCAGCAGAGTGAACGACGAAAGTCGGCGGCCTTCAAACGCGATTCCCAGCACGATCAAAAGAGCCGTCCCCGCGCCCGCCAGGGACAGCAACCCAATAGCGGGCAGGCCGAAACAGATGCCGATGACTGCGCCCACCGATCCTCCGCTCGAAATTCCGAGAGTGTACGGCTCAGCCAAAGGATCGCGGAGCAGGCATTGGAAAAGCACTCCAGTCAGCGAGAGCGCCGCGCCGGCCAGCAGTGCGAGGAGAACCCGCGGGAGGCGCGCGTAGAAAAGAATTTCATGATCGGGCGAGGCTCCCGCGAGAGCCCGGCGCAGTTCGATGTGGGAGCTCCCGATGAGAGGAGCTGCAATGGCGACGGCAACCAGGATTGCGAGAGACAGCCAAACGCTACGCGTCATAAATCAGCCATCCGTCCCTCAACTCTGCGCGTACTCCGAACACGCGCCCGATCAGATTCGCCGATAGGGCTTCCTGCGGCGGACCCTGCGCGGCGATTCTTCCGTCCTCCATGACGATGACGCGACTCGAAAAACGCAGGGCGAGATTCAGATCGTGGGTTACCGCGACCACCAGCATCCGCTGCGCCAACGACGAAAGTAATCGATACATCGCCAGCTGATGCTTCAGGTCGAGAAATGTTGTCGGCTCGTCCAGGAGCAGCGTTTCCGGCTCCTGCGCCAGGGCCGATGCCAGAATCACCCGCTGTTTCTCGCCTCCGGAAAGCGAGCGAAAATCTCTTTCCGCGAAGGCTGTAGTATCGGTGGTGGTCATCGCGGCGGCTACTGCTTCATGATCTTTCTGCGATTCGAACCAGCCGTCGGCGTACGGCGCGCGACCCATAAACACCACTTCTCGCGCGGTGAACGGGAATTCTAGCTTCACCGCTTGCGGCAGGAAAGCAACCTGCCGCGCAAACTCGCGCCGGCTCCATCGGCGGACATCCACGCCGCGATAAGTGCACTCGCCTCTGTAAGGATGCCGCAAGCCGGCGAGAATGCCGAGCAGAGTCGACTTCCCTGCTCCATTTGGTCCGGCGATGGTCACGAATCCGGAAGGTGGCAGCTCGAACGTGGCTTCGTGGAGGCCGTAAGCAAATGACAAGGAGGATGCCCGGAAACTCATCGTAATTCCGGGTGCAGCATCTCCGCAAACGCCTTGGCTGCGTCGATCACGCGAGGCCCGGGCACCACAAAAATGTCCGACGCCACGGCGAAGACGCGGTGCTGCTTCACCGCAGCCAGAGTGGGAATGCGGTCCCACAGGGCGATCACACTGCGCTTGTGTTGTTCCGTGACGCCCACCGTATCCGCCATGTCGCCCATATCGACGATCACCTGCGGGTCGCGCGCCATCACTTCTTCGAGCGACACCGCGGGATAGGCCGCCACGGCGTCGCGAAAAACATTTTCGCCGCCCGCAATTTCAATCACTTCGTTAAGATAAGACGCGCGACCCACTACCACCAACCCGTCCAGACGGCCCGGGGATCGTCCAATGACGAACATCATTCGAACGCGCGGAAGCGCCGACACACGCGCGCGAATCTTGGCAAGTCCTGTGCGAATTGAATCGCTCAACGCAGAAGCGACAGTCTCTGCGCCCGTCGCGGCGCCGACCTCGCGAATCGACTTATAGATCGCCGCGATGTTCTCCTGATCGATTTCAAGGACACGCAATTTGAGGGCCCGGAGACGATCGGCCAGGTGCACTGGATTGGTTTGGACAACGACGAGATCGGGCCTCAAGGCCGCAATGGCTTCAAGATTCGGCGAGGTGTAATCGCCGATTTTCGGTTTCAACTGTGCCTCCGGAGGATACCGGCAAAATCGAGTCACGCCGACCACGCGATCGCCGAGACCCAGCGCGTACAGCAATTCCGTGATGCTCGGCGCGGTCGAGACGATTCGCTGCGGCGGGGCGCCATAGAGCGCCGCCGCGCAAAATAGGACTACGAAACCGCGCCGGTCGATCACCAAGTGATTCGCAAACCTCCGGTTTCAGTTCGCGCAAGCGCGGCCGGCATCAAGTGTTTGCCGGCCTGGCAGGAGGCGTCCGCATATTGAAAGCCGAGGTTGCGCACTTCGACCGGGCGCCCCGTGGGATCGAGCACCACACCGCGCACCAAAGACAGCAGCAGAAACAAAAAAGCAGGTGACATCAGACGTTCTCCCTCGAGACGGTCTATTGGTTCAAGATCGTCAAGGAACCGGTCTCCTGACTTACGGCTTGGCGACTACCTGGATTTTGTCTTCCCGCTTGCGCAGTGACTCGATCCTGCCAGACTACGCGCCGATTACAGTTGCGGGGCAGTGGCGGATTCTAACCGCCTTCCCGAGCATTCCTCAACGCTACAACTTACGTAAGAGTAGGCCGGATCGACGAACGGTGTCAACCCAGGTTCTGCTATCCTCTCGCATTATGCGCACTTTTCCACTCCTGATCGCGCTTTTCTCGCTGATAAACGTCGTTTTCGGCGAAGGTCGAAATTACGGGCGATCGATGGTGATCACGAAACAAGGAATCGCTGCAACCAGTCAGACGCTCGCCTCGCAAGCGGCGGCGCAGATTCTCGCCCGAGGAGGATCCGCGGTAGATGCGGCCATCGCGGCGAACGCGGTGCTGGGACTGGTCGAGCCGATGATGGACGGCGTAGGCGGCGACGTGTTCGTGATGTATTGGGACGCGAAATCCGGGAAGTTGACCGGACTGAACGGGTCCGGCCCAGCGCCTCGCGGGCTTTCGCCAAAGCTGCTGATCGACAAGGGTGTGAAGACCATGCCCGCGGCGGGGATCCACAGCGTGACGGTGCCCGGTGCAGTGGATGGATGGGCGAAGATGCACCAGAAGTTCGGGAAGCTGCCCTGGAAGGAATTGTTTCAACCGGCCATCGCTTACGCCGAAGAAGGTTTTCCGGTGACCGAAGAAATCGTAGAAGCGTGGACCACGCCGGCGACAGTCAAGAAGTTGAAGGCCAACGATGAATCGGCGCGGGTATTTTTGTCGAAAGGAATGCCTCCCCTCGAAGGGGATGTGTTTCGGAACCCGGATCTGGCGCGCGCTTACCGTCTGATAGCGGAAAAAGGTCCCGATGCGTTCTACCGGGGAGAAATCGCGGCGGCGATTTTGAAAACCTCGCAGAAGCTGGGTGGAACCATGACGGCCGAAGACCTGGCGTCGTTCTCGTCGGAATTCGTGACTCCCATTTCCACCGATTATCGAGGCTGGCGCGTCTATGAACTGCCTCCTAACGGCCAGGGGATGGCGGCGCTCGAAATGCTGAACATTATGGAGACTTCGCCCGCTTCTTCCTTCGGACCCTTCAGTCCGCCCGAGATGCATGAGCGGATTGAGGCGATGAAACTCGCCTATTCCGATCTGCGGCGCTATGACGCCGATCCTCGAACCTACGATGTTCCCGTAAACGCGCTGCTGTCGAAAGAATATGCGCGCAAGCGGGCGGAATTGATCGATCCGGAGAAGGCGAATTGCGATGTCCCCGCCGGTCAGCCCATCGCAGGCGACACCACTTACTTGACCGTTGTCGATAAAGATGGAAACATCGCGAGCTGGATCCAGAGTGTTTCCTCGGCGTTTGGTTCCGGAGTGACGGTGGAAGGGATGGGCTTCGCGCTGCAGAATCGCGGCGCAAATTTCACGCTCGATCCGAAGCATCCCAATGTGCTCGCCGGTGGCAAGCGCTCCTTGCACACGATCATCCCCGCGTTCATGGAAAAGGGCGATCTGCACGTGGGGTTCGGCATCATGGGCGGATTCAATCAACCCCTCGCGCACGCGCAATTTGTATCGAACATCGTCGATTATGGAATGAACCTGCAGGCTGCGATGGAAGCGCCCCGCTTCACCAAGCTGAATGCAACCGGATGCGACGTATCGATCGAAATGCGCGTCCCGGCGCAGACTCTGCAAACTCTATCGGAAAAAGGCCATCAGATCAGGATCCGCCGCGAGTACACGCAGGAAATGGGCCGAGGCCAGGCGATTCTGCACGATTCGAAGACCGGCGTAAACTACGCGGCATCGGATCCCCGGACCGATGGCTCCGCCGTGCCGCAGCCGATTCGATAATCTTAAAAGCTTATGGCGATTGTGGCCGGTGTGGATTTCGGGACGCTCAGCGTTCGCGTGTCGATTGTCGATAGCGAGAAGGGGACGGTGGGTTCAGCAACGGCCGAATATCCGCTCCATCGCAAGCGCGACGACCCCGATCATGCGACGCAGAGCCACTCGGATCAACTCCGCGCGCTCGAAGTGGCCATGCGCAAGGCGCTCGACGCGGCGGGCGTTTCGGGCGATCGCGTAGAGGCCATCGCGCTCGATACCACCGGCTCCAGCGTGATTCCAGTGGACGCCGATATGGCCCCGCTCAACGACTACTATTTGTGGTGCGATCACCGGTCGTGGAAGGAGGCGGGGGAAATCACCCGCACCGCGCGTGCGGCGAAGCTGGAAGCGATCGACTGGTGCGGAGGCGTGTATTCGTCGGAGTGGGGATGGTCGAAACTGCTGCACTGGCTGCGTCACCATCCCGAAAAGCGCGCTCAGTTCTCCACCGCATTCGAAAATTGCGACATGATCGCCGCCGTGCTGTGCGGCGTAAAAGACCCCTCGGCGGTTTCGCGCAGCGTTTGCGCCATGGGGCATAAATGGATGTTCAACGAAGCGCTGGGCGGCCTGCCTCCGGAAACTTTTCTGGCGCAGGTCGATCCCGTCCTGGCCGGAGTGCGCGAAAAAATCCGCGGCCGTTTCGCGACATCGGATAAATTGGCCGGCCATTTAAGCCCGGAGTGGGCGGAAAAACTCGGCCTGCGAGCGGGTATCCCGATTCCGGTGGGCGCGTTCGATGCGCATTGGGACGCGGTCGGCTCAGGGATCCGCGAAGGCGATGTGGTGAATGTGGTCGGCACGTCCACTTGCATCATGGCGATGGCCAGGGACACAGGCCTGATTCCGGGCGTGTGCGGAGTG
>Ga0182024_10013080_pt1 | contig 16281 bp, 16 predicted proteins | sample P32metaG_FD_120480 | JGI IMG/M metagenome (GOLD analysis project Ga0182024, IMG submission 120480) | Permafrost microbial communities from Stordalen Mire, Sweden - P3-2 metaG (Illumina Assembly) | ecosystem: Environmental > Terrestrial > Soil > Wetlands > Permafrost | place: Sweden: Stordalen... | reverse complement strand
TCGCCTACTACTTTTGCACGGCAGGGGCCAGTTTGCCATACAGGAAACTCCCGACATAAGTATATCTGTTTTCAGCCACTTGCAGCATCAACCTGTGGAAAGAGCCGTAACTAATTAGAGTCCGGGGAACGCAAACCCCACATGGGGCATGGAAATTTTATACGGTGAGATCCAGATTTCTGGAGTTCCTCAATTCGCTCGGGGCGGGCAGATGAGCGGAATAGCCTCTCGCTTATTCCTGCGATAGATGCGGAAGTCTGATTCATCGACGGTGATAACTGGATGATGAGGGTAAAGTTCACTCATCCGCACCAGGCACAGATCGGCAAGGTCTGGCTTACGATCGGCGTAGCGGCGCGCTAGCTCGCGTAACTGTGGAATGTTTTCCGAGGAATCGAACGCGAGTTGCAAGAGTTCGTCCTCCACCAACGACAGGACGTAGGAACTCGATTCGAGGTGAAACGCTGCCTCGCTCAAAACTGACTCGCAAGTTAGCAGGGGTTGCGTCAGAGACTTGGCTATACCGACCGCCCACTCGTGATACCTGTCATCGCGACGCACAGCAGCAACGATGAAGCCGGTGTCAGCAATGCCCTTCATTCTCGGGAATACCCCTTTCGCGAAGAAATGTCGGGAGGGCCGCCTTTGATTGCCCCCAAATGTCGAAGGAACCGCTGCTTTCCTCCGTTGGACTTGGCGCTCTCGAGCTGCTCGCGAACAAGTCGCCCCATTGGAATCCCGGTCCTCCGAGAGGTCTCCTTCAGCCAAGTAAGAAGCTCATCCGTAAGACGTATTGTTAGCGTGTGACTCATACAACCCTAACGTAACACATTCCGGACTCACTTCCAAATATCCGTAATCGCCGTAGCCTCGCGGTCCCCGGCCGCCAACGGCTCCAGGCCGAAGTTGTCCTCGATCGTGCGTAGCACGTCGTAGTGCGTGTAATGCCGGTCGAGCACTTTGGGATCCTGGTCCTTCGCCTCCTTCACCATGTCTCCGAGAAAGAGCGTGTAAATCTTGTTATCGGCATTGTGGTCAGACTCGTCAAACGTCACCACCACCAGCGTGCCTTTGCGCAACTTCTGCGTGAAAGTCTTATCGAGAAACGCGCTCAGCCACGCGCCGGCAACCCCGACATTCGTGTTATGTCCGTCGTTGTTCATGTTCGGAGAATAAAACGAATATGCCACCAGCCCCGCCTTCGCATCTTTTACGAAAATACTGTCGTCGATCCCCAACAGGCTGTTGACTTTGGACGAATCGACTCGCACCACGCGGTCACACCATTTTTCCTGCACCTCGCGAAAGCTCATGAAGGGCACATGCCTCCGCGCGTAATCACCTTTTTTGCTTTTTGCAACGTGCTGGTCGTCAATTCGAAACGGACAATTTCCCTCCGGCAACTCCTCGGCATAGTTCTTGAAATCCAGCCCCGCAGCCACAAGGCGATCGGCGATGGTTTTGTGATCCGCATCGTCAGGAAAGTCGACTTGCCGGTCGGCGAGAAAACGTGTGCGGCGATGAATTCCAAAATCCGAGCCCGCAACCATCGCGAGATAATTCGGATACGAAGGATGAAACAGCGCGTGGAAATTCGAGAAACTGGCTCCCTGCTGTGCCAGCGCAGCCAGATTCTTGTCTTTGATCGCAGCCTCGTAGTCGCCATTCTCCAGCACAATGATCACTACGCGGTCAAAGTGGTGAGCCTTGGCTTTCGCCGCTGCCAGCGCGGCATCATCCTTCTTTTCCTGTGCAGGACGCGCCGCCTCATCCCGATTGGATTGCGCTGGATTGGTTACCTGCGCGGGTTGGTTAGATTGCGCGCTATTCGTCGACTGCCCGGCAGAACCGCTTGCGACCGCAAAAACCACGGCGCCCACAAGACAGATCGAAGAAACCACTATTCGCATACTCCGCAAACGCTGCCTCACTCGCTTAACACAATGCTTATCTGACATTCTTGTAACAGATTCGCACACTCGCTCATCGAATAGAATACAAAGATCGCCCTACAGCATCGTCGCCCAAATGGATCTACCCCAGAAAATCCGCACCATCCCCACCGAGCCTGGCGTGTATCTCTACAAAAACGCCGAGGGCGAAGTCATCTATGTGGGCAAGGCGAAGAACCTGCGAAGCCGCGTGGCCAGCTACTTTCACGAAGGCCGCTGGGAAGATTCGAAAACCGGCACCCTGGTGCGCGAAGCCGTCGACGTCGATTACATCGTCGTTCGCAACAACAAAGAAGCGCTCGCGCTCGAAAACAATCTGATTAAGCAACGCAAGCCGCGCTTCAACATTCTGCTGCGCGACGACAAGACTTACCCATACGTGAAGCTCACGCTGGGCGAGCGCTGGCCGCGGGTTTACGTCACCCGCCGCCTGCGCAAAGACGGCGCTGTCTACTACGGACCATACTTCCCTGCCAACCTCGCCTATCGCATCGTCGATCTCATTCACCGCAATTTTCTGATTCCATCCTGCAAGGTTGACCTCACGCGTTTTCATCCGCGGCCATGTCTGCAGTACTACATCAAGCGCTGCCTCGGACCATGCGTAAAAGATCTGACCACGCCCGAGGCGTATCAGGAAGCCGTCCGCGACGTGAAGCTGTTTCTCGAAGGCCGCCCGACAGACCTAAGCAAGTCGCTGCACACCCGCATGGATCAAGCCGCCGCGGCGCAGGAGTACGAGCGCGCCGCAAGATATCGAGACCTGATCTCCACGGTCGAACAGTTGCAGGAGCGCCAGCGCATAGCAGCCGCCGAAGGCGACGACGCCGACGTCTTCGGCTATCACTACGAAAACGGCATGCTGGCCGTAAATCTATTTCACATGCGAGGCGGCCGAGTAGTAGACCGCCGCGAATTCTTCTGGGAAGACCTGCCAGAATTCGCGGTGCCTGAACCTACTCCGTCTCCCGATAAATCACTATTGCTTTGTCATCCTGAGCGAAGCGAAGGACCTATGCAATCTGCCGGCAGCACCTCGTCTGCTGTGCCCAACGGTGCGGCCGACGAGTCCATAGATCCTTCGGCCGCCAAAGAACGCCGGCCTCAGGATGACAATGCGACAGTCGCGGACTTTATTCCCGGCGAATTTTTCTCCGCTCTCCTAAAACAGCTCTACATCGGCCAGCCCTACGTCCCGCGCAATCTTTACGTCCCAGTCGACTTCGAAGATCGCGAAGAGTTAGAAGACTTACTCTCCGAACAAATCGCCGGAGAAAGTGCGCGGGCAGCGAGAGTTCACATCCTGGTCCCGCAGCGCGGCGACAAGCGCGCCCTAATCGACTTAGCCGGCACCAACGCCAAACAGTCCTACGATCAGCGCTTCCGCGTGCTCAAGCCCAATGCCAAAGCAATCCAGGAAGAGTTGCAGGATGTCCTCAGCCTGCCCGAACTGCCCAAGCGCATCGAATGCTTCGACATCTCGCACATTCAAGGCGCGGAGACGGTTGCCTCGATGGTCGTCTGGGAAGACGGCAAGATGAAAAAGTCCGATTACCGCAAATTCATCATCCGCACAGTCGAAGGCGTCGACGATTTCGCGTCCATGCGCGAAGTAGTCACGCGCCGCTACAAGCGTGTGACGGAAGAAAAGAAGCTGATGCCTAGTCTAGTGCTAATCGACGGCGGCCTAGGACAGTTGCACGCCGCCGCCGAAGCGCTCGAGTCGCTTGAGATCATCAACCAGCCGCTGGCAGCCATTGCCAAGCGCGAAGAGATCCTCTACGTCTACGGCCAGGAAAAAGATCCCATCGCGCTCGATCACCACTCTCCGGTCCTTCACCTGATTCAACTCATTCGCGATGAAGCCCACCGCTTCGCCGTAACCTTCCATCGCAAACGCCGCCAGATGCGCGACCGCTCGACTGAGTTATTAGAGATCCCCGGCGTAGGCGAAAGTACAACCAGGCGTCTTCTGGAACACTTCGGCAGCCTCCAGGCAGTCAAGCAAGCCGACACCGCCGCGCTCTCAGCAGTCGTAACCCGCAGTCAGGCGGAAACAATCAGCAATCACTTTCGAAAATAGTTGATTCTATTAAATACGCCAAAAGGGCCCGACTGATTCCATTGAGCTTAGCTCTGCGGCAGAGCCCAGAACTTGGCCTCTCTCCTCGAATTGCCCTTGGAATCTTCCCTGGGGAATGTGGTTTGCGGAGCCTGGAAGCCTTCAGGATCGACGATCGGCTGCCGGACAGCCCAAAGCCCCACCCCGACACTCGAACGCGCGCAGCAGCCCGCAAACCACCCTAGCGTCAGCTTATAGCTTACTGCTATGCTTGTACGTACACGGCAGGCCGACGAAACGTCGGTTCTGCGAGGAGCTTAGGCGCGCCTTATTCCAGACAAGCCAGACCGTTGATCCCATTGCAGTCGGGTTTGTTTACCCCGTGTTCCCCGTGTCCCCCGTGTTTAAGATTTTGCCTTTTTTGCTAGACTAGCAAACATCCAATGAAGACAAGCCTAACCACTCTAGTAGCCGCACTGTTGGTGTCAACGTTATCAGCGCAGACGACAACTCCGCCCGATCAAGCCACGCCGCAGGAAAAGCACCTCCGCAACGTGCATCAGCTAACCTTCGGAGGCCAGAATGCCGAAGCCTATTTCTCCGCCGACGGCACCAAGCTGATCTTCCAATCCTCCCACGGCGACGTGAAGTGCGATCAGATCTTCATCATGAACATCGACGGCAGCGACCAGCACATGGTCTCCACCGGCAAGGGACGCACCACCTGCAGCTACTTCTATCCCGACGGCAAAAAGATTCTGTTCGCGTCCACGCACCTCGCCAGCCCTGAGTGTCCGCCGCGCCCCGATTTCTCGAAGGGTTACGTGTGGGGCGTTTATGCCGGATACGACATCTTCACCGCCGACCCAGACGGCTCCGACCTGAAGCAGCTCACGAACACGCCCGGCTACGACGCCGAAGCAACAATTTCGATCGACGGAAAAAAGATCGTCTTCACTTCCCTGCGCAACGGTGACCTCGACATCTATTCAATGGACGCCGACGGCAAACACGTCAAGCAACTCACGCACGAACTTGGTTACGACGGCGGCCCGTACTACTCGCCCGACCGGCAGTGGATTGTCTACCGCGCCTATCATCCTCAGAGCGAGGAAGAAATCCGCGACTACAAAGAGTTGCTGGCACGAAACCTGATCCGGCCTACATCGCTTGAACTATGGATCATGAAGGACGACGGCAGCGCCAAGCGGCAGATCACGAAGCTCGGCGCCGCCAGCTTCGGCCCGTCATTTCTGAACGACGGCAAGCGCATTATCTTTTCTTCCAACTACGACCCGGTGACGCACGACAAAGGCGGCGAAGGCAACTTCGAACTCTGGCTGATCAACTCTGACGGCAGCAATCTCGAGCGCATCACCTACAGCGACGGCTTCGACGGCTTCCCCATGTTCAGCCCCGACGGAAAAAAGCTCGTGTGGGCCTCAAATCGCAACGCCAAAGTCCCGCACGAGACCAACATCTTCATCGCCGATTGGGTGCCGTAAATGAAGATTGCAGATTGTCGATTGATGATTGATGATTCCAGATTTGCGATTTCAGAATAATCCAGGCTATTCTCCGCGTCCTCCGCGGCCTTTCTTCGCGAACTCCGCGGTTAAAAGCTCTTTCTATGCTGCTTCGAATCATCCATCAACTTAGATTCTTTAGATAGAAACTGTTGGAACCTGCTCTCTTCTTCGTCTGACGCTTGCAGCGGATTTGATGCTCTGCGGCCAGTTTTCTGGCGCGCAAACCAAATCACAACGGCAATCATTCCGATCCATCCCAGAGTGCGAACCACTGCGGCAATCGTGGTGTCGTAATCAAGAACGCCCAGGCTCGAGAAGATGGTGTTGAAATCGTGTCTAGCGAATTCAGGATCGCCGGTAGTGACGAGCGGCAGAACCATCACGCGAGCATCGGCCATGTAGGTCGCGGTGTAGAGCCAGTTCTCGAAGAAGAAAAACAGGCAGAAGACAAAGCCGGCGGTTTCGCGTTGCGAGAAGAAGTACACGGCCAGAAGAAATGGGACCAGCCACTGCAGCAACGTCCCTCCCCAAAGGCAGAGCGTCGGACCGAACCATGAGAACAGATTGTGACCACCTTCGTGAACGATGAGGTTCGCAGTGTCGATGAAAAGAAACCCACCGTGCGCGGAGAACGCATACGCGAGGAATGCGACGTAAAAAACCATCCACGCCCACAGCGCCGGTTGCGAAACCGGCTTCCAGGGTTCGTCGTAACCCAATCGATCCGAAATTGAATACAGAAAATCGCGCATGGCATCACGGAGTCTACTGATAGAAATTCTAGGATAAGAGGATGCTTACAGCAGGTTACGAAGGTCAGCGTTAGAACGCGCGGACGCGAGCCAACGTTTTTGCTACATTGGTTCCCGACCTTAAAAAGGATCGACGAAATGAAAGCTGAAGTGAGCAACGGCACGCTAATCGTGACGGGCGGAAGTCGCGGGATCGGCGCGGCCATCGCGAAACTGGCGGGTGAGCGCGGATTCTCGGTCTCGGTGACTTTTGCCACAACCGAGGACGATGCTCGCGCGGTGGTTGAGCAGATTGTTTCCGCGGGCGGACACGCCCGGGCAATTCAAGCCGACGTTTCCCGAGAAGAAGATGTGATTCAGCTTTTTGAAAAGGCAGAGCGCGACTTGGGGCCGATCAAGGCTCTCGTCAATAATACCGGGATCACTGGCGGATTCTCTCGCGTGGATTCAGTGAGTGCAAGCACTCTCGCGCAAGTGATGGCAGTGAACGTTACAGGAGCGATTTTGTGCGCACGCGAAGCAGTGCGCCGCATGTCTACGCGGCACGGCGGAACGGGCGGCGTGATCGTGAATATTTCTTCGCGCGCCGCGCAAATTGGCTCTGCCGGAGAGTGGGTGCACTACGCGGCATCGAAGGGCGCGATCGATAGCTTCACGATTGGATTGGCGCGCGAGGTTGCGACCGAAGGCATCCGGGTAAATGCAGTTGCTCCGGGACTGATCGAGACCGGGCTGCACGCCGCGAACGGCGCTCCCGACCGGCTCAATCGACTGGCGGCGACCATCCCGATGCAAAGGCCGGGCACTCCCCTCGAAGTGGCAGAGGCAGTGCTATGGCTTCTCTCGCCCGCGGCGTCTTACACCACGGGCACAATTTTGGAAGTTGGCGGCGGCCGCTGATTCACATCACCCCGATTCAGATCGTCGGGGCTCACATCAACGAGGCGCGCCGGCCGATGAACCTTCCGATGTCCAAAGTTGAACGCGCGTTCCGGGCAGGCACGTGGAGTAGCCCGCGAGTCTGGTTGCATCGGAATCTGGATCGTCGCGCGTGACGCGGTAGGTCCGCATGGAGTAGCAGGTTACGTCGATCGGCTCGAGCCGAATTACAGTGTTGGTAAGTTCAGGTACAGGAATGGCAGTGAAGTCATGGTCTTTTGGCTGCGGGGTACTCGGCGCCGACTGCGAAGGACCGTTCGCCTTCTTAATAAAGACGCAGTGATAATTACGCAGCTGAGCGCAAGCGTCGACCCACCTTTGCGGAAGAATAAAAGATGTTGAAGGAGAATCGGCGCTTTTGTCCGGCGCAGCCTGCGCCGTAGCCGACACGACGCTAGCGGCAATCAACAGCGAAACAACCAGAAGACGGGGCATAAGCAAAAGCCCTCCTCATTTGCCGACATTATAGCTCCAACGTTTTGAACTAGAGCCAATATCTTTGGAAGCGTAGCCGAACTAAATCGACTCACGCTTTGGCGTCGCGGTCCGGTGTGCGCGCCATTTGTAGTGCGCCATTCACAGGGTCGACGATTTCCCGGCTCACTTCAATCCGTGAATCAATGGCACCAACTTCACTGCAGAACATTTCGCGCACTCGCGCGGAATGACGAAAAACTCCGCCCGCCATTGCGAGCGCAACCGTATCGCTGTTCTCCGCGAATAGCTGGCGAACCACGATTGCAGCAAGTTGCGCCAGTTCCCCGCCGGCTTGAGCGAGCACATGCTGGGCGATGCCGTCGCCAGCATCGGCGTCAGCCACGATCGCGGTCAACAACTTCGCGAAGTCGGGATTGGAGTTGGCGACGCGCACGAACTCGTCGAGCGAGTGTAAGTCCCATGCAGCTTTCATGTGGCGAAAGAGCGGCAGAGCTTCGGCTATCGCTTGATGATCTTCGCTGCGCTCGGCGCCTGCCTTCGCTTCATCGATCTCGCGCAGCAGAGCGGAGACCACGGTGCGCCCGATCCAATGCGCCGAACCTTCATCGGAAACGGCGAAGCCCCAGCCACCGGCGCGAGCGGTTGTGCCTTGCGCGTCGCGGCCGTAGGCGATCGACCCAGTCCCAGCAATGACGATCACCCCCGGCCCCGCGCCAAAGGCCGCTGCCAGCGCGATCTTTATATCGCCTACAACTTCCATTTCACCGGGAATGATCTCGGCCACGATTTTGCGGATCGCGTCAGCGACTTCCTCGCGGCCAGCGCCCGCCACGCCAATGCACGCGCGCTGGACTTGGCGGGGATCGATTTTCGCAGTCGCACACGCCTCGCGAATCGCCTGTTGCAGCGCCTCGCGGGCACGAGTTTCGCCCACGCGTGTACTGTTGCTCGGGCCCACGGTAACCGTAGCGAGGAGCGAAGATTCGTCACCCACAGCGCACGTAGTCTTGCTGCCGCCGCCGTCGATGCCCAGGTAGTACGCCACGCGTTTAGTTCTACCACACGGCAGTTCTCAGTTCTCGGTTCTGAGTTCTCAGTAAATGCCTCCGGGCATTCGTTCCTGTTCTCTTGCAGGACGTCCATACAGACTCACTCGCATTCGAACTCGATTCACGCCATAATTTGAAAATGGCTAACACGAAACTTCAAATATCCGAACTACGTAATTCTGGGGACGCACGCGGGTTCAGCTTCACTGCTCCACCCGAGGCGCTCGATTTCCTCGAACGAATTGCCGACCTTCACATGGCTTCAACTGCGCCGGGAGCCGTGCGTGGCAATCACTATCATCTGCGCAGGCGCGAGGCGATCGTCATGTTGCCGGGCTCAGCCTGGTCGCTGCACTGGGATGACGGGGAGGGCTCGGCGGCGCAACACCGCAGCTTTGATGGCAGCGGCGCGGTGCTGATCTTGATTTCGCCGGGCCGTTCGCATGCGGTGCACAACGATGGAACAGCCGTGCTCTGGTTCGCGGCCTTTTCGTCAGAAAAGTTCGACCCCTCAGAAACTGTCGAGCGAAGAGTGGTATAGCGAATTTGGTTTTCTCAGCGACCTTCGCGGATTTTCTTAGCGTTCTTCGCGGTTAAGAGCTTTTACTATGGACGCACAAGAAAGCTTTTAACCGCAAAGAACGCAAAGAACGGCCGCGAAGGACGCTAAGAACATCTTCAACTCATCGGATATGGGCCTCGACAGACTCGATCTCGCGATCATTGCTCTCTATCTCGTCGGGATAACTTTATTCGGGCTGCGCTTTCGCAAGCGGCAGCGTTCGCTGCGCGAGTACTTTCTTGCCGGACGCGATATTCCATGGTGGGCGATCGCGCTTTCCATCGTCGCCGCCGAGACCAGCACGCTCACCATCATCAGCATCCCGGGCCTCGCCTATGACACCAACCTCACTTTTCTTCAGGTCGTGATGGGATACCTGGTGGGGCGCGTGGTGATCAGCTTTGTGCTACTGCCGCAGTACTTTCGTGGCGATCTCTACACCGCCTACGAGTTGATTGAACGGCGCTTTGGGCGCGGCTTGCGCTCGCTGACCGCCGGATTGTTTCTGCTGACGCGCGCCGCGGCCGAGGGCGTGCGCGTCTATGCCGTGTCGATCGTAGTAGCCATCGCGCTTGGAACGGGCGAGGTGACGTCAATCGCGATCATTACTGTATTGACGCTCATCTATACATTCGAAGGCGGACTGGCCGCAGTCATCTGGACCGACGTGGTGCAGACTGCAATCTATGTCAGCGGAACGCTGGTTGGCCTGTGGACGATTCTGCATCTTGTTCCCGGAGGATGGACGGCGATTCACGCCGCAGCCGCCAGCGCGGGCAAGCTGCGGGTATTCGACTTCACTCCCACCTTCTGGCTGCCTTATACGTTCTGGGCTGGCGTGATCGGCGGGACGTTCTTTATCACCGCCAGTCACGGCACCGACCAACTCATCGTGCAGCGCTTGCTGGCGGCGAGAAGCCAGAAGCAGTCGGTCATGGCGTTGCTTTCGAGTGGCGTGGCGATCCTGTTTCAGTTTGCGCTGTTCCTGATTGTCGGCGTGATGCTCTGGGCCTACTATCGCGTGCCGTCGGCGAACTTCGTCAAGCCGGACCGCATCTACCCCACATTCATTGTGAGCCGGATGCCGCATGGAATTTCCGGGCTGCTGATTGCCGCGATTCTGGCCGCGGCGATGTCGAACTTGAGCGCGGCTCTGAATTCGCTTTCGTCGAGCACCATCATGGATTTCGTTTTGCACCTCCGTCCGCAAATGGATGAACGCGGGCGCATCCGGCTGTCGCGGTTGGCGACCATCTTCTGGGCGATTGTTCTTTTTGGTCTGGCTGTGTTGGCGCTGCAAAAAGTTGGGCGCGTTGTCGAAGTAGGATTGCAAATTGCGTCGGTTGCGTACGGTGCACTGCTCGGCGTCTTTCTGCTTGGCGTGCTGACCAAGCGCGCTAATCAGCGCGGCGCAATGGTTGGCATGCTGTTTGGATTCAGCATCGAACTGTATCTGTGGGGAACGCATGTCCCATGGACGTGGTGGGTGATGATTGGAACGATGATGACGTTCGTGGTTGGATACGCGGTGAGTTGCCTTGCGGCAAAGCGGGTCTGACGTATACTGCTCACTCCAACCATGCCTGAGTTGACCACTACACGTCCTGAACTGGCTCGCGATCTGGGCGTTAGCCACGCTTCTGCCGTGGTGGTTGGCACGATTATTGGCAGCGGAATTTTTCTTGTTCCTGCCGAGATGATGCAGGCCGTGGGCTCGGCGAAGCTGGTGTATCTGGCTTGGTTGGTCGGCGGGCTGCTGTCTTTCTTTGGTGCGCTCACCTATGCCGAACTTGGGGCGATGAAGCCGCAGGCTGGTGGCGAATATGTTTATGTGCGCGACGCTTACGGTCCGCTGGGCGGATTTCTTTACGCGTGGACTTGGTTCGTCATTGCCAAGCCTGCGTCAGTGGCTACGATCGCTACCGGACTGGTTCGCATTCTGGGCACGTTTCAACTTTTTTCGTTCTTCCCTGACAACGTCATTACCGTTCCTTTCGCTGTTACCTGGGGACAGCTTGTTGCTATTGCCGCGGCGATTCTTATTTCTGTTCTGAATTATCTTGGCGTGAAGAAAGCTGGTGAGTTTCAGCTTGTGTTTACGGTGTTGAAAGTGGCGATCATTCTGGGCATCGTGGTGATCTGCTTCAGCGGAGCTGGATCCGCTTCGGGGCGTGGGTGGTCGAACTTTGCGACAACTTTCGTTGGCGCGAAGGGCGGCATTGCTGGCTTCATGGCTGCGCTCGTTGCCGCGCTTTGGGCGTATGACGGTTGGAATGACTTGAACATGGTTGCGGGCGAAGTGAAGCGGCCGGGGCGGAATATTCCGATTGCGCTGATTGCCGGCGTGGCTACCGTTGGAGTGTTGTATGTGCTGGTGAATGCCGGCGTGCAATATGTGCTGCCGGCGAGTGTGATTGCGGCCTCGCCGCGGCCTGCTTCGGATGCGGTTGCGCTGGTGATGGGGCGCATGGGCGCCAGCATTGTTTCCGCGGGCATGGCGATCTCGATGCTGGTGACGCTCAATGGCACGATCATGAGCGGCGCTCGTGTGCCTTATGCGGTGGCTCGGGATGGATATTTTTTCTCCGCGCTGGCTGAAGTGCATCCGCGGTATCGTACGCCGACGGGTGCGATTATTTTGCAGGCGGTGCTTTCGATCATTCTTCTACTTCTTGGAGCAAATTTCCGGCAGCTTTTTTCTTTGGCCATTTTTGCGGAGTGGCTCTTTTACATGATCGCCGGGAGCACTGTTTTTGTCTTCCGCTGGCGCAATCCCGATGCTGTGCGGCCTTATCGCATGGTGGGTTATCCGGTCGTCCCTGCGCTGTTTATTGCTGCGGCTGCCGTTCTTCTTTATTACACCTTTCGCAGCGACTGGCCGAACTCCTTTTATGGGCTGCTGGTGATTCTGGCAGGGGTTCCGGTGTTCGCTTGGTTTCGATCAAAAAAATTGCGGACCGGATCTGCTTAAATATTTAGAATCAATAACTTACGACGCTTTGATCTGCCGTCGATCTGGCTAAAATATTGATTCTAAGGAACTTGCCCGTACAATATTGCGGACAAAGGAGTTAGCGTCATCGGTATCACGTAAGTCGTTTCGAATCAGTGCGGCTATTTCTGTCTGGACAGAAACAGCCGGATCTCTTCGCGCCAAAATACTGTGTTAAAAGGACTTAGCCTCAGATATTTAGTTTTCAAGGAGCTGTTTCGCGCTGGGGATTTCCCCTGCTGAGATGATTCTCAACAAAGTGAGAGCCGTGCGCAAGGTCGGATGTCACAATGGGGCTGTGGAAATGTTTTGGGCGCGTCAAGTTCTGAATGGGCTGTTCCCCATCACCCAAGAGTCAAAAGCCCCGCCCAAGCGGAGCTTGGACGGGGCGCCCGCTTGATAATCTAGGCTTGGCCAGCTGTGATCTTTCAACACGTTGTTCCCATTCCCAGACCCTACGCCGTCGCCGCAGGAGCGGTGCGAAAGTGCGAATCGGCTGTAACGATTTGCAAGGCGCGGACTTATCGCGCCGTCTTTTGCACCGCTCGGTGTAAAAAACAAGCCTGATCGGTCCGGTTTCGATGGGAACAACGTCTTGATAGATCACAGCCAGCCCCGGAGAAATGGAGGATGTCGTGCCCAGGTTTGCGACTCCGCCGCCCTGCCAAAAACCCAAGAATTCAATACGCCTGCGAAGTATAATTCTCCGAATTATGTCAACGCCGCCTTTGAACCCTGCGCCTTCTTCCGAAGAAGAGAAAGTCCAAAAGAAGAAGGAAAGGTACACTCGCGCTATTTTGGGCGCATCATCTGAAATACTATTCGTCATTCTACCCTTCATCGTCATCGGCATCACTTTGGCCCACCGAAGCGAGTTCCGGACGATTTTATTCATTCCTGAGTGGTCAATCGTATCCGCTGTGATTGTTGGGCAGGCAATTGTCAAAGTGGCATCCGCTGTGCTCGGGAGGACCAATATTGTAAAAGAGGGAGTTGTACTCATCCTCTCGATATTGCTGGTTTGCTTGCTTGTTCCAATTCTTATCATCCTTGCGATTGGATTGACCTCCGTAACAATATCCCTCAGTCTCGCACTCACGCAGACTCTGCTATTCCTCCTGAGCATTTCAGTCTTTTGGTTTGCCTCATGGATTGAAAATATGAACAGAACCAAGCCCTAAATTCAAGCCACCACTTATCCCAGGCAGGATGCGCCACCTTTCGCGGTTTTCGAAAAATGGGTGGCGATGGTGCATTAGCGCGGGCTTTGGAGAAACGAAGGCGAAGTTTCGGGCCGGGAAGAATGCGACGTTGATGTGCAGCCATCGGTGGGGAGGGCCTATGGCGCACGCGGCATTGCGTCGCACCCTTCGAAAAACCGCGAAGGGTGGGGCAGCCTCAGTCGCTATGCTTCAAGACCAGAACCTAAGAGTGGGGCGGCCTCAGCTACGACGGTGCCGGCAAAGATGGGCCATCCCGCCCGGGGCAAACAAAACCGAGGTGCCGGCGAGTTACATAGGTCCTTCGTCGGGAGTCGCCCGCTTCGCGTGCGACTCCGCTTCCTCAGGATGACACGCGAAGGTCAAAGTCAACGTCAGCGGTGTCGGACAGGAGTGTCCGTTCCGCGGGGGCCGCGGGCAATCTGCGGGCACACGTCTGTTCGGAATTTCCGTTTCGGTGCCCGCTATTGTCCTATGGAGCCGTTCCAGTGTTCACGGCCGCCTCGAAAGAAGCGGTGACGCACCATGCTTTGGCCGAGCAGAAAGAGGATGACCGCCAAGACGGCTGCGAATAGAAAGTGTCCGATTCCGAAAGAGGGTGGCTCCCGTCCGTTACGGTTCGACGTCTTCATTTCATTCCTCCTTGAGGGCGCTTTTGGGATAGCGCCAGCGGTTATCGAAGACGGCAACAGGATCGCGTGCTTCAACCTACAAGAAGCATGCGCTGCGGCTGCTGTCGTCCCCGAAAGTTCTCAGACCTCGATTCGGCCGCCCGAGGCTATCGGCACTCCGGATCGGGTTCCATTGCGTCTTCGGACGTGCATGCCGGGCGGCGGAAGGGCTTTTCGTGGCTCAACACCGTGAGTCCGTCATGGTTGGCGATGAAAACCAGCTTGCGCGTGTCGTCGGGCAAAATGCTGGTCACTCCCGCGAAAGTCTGCACAGTTTTCGGATGCTTGGGATCGCTCAGGTCCATCACATTCACGACTTGAGTGGGAACCGATGCCGGTTGCTCGGTGGTGGATCCTTTCTCTGGAGCCATGGTGAGCACGAGGCCGGATTGGATCGATTCCAGGCTGCCCTTTGAGCGAACGCGCTCGATGATGGTGGGATTCTTGGGGTCCGTAACGTCCACGACCGTGAAGTGGGCTCCCTGTTGAAGATAGAGGTATTGTTTATCCCCATGCTGCTGCAAAAACATTTGGCGGACCGCTGTTCCCGGCAGCGTTAGGTGACCGATCACCTTGGCTGGTTCTTCTGCTGTGGCGGCACTGGCTAGACAGATGACAGCGAGTATCGTCAGAAGGATCCCTGAAGGAAAGCTTGTTGTTCTTTTTGAAGCTACTGTGGTTTTCATGTTGATTTAGTTCCTTTCGTTAGCTAGATCGTGTGAAACTGAGAGGCCGCCCCGAGGAGCGGAGTTGCTGGTTAATTCGCGAACATGTTTTGCGCCCGGGCAAGTGCCACCTAGGCGTCCAAATCTTGAAATGTCCAGTCCGGTCTGTCCATGTTGCGGAGATAGGAGTCGAAAAATCGGAGCAGGAATGGCGTCTGGCTCCCGATTCCAGCAAACAGAAGAACCGGAACATCGGGCTTGACGCGCTTCATCTCAGCGCGTACGGCGGTGCCTGTAGCATCGGGCAAGTCGTATTCCAACAGAACGCCCTGAATTGAGTTTTTTGTGAGCATCGAGATAGCCTGGCGTCCCGTTGTGGCCGACACAACTTCGAAGCCAGCGGTCTCGAGCATGTACTTCAGGGCATCCAGAGACTCGACGTGGTTCTCAACGCAAAGAACTTTAATGGCGTTCATTTGTATGCTCCTGGCCTACGGCAGTTGACATGCTTCGTGAGTGGAGATAACGCAACCGGTCCTGCTCTTTTTCTGGCACTGGTTTGCGGCGCAGCAAAATTTCCCGCAGCGCCCATTCGATACGGTCAACGCTGTCTGAAATCACACGGATGCATTGTTGGTTTTGAATAGAGTCAGTGGTTAAGCTGACTGCTGCCAAAGCATTGCGGATGTGATGATTCATTTCTGAAATGACCTGCATGCGGAGCAGCGCAGCTTGCCGGCGCTGTTTCTCGGCATGCATGAGCCTCGCGGTGAGGAGTGCAACTAGGGCGGCTGAGACTGCTTCCGCAAGCAGACGCTCCCAGTGGCGCCCAATATCTGGAACGAGCAGGTAATGCATGACCTCCGTGGCTAGAAAAGCGGCGAGCCCAACCCCGAGAGAAGCAAACCTTACTCCTGGGCTAGAGTCCAAATGCGTGGAACGATCTGCGCGCGTCGTTCCGAGTTTTCGCTCCGATTGAGCCATGAGAACCTCCGAATCTTCATTTCTAATCAGCGGAAATGTGCCTTGATGGACCAGCTTTTACTTACGGCCAGCGGCCCAAGATGAACCGGGAGCAGCATCCGGTACTTGGGCAACACGCGACCTGAGAATCTGTTGAAGGTCGTGGGTGCTGTTGGTGGTTGAACTGGAACGATTAGCTGGCGGGAGGCGGTCGGTTGTAGTGAAAACCTTTGCTTTGTAACGCGGAGCACAATTGTGGGACAGGAGCTAGGTGAGCCGAATCCGCAGCGGGCGGGAACTGCAGAAAATGACCGACGGGGGCGCTCCATTGCGCTCCGCTCGAATCAAAACGAGGTCTCTCATTGTGGCTCGAAATGGCGTTAACAGAGGAGTGTTGAAGAGAAGTCCTTGGAAAGTTCGGCGGGGCGCTTCGAATGGCCAGTAGAGCGAACAGAGCTGCGAACGCGAGAAAGGCCTGACCGAAGAT
>Ga0182024_10013079_pt1 | contig 16282 bp, 12 predicted proteins | sample P32metaG_FD_120480 | JGI IMG/M metagenome (GOLD analysis project Ga0182024, IMG submission 120480) | Permafrost microbial communities from Stordalen Mire, Sweden - P3-2 metaG (Illumina Assembly) | ecosystem: Environmental > Terrestrial > Soil > Wetlands > Permafrost | place: Sweden: Stordalen... | reverse complement strand
TCAGCCCTGTCGCAAGATGGCATCCGCTTTGATATTGAGAAACGACTAGGCGATGATTGGCCCGTTCGGGCTGGTGAAGAGTAAAAGTCAACGCAAGGGAAGGAGTCAACCAATGGTCTTCAAGGGCTTGGGGTACGCGGCCGCTTTGGCCGTGTTGGGGTTAGTTTCGGCGACAAATGCGGGATCAACTCAGCAGGCGCAAGCCGGCGACAGCGCCGCCCCGCCTTTGCAATATCCGCTGAACCTTGATGATACTACCGCCCCGGCGGCGGCCCCCGCGGCCCCCGCCAGTGCCCCCTCGGGCCCGCCGCCGACCCCGATCATGTTTCTGATTGGTAACACGGGGGTTGGCCAGTGGATGAATAACAATCACCTTTCCATCACCGGATTCGTTGAGGGGGGGTATTTTCTCGATACGAACAATCCAAGTCCGGCTAAGGACCTCCCCACGCTCATTGTTTTCCCCGGCAATTACAGCAATAAAGTGCTTCTGGACCAAATCGATGTGACGCTTTCCAAGACGATCGATTCAACCAAGTCGTGGGATTGGGGCTTCACGTTCGAGAACGGATTTGGCAGCGACGACGCGTTCATCCATTCCAATGGCATGCTAGACAACCGTCCGGCCAGCCAAATCCAAAACCAATATGACATCCCTCAAGCGAACGTTGAACTTCTGGTTCCGCTGGGGACGGGTTTGACGCTTGAGGCGGGTAAATTCCTCACCATCTTCTCCAATGAAGTAATCAACCCGACGGGAGACGCCTTCTATTCACACAGCTATAGCTTCAGCTTTGGCGTGCCGTTTACCAGCACGGGGGTCACGGGCTCCTATACCTTCCCCAAGTTGCTCGGCGGTAATGATCTGACCGTGACCGGCGGCATCAGCGAGGGTTGGAACCAAAGCCTTAGAGACGCCAACGGCAACATCGATTTCCTCGGAGAAGCCAAGGCGAACATAACATCCGCCCTTTCCTGGGTTTTTAATCTTGAGATAGGTCCGCAAGCACTGCCCGTTCCTCGACATTTCCCCCAGAACCACAGCAACTACGAGACGAACGCCGAGCTGATTCTAAATGACCAGCTATCCAGCGAATTGAAGCTCACCGGGGATTTCCTCTACAGCGACTTCCCCAACGAGGGCGTCACCAGCAACAGCGCCCAGTGGTACGGCGCCTGTGGATATGCCGGGTATACATTTGACCCTTACTTAACCTTCAATCTTCGCGGCGAATGGTACCGCGACCAGGGCGGCTTCACGACCGGAACATCCGCCAATTACTATGAAGCCACCGCCGGCGTCCAGATCCATCCGCTGCCTAATGACAACATTTTCCAGTTCCTGCAGATTCGGCCGGAGGTTCGCGAGGACATCTCAGATCGACGTGTTTATGATTTCGCCCACGACAACGGAGCGGGCGATTATAACGAACTGACATTCGCCGTCGACGTGGTCATGCAGTTTTAGTGTAGCCGACGGACATGCCCGCCGGACTTTATACCGGCGGTTCTTGTTGTAAAATCCGGCGACGCTATACTTGGCAATCCCGCCCGGCATGCCTCAGAACCATGCCGCGCGGATGAGGCGCATAAGACGGCCGCAGTTTTGCGGCTGCGGCGCATGTCCTGAGACCCCATGTGCTTATTGAGCTTATCTGAAGCTCAAGTGGGGTAGAAAGTTCACTCCATGGGCCGTTACACAGGTCCCAAGCTTAAATTGTCTCGTCGTGTCGGCGTTCCGATCGCCGACGTTCCCAAACATACCGCCCGGGGTGAGTTGGAACTTCCCGGCATGCACGGATACCGGGGCCGGCGAAATACCGAATACGGCGTTCGTCTCAACGAGAAGCAGAAACTGCGGTTCTATTACGGGATGCTGGAGAAGCAGTTCCGCCGTTTTCTCAATATCGCCAAGAAGTCCAAGGGCAACACCGCCAATACGCTGATGCAGTTGCTTGAGGCGCGATTGGATAATGTTCTGCGTCGGCTGGGCGTGGGCCGCACGATCTGGGCGACGCGGCAAATCGTGGCGCATGGGCATGTGATAGTCAACGGCCGCAAAACCGACATCCCCAGTTATCTGGTCAAGCCCGGACAGTCGATCACGTTCAAGGAAGGCATCCACAAGGTTCTACGCGAAAATATGGAACAGAACGCGGGGCACCAGGTGCCCAACTGGCTGGAATGGAACCCGGCGCAACTGACGGCCGCCATCAAATCCGTGCCCGCCCCTGAAGACGTGCCCTTTGAAATTAATCTGAATCTGATCATCGAATTCTATCGCTGATCGTGGTTAGGACCTGGAAGGCAAATTAATACAAAGCCGGGCCGTGTCGGCCCGGACCGGGGCGACACGCCCCGGCTCATTCCCAACCCCTCCCGCTTTGTGAGCCAACCCACTTTCCCCGGGGCTCAGCCGTCCGATAACCCCTGACGTTTAACTTTACCGATTGTCCGACTTCTACCGGTTCAAGTTGCAAAATTCGCTGGCCGATGTTCAAATGGGGAAGATGGATAAGTGAGCGAATTAAGATCGCCTGCGATTGTCTCGCCGTCCTTAACAGGATTTTGAGGAGCCCATGAAGACTGTATTTACCACCGGGGAAGCAGCGGAAATCTGCAAGGTGTCTCAGCAGACCATCATTCGTTGCTTTGACAGCGGCCGGCTGAGGGGCTTCCGGGTGCCGGGCAGCCGGTTTCGCCGGATCCCGCGAGACGCCCTGATTGCCTTCATGAAGGACAACGGCATCCCGCCGGATTCGCTGGACAACGGCAAGCAAAAGGTCCTGGTGGTGGACGATGATCCGGAAATCGTCGAGCTGTTTGTCGATGTTCTGGAGCGGGACGGCCGCTTTGATGTCAAGACCGCCAGCACGGGTTACGACGCGGGCATCCTCACCCAGGAATTTATGCCCGACCTGATCATCCTGGATTACATGCTCCCCGACATTAACGGGAATGTAGTTTGCCAGACGATCCGCAAGAACCCCAATTTTGAACACACCAAGATCGTGATCGTCTCGGGCGTGGTGAACCAGGACGAGATTAACGACCTTCTCAAGGCCGGAGCCGATGAGTTCGTCAAGAAGCCGTTCAATATCGAGAAACTGATCGAGCGGATAGGGGAATTGCTGGCGGCGTGAACTGGCAGGTTGAGCGCGCGATGGAAGTATCCCAAGCCGCGGGCCCGGCGCCGCGGCTGCTGCCGCTGGGCTCCCTATGTCCTCAACTGTGTCGTCAACTGTGTCCTCACCTCCCGACCACCTTCAAGCAAAGCGCGTCGAGCTCATCCTTCAACAGCTTGAGCAACTGCCGACTTTACCGACCGTCGCACTGCGTGTCCTGGAAGTCGCCGCCGACAGCGAAAGCACCATCAACCAAATCGTCTCCCTGATCAGCAGCGATATATCGCTGACCACCCGAATTCTGCAATTGGTGCACCGGGCCGATCTGGGAGTGGCGGGCGAGGTCAATGATCTGAACCGGGCGGTGGTTCTGCTGGGTTTCGACGCGGTGCGCAGCGCCGTGCTGGCGATCACGGTCTTCCAGACCTTTTCCGGGACCGGGGCAAATGAGTCGAGCTTCTCTCGCGAAGATTTCTGGAAACATTGCGTGGCGGTCGCCTGCTGCGCGGAATTGTTGGCCGAAGCACTGCACGATGCACAGATTAATCCGTCCGAGGCTTTTGTCTGTGGATTGCTGCACGACCTGGGCAAAGTGGCGCTGGACACGATGTTGCCCAAGAGCTTTGCCCGCGTCGTCGAGGCCGCCGATCTGCTTCGCGGCAATATCGCCGACGTCGAGCGCTCCATCATTGGGCTGGATCACATGGTGGTGGGCAAGCGCCTTGCCGAACGCTGGAATCTGCCCAGGGCCATCCGCGAATGCCTGTGGCTGCACAACCAGCTTCCGCAGGCGCAGCCGGCCACCGTTGGGCATTCTCGGATGATTAACCTGATTACCCTGGCCGACCTGCTGGTGCGCGAGCAACATCTGGGTTACAGCGGCAATTACACCTTTCCGATTTCCCGGCAAAATCTCTGCGAAGCGATTGGTTTGCCCACCGCTGCAGTCGACGGCGCCATTACCAGCCTGGTGGAGCGCATGGAAGCGCGGGCCCAGGCCTTGCAGTTGGGGCAGTCAAGCTCACAGGAGCTATATCAGCAGGCCCTGGCGCGGGCCAACCAGGAGCTGGGCCGGGTCAGCGGACAATTGGCGGCCAAGAACCGGCGGCTGGCGATCCGTGCCAAGTTCTTCGATGCGCTCAGCTCGTTCCAGAGCGAGCTTCGACCGGATTCGCCGCCGCAGGTAGTGCTGGCGGCGATCGGGCAGACGGCGGTGGACGTGCTGGGCGTCAATTGCGTCGGCGCATTTTCGCTGATGCCGGGCCAGAACTTTGCGGAGCTGATGCTGTTCGACGAATCGGGCCAGGTATTTGAAACTTCGCTGGTTGATTGCGAAACGCGCCCCCTGGCCCGGGAGAGCGGGGATGGGCCGGTGATGCACGCCGGCGATGAATTGGACTGGCTTCTCTCGGCGATTTCGCCGCGGCTGGAAGGGGATCAGCGCTACTGGGTTTGCCTGGAAGCCGACGGTCTTTGCATCGGCGGCGTGGTCTGGGGCGCGGTAAGCGGCGAGGCTCAGCGGTTGGGCCCGCAGGTCCAGGAGTTATCGGCCATTTCCGGCGGGTGGAGCCTTGCCCTGCGAACCGCCCAGATCCGGGAGGAGGCCCGGCGACTGGCCGAACAATTGGCTGAGACCAACCGCCAGTTGACCAATGCCCAGAACGAAATCGTGCGTCAGCGAATGATGACCAGCGTGGGCGAAATGGCCGCCGGGGCGGCCCACGAAATGAACAATCCCCTGGCGGTCATCAGCGGCCGTTCACAGCTGCTGGCGGGCCAATTAGCGGACCCCAAGCATAAAGCCATGGCCCATTTGATTAACGACCAGAGCCATCGTCTTAGCCAGATCATCAGCGAGTTAATGGACTTTGCCAAACCGGTGCCGCCCAGGCCGGAGGAATGCGATGCGGCGGATTTAGTTGCCCGGGCCCTCCATGATGCCAAGCAGCACGCCGATCCGGCCGATAGGACGATTGAAGTAACTATGGGCGATGTACCGCCTGTGCGGGTCGATCCGCTCCAGGTTGCCGCCGCTCTGACCGAGGTGATCGACAACGCCCTGTTGGCCACCGACCCTGCGAGCGGGCACGTGACGATCCACGCCGCGTTCGATCCGCATTCGTCGCGCGTGGCGATCACCGTCACGGACAACGGCTGCGGGATGGATCCCGAAACGCTGAAGCGGGCATTCGACCCGTTCTTCAGCTCCAAGCCGGCGGGGCGGCGTCGCGGGATGGGGTTACCCAAGGCCTTGCGATGGGTGGAATCCAGCGGGGGAACAATGCGCATGGAAAGTCGAGAACGAGAAGGAACGCGGACATTGATCCTATTGCCGGCGGCAACCCCGCCGGTGGATCAGGCGCAGCCATCGCGCCGCAAGGCGGCCAATTGAATCATCGCCGGAATTTTTATGGACTGACCGGCAGGGAGAGCTAATGACGCCAGCCACCGATTCGCTCCAGCCTGTTCGCACCGCCTCGCCATGCGTGCTGGTCGTTGATGATCAGCTCGACGTGCTCGAGTGGGTGGGCGATGCGCTGGCGCGCAACGTCGACTGCCGGTTGACCACCGCCGCCAACAACGAGGAGGCCCGGCGCATTCTGGCCGATCAAACGGTGGACTTGCTGATCGTTGATCTGAACCTGCCCGATGGCAGCGGGGCGGATTTGCTGCCCCTGCTGCGGGCGCGGCGGCCGCTGGCCAGCGCCATCGTCATGACCGGGTTGCCCAGCGTCGAAGGCGCCGTTGCGGCGCTGCGGCATGGGGCGGTCGATTTCCTGGCCAAGCCATTTACCGCCGACGATTTTCTTCAGCGCACCCGGGCGGCTTTGCACCGCCAGGCCTTGATGGTCAAAAGCGAGAGCCGGATCGACCGTTTGAAGGACGCGGTGCGGCGGCTGAACGAATCCCGCCGCCTGGTGACCCGCAAAGTCGATCTCCTGTGCAACGACCTGGTCAATGCCTATGGCGAGCTGTCGCGACAACTCGATCAGGTCCGAACCACCGAATCCTTCCGCGGCGCTATCACCGTCGCCGACAATCTCGAACAGATGCTTTGCCATGCGATGGATTGGATGCTGCGGCAGATCGGCTATGCCAACGTCGCCATCTGGCTGGCGGGCGAGCCGGGCTTCCAGTTGGCGGCGTACATGAAGTACACGATCGCGGGCAATACCGAGCTTTCCGAAGCGATGCGGCTGGGATTGCTGCCCAGGATTGTGCGCGAGGGAATCGTCCAACTGAGCGCCGACGAAGCGGCCCAGCAATTGACGCCCGCCGAGCTGCAGCACATGCGCAATCAGACGGTGCTGGGCGCTCACTGCACATACCTGGGAGAATCGTTGGCCCAGATCATCCTCTTCCGCGACGGCGCCAAGCCGTTCACGCAGGATGATCTTGCCACGCTGCGCGCCATCGGCCCGGCTTTCGCGGTCACCCTGGCGACGATGGTCCGCAACGACGTCGATGGCCAGGATGACCCGGAGGAAGAAGAACGTCACGGCAAAGATGGTCCCAGCCCATTCAATGATGGCGGTTCGATCATTGATGAAGACCAGCCGTTCCGCGACAAGCCCCGGCGGAAGAAGAAGGACGACGCCGACTGGTGGAAGCGCGGCGAAGACCCACCGTTTTAGCGTCAAAAGACCGGTCCGGGGGACAAAACCGCTCCTGCAAATCGGTTATTGCCCACGCGGGATCGTGCCGATATTATCCTCATGGCACGGTTGATCTGCGGTGCCCGTGATTGGAGAGTGCTATTTGGTTAAACCTATAATCAACCCCAGGGGATAGCCGCCGACAGGATGCAGGTCCGTAGCGTTTGTCCGGCTTTGTTGCGGATGAGGGCAGGCGGAAAGCTGATTGTCGGAGAAGCGGGAGAACCCTCCTGATTCGGCCAATCACCCACCTTTTTCAAAGGGTTTGATCAAACCGCTCTCACACGACACCCGTGGATTATGCCGTACTTGGAACGCTCGCCGCAAATGGCGGGCGTTTTTTACTTTTTCCCTGCAACTTCACGCCGGAATACGCGTCAAAAAGGTCGATAACATCGACGCAAAACCGTGGTATAATCCCCCGGGGAGCATTTTGAGGATATTGCCATGAAACGCAGGACCACAGCGCGCTTAATCGTCGCGGCCGCCTTCGTGGGGTTGCCGCTGCTGGCTGGATCGGCCTTTGGGCAGATTCGGGTGAACAACGGACACGCCAACGATGCCAACACTCGCATCGGCAGCGCGGGTTACAATGACAACCCGGTGGCGCCGGGAAACGCCGCTGTCAACAACGCGGTGGAGACCGGCAACGTGACCGGCCTGTTTGGCTTTCAAGGCGCTAACTTCCACGGGGTGAATCTGGGCGCGGGATATACCGACCCATTTGCGTTTCGCGGACTGCTCGCCGGTCAAGGGGTGGACCAATTCATCGCGGCGTCGGCGGGCGTACCGACGATGGCCAACCCAACCGCCTCCTCGGGAAGTTTCGCTCAAGGGCCCAGCCCGTTCTACGGGCAGGCCTCGACTGTCGGTGGGCCTCCCCAGGGATATGTGCGCCAGCCGGACACCGGCGGCTATGTCCCGGCTCCGGAGACAACCACAACCAATCCTGAGGACCTGCGCCTGGGGGCACAGGACCTTGGTGTTCCGCTCAATAATGGGCTGCCCAAGGCGGGTGAAGTGCTGTTGCCGGGACAGGTCGATCCAACATCCACGACCAGTTCAGTTTTTGCGGCTTCGCCGATTTTCGGCGTTCGCCAGTGGCAATTGGGCGACCAGGGGCAGAATAACATGTTTACTCCCGACAACGGCCAGCAGCAATTCGGCCCGACCGGACCGGTCCAGCGCGCCCAGCAGCAACAGCTTCAGGACCTGCGGCAGGAGTTGCAGCAGGAAAACTCGCAGACGGATCAGGACCAGAATAACTCCGATCAAAACTCCAACAATCCCAATAATTCCAACAATTCCAGCAATAACAGCGGCGCCATATACCAAGGCACCGGCGCTACGTACCAGGGCACCGGCGCCGCACGGTTGCAGTCGCTGAAGCCCGGAGACAATCCCAACAACGGCCAGGCGCTCACGCCGTTGCAAAATGGGAATTCGCAGCAGGTGGCATCGGCAAATCTTTCGTCAACCCCCGGTGCGGTGTCGACGATGCAATCCAACCGGCAATATCTGGATTTAAACCTGCCGGCGCCCGCCGTTCAGAGCACGCAATATGCTTTGCTTCGCCAGCGGCTGGATCAGTACAACAGCTCGCATCCCACGAGCGATGAGGAAGCGAGTCGGGAGTTTTCGGCGATCATTCAAGCGCGCCGCGCGCTGGTCGCTGAATCCGCCCAGCAGGCGCAGTTGAGCAAACCCGCCGTGCCGCCGGGGCAAACTCCTCCGCTGCCCGGCAGCACGGATGAAACCGCCAACCCGATGGGCGATAATGCGGCGACGCCGCCCACCGGCGCCGTGCCGTCCTCCGTTTTCCCCACCGGTTCCGTCCCGGCTCCCGTCCAAGCCCCTCTGCAGGTCGGCAGCCTGTCCACCGGCGTAAAAGCCAAGAGCTTGGCCGAGATGCTCCGCCACGGCGAAGATCTGATCAAAGATCAGCAGTACGACCAGGCCATTAGCGTCTTCGATTCCGCGGCCAGCGCCGTGCCGAACAATCCGATGATCTTGATCGGCCGGGCCGAAGCGGAATTGGGCGGATCGTATTATCGCCAGGCGGAGGTGGACCTGCGCACAGCCTTCCGGCAGGATAAGGCGGTGCTGATGGGGCAATACGATCTGGCCAATACGTTGGGCGATAAGCGGCTGCTATACGTCGAGAACGAGTTGAAGCAGATTTCCGAGGATTCGCCCGAGGGTGAAACACCGGCATTTCTGCTGGCGTTCATTACCTACAACACGCATCACGAAGATGAAGCCGCCACCTGGTTGGCCACCGCGCAAAAACGGGCCGGTGGGAACGACCCGACCTTGTTGACGCTCAAGAGATATTGGAATCTTAAAGCAAGCGCCCCCGCGCAGCCGTCCGGCAAATGATCGTCAGCCGCGGGTTGGGGGAACTTGCCGGTTCATGGCATTCCACGTTTAGCCGGCGGGCATGCCCGCCGGCTATTCGCATTTGCCGTGACCTGACGATGCCCATGGATCCACATCCCATTGACGAACAGAACAAGTCGCAGACGATCCGCCTGCTCCGGCAAAACTGGTTGGCCGAAGCAGAGGGGGCCAGGAATTACCGGGAGTTGGCCGCGGCCCAGAAGATCCCCAAGCGCCGGGAGATTCTGCTGCGCATGGCCGAGGCCGAGGAGCGCCACGCCGCGCGCTGGGAACAGAAGCTGCGCGAGTTGGGCGCTGCGGCGCCGGTGCTGAAGGATTCGTGGCTGGGCCGCCTGCGCCGGCGGTTGATTCGGACCGGCGGCGCCGATCAGGCGATCCGCCAAATGGAAGCCACCGAAGATCGCGACATCGCCCGCTACTCCGCCCACCAGGAACAACTGGCGCACGCCGATGAGCAAGTGGGCAAAATGCTTCACGATTTTGAACTGGAGGAACGGTCCCACGCCCGGGCGCTGCGTGCGATGTCAGGCGTGCCGGGCGCCAGTCCCCGCACCGCGCTGGACGCGATCCTGAGCCGCGAGAAATGGCACGGACGCGGCGCGGGATGGGTGTCGGATGCGATCTACGGGGTCAACGATGGATTGGGCGCGGTCTTCGGCATTGTCTCGGGCGTGGCCGGCGCAACGGATAATCAGCGGCATTACGTGCTGCTGGCGGGCCTGGCGGGGATGATTGCCTCGGCGCTTTCCATGGGCGCCGGCGCGTACCTGGCGGTCAAGAGCGAGCGCGAAGTTCACGAGGCCGAAATTTCACGCGAGAAACAGGAGATACAGGAGAATCCCCAAGAGGAACAGGAGGAAATGGCGCTGTTCTATCAGCTCCAGGGTTTCAGCGAAGAGGAGTCGCGGCAAATGGCCGGTAAACTGGCCCAGGATCCCGGGCAAATGATCCGCGTCATGGTCCAGAGCGAACTGGGATTGTCCGAGGAGCATTTCCGCAACCCGTGGGTATCGGCGGCGTCGGCCATGCTTTCGACCGGCGTGGGCGCGTTTATCCCCATTATCCCATTCTTTTTCCTGGGCGGCCTGACGGCGGTCGTCCTGGCCTTTGGCATCAGCCTGGCGGCGCACTTCGCCGTCGGGGCGGCCAAATCTTTGATCACCAACCGAAGCTGGTGGGCATCCGGCCTGGAAATGACCGGAGTGGGCGTTCTGGAAGCGGTGGTCACCTACGGCCTGGGTCGGGCGTTTGGGGCATTGACCTGATGTCGGCGCCGCTGGGCATGCCCGCCGGCTACAGCAATCCATGATACATTTGCGCCATGCCTGGGCAGAGCCTGGAGCAGGCGATGCAGACCGCACGGCGCTTTCATGCGGAGGGAAAGCTGGCCGAGGCGGAATCGCTCTATCGCCAGATTCTCGTCGCGGCGCCCAATCATCCGCAGGTGCTCAATGCCCTTGGAACGGTGCTCGCAGCGGCGGGGCGCTTGAGCCAGGCCCGCGACGTGTTCGCCCAGGCGAGCGGCGCAGATCCCCAGTTTGCCGAAGCCTGGGCCAACCTGGCTAAGGTCGATGAGCAGACCGATCGTCTCGACGATGCGATCGTGGCGCTGCGCAGGGCTGTTGAATTGCAAAGCGACATTGGCGCATACCAGCGGCGGCTGGGTGTGTGTCTGGGAAAGAAAGGGGATTTGTCATCGGCGATCGATCACTTGCGCGCGGCCGTGGAGTTGGATCCCCAATCGGATGAAACGTTTGACGACCTGACGCTGGCTTTCCGCAAAGCGGGGCGTTTCGACGAGTTGATCGAATCGTGCCGGCGGAGATTGCAGCAACGGCCCGACAATGCCCAAGTCCTGGCATCATTGGCCGAAGGAATGGGGCAGTTGGGCCAGTTTGAGCAGACCGCTGAGATCTGGCGGAGGGTGATCGAGATCGATCCGGAGTCACCGGACCACCATGGGTCGATGGCCATGTGCCTGTTGACGCTGGGCGACCTGACCGGGGGTTGGCGCGAATATGAATGGCGGTGGCAGTGCAAGTCGTTCGTCAAAAATGTTCGCCGATCGCCGCAAAGGGAGTGGGGCAGCGCACTGGGTCCGGGGCGTCCGAATGTATCAGGACGCACGATCCTGATCTACGCGGAGCAGGGGATCGGCGACACGATTCATTTCGTGCGTTATGCCACGATTCTAGCGCAGCACGGGGCTCGGGTGCTGGTGGAATGCCCGTGGTCGCTCAAACTGCTATTGGGGACGTGTCCGGGGGTGCGATTGGTTTGGGCGCGTGGCGAAAAATTGCCCGAGTATGACTGGCACATTCCGATGCTGAGCCTGCCCGCGGCGATGCAGACCACCGTCCAGACGATTCCAGGAAACGTTCCGTATCTGTTCGCCGACCCGGTCAGATCCAAAGCTTGGCGGACCCGAGTGGAGAGCGCGGCAAAGGGACGGCTGCGCGTTGGCGTCGTATGGGCGGGCAGTCCCGGGTACGTCAACGATGCACGGCGTTCGATTTCGCCGGCGCTTCTGGCGCCGTTGGCGCACGTCGGGGGCGTTGTGTTGTTCAGTTTGCAGAAAGGCCCGGCGATCGATCAGAAGAATCCGCCGTCCGAATTGCCACTGGTGGATTTCACGATGAGCCTGACCGATTTTGCCGAAACCGCGGCGCTGATCGAGCAGTTGGATCTGGTGATTTCCGTCGATACCGCGGTGGCCCATTTGGCCGGCGCGATGGCCAAGCCGGTCTGGACGCTGCTGCGCCACATTCCCGATTGGCGCTGGATGCTGAACCGTTCGGACACGCCGTGGTATCCGACGATGCGCTTGTTCCGCCAGCGCACCGCCGATGATTGGCCGGGCGTCATTGAGGAAGTTGCAGCGGCATTGGCGGCGCTGCTTGAAGCGCGGGGGCCATCGCTTTGAAGCGCCCGAATCCTTGGGACCGATGAGAAATCCAGCCGGCTCTGTCAGGGGAATTGTTCCACTGCAACCCTGCGATTATCCTGTAGGCGGTTCAACTGGGGAGGTTCCCTTGTGGCGTCGATCGTGTCTGGCCGTGATCATTGTGGCTTCCCTATGCGCGCGGGCGAGCGCGGATGAAAAATACGTCTTCCATGAGAAAGTCCACGAGGGCCAGAAAATGTCCGTGGAGATGACCAACGACGCCCATTTTAAGACCACCGCCAGCGCCGACGGCCAGGAGACCGCCAGCGAGCAGCATCAGAAGCAATTTCTTAAGGCGACCATGACGATTCTAACTGTGCGCGATGGCTCGGCGACGGCGGCGCGCGTACAGGTCGATCCCAGCAGCTATGACAGCAACAAAGAGGACGGCCAACCGGAAGAAAAGGCAAGTTGCTGGTTCGCGGGTAAGACGGTGGTCCTGCGCCGCGCCGCCGATGAATCGGTGACCAACGACGCCCAGGGTCACCCGCCGGATTCCAAGCAGATCGATCTGGAGAACCTCAATGATCTGCTGAGCCCGGATCAGGATATGTTTCCCGACCAGCCGGTGGCGGTCGGCGATTCCTGGGAAGTTTCCGACAAGCTGTCGAAGCATTCCGATTTAAGCGCCGGCGACAAACTGCTGGCGCATTGCCGACTGGATTGGGTCAAGGATATCAACGGCAAACAGATGGCGCAGTTGACCTGCGTCTGCGGGATCATCCGATACGAAGAGCAGGGGGTGGAGGAAGACGATGAATACACCAGCGTAATGCTGGTCGACATGGCCGCGGGCCAGATCCTCAAAGCCGACAACAAAGGCACGGTGAAGTATTCCACGGCGGCGGGTGAATCGACGCAAACCAGCGGCGGCGGGGAATTCAGCGGGCATTGCGAAGTCTTGCCGCCAGCCCCGCCAAACGCTCCGGCCACCCGGCCCTGAGGTTGCTCGAGTATTGGACAAGCGGCGGGGAATCGTCACAATGTCCCGCCACTACCGAGAGGATCCACCACTACCGAAAGGATACACATGGCAGAGGATATTCAAGAAGCCGCAGGCCAGCCGGGCGTGCAAATTCTGCTGGACGAACGCGAATTGCGCCAAATTTACAGTAATGCCTATCGCATTCACGCAACCGCCGACGAGGTCGTCATTGACGTTGGCTTCAACATGCCCAACCCCAATCCCCAGGCGGGACAGCAGCAGCTTCTGCTTAAGATCACCGATCGGGTGATCATGTCCTACATGACCGCCAAGCGCCTCTCGTTATCGCTGTCGCAGTTGATCAAGCGATATGAGCAACAATTCGGCGAATTGACCCCGCCGCAGCAGCGCCCGGCGAATCGCTGAGAGCGGGCTTGCACATCAGGAAGCCAGACGGCTGCTGGGGCGTTGGATTTGCGAGATGGCATCGAACATTTCTTGCGCTTGCAGGGGCTGATTGCCCAACTGGCCCAATTCGACAGCGGCCGCCACCGAGCCCAGATATGCCGCGGCAGCCAGCGATCCGCCGGCGGCCAGGCTTAGGCTGGCGGTTGCCAACAAGGCATCGCCGCATCCCAAAGGATCGACCACCCGGTTAGAGAAGGCGGGAAGATACTCGCTGAGCAATCGGCCGCAGCCCCCCTCGGTTGATTCGGGCCGGGCGAAAGTCACCAACCCCTGCTTGCCCAGCGTAATGATGGCCGCCCTGGCATCCGTGGCATGAAGCAGGTCCCACACCACCGCGCCCAGGCCGCTGGAAAAATCGTGCAGCGTCTGGCGAACTTCCAGCTCGGTGGGGCAGAGCAAATCGATCGATTTGAACCGCATAAGGCTGCTCTGGCGACCGCTGACATCCGCGGTGATGATCGGGACCATCTCCCGCAGACGCGGCATGATGCGATCAAGCAGCGAACCCGTGATCAGCCCGTATCCGAAGTCCGCGAAGACCACGGCGCTGGCGCCCTGGGCGTTGGCCAGGATCATATCGGCTACGCGCTGCTCGCATTGCGAATCGATCGGCGCGACCCCGCCATGGTCAAGTTTGAAAAGTTTGGTCCGATCGACCAGGTATCGGCTCTTGATGACCATATCGCGGCGATGATCGGAGCAATCGACAGTGATGCCTGCCGCCGTCAGGCGCTGCGTGATGTCGCCGCAAGACCGCTCATCGCCCAGGGCCGTGACCAGCGACACCCTGGCGCCCAGGCCCGCCAGGTGCAGGGCGACCACCGCGGCGCCGCCGTCGTAATCGCAGCTTTGCAGGTGCCTCAGCGCCATCATCGGTCCCTCGCCCGCCACGCCCGTGGCATCGCAGAAGTGATAGCGGTCGAGGATATAGTCACCGATCACCACTACTTTTTGCTGGCGGAACTTGCTCAACAGGCGGGAAAGATCATCGCCGCCCAGTTCGAAGCGCTCGCGGAAGCGGATTACTTTCTCGTCATGGAACGCATCGTGCTCGAGGATCGAATTGATCAGCGCGGTGGAGGAATAAACCACGTCGCCGCTGGAAAAAACCACGCGGCCGCCGTGCTTCTGCACCGCTTGCCGCTCGGCCAGGAAGCGCGGATCCAGGTTCCTCTCGTATTCCCTGCCTTTGACGTACACATCCGGGCGGAGCTGTTCCAGCAGCTCGGCGGCCGTGGGGTGCGGATTGACGTGCACCCAGTCGACGCACTCCAGCGCCGCCAGGCTCGAAGCGCGAAGATCGTCGGGAATGAGCGGACGGTTCACCCCTTTGTTGACCTGCGCATCGGCACTGACGGTGACGATCAACTCATCCCCCAGGCTGCGCGCGTACTGCAGGTGCTGGATATGCCCGGGATGCACGATATCGAAACACCCATGACAATGAACAACCGTCCGGCCCGACGCGCGGGCCTCTTCCCGAACCGCCAGAATTCGTTGCAGATTGCAGATCTTTTTGCCGGGGGCCATGGAACCTCTTGGGCGAATATCGGCCGCCGGAGTGCCCGCAATTGAGCAATTATCGGACGCAGCCGGATCAATTCACTGTTTTTAAGTCCCTTTCAAGCCTGGACCTACGAAATGAACAATTCGGCAAAAAAAATTCGCCCGCGTCCGCTCGTCCCGGAGCGAACTAGGATCCGTCCCGCCGGGGGCCCTGGCGGTTGCAAATTTTACTTGACGGCGTGACTGTACTATCTGTAATAGTACTGTTATCACATGGGATTTGATTTCAATATTTCCCCCGGCGGCGGCAGCCCGATCTTCAGGCAGATCGTGGATCAGGTGCGGCTGGGAATCGTCACGCGGCGGCTGGCGGCGGGGGACCAGTTGCCCAGCGTCCGAGTGTTGGCTGAACGCTTGCTGGTGAACCCCAACACCATCGCCAAGGCCTACGGCGAGTTGGCGCGCGAAGGGGTGATCGACGCTCGGCAGGGGCGCGGGGTTTTCATCGCGCCGTTGCGGCAGATGTACACCAAGCCTGAGCGGATCCGACGGCTCTCGCCGCTGATCGATGCCATGGTCAATGAAGCGCTGTCGCTGGGATTCTCGCCGGGGGAGCTGATCGAATCGGTTGAGCAGCGATTGGCCAAGCTCAATGTTCAAAGCGCCTCGCAGAGGAAGACATCATGACCGAGACCGTGATCCAGACCACCAGGCTGACGCGATACTTCGCAAATATGTGCGCTGTGGACCAGGTGACGCTGGGCATCCCCCGCGGTGCGGTCCTGGCGCTGCTGGGACGAAACGGCTCGGGCAAAAGCACGTTGATCCGCATGATCCTCGGTCTTCTCGATCCAACCCGCGGCTCGGCGGTGGTGTTGGGCGATGAGTCGCGGAACATCCGCCCGGCCACCCGCGGCCGAATTGCTTATATCGCCGAGGGGCATCCGCTTATCGACTGGATGCGCGTTGCACAACTGGAATCATTCCAGAAAAGCTTCTATCCGAAGTGGAACGACCGGCTGTTCAAAAGCGTCGTCGATCAGTTCGGATTTTCAGTCCGTGCGCGGGCGGGCTATCTGTCGCGCGGACAGCGGGCCGGGTTATCGCTGGCCCTCGCCCTGGCCAGTGGGCCCGAGCTTCTGGTGATGGACGATCCGGCGATGGGGCTTGACCCGGTCGCTCGGCGGACGCTGCTGGAGGCGATGATCCTGATGACGCGCGACGCCGGCCACACCATCCTGTTTTCATCGCATGTGCT
>Ga0182024_10013078_pt1 | contig 16282 bp, 10 predicted proteins | sample P32metaG_FD_120480 | JGI IMG/M metagenome (GOLD analysis project Ga0182024, IMG submission 120480) | Permafrost microbial communities from Stordalen Mire, Sweden - P3-2 metaG (Illumina Assembly) | ecosystem: Environmental > Terrestrial > Soil > Wetlands > Permafrost | place: Sweden: Stordalen... | reverse complement strand
GCTCGTCCGCACCGACGAGCGTTACGTCCAAAAAATGGAACATCGCCATACCGTCGCAAAGCCGGCAATATTTTTGCCAAATTTCGAACTGCTTCGAGTTATTCGAAAAATCGCCCCTTAGTTTTGAGTTCGGCGGAGGCAGCGTGCGCGCCAGAAATAATCGCGACGGGTCGCGATACTTCAGCGGCTGAAGCAGCACTCCGTTGATGATCGAAAACATCACTGTGCTCGCGCCAAGCCCGACGGCGAGCGTCGTGATCGCCACGGCTGTGAAGGCCGGCGTCCTCCCCATCTGGCGAAAAACGTAGCGCAAGTCCTGCGCGACGTGTTCGAGCGCAGACCATCCCCAGGCCTCGCGCACATCTTCTTTTATGCGGGCCATGTTTCCGAACGCGCGCCGCGCGGCGTCGCGATCGCCCTGTTCTTCCGCTTCCAAGTCGAGATGATCGCGAAGTTCGCGATCGAGATCGTTTTCGCGTTTCCGGCGCCAGCGCATGGGTTATGCCTCCTCGGGCGAGATCACCTGCCCAATCGCTCTCGCCAACCGCTTCCATTTCGATTCTTCTTCGGCGAGTTGCTTTTTCCCGGCGGCCGTCGGGTGGTAATACTTAAATTCACGATTGCGATTCTTGGCCATTTCCCACTTCCCCAAGATCCAGCCCTTGCGTTCGAGGCGATGAAGTGCGGGATAAAGCGAGCCATGCTCCACTTGCAAAACATCCTCGGTGATGCGCTGAATGTGTTTGGCGATCTGGTGCCCATGTGCGCGTCCGAGAACCAGTGTCCTGAGGATCAACATGTCGAGCGTACCCTGCACCAGCTCGAGTCTTTCAGGCATGGTAGATAGTCTACTATCGCGATGGTAGATCGTCAACCATGAGGCTAGGCGCGCATGTTTCACTGCGCCATCGTTGATAGCTGAGGCTGTGACTATCCTTTTAATACACTTTATCGGCCTACTCAGCCTGCTTTCCGCTCCTGGCAGCAGAAGATTGAAGACGCGCCCGCGCTCGGAGAATTGCTTCGGCGATCGTCCTGGCCGGTGGCAAGTCTGAAGCGTCGTCCTCCTCGCGAGGAGGTACTTCCTCGGGACCCAAGAGTTTTCGACTCGCGAGGATCGCTTCGGCAATCGCCCGGGATTGGGCTTGCCGCCGCAGTTCCGGCGCCCCGGCGGCTTCCAATCGCGGAGGACTCTTCGGAACTATCCGCTGTTCGAGCCTGGCAAGTCGTCTGGTGAAACTCGTCATCCTCGCGACTCGATCACCGCCTTAGAGCGTCCCGTTATCATCGCCGTTCCATCGCCTTCCGGTGCGATCTGCAGATTTGCCTTGCCTTTTGAGCCCTCCAGAGCGATTCATGTCGTCACTGCGGAAATCACCGCCAAAGGAGACAATATGATCGCGAATACAGAGCAAACGGAAACGGCCCCGGCCAGCGCAGCTGCCGAGCCCAAAGCCACCAAAAAGGCCAGTTCTGGCGCACATCGCGCGCCCGTGGCGTCGAAGAAAGCCCAGTCGGGGAAGAAGGCCACCGCGGCGAAGAAAGCGCCCCAAGGGGCGAAGTCCGAAAAGAAGGGCGATCCCGCCCGCGGCGGCAGCAAGGCCGCGACGATCCTCGAACTGCTGAAGCGGCCGGGCGGGGCGACGTCGAAGGAACTGATGAAGGCGACGGGTTGGCAGCCACATTCGGTCCGCGGGTGCCTGTCGGGAACGATCCGCAAGAAGATGGGCCTGGACGTGATCTCGACCAAGAGCGAGGACGGAGCGCGCAGCTACTCGATCAAAGCGTAAAGTAAGCGGGTCCATGCTACGCGCCGCCGAATTCACCCCCGGCGGCGTCTCTCGTTGTGGAGGATGCGCATATTTCACAATGGAGCGTAAAACTGCTGAAGACTGACGATCATGCTTCGGCGCTAACTCACGCATTCTGGATACGAGTGACAAACGGCTTCGGAACGTCGAGACGGTTTCAAACGCGGTAGACAAATTGAGACTTCACATAGACAACTATGTCAACACCCCGAGTTTTCCAGGGGGATGCCCTCTTTTAAACTTCGCGGTAGATGCCGATGACGGCAATCTCTCTCTCCGCGCGAGGGTCAGAAAGGCGCTGAAGGGTTGGGAGGATCTCTTGGCGAAGATCGTTGAAGATGGCCAGTCAGCCGGAGAGATCAAACCGGAGATTGACTCACATTCGGTCGCCAACCTCGTGATCTCCATCCTCGAGGGAGCACCGTAGTAGCACGGATCAACAAGCGGTCCGCGGCTCTCGACGACGCTCAGAGGCACCTCAGTCTGTACCTGGAGACCGTGGTCAGACTCATGAGATGACAAGGCCCACCCAGGAATCGATGAAGAAACTCACGAAATCAGAGAAGGAGAGACGTCAGTTGAGCAGTCACACAGAACTACCGATCGTGCTTGTACACGGGACAATGGGAAATCAGAAGACTGGTCGCGGGTAGTGGAAAAGCTATCTAAGTCGCGCTCGTTGATTCGCCCGGATTACACAGAGCGAATTGCTGGAAGAAACCCGGCGAAGGCACTTGCAATAAAAGATCTCACCGATTCGGAGAATCTGATCCCCGGCGCAAAGACCATTGAACCAATTCAGGCCACTTGATCTTTCTCGAGAAGCCAGGCGAGCTGGCTTCTGCCATTCTTTCGTTCTGCCGATGGCAGCAGGTGCCATCTCTTGAAATCAGAATTTTCCCATAAAAGGTAGACACCTGCGCGATTTCAACCGTCTGAACGAAGGAACAGCGGATGTGCGCCTCGCTGTGGGGCGCGGCGAATAACGCCAAAAAGCAGGCATAGGGTCGACGGTCACCGACGAAATAGTTGTAGCCGCACAAAGGAGATTATTGAACATGTACAAGACGCTATTGGTTTCTGCACTTATCCTCGCGACTGTTTCCTCAGGATCAATCTTCGCCGCCCCTGCTGCCGACAGAGAGCCGCTGGATGCCGCAGCCCTGAATACGGTCAGGTCACAGTTCAGTGCGCTTATGGAGTTGGCCAATCGGCACGATCTCAAAGCCCTGCATGAGATGTTCTGGCAATCACCTTCGGCTCTTCTGGTCGCGAAGAGCGCGATCCCGTCTGAAGGCAACTGGGCCGGTTTCTGGGGCAACGAGGCGATCGATCAGAAGCTGCACGATATCGCCACATCTGGACCGGTTGTGCTTCAGCCAGATTTTTCGAAGCTCAAGGTAGTCGGCCTGACACATGACCTTGCGGAATCCTATGCGCCGATGAACATCACGGTCTCCTATGCGGGGCAGGACGGAACGCCTAAGCCATTTCTGATGATCATCGACTGGATCAAGGTCGGGAAGGACTGGAAGGTCGCCTCGGAGATCATCCTGCTAGTCCCACCGGCGCCAGCCGTCGAGCATTAAGCAGTCCAGATGCTCATGGCGACCGTGTCTCCCTGCTAAATCGGCTTTCATCGCCCGTCCGCCGTATGTCGTGATCTCTCAGGGACGACGCAACCGCCCGAAGAGTCCGGTTTCCGTAAAATGCGCCCTGCCGGGTCGCTGCCGACATGAAGGTAACCGCGTTTGGCGGGCGCCAAAGTAAACGCTGCCCGGCCCAATCGCTGGTGAAACCTTGAAGGGCGGAGTGAAGACTCAATCCGCGAAATGCCGACAAACCGTCAACTAGGTTTCACAAACGCAGTGGCATGGCGTTTGCCTAGGGGTGATCAACGAACAGGGTGATGGCCGACACTTCAACACTCGGTGGCCGCGGCTATCAGCGACAATTGAGGTATGCACGTCACTGAATCGAAGGCTTGGCTCATTACCGGTAGTTCGCGTGGTCTGGGTAGAGCATTTGTGCAAGCCGCCCTCGACGCTGGCCATCGGGTCGTCGCGACCGCTCGCAATCCCCTCCAACTCAGCGACCTTGTTAGCAAGTACGGCGACAGGGTGCGAGCTCTTGCGCTGGATGTTACGAGCGAAACGCAGGCCCAGCACGCTATCGATACAGCAATTGAGACTTTTGGCGTCCTGGATGTGCTTGTCAACAACGCCGGCTATGGCAATGTATGCCCCGTGGAAGACACCTCGCTCGCCGACTTTCGGGCTCAGATCGAGACGAATCTTTTTGGTGTCATCATCATGACCAAAGCTGCGCTCCCATACTTCCGGGAGCGGCGCGCCGGGCACATTATCCAGGTAACATCGATCGCCGGACGAATTGGGCCGATCGGGCGCGCACCGTACGCAGCGGCAAAGTTCGCCGTCGAGGGCTTCTCGGAATCACTGTACAAAGAGGTCGGACCTCTCGGCATAAAGGTGACGATCGTCGAGCCCGGCGGCTTCCGCACCGATTTTTCGGGCATCTCCACGGACCTTCGCGAAGGTCGCCCGGAGTACGATGCCACAGTCGGCGCTACAGTGCGCTTCCAGCGAGACTATGACGGCAAGCAACCGGGCGACCCTGCGAAGGCAGCCGCGGCGCTTCTGCACATTGCGTCACTAAGCGACCCGCCTTTGCGGCTCTTGCTGGGAAGCGATTCGTACAACGCCGCCGAACAGGCTGCACTTCAGAGACTAGAGTTGGACAGAAAATGGAAAGATCTGAGCGACTCAACTGACTACGCGTCCGGCGACTTTTCTGCCCGATGACGCCCTTTGCCGGCGCAGTGCGGTGTTAGTCGGCACTCGCCAAAAGCGTGTCAGGTGCCCGCCCGCCAGGACGTAAAACGACGATGAGATGTGGCCGGCCGATGGATAGGTCCTCCCTGACGGCGTAGTGTTGATCAATCCAGTCAATTGCGATTCGGAGCGCTGATCGCGCTCCGGCTCTCTCCAGCGCTGGGCGCGGAAAAGGGCTGCCGCTCCTTTCCGCAGCGCCTTCGCTCTTCACGGCACTACAGCAGCAACTCGGCCTCAAGGTGGAATCGGGCAAAGGATCTGTCGAGGTGATCGTTATCGATTCCGCCGAAAAGCCGAGCGAGAACTAAGCGGCCTCAGTACCGGCCGGCCGGGAGGCTGTTGCACCCGGATCACACTCGCAACACGAGCCGATAATGGTGGTTATCGAGCTAAGTCTCACGATTGTGACGAAGCTCCAGGTCATGCACGCATCTTAGAGAAGAAATCTCGGTCGGCCGTTAGCAATAAGGACAAAGCGTCACTTGGGTGCCATCAAAACGTGTCAATGTGAATCCTGGGAATTGCTCGTGGTAGAGCGTGGCAGTATCACGCAAAATCGAAAGCGCAATGGCCTCTCCCAGCTGCATGCCTTCGAAGCCGTCCGAGCGGTAGTGAACCCCCGCAGCATCCCGGCCGAGCGAAATGTTTGCGGCCAGCTTGTTCAGCTCATCACCCACCGTCAGTGCCGCACCGGTATAAGGAACCAGCGTTGTGCCGTCGTCCGAAGCGACCACCGGACTGGGAATGACGAAAGACTCGCTGAAGAGCGCCTTCATTGCGGTGACACCGGCCCCCACAACCGCGGCATGCGCAGCCGGGTACGACGGATGTAGTGGACACCCGGTCGGGTACGCCATCGGCAAAAGATAACTACCGTGGGCGTTGAAGAGCGCTTTGATCAGCCCAGAATTAAAGATGTCGGAATGGATCGGATAGCTGGTGGCTCCGATGACGTTATTGTGAATCCTCCCGGCGAAGGCCTCCGGCCGAACTCTGCGATGGACCAGCCATTTTTGGAAGAAGGTCGCACGCAGGGCCTCGTTCATCACGCGGACGACCAGATCCAACGGCTGTTGAGGACCGAACGTGACGCCCCCGGCTTGAGTGGCGGAATGAAGGTAAGGGTTGCTGGGGGCGAGCGCCGCATTGCCGTAGCTCATCAGCAGAAGAGTGGCGAGGATATTCGCCTCACCCATGAAGTCCGAAAGAAGATACAGGGCGAGGTCCCGATTATTGCGAATGTAGCGGAGAGTGGAATCGAACATATTCGATCCGCTGGCGCCGCCTCGCTGCGCTTTGATCCAGTCCGCATAGCTGGTGAGGTAATCGTCACCTGGAACAGCGGTTTTGTAGAGCTGAGGTAAAGATGCGGCACCCATCGGGATCGTCTTGAGCAGAAACTGCGAAAGGTAGGGGCCGTTGAGATCGCCGGGAGTCATGCCGCGGAAAATCACGTCCGGCGTAACTTGGCCGTTCACCTTGGGACCGCGATAATCGGAGAACTTGCTCAAATCGGCGCCCGCCTGCGCGATGACCGGATCTGACGCGTATTGACTGAACGGTACATCGCGCGTAAGCGCGGCCCAATAGTCCTCGGCGATCTCCCCGGCCATTTGAGCGCTGCTGAAAGCTGGAGCGGCGGGGATGGCGAGAGCCGCCGCGTCGGCGCCCTCCAAAGTAAAGCAGTAGGCCCCCTGGGGATTCGCCAGCTTGGCTGTGCCCCCGAGAGGAATCGCCTCGAAATCGCTTTCCAATCCGCTGTTGAGCGCTTGCAGATAGGCGTTGTATGCGTTCAGATCGACTTCGCCGAGGTCGTTGTGCGGCAGGCCCTTGCTGTAATTTGCAATGCGGCTGGAGTACAACTCTTCGTCGCCGTTCGAAACGGACGGGGTACCGGGAAAGTCCCTCTCGAAAATCGCGGCATCGCGCCGGAGAATGAACGCGCGGTTACGACGCTCCGCGACATTGATCGGGGTTAGGTTGGCGAAGGCGCTGGGCGCCTCCAGCATTCCGAGGAGGGTGGTGCCTGCGAGCCCCGTTAAGCCTGGAGAGAGACCGAGACAGCCTAAAAATCCACGCCGGCTGGGACCGGCATGAGTCTGTGTATCCGCAATAGTATCGCGTTTTCGCACCGTCATAGTTGTCCTTTTCCTCTCTTGGCCCGACACGTCCCCGAGTTGCGGCCACTTTGCTAAGTCAATTGGGCCTTGGCACCCGGCGTCAACGTGAATTCTTCTAAAGAGGAAAGCGACATTGGAAGGCAGAATTGGCACAAAAATCTGTTAGCGCGACAACATCTAACGGCTGGCAGCTACGATCTGATGGAGGACAAAGGCGTTATTGGGAAACTTGCGGTTCCAGTTCTGCCAGAGCTGGACGCGACGCGCCTTTGTGCTGTCAGCTTTGGCTGGATCGCCAGTCTTCAGATAGAGGCGGGAAAGGGCCTCATACAGCCGTGAGAGCCTTGGTGCATCCTCGAAGTCAGTGACGGCGGCTGTTTTGGCCAACTGCTCATAGGTCTCGATCGCGCGATGCGGGTCGCCCGCCTCGGCTTCGTGATCTGCTAGCGCGCAGACAACGACAAAGGCCGCGGCATCCAAATAGTATTGTTCAGCCGGATAATCGTTAGTGTCCTTCAGGATCGCGAACGCTGCGTCGATACGTTGTCTCGCCTCCGGCGCACGGTGAAGACTTCGGAGAGGATAAGAGGAATTGGCGAGCGCCAACGCCTGACTACGTTGTGCGGGCAGGCTATTGCGAATCCCGCGCAGCCGCCGGAGAGCCACGTCATATACCGCGAGCGCACGCCGCGGATTTTCGTGACGCTCGATGTTGGCCGCTGCAATCCCGGCGTTGGCGGCACGGGCCCGGCTCGTGGCGTCGTTCGGATCTTTGCGGGCCGCCTCTTCGGAGATGTCCAAGGCTCTTTGAAACGCGCGCAGCGCGTCTGCCGTCCGCCCCAGATTCACTTGGCCATCTCCGCCCAGAATGAGACCTTCCCGTAACAAAGTGCCATACAGTTCGTTTACGTGCATGGTCTCGGTTGGAAAAGCTCCTGTTTCCGCCGCCTTGCGTCCCTCCTGAATGGCTTTGAGGGCCCCTTCCAGGTCGCCCTGGCTCATCGCGCCGGCCCAAGGGATCAGGCCGACGTTGATGCGGGCCTGAGCCGAAGGGATGGATTCCCTGAGCTCCAGTTCCCGTCGAGCATAGGGAATCGCCTCCTCGTACCGGCGCATTCCCAGATGGGCGATAGCAATGTTCCCAAAAGCGCTGGCAGCCTCCGCGCGCTCGACTTCCTGAACATCCCGGAAGCGTAGAAAGGCATCCAGCCGCGCGGCAGACTCGTGGGCGTGGGCCAGCGCGTCCGGATAGCGGTGTTCCTCTTGGGCCAGAATCATGCGATCGTTGGCGATGAAAGCCGACAGGTATAGCGCGCTTCGATCCTTAGCGCGTGCGGCGAGGACCCGTTCAACGAATTCGGCCGCCTTCTTTAGACTGGCCTCTGCTTTGGTGCGCTCACCCAGGTTGAGTTCGACAGGCACTCCTTGGATGCGGCCCACACGCCAGTAGCCCTGGCCGATCTCCCGGGCCAAGTCCAGGTCCCCGCGAGCAGCGCCAGCCAGCCCTTCCAGGTATTCCAGAGAAGCGGCCACCAGGCTCTGTCTGGCCTGCGTCGAACCCGGGAAGGCACGGATTGTTTTATCGAGATCGAAGACTTTGTTGGACAGCTGCCGGAGCTGCGCGAAGCGCTGTTCCGCAACCCGGCGCTCACGATTCGCAATGTAAAGACCCGCGGAGAGGCTGGTGATGACCAGCATCGCGGCAACCACCGAAACCCAGTAGCGTCGCAGGAATTTTCGCGTGCGATACCAGGCGTCACCGGAACGCGCCTCAACGGGCCGGGACCCGAGAAATGCGCGGATATCGTTGGCGAAAGCCTCTACCGACGCATACCGCTCCTCAGGTTCCGTGCGGAGCGCCTTGCGGAGGATGTAATCGAGGTCCGCGGGAAGCCCGGGGTTCAGGCGGCTAGGCGCGGCGATCTCCCGCGTGCCCGCGATCACGTCGACCACTTGCGAAGCGTGCGTCTCGGATTCATGCGGTGAGCGGCCGGTCAGGATCTTATACAAGACCGCGCCGAGCGAATAGATGTCGGTGGCGGTAGTCTGGCTGACACCGCGAAGTTGCTCGGGGCTGGCATAATTCGGCGTCAGCAGGCGATCCACGGTCGGAGTCGCGTCGCCGGTTTCGTTGAGGAGCTTGGCGATGCCGAAATCCAGCAGCTTAGGTTGACCCGACGCATCTACAAGTATGTTGGACGGCTTCAGATCGCAGTGAATGATCAGGCGACGGTGCGCATGGGAAACGCCTTCAGCCACACGCAGGAACAGCGTCAGGCGCTCGCGAACTTCAGTCGTGGCGGCATGGAGATCGATGGAAACTCCTTCCACGTACTCCATGACGAGATAAGGACGGCCGTCCTCGGTGTGCCCGGCATCGATCACGTGAACGATCGAAGGGTGATTCAGGGATGCCAGAAGCCGCCGTTCTTTGAGAAAGCGGTCCCGCCAGCCGGGGCGATAGCCGTCGGCGTTGAGAAGCTTTACCGCGACCGTCTGTTGAATCTCACCGTCCGCGCGTTCGCCAAGATAAACCGCGCCCATGCCTCCGCGCCCGAGCAGCCGGCCCAGCCGATACGGACCGCACTCATGGACTTCCCGGTCAGCTACGGAATTCAGTACCTCGTCCGCGGTTCCCGAAATACAGGAAGTCAGGTGGCAAGCACCCGGCGAACCAAAACTTAGCAGCGACTCAAGCTCGACGCGAACTTCCTGGGGGATCTGCCGCTCCGCGATGATGCGTTGGCGATCAGCGGTCGGGAGATCGGCAAGTTCGTGGAACAAAAGACGGACCTGATCATCCATATGGCGCGAACCTGGGTCGCATCATTATAGTGCAAACATAGCCGCCAAACGTTACTCTAGTGGGCGTGAACCCGGCCATTCCCGAACTGCTTGAACGGTTCCGCTCGGGAGACGAAGCAGCGCTCAATGAGCTAGTTGCGGCACTCTATACCGAACTGCGTCGAGTCGCCTCGCGGCACTTACGAGGAGAGCGTCCCGGGCATACGTTGCAGACGACGGCACTCGTCCACGAGGTCTACCTGAAGCTGGCTGGCGATCGCGAGTGCGGATATACCGACAGAGCCCATTTCCTCTCCGTGGCTTCGCGCGTCATGCGCCAAGTGCTGGTGGACTACGCCAGGGCTCGTGCTACGAAGAAGCGTGCCGGCGATCAGCACGAGAAACTCCAGCCTTTGGTGACTGGTATTCAGATGCAGGTAAAGACCGACATCGCGCCGGTGGAACTGCTTGATCTGGATGCCGCCCTGGAAGCGCTCGGTCACGAGGACCGCTTGCTGGCTCAACTCATCGAAATGCGCTACTTCGGAGGGATGACAGCGGAGCAAACGGCCGAGGCGCTTGGCCAGTCCGTCCACGTCGTGCGACATGATCTGCGCCTGGCCAAAGCCTGGCTATGCCGGAGATTGAGCAAGTAATCCTTCAACCAGGTGTTTCACGTGAGGCGACGGCCCATTGCCCCGTGTCGTCTGCTTCGAATTGTCCAGCCCACCTGTCGATAATGATCCTATGAAAGCGCTGCATCGGGATCTTGCCTAAATTGCAAGTGAACGGGTAGTTCTGCGACCCATACTTGCGTCCCAAGACACAGCCACCAATGCTGGCCCATGCTCGCCAATCGAAAGATGGCTAGGCGCCGATAACACCACACATCAGTCCGGAAACCGCGCCTGATTTTTTCGGGGTCTATTGGATTGGTTCGCCCGAACAGCGATCGCGATGCGCCCAGAATGGGCATTGGGGGCAAGCGGCACCTTCGGGATAATCCACGCCCTCTTCGTGTGGACACCCGATAATCCGGTCAGTCAGGACGACTGACTTTGCCCCGTGATCCTTTATGAATTGCAGGACTTCGCTGCTGATAACGACATCGGACCGCACGTCCTGGCCCTGGGAGAACCAACGATTCAAGACCGCCGGCTTGGCATCCTGCTCCATAACAATGGCTACTGCGACCTTCGTCGCGAGCTTGTCATCCGGCCCGTAGAGCGCGATCGTTGCGACTGGATAACCCCGGAAACCGCGGCGGGCTTTCCTGTACAGCGGCAAACCCGACGCTCGTTTGAATCTCATCCAACCATCAGTTTTTCCCACGGCGCCGCGGTTCGCAACCGGATTCGAGCGGGTGGCGGACCTCGGCCCTCCGAACAAATCTCAAGAGCGCAGAATGGTTACAGGATGCCGCCCGACCATCAGGGCCACGACCGCCGCGCCGGCCATTCCGTGGCCATGTTCCGCGATAAATTCTGGCTCAGCTTCGTGCTGACGATTCCCACGGTGATTTGGTCGCCCGATGTCCAACATTGGCTTGGGTACACGGCGCCATTCTTCCCGGGCTCGAGGTTGATTCCCGCAATCCTCGGAACGATCGTTTTCATTTACGGTGGCCTCGTTTTCCTGCGAGGGGCGCGCAGTGAGCTCGCCCACCACCAACCCGGCATGATGACGCTCATCAGCTTGGCCATCATCGTTGCGTACGCCACTTCACTGGCTGCCACGTTCGGTCTGTTCGAGATCGACGTGTGGTGGGAACTTGCCTCGCTGATTACGGTCATGCTTCTCGGCCACTGGCTCGAAATGCGAGCGATTTCGCAGGCCCGCGGTGCGCTCAATGCGCTGGCCGCGTTGCTTCCGGATACTGCCGAACGCGTGAACAGCACGGAGATTCAAACCGTTCCATTGGCCGAACTGCACGTGGGCGATGTTGTCTTGGTACGGCCCGGAACTCGCGTCCCAGCGGATGGTGTGGTCGTCGAAGGAAGCGCCGACGTTGACGAGTCGATGATCACAGGCGAGTCCAGGGCGGTATCGAAGGGGCCCAGCGCCACCGTGATCGCGGGAACAATCGCCAGTGGCGGAAGCCTTCGCGTCCGCATTACCGCGGTCGGCGAGCAGACTGCTCTCTCCGGCATTATGCGGCTGGTTGCCGCCGCCCAAGCTTCAAGCTCTCGCACACAAGCCCTTGCCGACCGTGCAGCCGCAATTCTATTTTATGTAGCGGTCGCCGCGGCCGCGATTACTTTCAACTACTGGTGGTTTTCGGGTGACAAAGCCCACGCGCTAATCCGGACGGCAACTGTCCTCGTCATCGCTTGTCCTCACGCGTTGGGCCTCGCGATTCCGCTCGTGATTGCCATCTCAACATCACTCGGCGCGCAGAACGGTTTACTCGTGAAGGACAGATTGGCTCTGGAACGCGCCCGTATGTTGGACGTGGTGATCTTCGATAAAACCGGGACGCTGACGCGTGGCTCTCCCACGGTATCGGCAGTTGTGACGGCGCCCGGCGCGTCGGAATCCGAATTGATTGCTCTTGCCGCTGCTGTTGAGTCGAACTCCGAACATCCGCTGGCGAAGGCTGTCCTCGAGGAAGCCAAACGCAGAGGCGTACTCCCGGTGCACACCGCCAACTTCGAGGCGCTGGCTGGCCGCGGCGCGCGAGCAATTGTGGATGGCAGGACCATTTTGGTCGGCGGACCGCGTCTGGTTACCGAGATCCACGCAACGGTGACTCCAGAAATCGAGAATGCGACGGTCGCCTGGGCATCCGAAGGAAGGACAGTTCTGTATGTGATCGCTGAGGGACGAGTGCTCGGTGCTCTTGCTGCCGAAGACGAGGTTCGGCCCGAGTCCTTCGAAGCGGTAACGGAACTCCACCGGCTTGGCATCCGCGTGGCGATGATTACAGGAGATTCGAAAACCGTTGCTGAGTCCGTCGCGCGGCGCCTCGCGATCGATGAGGTCGCCTCTGAGGTTCTCCCCGGCGAGAAAGCTGAGGCGGTAAAACGGTTCAAGACGGGGGGCAAGACGGTCGCAATGGTGGGCGATGGAGTGAACGACGCACCGGCGTTAGCGACGGCCGATGTCGGAATCGCGATTGGCGCCGGAACCGATGTAGCGATTGAGTCCGCCGGCATCGTTCTGGTGCGTAGCGATCCACGTGATGTTGTCGCAGCAATCGAGCTATCGCGCGCTGCGTACCGGAAGATGATCCAAAATCTGATTTGGGCGACCGCGTATAACTTGGTGGCGATTCCGGTGGCCGGCGGTCTGTTTGCTCGTTGGGGGTTCGATCTCCCGATGAGTGCGGGTGCCGTGGCGATGAGCGCTTCCACGATCATTGTGGCTGCAAACGCGCAAACGCTGCGCCGGCTGAACCTGCAGCGGCAACGGGCCCCGACTCAGTAACCTCTACGTGATTTGATTGCCCAACGCGGCGGCTATAAGCATCCTGTGGACTAATGCGCGTTATCAGGCGTCACAGGCGAGCGCGTTCTCGCTCTCGAAAAGAGGCGACGACTACTCTGTTCTTAGGGCTTCGGCTGGACTGATGCGAGTTACGCGCCGTGCCGGCAAGGTACTGTCGATCAGCGACACAGACAATTCCAAGCGCCGCCAGCCACGTCGAGCGATCCCAGATGCCGACATCGTACATCTGACTCGCGATGAGGCGGAACGCGGCTAGCGGGGCTCCTGAACCCAGTACTATTCCCGCCGCGACTAGCCCCATGCCGTCACGGCACACGAGCATCGCGACCGCGCCGCTGTCCGCTGCCAAGACCATCCGGATGCCGATCTCGCGGCGGCGCAATGTGACGGTATAGGACAGCAGACCATATAACCCGATGGCTGCGAGTCCGGTTCCGGCCGAAGCGAAAACCAGCATCAACGACACCACGAATTGGCGCGTCTTGAGGGACCGGTCGATACGGGCCTGAAGCGGAGCGACATCGTAGACCGGTTGGTCCGGGTCGATTCGGGCGACGATACGTTCGACGTCGCGAGCGATCTCACCCGGTGCAAGACCGCTGCGGATCGCGAGAGTCATGTCGGTAACGGGAGACCGAGCCGCACTGAAGTACAGCGTCGCCGGACTGTCCGCATCGATACCCGCGACCTTCACGGAACCCACGATGCCTACAATCGTGTAGCTGTCTCGCGCTGCCCACGGCATCGTTAACTGACGACCCAACGGATCTTGGTTCGCGAAAAAGCGGCGCGCGAAAGTTTCGTCGATGATGACCAGCGGTAGCTTGCCCGCGCGATCTTGCGCAGTAAAGACCCGGCCGCGCAGAAGCGGAATCCGCATCATCTCAAAGTAGCCGGCGAACACGATGTTCAGATCCGCTTAGCGCGCCGCCGGTGGCATGGGTTGGCCGATGATCTCGAAGGTGTTCTTGTTTTCGCCCCACCCGAACGGCAGTAGCGTGCACGCGGAAACGGCGTCGACCCCGGGAATCGCGGAGGCTTGTGCGAGCACGGCGTTAAAGAAGCCCGCTAGTGATTCGGCCGGGTATCGCAAACGGGGCAGGCTGATATTCATCGTCACGACGGCGCCCGCGCCGAAGCCGAGGGGCGTTTTGAGCAGGCGCACCAGACTGTGAATCAGCAAGCCCCCGCAAAGCAGAAGCGCGGTTGCCACGCCCACTTGGGCAACGATCAACCGCTGTTGCCAGCGTCGTGCGGCGGTGCCGGGGCTGCGCTGGTGGCCGACATCCGCAAGTCCACCCGGTACGGGAGATGTACGAGACCACTGCAGAGCCGGATACAGCCCGTAGATAACGGCGGTGAGCAGCGATAGCGCAACGCAGAACCAGAACACGGGCGTTTCGAGACTCGGCGGCGGCGCCGGACCGTACCGGCCGAACAGAGCGACGCCTACCCGCGCGATCGCGAGACCCGCGATCCCTCCGATGCACGTGAGCCGCAGAACCTCCGTCAGTACCTGTCGCGCGACTCTCCAACGGCCGGCGCCCAGAGCCATTCGGACCGCCAGATCGAATCGCCGCTCGGAGGACCGCACGAGCGCCAGCCCCGCCACGTTTGAACACACGATCAGCAGGAAACACACGACCGTCCCGAACAGAATCCACAGCCAGCGCGCGACGGCCTCATCGTTTCGGGCAAGCGGTTTCAGAAAGTAACTCCAGCCGTGCGATTGGAGCGTGTGCGCCTGCAGGTTCTCGATTGCAATCTGCCGGCTCAGCTGTTGGATACGCGTGGATGCCTGTCCAAAGTCGACTCCCGGCGCGAGCCGTGCGTACATGCGCAGGAGATAACTGCGGTTATCGGCTGGATCGCGCAGCGCCATTGGTGTCCACATTTCCGTCACAGCATCGGGGAACGCGAACGATTCGGGCATTACGCCGACGATCGGATAGAGCTCGCCGTTAAGCTGGAAGGCGCGATGCAGGATTTGAGGATCGCGGCCGAAAGTGCTCTGCCAGTACGTTTCACTCAGGATCACGGCGTGCGGGCCGAGATAGCGTTGTTCCAAGTCGGTGAAGCTACGGCCCAGCAGCGGCTGTGCTCCGAGCATATGGAGCAGGCTCGAACTGACAGCCACGGCGTTCACTTTCCTGGGGACGTCCACGCCAGTCAGGTTTAGATCGAGAAAATAGTAGGCTCCGCCTTCCGCGAACAGCTCGTGACGCTTGCCCAGGTTGAAATAGCCGGCAGGAGATGCCCCCATGCTTTGGGAATGGAGATCCGGGAAACTATTTTGTACCACCACCAGTCGGTCCGGCTCGGGATACGGGAGCGGCTTCAGCACGGCCGAATAGAGCGCTGAAAAGACAGCCGTGCAGATGCCGATACCGAATCCCAACACGGCGATGCAGGCCACCGCGTAGGCCGGCCGCTGCCTACATTCCCGGAGCGCCGGCCGGGCGTCACGCCACACAGTGCCCAATCTAACATAGGGCGAATCCTAATCGAGCGCCGACAATGCTGCCTATCAGCCAGCAAGTCACGGGGGCGGCCGGGGAGAAAATAGCTACATGAGGGCTGACGACGACGGCCACTACGTCGTTTAACGTAGCAGCATGCACGTGCGAACGAAAGGTGGGTACGTGGCGATTGTCCTGGTAAACCCCTGCAAGAGATGGAAGTCTCTTATTTTGCCATCGGAATTGCGACATCCTCGGCCACATAAAGTGCAATCGCGATCCGGCCGGAGTTCTCTAGTCGATGATAGTCCAATGCTTCGCCGCCGCCTTTTGACGGGGTGCTTCTGAGCGGCACCTCCGTATTGCCGACCTTGAGGCGCACGCGCTCGAGTCCTACGTGCATTCCGGCGCCCGCGCCGCCCGGTCCGTGGGAGAAACTTGCTTGGCCCCACGCTTGTGAGCCGAGCGGGGCTACCACCACGCCGTCCACTTCAAGATCACTGGCGAGCGTGAAGCCGATCGGGCGGCCGTTCCCCGGCTTCGAACTGAAGTCTTCCACCGAAATCAGCGATACGGGCGTTCCTTCGCTCAGAATCCGCTGAGCCAGCCCCGCCGTCTTTCTTGACACGTGGGTGGTCACCTTGCGGAGAACGAACTCATGTACCAGATTGTTTGCTGCTCTGCCGGCGAATCCGAGCATGACGTCATCCACGAGCCGCCGCCCGGGCCGCGAGGTGGCCGGATAATACAGGGAGGAGATCTCGTGGGAAGCAATACCACCCAGAACATCGGAATAGTCCGGCTGCCAG
>Ga0182024_10013077_pt1 | contig 16283 bp, 13 predicted proteins | sample P32metaG_FD_120480 | JGI IMG/M metagenome (GOLD analysis project Ga0182024, IMG submission 120480) | Permafrost microbial communities from Stordalen Mire, Sweden - P3-2 metaG (Illumina Assembly) | ecosystem: Environmental > Terrestrial > Soil > Wetlands > Permafrost | place: Sweden: Stordalen... | reverse complement strand
GCCAGGCCAGCCGGCCGCCGCCCACCGTGCCGCGATTGACCGAGATCGTATCCGGCCAGTCGATGGTGATGGCGGTTTCCGGTTGCGCGTTGGCGGCGAGCGCGTCGGCCAGCGCCGCCATGCTGGCATAGAAAGCGCGGCGCGCTTGCGCCAGCGGCTCGTCCGGCTCCAGCACCACGGCGAATTCGGCGAGATCGAAGCGCCCGACATAGACCAATGTGCCGGCGCCCCGCTCAGGCGCGACCGATATTGCATGCGCGAAGGCGTCGCCCAATTCGCGCAGGCGCACCAGCGTGAACGGCGGCGGCAGCGTCAGTTCCGGCTCGAGCGGGGTTGCCCGCGTCTCCAGCGCCATTGATCCTGTTACTTTCTTGTTTGAACACCTATAATTACGCTTGAGTAGGTCCCGAAGCCAGTCCCGCGGCTTCGAGGGTTAAACGCGGAACCCACGCCATAGGCGGCCTTTCGCCGTCAGAATGCGGGCCCGCGAAGAAAAGGTCACGGAGCCGGATGGCCGAACGGCCGCGCAATATCCTGATCTGTTCCTGCGACGACACGATGCCGCTCGATGGCGAGGCGGCGGCGCGCGTCTGCCGCGGCGCGGATGTCATCGAAGGCCGCCAGCTTTGCCGCGCCGAACTCGAGCGCTTTCGCAAATTAGCGACCGGCGGCGCACCGCTCACCGTGGCCTGCACGCAGGAAACGCCGCTGTTCGAGCAAGTCGCCGGCGAACTCAAGGGCGCCGGACCGCTAAGCTTCGTCAATATTCGCGAAACCGCTGGCTGGTCGAAGGATGCCAAGGCAGCCGGTCCGAAAATGGCGGCGCTGCTCGCGGCCAGCGCCGAGCCGGCGCCGGACGTCGCCTTCGTTCCGCTGACCAGCGACGGCGTGACGCTAATTTACGGCAAGAACGAACAGGCGATCGAAGCCGCCAGGCTGCTGAAGGACCATCTCGACGTCACCGTGCTGATCAAGCCGCCCGCCGACGTCGCGCCGCCGCGCGCGACCGATTTCCCCGTCGTGAAGGGCACCATCCGGCAGGCCAAGGGCTATCTCGGCGCTTTCGAGCTGACGGTGGACGACTATGCCGCGCCCACGCCGTCCTCGCGCAGCGAACTCGTGTTCGGGCCGGCGCGCAACGGCGCCACGTCGCGCTGCGACATCGTGCTTGATCTGTCGGGCGGCGCGGCGCTGTTTCCGGCCGCCGATCTGCGCGACGGTTACCTGCGCGCCGATCCGGGCGATCCGGCCGCCGTGTTGCGCGCCGTACTCAAGGCGCGCGATCTCACCGGCACGTTCGACAAGCCGCGCTACATTACCTTCACCGAGGATCTGTGCGCGCATTCGCGCTCCAAGATCGTCGGCTGCCGCCGCTGCCTCGATCTCTGCCCGACCGGCGCGATAACGCCGAACGGCGATCACGTGGCGATCGACGAGCAGATTTGCGCCGGCTGCGGGCAATGCGCCGCCGCCTGCCCGACCGGCGCCGCGGCCTACGCGCTGCCGCCGTCCGACGCGCTGCTGCTAAACTTGCGCGCGCTGCTCGGCGCCTACCGCGAAGCCGGCGGCCGGCTGGCCGTGGTGATGTTTCACGACGCCGCGCACGGCGGCGAGTTGATCGACGCGCTGGCGCGGCACGGCGACGGCTTGCCGGCGAACGTACTGCCGGTACAAGTCAACGAAGTGACGCAAGTCGGACTGGAAGCGGTGGCGGCGGCGTTTGCCTACGGCGCATCGGCGGTGCGGTTTTTAAACCGGGCGAAGCCGCGCCACGATCTCAGCGGCCTCGCCAAGACCATTGCGCTGGCGCAGCCGATCCTTTCCGGTCTCGGCTTTGCCGGTGAGCGCGTCGCGGCGATCGATACCGACAATCCGGATGCGCTCGGTAGCGCTTTGCGCGCCATCGCGTCGATGGACGCCGCTCCCAAGCCCGCCACCTTCGCGGCCGCCGGCCTCAAGCGCGACGTGGTGCGGCAGGCGCTGCGCGAACTGCATGCGGCGGCGCCCGCGCCAGCCGATATCGTCATGCTGCCGCAGGGCGCGCCGTTCGGCACCGTAGAGGTCAATGTCGAGGGCTGCACGCTGTGTCTGTCGTGCGTCTCGGCCTGCCCGACCGGCGCGCTGTCGGACGATCCCGAAAAGCCGATGCTGCGTTTCGCCGAGGACGCCTGCGTGCAGTGCGGGTTATGCAAGGCGATCTGCCCGGAAAAGGTCATCAGCCTGAAACCGCAGATCGATTTCCGCGCGGCGACCGCATCGAGCCGCGTCATCAAGCAGGAAGAGCCGTTCGATTGCATCCGCTGCGGCAAGCCGTTCGGCGTCAAGAGCTCGGTCGAGCGCGTGGCCGCCAAGCTGGAAGCGTCGCACTGGATGTTCGCGAATTCCAAGAAGCGGCTCGACGTCATCAAGATGTGCGCCGACTGCCGAGTCTCCGCTATGGCGGAGGAGAAATTCGATCCTTTCGCCGGGCCCAAGCGCCCGGCGGTGCGCACCACCGACGATTACCTGCGCGAGCGCGAGCAGAAGGGGGAATAAGCGGTCATTCCGGGGCGCGGGCGGAGCGCGCGAACCCGGAATCCATAACCCCAGCGCTGCGGAGTATGGATTCCGGGCCCGGCGCTAACGCGCCGTCCCGGAATGACGAGGAGAGACCGTCGCCCGCTCCAAAAACTCCACCAGCGCCTGGCGCTCTTGCGCCGAGCCGATTTTCTGCTCCGGCATTTTGGTGCCGGGCGTGTAGGCCATCGGGCCGACCTCGAACATTTTCGCCACCGTGTCCGGGGTCCAGACAATGTTCATATGCTTGAGCGCGTCCGAATAGCGGTAGCCCGGCAGCGACGCGATCTTGCGCCCGAAAATGCCGGCAAGGCTCGGGCCGGCCTTGTTGCCTTCGCCGGACGACAGCGTGTGGCAGGCGACGCAAGCGCGAAACACCTGCGCGCCAGGGTCGCCGGCGTAAGCGGCCAGCGGATCGTCGGGCGCGCCGACCACCACCGCGCCGATCGGCTCGCCGGTCAGGGCGTCCCAGCGGCGGATGGTGCGATCGGCGCCGCCGGTCAATAAAGTGTGGCCGTCGGGAAAAAACGCCACCGACCATACCGGCAGGCCGGGGCCGACCAGCGTGTGGCCGAGCTTGCGGGCCTGGCGCTCGATCACCGCGACCGAGCCGCGGATGCCGGCGGCGGCAATGAGCTCGCCGTCAGGCGAGATCGCGAGCGCGATCACCGGCGTTGCGGAGGCCTGCAATTCGCCGCGCAGCTCGCCTTGCGGCGACAGGAAATAGACCTTGCCGTCGGCGCCGGCCGCGACGATCTCGCCATCGGGCGCGATGACGACGGCATTGAGCGGCGTCGGCAGGTTGTGAATGCTGACGCCGCCGTCGGCGAGGCGCCAGATGCGTAAGCTGGCGTCGTAGCCGGCGCTGACGAGTTCGCCGCCGCCGGGCGAGAACGCCACGCCGTTGACGTTCTGGCTATTGCCTTCCAGCACGCGCGGCGCGCCACCGGCGAGCGGCCACAGCCGGACGGTGCGATCCCAGGACGCCGAGGCCAGCCACTTGCCGTCGCCCGACACCGCCAGGCCGGCGATCGGGCCGCTGTGGCCGTCGAGCACCGTGTCGGGATCGGGCTTACCCGGCGTCCAGATCGCGATATGCGCGTCAGCGCCGGCGGTGACGATGCGGCCGTCCTTGAGCCAGGCGACCGCATTCACCGCGTTGTCGTGGAACCGCATCACCTGTTCGGCGACGTTGCGCGTCAGCGACCAGCGGATCGCGGAACTGTCGAAGCTGCCCGATATGGCTTGGCTGCCGTCGGGCGAGACGACGAGCGCGCGCACCGGCCCGCCGTGGCCGCGCAATTGCGCCTGGGCCGCGGATGAGAGCGCGGCCAACAACAGCACAACGCAAAATCGTCTACTCATCCGATGGTTTCATCCCGAGCGCTGCGATGCGCGCGCGCATCGCGGGTTCGCGCAAGGCCGCGAGGAATGCCCGCACCGCCGGCCGCTCCATGCGGCTTTCAACCAGCAGGAAATCGTAATGTTCCGGCGACAGCGGCAGGAAGCCGAGGCCGTAGAGCTTGGCCACCGGTTCGATAGCGACGCCCCAGTCGGCGCGAGTTTGCGCGATCGCGGCAGCCACCGCATTGTGCGACTTCGGCTGGTTGGCGTAGCCGGGCGGCCGCGCGCCGGCGAGCAGGCTGTCGACCAGCACGCGGGTGCCGGAACCGGCATTGCGGTTGACCATCAGCGCGGCGCTATCGGCCAACGCGCCTTTCAGCCCATCGTGCGCGCTGCGGCCTTCGAAGCGCTTGTCGCCGCGGCGAAAGAGAATGCCCTGCATGCGCTGCCAGCCGCGCACCAGGCGCAGGCCCGGCGCCGCCAGATGCACATTATACTCGCCGCTCGCCGGATCGATCAGGTGCACCGGCGCGATGTCGCATTCGCCGCGGCTGGCCGCCGCCACGCCGCCGAGGCTGCCGACCGCCAGCGTGCGGGCGGAAAAGCCGCGTTCCGCCAGCGCACCCACCACCACATCGAGCGCCACGTCGTGGCTGCCCATGATGACCAGATCGGGCGCATGCGCGGCGCTGCCGATCAACGTCACATCCACGACGCTGCCGGCGTCGAGCGATGAGGCGAGCGCGTCGATCTCGAGAAAGCCGTCGGCCTGCGAGAAGCTGGTGACCGAACCGGAGCCTTTGCCGGTCGGAAAGGCGACGGTGCCCTCCTCGCTTTCGATCAGCGACACCAGCACGAATTCCTTGCGGCCAAGCTCGGAGGCAATCCGCACCGGCACCCGCGCGGCGATCGTCTCCGCGGCTTCCGGCGGCAGCCCGGCGCGGGCACGGATTACCGGCGCGACGAAAGCGTGGAACGTAAAGATCGCCGAGGTCGGAAAGCCGGGCAGCACCACGATCGGCTTTTCGCCGATCACGCCGAGACAGAGCGGCTTGCCGGGCTTGAGCGCGACGCCGTGCACCAGGATGCCGGGTTTGCCGAGCCGCGAGACCACGCCATGCGACAGATCGCCGGCGCCTTTCGAGGTGCCGCCGGAAAGCACCACCATGTCGCTTTGCGCCAGCGCCTCACGCACCGCCTTTTCCAGCGCCGCCGCGTCGTCGGGAAAGGCGCCCAGGCTGAGCGGCTCGCCGCCGGCTTCCGTTACAGCGGCCGCGATGATCGCGCCGTTGCTGTCATAGACACCCGCCGGCTTGAGCGGCGCGCCGGGCGCAACGAGTTCGTCGCCGGTCGACAGCACCGCCACTTTCGGCCGCCGCACCACGTCCGCCTGGGAAAGGCCGCAGGCCGCCAGCATGCCGATCTCGCGCGAGCCGATGCGCGTGCCGCGCCGCAGCAGCGTCTCGCCGCGCGCGATGTCGGAGCCGGCGTAGGAAATGAATTGCCCGGGCGCGGCGGCGCGGCGCAGTTCGATGCTTGCCGAGCCGTCAGCCGTCAGCTCGGTCTGCTCGATCATCACCACGGCGTCGGCGCCGCGCGGAATCACGCCGCCGGTCGCGATCGTGGCGGCGGTGCCGGGTTTCACCTCTAGCGTCGGCGCATCGCCGCAGGCGATCACCTCGGCATTGAGCCGGAAGATTCTTGGCGCGGTGTCGCCGGCGCCGATGGTGTCGATAGCCCGAAGAGCAAAGCCGTCCACATTGGAGCGGTCGAACGGCGGCGCATCGACTGCCGCCACTACATCGTACGCGAGCACGCGCGTCAGCGCACCGGCGAGCGGCACCGTCTCGGCCGGTAGCGGCGACAGATCGAGATGCCGCTCGAAGCGCGCGCGCGCCTCTTCCGCCGACACGACGTCGAGGAATTGCTCCTGGCGCGCGGCCGCCCGCACGCGCGCGAGCAGATCGGCATCGGCGTCCGGCTTCGCCCGGCGTTGCTCGCTCATGGCCACGGCCTTACCAAAACCTGCGAACCGGCGGGATAACCTTCGCTGTCCGCCGGCACCAATATCCATCCGTCGGAACCCGCCAGCGACGACAGCGACAGATATTTCGTCGCCAGCGGCTCGACGTTATCGCCGCTCCGGCGCACCGGAACGACTGCGGCGAGGCCGACGGTGGAAGTGACTTTGCGTGCGAGCGTGGCCGTCATCCCCCGTTCATGATCGCGGCCGCCGGTGAGCCGCGCGAGCATACGCCGCCCGGCCACGAGCCAAACGCTCAACGCCGCGTCGAGCCGCCCCGGCAGCAGCAGCACGGGCCGCGGACCGGCAAAACCGAACGCGGCGGTTTCGCCGGGCGAGAGCGCCATGCCATGCGCGACCAGGCGGCCTTCGCGCGCGAGCGTCTGCACACTCGTGTCGTTGCGCCCTTGGCCGGTGCCGCCGATGGCGACGATGGCGTCCACATTGTCCCTTGCGAGCGCGGTCGCGAGCTTGCAGCCGCAATCGGCGCGGTGTGCCGCCCCGCCACGACTCTCGATGTCGCCGCCCATTAACCCGACGGCGGCATCGACGACATCGCCTTCACGCAGCGGCAAAACCATGATGCGCGGCTCACGCACAGAAACACGGGAAATACCGGCAGCGGCGAACACCGCGCCATCGAGCGAACGCAACACGTCACCCGCACGTCGCAGCGGCGTCTTGCCGTCGCAATCCGCGTCCGCCGGCAGCACGCCGTCGCCCGGATTGACCGTGTCGAGCGCCTCGGCGCGGCCGCCGGTCACCCTCACCGCATCGAACGCCACCACGCAGTCGGCGCCGGGCGGCATCGGCTGCCCGGCCTCGACGCGCTGCGGCATTGCGGGCAGCAGCACGGGCGAATAGCCGCCGGCGCCGAGCGTGGTGTCGGCCGCTAGAGCCCAGCCATCGAGAATGGCAATCGGCGCCTTCGGCAACATCGGCGCCGTGACATCGGCCGCCAGGACACGCCCCGCGCCCAGGCGCAGTTCCACGCTGCGCGCCGCGACCGGCTTCACCTCCCGGTCGATCAACGCCAGCACTTCGGCGAGCGGCGTCAGCCTCGCGATGGTCTGTATCGTCTCGGACGCCGCTGCCATATTCCGGTGCTTGACCTTGTTGCGGTGAACTTATTCAGTCTACCCCAACGAGGCGGAATGCGCATGACTGAAACCACCATGAACCTGCGCGGCCTGAAATGCCCGCTGCCGACGCTGCGGGTGCGCAAAATGCTGTCGACCCTGAGAACCCGCGACCTGATCGTGGCGGAATGCACCGATCCGCTGACCGCGATCGACATTCCGAATCTGCTGCGGCAGACCGGCGACACGCTGGAAGGCAACGCGGAAGCCGGCGGCGTGCTCAGTTTCCGCATTCGCAAGAAGTGAGGTTAGCGGCTCACGCAACGCGCAGGACCGCCCGCCCGGTCACCTGTCCACGCTCGACCAGCTCGTGCAGCGCCTCGGCCGCCTGCAACGGCCGGATGTCGGTGACCAGCGGCCAGACTTCGCCGCGCGCCACCAGATCGCAGGCCTCCAAAATTTCGGTGCGCGTGACATAGCGGCTGCCGAGCACCGCCTGTTCCTTGGTCAGCATGTCGCGCGCCGGCACCTGAAAAGGCTGCGCGGCGCCGCCGAGAATGACCAGACGGCCGCGGCGGCCGAGCGCCTTGACGCCGGCCTCCAGCGTCGCGGTGGTGCAGACGTAATCGATAGCCACGTCGACGCCTAAGCCGTGCGTGAGATCGCGCAGCGCCGCGACCACGTCGCCGTCGCCGTCGCGCGGATCGAGCACGGCGTCGGCGCCGGCCTTGCGGCAGGCGTCGAATTTGGCCGCCGCGACGTCGATTGCGACCACGCGCGCGTGCGCCCATTTCGCCATCATCACCTGATGGATGCCGACGCCGCCGCCGGCGCCGAAGATCGCAACGGTCTCGCCGGCTTTGACCGACGCCCGGCGCAGCACCTTGTAGGGCGTCGCCAGCGCGTCGGTGATGACGCCCATTTCCGCCGGATGCTTTTTGTAGTCGAGGCCGTCGGGATACTTGATGAAGATGTGCGCCGGCAGCTTGATGTATTCGGCGTAGCCGCCGTCGCATTCGAGCCCGACATTGCCGCGGTTGTGCTCGCACAGCGGTTCGAGCTGGGAGAGGCAATACCGGCAATGGCCGCAGTTGAGATAGAAGTACGAGGTGACGCCGTCGCCGACCCGGAGCGTCGACACGCCGGCGCCGACCGCGACGATCTCCCCGGTGATCTCGTGCCCGATGATGCGCGGAAATTCGATCTGCCGGCGGCCGGCCTTGGCGTGCTGGATGGTCAGCCCGGAGCCGCAGGTGATGACGCGGGCGACCGCCTCGCCCGGCCCCGCGACCGGATCGGGCACCTGCGCCATTTCGAACGGCGTGTTCGGCCCCCGCAACACCATCGCTTTCATGCGCACTGCCCCGGCTATCAACCCAGCTTATTATGTCATATCGATTGGCGGACATTGACAAGACGTCCGCAACATTCGGGGGAAAAATGATCAAGGCAGCGATGGTCGGCCTGGGCCGCTGGGGCCAGACGGTTCTCGGTTCAATTCAAGGCAAAAGCGACCGCCTGCGCATCGTGCATGGCGTGACCAAGGAGCCGGAACTCGCGCGCGAGTTGGCGGCGAAGCATGGCTTCCGGTTGTCCACCGACCTCAAGGACGCCATTGCCGACCCGGAAGTGCAGGCCATTCTGCTCGCCACGCCGCATTCTTTGCACGTCGAGCAGGTGCGCATGGTGGCGGCGGCCGGCAAACCGGTCTGGTGCGAAAAGCCGTTGGCGCTGACCCGCGCGGAAGCCGAGCGCGCGGTCGCCGCGGTGCGCGCAGCCGGCGTCCCGCTCGGCACCGGCAACAACAAGCGCTGCTTTGCCTCGATGCGCGAGCTCAAGCGGGTGGTGGAATCGGGCGAGATCGGCAAGGTCTTCCATATCGAAGGGCACTTCTCCAACGAACACTCGACCCGCGTCTCGGGCGGCTGGCGCGACGACCCGGCGGAATCGCCGGGCGCCGGCATGACCGGCGCGGGCCTGCACGTGCTCGACGCCTTCATCAATCTCGCCGGGCCGATCAGCTACGTGGACGCGCGCTGCGTCTCCAAGAAAGCGCCGCCCGATCCGCGCGACGTGGTCGCCGCGCTGGTGGAGTTCGAAAGCGGCGCGACCGGGCTGATGGCGACCGTGCGCGCCACGCCGGTCTATTGGCGCTGCGCCGTGTTCGGCACCGACGGAATGGCGGAAGCGCGCGGCGAGGATACGCTGATCGTCGCCAAGATCGGTGGCACGCCGAAGGAGCAAACGCTAGAGCACGTCGATTCGCTGCGCGTGCTGCTCGAAGCCTTCGCCGACGCCATCGAGGGCAACGCGCCGTTTCCGGTGCGTCCGGATCAGATGCTCAACCTGATCGGCGCCTTCGAGGCGGTGATCACCTCGCTCGAATCAGGCGCGCCAGTGAAACTCTAGGCCGACAGCCGCCTCGCCACTTTCATGCGCGACACGCTGTCGCCGGCGAGGTGGTTCCAGATGAAGGCGTCGCGCACCAGCTTGTCGGTGTGGTGGTCCATGTGGCAGCCGTTGGCGCCACGCACTTCCATGTAGAGTTCGGACACCTCGTTCACCACGTCGCAGGAATAGTTCATCGCCAGTCCGGCATTGTGGGAGTGGACCTTCATGTCGTGCTCCCAGGCCACGCGCATCACGAAGCAGCGCAGCGCTTCCGTAAGCATGAACATCTTGTTGATCTGAAGCTGGATGTTTTGCTGCGCGAACAGCACCTGGCCGCCCTGCTTCTCGGTCTTGGCGTAGCGCAGCGCCGACGCGCAGGCGTCGTCGCAGATGCCGAGGCCGTTGGCGGCAAGCTCGAGGTCGCCGAACAGATCGCCGCCGGTGGTGTCGCCGCCCGAGCCGCCGGTCTTCTGCGCCGCGCCGCCCACCTCGCCCACCAGATTGGCGTGCGGCACGCGGGCATTCTCGAAAATCATTTCACCGTTCTGGTAGAAACGCCAACCGCTCTTGTTGAACACCTTGCCGATGCGGAAGCCGGGCGTGTCGCTCGGCACCAAGAACATGGAGGTGCCCTTTTTCGGCGCCACCGTGGCGTCGGTGCGCGCGTCAATGAAGAACAGCTTGCCGATCGGCGCGTTGGCGATGAAGGCCTTTTCGCCGTTGAGGATCCACTCGTCGCCCTTGCGCTCGGCCTTGAGCTTCAGCCCGGTCTTGGGATCATCGCCCGGCATGCGGTTGTCGGAGCCGGCGCCCGGCTCGGTGATGCCCTTGCCGAGCACGAAAGTGTCGTCGGCGACGAAAGCCGGGAGGAAGCGCTGCTTCTGGTCTTCGGTGCAGGCGTAGGAGATCAGATGGCTCCATTTCCAGTTCTGGCTGAACGCCTTGGAGATCGCGCTGTCGGCCTTGGCGAGCTCGGTCATCACCAGCGCCTGCGTCACAAAGTCGGTGCCCTGACCGCCCCATTCCTTCGGCACCGCCATGGTGCGGAAGCCGAGCTTGGAGCCCTTCTTGATGATTTCCCAATCGAAGGTCTCGCGCGCGGTCTCGATGGCGTCGCGCGCGAGCGAGATCGGGCGGATTTCCTCGTCGGCGAATTTGCGCGCCGCCATCTGCCAGGAGCGCTGTTCGTTGCTCAGTGTGAAGTCCATGGGAGTATCCTCGCCTGAAATGTTTCGCGGTTATTCGCCGGCCAGCGCCATCGCGCCGTTGCCGGCGCGCCGGTAGCCCGCCAGCTCCTCGGCGATGCGCAGCTTGGCGTCGGTATTGCCGTCGCCGGTGTGCAGGCAGACGCGGGCATCGTGGATATATTTCTGCAGCGGCATGTCGCGCATCACGCCCATGGCGCCGAACATTTCGGCGGAATCCTTGGCGGCTTTCATCACCATCTCCGAGGTGAATACCTGCGCCATGGTTTGCAGCGGCAAGTCGGACAGGCTGCGGTCGGCGATGGCTTCGGGGTGATCGGAAGCCCAGGCCGCCTGCCATACCGCGGCGCGCGCAACTTCCAGCCGGATCGCGATCTCGGCGAGCTTGGTGGCGATCGCCTGATGCTCGATGAGCGGGCGGCCGCCCTGCACCCGCAGCTGCGCATAATCGAGCGCGGCTTCGTAAGCGGCGCGGCCGATGCCGAGATTGAGCGCCTGCAACAGCGGATTGCCGCGGCCATGCGCATGCGCGCCGATCAAGAGCGCCGCCGCGCCGTCGCCGAGCAGATTGCCCGCCGGCACGCGGCAGTCCTTGAACGTGACCTTGCCGCAGGCGCCGTGGTGCCAGGCCTGGTCGTGCGCCTGCACGCTGACGCCCGGCGCGCTCGCCGGCACCAGCAGCACGCCGGCGCCGCGCCCGGCGATTTCGACCAGAACCGCGAACAGCTCGGCGACCGGCGCATTGGCGACGTAGTCCTTGGCGCCATTGACGATAAAGTCATTGCCCGATTTCGCGGCGACGGTCTTGACCGCCGTCGCGACCGCCGCCGGGCGATGATAATTGATGCCGAGCCGCGTATCGGTTGCGCTCTCGTAGCCGGCGAAGGCGAGATGATAACGGTCGTCGTTGAGGAGTTTCGGCAGGAACGTATCGCGCTGCGCATCGTTCATCGCCTGATCGAACAGCAGATGGGATAGCCGCGAGGTTTCCGAAAGCGTGCCGGCAATGTCGGCGTCGCCGGCCGCCAATTCCTCGGTCACGATGCAGCAGGTGAGCGCATCCACTCCGGCGCCGCCGCGCTCTTCCGACAAAGCCAGCGTGCGCAGACCCAACTGCGAGCCCGCGTCGATCTGGGCCATCAGCAGGCTGCGGTCGCGGACATCGAGCCGGTCCGCCTTGAGCGCCACCGGCTTGACCTCGCGCGTGACGAAATCGCGCACCGTGTCGCGGATTTCCAACTGTTCGGATGAGAGCTGAAGACTGTACATGGCGTTTCCTGGCTTATGTTTTGTGCCGCGCTATTGCGTGACGGCCGCCGCGATGGCGTCGCCCATTTCCCGGGTGCTGGCGTCGCCGCCCAGGTCCGTGGTTAGGTGCTTCGCTTCGGTGACGACCTTGTCGATCGCCGCCTGCATATAGCCGGCGGCGGCCGCGGCTTTCGGTTCGTTATGCTTGCGGCCGAGGAAAGCCAGCAGCATCTGCGACGACGCGATCATGGCATAGGGGTTGGCGATGCCGCGGCCGGCGATGTCGGGCGCCGAGCCGTGGGTCGCCTGCGCCATGGCCTGGCGCTCGCCGACGCAGAGCCCCGGCGCCAAGCCCAGCCCGCCGACCAATCCGGCGCCGATATCTGTGAGGATGTCGCCGAACTGGTTGGTCGTCACCACCACATCATATTGTTGCGGCGCCATCACCAGCTTCATCGAGATGGTGTCGATCATCGCTTCATCGAATTTCACGTCGGGAAATTCGCGCGCGACCTTGCGGCATTCCTCGGCGAACATTCCGCAGGCCAGCCGATAGACCGGCTCCTTGTGCGCGGCGGTTACCTTCTTGCGCGGCCGCGTGCGCGCGATCTCGAACGCCTCGCGCGCCACCCGGTTCGAGCCCTTGCGCGTGATGACGCGCATGGCGACGGTGATGTCGTCGTTCGGCCGGAATTCCGGGCCGCCGGCCACCACCGTTTCGGAATAGAGCATCCCTTCGGAGATTTCGCGCAGAAAGACGATGTCGACGTCCTTATGGATCGATATCACGCTCGGATAGGAGCGCGACGGGCGGACGGCGGCGAACAATTCGTATTTCTTGCGTACAGGCGGCATGACCCAAGTGGGGTCGTTGCGCGGATAGGCGGCATGCCCGATCGGCCCCATGATCCAGCCATCGAGCTTCCACAGCGCCGCCTCGGTGGTCGGCGGCAGCGTATCGCCTTCCATCTCGTGGCCGGCCTTGCCGATCGGCAACGGGTGCCAATCGATCGCGAGGCCCGAGCGCGACGCCGCGGCTTTCATCACCTTGACGGCTTCGGGCACGACTTCGAGGCCGATGTCGTCGCCGAGAAGAATTCCAATTTTCACGCCGGCGTCTCCCGGAATGCGCAGCTAGGGGGAATAAGTCGCAGGGAACCGCGGCTGGTGCGCGGCGGAGGCCTTTCTCGCACCGCGAGACGTTCGCCGCAATAGTCTCTGATGCAACGGCGCGCCCCGAGTCCGGTCCGTGGACAGACCGGATTTCACAGCGCGATAAGGACGTATTCGAATACGGTTGGCCGCGCCAACATACGCGGGGTCAGGTCGCCATAAACCCGCCGTCGACGGCAAGCGTCTCGCCCGTGATCGCCGAGGCGCCGAGGCTGGCGAGGAAAACCACCGCCGCCGCGACCTCTTCCGGCGTGATGAAGCGGCCGATGGGAATGCGCGCGACCATGCGCGCGCGCGTGGCGTCGTCGTACATCGCCGCGCGCGAGGGCGTGAGCACGGTCGACGGCGCGACCGAATTGACGCGGATGTTGTGTGGAATCCATTCGATCGCCAACATGCGCGTCATCTGGATCAGCCCGCCTTTGCTGATGCCGTAGACCGTGCGCCCGGCAAAGCCGGTCATGCCGTGCGTCGAAACAATATTGACGATGCAGCCGGGGCGTTTGCGCGCGATGCACTGCGCGGCATAGGCCTGCGACATGAAGAACGGGCCCTTGAGATTGGTGTTGACGACGTCGTCCCATTCGGCGGCGGTCACCTCGACCGCGGGCTTGACCAGCGAGCGGGCGGCATTGTTGACCAGGACGTCGATGTCGCCGAGCGCGTCGGCCGCGGCGGCGAGCGCTTTCGCAATGTCGCCATCGACGCGCACGTCGAGTTTGACCGGCACAACCTTGCGCCCTTTCATCACCGGCTCTTTCATGAGCGCGTCGAGCCGCGCGGCATCGCGGCTGGTCACCGCCAGATCGTAGCTCGCTTGCGCCAGCGCACAGGCGATGCCGTAGCCCACTCCGGTCGAGGCGCCGGAAACGAAGGCGGTGCGGTTAGCCGACGATGTCATCGAGGGTCACCCATGTCTGTTGCGCGACGCTGCGATAGCACGCTTCCGCCAACTGTACATCGCGGAGACCGGCGGCAAAATTGCAGACCAGCGGTGCGTCGGCAACGACATGACGCAGAAAATTCTCCCATCCGACCCGATACGGATTGGTGTAGGCGGCCGCGCCGGCAACTTCGGTCCATTGCGCGCGATAATCCTCGGCGATGTCGATGTCCGGATTGAAGCGACGAATGGTGGGTGTGCCGGCGGCGCTTTGCACCCAGCAGCGGTGCAGGCCGGCGAGCGCCGAGCCGCCCGTGCCGTCGATCTGCAAAGTGATGAGATCGTCGCGCCGCACCCGCGTCGCCCACGAACAGATGATTGTGCCGACTGCGCCGCTCGCCAGTTCGGCGAGCGTGACCGAGGTGTCATCGACGTCGACGGCATAACGTTTGCCCTCTTCGTCGACGCGCTCGGGAATCGCGGTCGGCGTCGCCGACACGACGCGGCGGATCGGCCCGAGAATGCCTTCGATCACGTAGCGCCAGTGCGGCAGCATATCGCTGGTCAATCCGCCTCCGCCGCTGCGCTGGTAATTCCAGCTCGGTCGCTGGCTGTCGCGCTCGGCGCCATCGAACACCCACCAGCCGAAATTAAGCCGGAAGCCGGTCACGCGACCGAAATAGCCGGATTGCGAAAGCGCCAAAAGCTTCTGCAAGCCGGGCAGATTGATCTTGTCCTCGACCGCGCCGGCCTTTAGCCCGCGGGCCTGCGCTGCATGCAGCAGCGCGCGGCCTTCGGCGAGCGAAGGCGCCACCGGCTTCTCGCTGTAGATGTGCTTGCCGGCGGCAACCGCCTTGCGCAGCGCCGACACGCGCTGTTTGGTGGCCGCCGCATCGAAGAAGACGGGGAAGTCCGGCCTCGCCAGCGCGGCATCGAGATCGGTGGTCCAGTCGTCGATGCCGTAGCTTTGCGCCAGACCGGCGAGCGCGTCGCGGTCGCGCCCGAGCAGCAGCAGGCGCGGCACGATGCGGTCTGGGCCGGCCTGCAAGCCGCCCTCGGCGCGGATCGGCGCCAGCGCGTTGGCCAAATGCTGGGTCGCGCCGATGCGCCCGGTGGCGCCGTTGAGAATGATGCCGATATCCTTGACCGCCATGGCCTCTCTTACCCGTCATAGTATGATGCGATCTCGCAGCTCCGCGCAACGCAGGTATGTCTCGTGCCCCGCCATCTGGTTTGCCTCACCTTCGATTTCGACACCCAGTCCGGCTTCATCGCCCGCGGCATGACCACGCCGACGCCGCTGTCGCGCGGCGAATTCGGCGCCATGGCGTCGCAGCGGATTTTCGGCTTCCTCAAATCGCACGGCATCGGCGCGACCTGGTTCATTCCCGGTTTCACCATCGAAAGCTGGCCGCGCGAATGCGAGGCGGTGGTCGCGGGCGGCCACGAGGTCGCGCATCACAGTTGGGCGCATATTCCGCCGGCGACCCAGAGCCGCGCCGAGGAGGAAGCCGACCTGGTGCGCGCCAACGACGCCATCGCGCGCCTCACCGGGCGCAAGGCGCGCGGCTACCGCTCGCCGTCATGGGATCTGAGCGAGCACACCATCGACCTGCTGTTGCAGCACGGCTTCAAATACGATTCCAGCCTGATGGGGTCCGACTACCTGCCCTATCGCGCGCGGCGCGGCGACGCCGCCAAGCTCGGCGAACCGTTCCACTTCGGTGAGCCGACTTCGCTGATCGAGATGCCGATCAGCTGGTCGCTCGACGACTACCCGCATTTCGAATTCGTGCGGACCGCTTCCACCATCCTGCCCGGCTTGCAGCCGGCGCGCGCGGTGATGGAAAGCTGGCTCGACGAATTTCTCTACATGAAGAAGTCGGTGGACTGGGGCGTGCTCACTTACACCATGCACCCGTTCGTGATCGGGCGCGGCTACCGCATGCTGGCGCTCGAAGGCCTGGTCGAGCGGCTGGGCAAGGAGGGCGCGGTGTTCGTGACCATGGAAGAAGCCGCGCGCGAGGCCGAGACGCGTCTAGCCAGATAATCACCGGCCGGCGGCGTAGCCCTGCATGCCGCGCGGGTTGGCGGCGGCGCGGCGGCGATTGCCGAAGCGCGAGGCAGCCGTCAGCCGGCCTTCCGACCAGGGCGGACCGACTTCGACCTCGTGGCCGCGCGCGCGCAATTCCTTGACGGTCGCCTCCGGCACGCGTGACTCGACGACCATCACACCGGGGCGGGCCATGCGCGGCCAGAACGACGACGGGAAATGTTCGGAATGCCAGGCCGGTGCATCGATCGCCTCCTGCAAATTCATGCCGGCATGCACGTGGCGCAGGAACATCTGCGTGATCCACTGATCCTGCTGATCGCCGCCG
>Ga0182024_10013076_pt1 | contig 16283 bp, 13 predicted proteins | sample P32metaG_FD_120480 | JGI IMG/M metagenome (GOLD analysis project Ga0182024, IMG submission 120480) | Permafrost microbial communities from Stordalen Mire, Sweden - P3-2 metaG (Illumina Assembly) | ecosystem: Environmental > Terrestrial > Soil > Wetlands > Permafrost | place: Sweden: Stordalen... | reverse complement strand
CTAAAGGGAGACAATCCCGTTCTTGATCAAATCATTCGCACCGCATCCGGTATCATGATTAATGACATGCCAGAAGACAAGCCAGAGTCTGCGGACTATGCGATGAAATGCCCGCATTGCAAGAAGTTGATCACTCTCTCGGTTGCCGCTGTGCCGTCATGATTAGTCGCAATACCAGTCTGCTTGGCCTGTATGATTAGCTTCTCCTGGACTTTTCATTGTCAAAGCTGTAGTCCTGGCACCATGTCCATGAGGACCTTGGCAGTCGCGCCCCGTTGAAGTCGATTGAGCTGCGCACTGTGATACCACCGGTGATCCAACGGTCAGAAAGAGGCTCAGCAACGTCCCAAACCGTCAGCAAATGTTTGAATGATCCATCTGACTTGATGATTGACGTGCAGTGGAAAATGCTGTTGGATAAATGACGGAGCCTGTAGATTTCATATTCGGCAAGTTAAGTCGCAGCTTTTCGTTCGTGAATTTGACGCGTGCCGGAATACTCCCTTTCAATTTTGTTGGAGTAGTCGTTCGTAAATGCAACTCTCAAATTCCAGGTTGCGTTCGACTCTGCGTTACATGGTCTTCCTCGGCTGCTCTACTCTGTATATTGCAATTTCATAAGGTGCCCATGCCCCTGCCTGCTTGAACTCGGGACAATGCGCCAAGAATTCGTTGAGGCGAATGGACCTTGATCATGAACTGCCGCCAGTACATCAACTGGAATGCAGTGGTGTATTGGCGACTTCGTTCGTAATGAAGACAGGTTCACGAAGTATCGATTGGAAGGTAAGGAAAAGTCTTTCACGCATGTGCAAAACTCTAAAAAACCTTCTGGGCGGCCCGTCCGAACGACATTCACGCTCAACAGCTGCGACGCCTTCATCGCGACATCTCTATCGGACGTATAAAGGTACGCAGTGTGAGCCTTATCGCAAATTACATTCTCTTGCTCGAGATATGCTGGCAGACACATATCGGCGCTTACAAAATGCACTTCACCAAATTTTGCCTTTGATTGATTATTTGCCAGGTAATCCTTAATCATGCGGCAGCCCATACTATGTCCCACTAACACGATTTTCTCTGCCGGCAGTTCGGACACCAGCTTCTCCATGAATGCATTAAAGATTAGCTGACTCATTTCAAAAGCTCGCTCAGACTTATGATAAGGATTTAGCTCAGGTAGCCACCAACCACTTGGGGTATTCCAATCAAAACAGACGACCGGCATATGGAGTTTTTCTGATAATTCCGCCGATTCTCTAACAGCGCCTTTGAGTGAAACGCAACAGCCATGCACAAATACAATGCATCCAGATTGCTGACAATCCGCCTTAAACTGCTGCAAAACATTGAAGAAGCTTCGCTTGCGAAACTCATCATGAGCCAGAAACATTTGATCCTCGTCGAAGATCAGCTTTGCAGCTCCAAAAGAGGTGGAATTTCCGTAAAACTGAGTCAATTGATTCGAAAGTTGGCTGTCTGTAACTGCAAATGTGGACTCCGTAGCCTGACAGTTCGACGCCTTAATAGCCTCGGCGCCTCCTTTCGGGATACGACGACGTATTTGCAAAATACCATAAGACGCAGATGGTGCTGCATATTTTTGATAATCACTAAGATGGTGAACAGGTCTAGTTGGACGCTGAGTGACCAAAAGAATAGGTATGTCGGAAGAGGCTCGCGAAGTCTCTTCCGCCGAGAGCGCAGGGTGGCCGGGCAACGACAACGCGGCCACCGCATATAGGATCACGAGTAAAAGTATTTTTGCTTTCATTACCCGAAAATCAAGTTAACACCGTAACTGTGCTCAGGAACCAGCCATATCTTATCGGCTAATGCAAGGATACGCTACGCCCTCTAAACAGTTCGCAAACTGAGTGATCTGGCCGAACGAAATTTCCAGGTCCATCAGTGATTTTATGGCATCCATTGTCGCTATCGGCGGAATTGAGGCCGTTCTTCGCGCCGCACCACATCTGGTGTTGATCTTCATATCTGGCTATCTCAGGGCTGTGTTAAACTGTGCGAGATTGGCACAACTTTTCTCACTGGGCAAACTCCGTGGGGCGCTGCGCATCCATTGGGCTCTCGGAAAGCGCTTGCTGGCTGGCACTTAAACACCGCACTCAAGGTGCCTTCTTGTTAACAGTCAAATAACAATCGTCGGTCACGTTGGCAGAGATATCCTCTCCAAATCCTTCGAAGATACGCCAAGCACCACCTTTCTTGAGAAACTTGGCTGAACTGCGGCTCTACGCGCTGTTTCGTTCGTTCTGGCAGACATTGCCATCCTTATTCTTATCAAAGAACTTTCTCGCTTGCCCAGCCCATTGGGTTGGATTGCCGCAGGCGTGCACAAGAATCGGGAGCAGTGCCGTCGGTCTCCGGCGCCGGCTGGTTGTCCACACGGTTTGGACTAAGCCGAGTAACTCTAATGGCAAAAGACAAATCCTGTACTTATGCCTACAATGACGGACCATAATGACCCTGACATCCATATAACCGGCCGCAAGATCGATGTTCATCGGCGTTAGTCAATTCCTGAGGCTGATACAAACTCGTCTTTGCGGCTATGTGTCCTCCGCAACTGATAGAGGCTAACCCAGGCAGGGCAAGCATAACCGCATTACATCGCCAGCATGCTACGTGCACATCTTAACAGACCTTCTTAAGGCGTATAGATAAGGATAACCATTTGTTGTGCGTTTAGGGTTTAGGGTATATTCTTTTATGTACACATTCTTTGGCAATGGCTACATGACTATGCGAATAGATGACTTGAAAGCCCAGATAACAAGGGCAGCCACCGATACAAATGAAAAAGCGCTGGCACAGGCAGTATGTGGTCGCCTGGAACAAGGAAGCTCTGTTGTCACCGCTAAAGAAGTGGAACAGCACGCTTCCCGTATCATTAATGATGCCGATCCCTCTATTCGAATGAATCCTACGATTCTGCACCCAAAAACTATTAGCTTTTTTAAGAGACTTGAAAGAAAGAGAGTAGGAAAATTCATTTTAGGACGAAGGGATGGCAAAACTAGATTGGAATTTTCCGAGGTCCTGGATGCGAATGCCGCTTCGAAACCCATTGGAGCCTCTATAAGAACTGAGCAAGTTCGTGATATGGTCGACTATACATTTCCATTGAGAGAAGGCGTCACAGTCAGATTTCAATTGCCAATGGATTTTCGGAAAAATGAAGCTGCTCGACTGTCGGACTTTATCAAAAGCTTGCCACTCGAATAGCGCCACATCTTAGGCGAGACAGCAGGACGCCCTTTACTGCCCTTCCCGTTAGCTCCCTTATGTCTATCATTTAAGTATATGCTAAATCCCTTATTCTCATATGAGTGTCTTAAGCAGGTGGGACGCATTGGCAGTCTAAACCCGGCTAACATCTTATTTCCAGCCATCTCCTTCTCCGGTAGCGGGGATAACCTTATATCTTATCTGTCCGTGTATTGACAACGTTAGGTTTTATCCGTATACTTGCACTATAAGACGGACGGCAACCAGGTTGGGTAAAGGCATACCTAGTGGGGCTTCCGCGACCTCGTTAAGAGAAGGATTTTATGCGGCTAAGCAAAAGTAAGAATCAAATCAGTTTGATAGAGACTCCATTTATGCGTAAAACGAGGCATTTAGTAGGAAGGATCTCTCAGAGAGGGATAAGGATGGAATTGGTTGATCTGGTGCTTCGCTTCGGCGAGCAGGAGGGCAGCCAGGTGGTGTTGAACCGACAAGGGAGTCAGTCTCTTCTGTATGAATTGAAACGGCTCACAAAACAGGTCGAAGAAATTCAAAAGAAGGGTGGTTTGACGGTTATTGTGAGTGACGAGGCTGCAATAACTTGCTATCGAGTAGATAGTTACAGGCGTGCAGCTGCAAGCTAAAGAACAATAGAACGGAAAGCTTTTGTCTAACGCGATCGGGGCGGTGCTTGGATCGCGAGTCAAATGTTCGTTAATTGAGACCGAGCAATAACGTTATCAGTTACCAGTAATGGTGCCAAAAGATTGGTTCTAGTAGGAGGAGTTTGAAATGAGAGTAATTAAATTCAGCGATCAAGATGGACAGTGGGATGAAACGAGTCTGCAAGAGTTCTTCACGCAGACCCTGCCCAGTAGACCCCAAGGAGAAGTGTACTTCAACCAGAATGGTGTCGCTCCAGGAAACGGACTTTACCCTGGTGAAACCTTGCTTTTCACATTCGAAGGTACGCTGCGGTATACGGCTAAAGCGAATTGCTATGGCAAGATGACCGACAGAAAGGGGAATTACTTCCGGATCAAGCCCGGCACTCTGCGAGAAACCGGCCGGATACCGTTCAAAGAACTGGGGTCCAGATTACGCAATGAGGCAGGGTTCACAGGTAACCTACGAAGCCAACCCTGGAATAAAATTCCAGATAGTCCAGAAGCCGAGGAGATCATAGAATCGTATGTGGACGCACCGTGGGTGGTATCGACCAAATATCAGACAAAATTCAAGCTAAAAGGAACAAAGAAGAAAAATTCTTATAGAAACTCCAATTTGCATTCATGACTGAAAAATTGATTGTTCTGACCAATTGTTGGTGGATTGCTGTCACTTCTTTCGTGGCGTTCATTCGTGCATCCCGATGGCGTCTCGCGTTTTTCCAAATCATTTTTTAAGGAAGCCCAAACATGCCTGTAGAAGTTGAAATCGATGAATGCGTGCCACGATTCTTTTTCTCCGAACCTTGGGAACCCATCATAGTTCGGCGTGGTGACGCTTTGGGCTTGCGGGCGCTGACTGATTCGTTTGCTGATGCTGTCGCACCCGACTTAAGTAACCGGATCCAGGATGGTCGATGGGTGACTATTCTCGCTTGGTGTCTTGTACGCTCTCAGGAGCTCTTTCACGCGAGCGGCGGTGGACAGATATCCACGCCCAGCCAGCAACGTGATCGGTATGCCTGGTTACGTCCACTTGAACTAATGTGGGTCGCACGCACGATTGCCCTCGATGAAGACGAGTGGCGAACTCGATCTCTTGCCGGAAGCCGCAGTGTGCAGCCATGGTATCAGGGCAATGAAAGAATTCGTCCCCCTCATTTTGGGATGTCCGCAGATCAACTTCGTCGTTATCGGCAAACCGGCATGTACGGTGGGTATCGACTTGGTTTTCGCAAGTGGCCCGAAATGACGGTGAACGGTGACGGATGGAGACCTGCCACGCACTCGAGAGAGTTAGCAGCTTGGCTGGACAAAAAGCTAGGCAGCGCGGGTCTGTCCCCTGATAATGGCGAGTATGAACCGTCCACACGGAGCGCCAAGCGTGCCAAAGACAGAGCCGAGTGGTGGTTGAAGAACTGGCAAACCTTCGATAAGGGCGGGAAAACAGCCGATGACAATACACTTCCTCGTCGAAAGGACGACTTCTACGTACTGCCAGAGTCTGATCAATTAAGGCGGTCGATTTTCGGAAGCGACTCAAACGGACTCAAACGCCAGAAAGTTGCAGAAGCCGTTTGGAAGGCTAATAAAGCCAGAACACATATCGAGATATGTAGTCATTTGAGTGGTGTATTTGCAGACCAGAAAACTATCGTCGTGCTTCCGCGATTCTCTCGGCTAGCAGATGCTGGAATGGAAGCGATGGATCTTATTAGAGAAGTATTGGGCAGCAAAGCAAGCGTTGAGCTTAGACATGTCGCTGAACATCCAAAGGCAAAGTCGGTGTGCAAAGAGTTGATGGAAGCGGCGAGCGAGTTCAAGGGAGAAAGGTTGCGACTCCGCCACATTGAAACTGGTACCCGCTTCGCAGAAGCAATTACAAGTTCTCGACCAATCGAGTGCTTACGGGATCTGATTGAATATCACAATAGATATGGTGGCGGATTACGCTGGTTCGCCCTCGGCAACAATGAGGTTGTCGAACGCTGTAGTCTCTTGAGTGTCGGCTCGTCGCGCTACCGATTTCGGTTGTGGTCATTGTGCCGACTTGCGGCGCAATGTGGTGTCATAAAGAACATGCCACCAGCTCTGCTTGCCGACAGAGGGTTGGAACGCGATGAACCTCAGGAGTCCAAGGATGAGTAGTGCTCAGTTTGGCTGGGAGTCCTTGCTCCATTCCAACGCACCGCCGAAGAGCTCGCTCAAGGCTGCTTTGTTCACAACCTATGATCGTGCTGAGGAGCGCCTGCTGGCTGAACACATGCTGCCACTCTTTCTTAAGCTAAATCGCGAACCCGAAAGTGATGGTAAGGAGCGGCAGTACTTCCTGCTGGAACTGGATCACCGACTGAAACAATTACATGATCGGATTGTGGTCGTCTCCTCAACAGCGCGGGAGGAACCAGGTGACTCAGAGGAAAATGAGAGCCGTTCATACGACTGGATATGGCGCTCAATTCGGCGTCTGACAGTCGGTTGCAACGGCAAAGCAGTGCAGCATGCAAAACTCTGGCTGCTACATTGGGGTGCGACGGACACTACTGGCGAGTACATAGAGATAATAGTGTCATCTGCAAACCTGACCCGGGGTGCCTTCAAAGGACAGATACAGGCAGGATGGAGGACGTGTCTTGAGCTTCATCCACAAATCACACAGACGCGCCGCAGTCGTTGGGGCGTGCTGCCTGAATTTCTGAGCGAACTCGCCAAGTCGGCTGGTGACCCGGATCGGCTTACACTTTTCGGAGACCTTCTTGCCCGTGCAGATTGTCCGGAAGACATCGAGTTCGTTGCAAGCGTTCCTGGAAAGCATAACCGTCAGACGTTGCAACGCACACCATGGGGCGCGGAAGGTCTTCGCAAAATTGTCCCTCCGGGCAGAGGCTCTGTTGGTGTTTCAATTCTTACTCCATACATTGGGTCTTGGGATCGCGATCAAATCAGTCACTGGTGCTCCACTTATGAGGGAATACCGAATCGTCTTGAACTGGTTTGGATCGACAAGAGTCATCCATGGAAAGAACATTGGCTGCTTCCGAAAATTGCATTGGCAGCACTTAACCAATTGGGCGCCACGCTACGTCATCTTCGTTACGAGCCAAACAGCAAAAACAAAACCGATCTTTTTCACAAGCTGCACCGTTGCGAAGACGTTCGTTGGAGTCACGCGAAAGCCTATTCATTCAAGCGGGGTAACTCACGCCGTTTGCTTGTGACATCAGCTAACTTTAGCCCAGCGGCTTGGGGAAGAAGAGGCTCAGACGGATTACTGACAATCGATAACTTCGAGCTAGGTGTCTGCATTGACAAGGCCACATGGCCGTTCGATGGGCTCGAAGTATTCGACAATGTGAACGATGCCGCTACGGTATCACAACTGGTACCAAACCGCGATGGCACCATAATCACATGGACGCGTGCAGCGTGGGATGGGGAAGCGGTAAGGGTTGAGTGCCGTTGTAAGGCCGAGCTCGCCGGGGAACTGATTTGTGGAAGTGATGAGCGTACGCCGATCAACAAATGGACACTTCGCGATCACGACATTCGTACCTCTGAGACTCGGTGGATTGATCCGAAGCGGCCACCATTATATGTTCAACTAAGGTCTGAGCCAGAGACGGTGCGCGTCCTAATCTTCGACGAAAGGAAAGTTGAGCAACGCCGCGAAAGCGTAGTACCCGAACTTGATGAACATGTCGTCCAGTCAATGAAGGATGAGCTGCTGTTTGAACAATATGGAGGGCGTCTTGCTGGAGAAGATAATTCATCCGACGAAGACCAGAAACCCATCGGAGTTTCTCCTGAGGTTACACCCACCGATAACGGACTAGATAAGGAGCATGCTCGTCAGAGCACAGACAGCTACGCTGTGCCTGCACTTGTCCTGGCACGAGAGCACCTCAGCATTGTCGATAACTGGGCAAAGCGACTCAAAGACGCAGAGAAATCCAAAGACGGCGAGCTTAAATGGTTGCTCCGCGACGGTGAGCATTTGAGCCAGGCCTTTGAAAGGCTGGTAGCGGGTGACACCAAGAGGGGACCAGCGAGCTCAATTGGCGCAAAACTAGCTGCTGAAGAGATGAAACTCCGACTGAACCAGTCGCGGAAGGATGTGTAATGCAACAAGTCGAATCATTCAATCTGCCGGCCAATCAATGGAGTTTTCTGTCGAATCCACAGGAGTATGTGGCAGCAAGCACAGATACAGAACGACCACTCATCCTTGCGAGCACGCGGCGGCAGTTCAATACGGCGCGAGATATTCTGGCTCGTCTTAGTGGCAGTTGCGGAGAACAACAACGACTTGGCATACTGCTTGCTGACGACGTAGGATTGGGCAAGACCACTGTTGGTGCACTCGTTGCGTGGGTCATTGCTTCCGCCGGAGAGAAGCGTAGCGTGCGAATCTTGGCTCCTAACGACGTCATGGCGAGACGATGGAGGGACGAGCTTAAGGCACACGTGAAGCCTCTTGGAAGTCTTGCACCAGAACTTAATGCTCAGGACAGGCGAGTTAAAGACGGCAGGGTAGGTAAGCTTTCTGCCGGATCGATACAGGTGGTTAAACATTCTTACGCTTTGAATTCCAACCTGAAGTGCGACTTGCTCATCATCGACGAAGCCCACCGTGCAAAAGGCGAGACCACTGAGTTTAGCAAGGCACTTGTGCAAAACAGGAAACTCGCGAAGCGTGTCCTGATCTTAACTGCAACTCCCTTTAGCATCCGTCTTGAGGAACTACAGCGCATGCTCAAGCTCATAGGAGCTGAAGCTGCTATCCGACCGGTTGAAGACTTCAGCAAAGCGCTGGATACTTTCTACTCTGAACACACAACTCGATCAGTCGAAAAAGTGGCCGGGAACAGACTAGCTGACAAGGCAATAGCTGCGGTCGAAGCACTCAGCTCATTTGTGATACGTCATGGCATCGATGATCTTGAAGATGAGAGCAAGGCATTCGGGGTTGAACGTCCCTGGCCAATTGATGTTCCTCAAGCGACGTCCGAGGAGCTAGAGCTAATCCTGCGGATGGACCGTGCGCTTCGCGTGGCCAAGAATGAGCGTTCGGAGCACGGATTGGTTACTAACGACCCACGTTTTCACGTCGGCTGGCGACACTTGGATGAAATGGTGAAGTCCCTACAAGCAGAGACGCCGAGCTTTGCAGAATTATCAACAAAAGTTGTCGATAACCACTTCAAGGCAATTAGACTTCTCCGCCAGAAATCGCCGGTTCATCCAAAGATGGCAGCGGTCGCAAGGGAAGTGGGGCGGGTAATAGAGCAGGGGGACAAGGTCCTTCTCTTCTGCCACCATCACGCGACTGCTCAAGAGCTTACTTCGTACCTTGCCTCGAAATTGCCGAATGCTACGGCTCTACCATCGCTAGCGCGGCCGGTTTGGGAAAAGGCCTGGGATGAGATTCTCAATGAAGCAGATGAAGAAGATGACAATGACGCACTGAGGGAAGTCTTCATTGATTGGCTGTGTACTGACATGATCCGCTCGCAGACGTGGGCATGGTTCGGCACTGCGCAACCAACATCACTTACCACTCTTGTTCGCGCGCTAACAAGCACAATGCCCCGCAACCCAAGCATCGTCGATGGGGCTCGTCGTGACACCATCGCCAAAGGGGCGCTGCATCTCTATCGCGCTTTAGTCCTATCGAAGTCGAGTAAAGCCATTCTTCAATTGGCAGCAAAGGATCCAGGTCGACACCCCCTGCCAGGCACCTCACGCGTGGTCGGTTACTGCAAGCTGGACCAGCACGCTGAGGAAGAAGGCAATTTTTTCATCCATAACCAAGAGCCGGACACCATCATTGCGATCTTCAACAGTCCGTTTGGTCCGGACGTGTTAGTCGTTACAGACAGACTCTCCGAAGGGATCGACTTGCACCACTATTGCCGCCACCTTATCCACTACGAACTCGATCCAAGCCCAATTCGGACGGTTCAACGCAATGGTCGAATTCGCCGTATAAACAGTTGGGCAGCAGTCACCGGCCAGCCGATTCAATATGCATACCCAGCGTTTGGCGGAACACGGGATCAACAGCTGGTTTGGATAATGCAGAAAAGGATCGCCTGCTTTTCGCTCCTCCTCGGTGGTGTGCGGGATTTTGATGTCAATCTTGTTGATAAGTCTGATGAAGAGTGGCGGAAAAGAGTGATTGATATTGCCAAGGCAGAACTTGCTAAGGCCGGTGGCCGACTTCGTGCCAACAGGGGACCAGAAGAAAAGTCCAGAACTTAGTGGGAGAAGATCCACAAACCAAATTGCACGGCTGCATATATGCTGCAGTCACACCAACTAAGATCACCATAAAGCCGGGACTTGCTGAAGCATTTTAAATACTGAGCGAATGCCCGCAGATACAATCCTGAGGAGAAGCACAAATGACAGCCGACAAGCATGAACTTTCAATTGAGGAATTGGAGGCTGGTGTTAAAGCAGATCCCAATGACGTAGAACTCAAGAAAGATTTGGCCTATGCGATTTTAGACCGCTATGTTTACAAGAAAGATCTTAAGCGTCTGCGCACACTTGTCAAAGAAATGCCAGAACCGGTGAGCACTGTTGCGCGAGCGTTCTTGTTCTATGCGGACAAGAAATATGAAGAGTCCGTAAATTGGCTGGTCATCTATGCCGCTGACAGATCCTTGGCTGATGGCGAAACCCTTACATGTGATGAGCTACTCCACTTTTTTATCGATCCATACAGCGACGCCAAGCGCGAATTTTGGATGAAATTGTCCGAAGCAACGGACCGCATTTTCCCCAGCTCTGCTGCGGCATACTGTGTCAAGGCGATGGCCAGCGCGGGGGACACAGACGCTCAGGTGACTTGTTACAAACAGGCTCTGGATAAAGACAATACTTATTGGATCGCAGCCTGGGCGCTCGGAGATCTCTACCGCAGAGAGAGAAACTGGCAATCAGCGGTAGGTTTTTATGAGAAAGCGTTGCAGTTTGAAAGGCCAAAAGATTTTCCTCTACTTTATCTCAATGATGCTTGGTGCCTCGGTAAGTTAATGCGCTACGAAGAAGAGGAAGAGCAGCTTAGAGCTTGTCTGAAACTCGATCCGGAGTTCGAGAGTGCCCGAAACAACCTTGGCTGGTCGCTCTTCAAACAACGCAAATACCAAGAAGCTTTGAGCATGTTTGATGAGGCGATCAAGCTCGGCGTTGATGGCAAGCATCCCTTTTATAATCGCGCCCGCGCCCTGAAAGGGCTGAAACGCTATAGAGCGGCGGTGAATGCCTGGCAGGCGGTGAAACCATACCCGGGACGTGTAACATGGATTGACAATGAGGTTTGGCGACTTTTAGGGTTAATCAATCTGCAATCGCTGGCACAGACCGAAGAATCAACTGAAGACAAGAATTTCCCGAACTTCACGATGCTAGGTCCGGTGGACGACAGTGGGCAACCGTGCATCATCTCCGAAGAAGCTCGGCTGGAATATCATCATCGTCTTTATCAAGACCACGAAAAACATATGGCAATTGACGCAGAGAGTGATGGTGCAATTGCGCCCAAAGAATTTGTGCGAAGAAAGGAGTCGATGCTGGAAGAGAAAATTGTTAAACTAATAAGAGATGGTAAAAACGTCTTCGGCAGAAAACTACAAATGTACGGGTCCGCACCAGGGTGTTACGGTCGCCAGGTTACTATTCCAGGCTATGGGCAGATAGATCTGCTTACTGAGGACGCAGAATCTGGAGAGCTTGTAATTATCGAATTCAAGCGGGATGAAACCCATGACGTTGCGGTGGGTCAAATTCTAATGTGGATGAATTGGGTTCGTGAAAACATGGCGATGGAAAATCAAAATGTAATAGGCGCGATTTGCGTTTTCTCAATAACTCCAAAACTTCAATTGGCAGCCCGCAACAACCCTAATATAGAGTTGTTTGAATACGACCTTGCGTTTGAAAAAGCATGATGCCAAATCGTCCCAAATCGAGCGACCATATGCGCAATCGATATCGGTTTAGAATGTGCTCCGCGGCGCTGACTGTCTCGTTATTGGCGGGGTGTAGCGATCCTAAGCTACATCGACTTACTGAAGACCTGGCTACTACCTCGCAGGGAGCATCTGGCCAGGTGCAGGTATTTTACGGCGACCTCAAAGAGACAAATCGACAAATGTATCTCAGCGAGGTCAGGGCGCAGCCACTTGCCAAAACGGAAGTTGACGAAGCAAGACCCGGTTCCTCGAATCCTCTTAATGAAGAAGATGTCCAGCACCGAGTACAAGTTGCGGCCGACTTGGAAGATGTTTGCCAGCAGTTGAAGAATATTGCATCAAGCAAGAATGTCGATGATGCCAATCAAGCCATTGCTGTTTTAAATGACAAACTGCAAGTTCTTGGTAAAGCCGCTCTAGTGGCGATTCCGATCGTTAATAAATTGCAATCGCTAGGACTTCCGTTAGCGGCATTTCTCAAACTCATTGTTCATGGTGGCTTCAGTTTTTATGCTGACAAATGGGTGAGAGAGACGGTTGACTCAACCGACAAGGCATTTGGGCTTTGCGCAACAGCGCTCTTTGCTCAGTTAAATACAGATGCCGGCAACACGAATCTACGTGCTTCTAAGTTGGTTGGACTTTGGCAACAGGCTCTACGCAATTTACAACAGACGCACGGCTCAGCGGCTGACCAGGCGGTTGCGATAAATGAGCTGGATAAAGCAACAAGGTGGGAACAGCAGGCAAGCGCACACAATCCGGCCCCGTTGTTCCAAAAGCTCCGTTCGACTTTTCACGATTTAGCAGAATATGCTCGTCAAAAGTTGCCGGCGAAACGCTAGGAGGATATTGAAGTGGCGCATGAAATTACCGATCAAAACATCGAAGATCTTTGGAATGAAATAAATGCACTTCAGCTGCAATTAGCTCTCCTAGAAAAAGACGAGCGATATCGGGAAGATAAGGAATTTAATGTAAAGACCAAAGCTATTGAGACCAAGCTGCAGGATCTAAGTCAGGAAATGAATGATTTAACAGGGAAAACGTTTGAGCTGAATCAAGAAAAATTGCGTGACGCCATCAAAGATATGAAATCAGTGCAAGACAAGATACAAGCTGTTTTAGATCGAACCGCTACTGCGCTCCAGATTGCTGAAGCACTCGAAATTTTGGCTAAAGTAGTGCTGCCATTCATTTAAGGGACTATGTAACTAAAGACTTAGGGCCGATGTGGCATGCACTCTTTCGGTGTTTCTGGTGGCAAAAATGTAGCGGGGGCGTCGGGTAAGTTGGGGTGCGTCGCCGCACCCAACTCCCCTAAGAACCGGTCTTGCTAGTTTCCACGCAACCGGCTCAAGCCTCCAAAGCAAGCTGTTCTTGTGGATAGAGAGTCCGTCTTTGACGGCGCTCTCGCCAATATTCCCGCAGAGAAGGGTCATCAGGGCTGGCAGCGCTCCTTATCATTACATGACGCTTGATTGCCACTGAACTGACATCGAAAAGGTAGATCCGCTTGGAATCGCCTTTTGTGTTTTCAAAATCTCCGTGAAATTTCCAACCCTGATGTTTGTCGGAGTGGAAATATTTCATGAAGACCCAGTGTTTTCCCTTCTTTGGGTGTCGGCGCAGGCACCACTTCCAGAGCGCCTGCCACACTTGGTGGTTGACGTATGAAAAGGTTTGCTTGCTAACCATGTGCTTGTAATAGTTAGACCAACCTCTAAGAATTGGATTGAGGTGTTTTATCACCTCCTCTGCGGGGGCTTGTCGGTGGGTGCTCAACCACTGACGTATTCTTTGGAGGAAAGCGAGTACTTTTTCTTTTTGTGGCTTTATGAGGCATTTGCCTCCATATCGTTTGATTGAAAAGGCAAGAAAATTGAATCCAGTGTTTATGTGGACAATTTTCGTCTTCTCTAAGTGCAGCGCTAATCCTCTTACCCGGAGCCATTCTTCGATGTTTGGCTTGGCATGTACGATTTCTTCACGCGTTCTGGCGCACCGGATTTTGTTGCGTTGAAGATATCTGCCTCTATATATCCTGCTTTTAGCCATTATTCCGATTCGAGAATTATTCCGACTGGTGTTATACACAGTGCATCAACAGCCATTCTGATGGAAGATTAGTCGGAATAATACCGTAGTTCCAACCGGCTATCAATGAGAACCTTTCGTGATTTGTTATCGAAAGGAGATTGTTGTGTTGAAGCATATTTTCAAAGATCCTCGCACCATTGATCGCTTGCATGAAAAGCCATTAGGTCCGTTTGTGGATTCATTTGCCGACATGCTAACGGAGCAAGGCTATACTCTTAAATCCGCTCGTCTTCAGATACAGATGGTTGCCGCCTTCAATCAATGGCTGCAGAGAAGAAATGCCACAGCCCATGAATTAACACTGGAGCACTTTCGTAAGTACATTCGATACAGAGATCGGTGTCACCTTTCGAAAAGGAACGCTGCTATTTCTGCCGTCAGCCGGTTTTTGGAACAGCTTTGTCAGAAAGGCGTAATGGCACAAGAGGTTGCACCGGCACCATCAGCGGCGGAGAGATTAGCAGCAGAGTTCGGCCATTACTTGCTAGAAGAACGGGCACTAGCAGCCACAACTGTGGTTCACTATTGCCGATTTGTACTGCGCTTTCTTGTAGACTGGCTCGGTGAGGCGCGTCGAGATCTTAATGGACTCAGCGCGGTTGACATTATTCGGCACGTTCAAAGGAGGTCCGCCAAGCAAAAGGCAAAACAGTCCAAAACCATGGTCACGGCTTTACGCTCATTTTTGCAATTTGCTCGGTATCAAAACTATATAACTAGCGATCTGGCGGCAGCAGTTCCGACAGTAGCACTGTGGGAGATGGCAGGGATTCCAAAGTTTCTCCCGCGTAACCAAGTCGAACTAGCCTTGTCCAGCTGTAATCGCCAGACTGCAATCGGTCGACGGGATTACGCGATACTCCTGCTGTTGGCTAGGCTTGGTTTGCGTGCTGGCGAAATTGTTTGCCTCACACTTGAGGATATTGATTGGCGAGAGGGAAGGATTTCCGTCAACGGAAAGACGGGCCATCGTCCGCGCTTGCCACTACCGCCTGATGTTGGCGAGGCTCTGGCAGCCTATTTGCAAGATGGTCGGCAGAACACGAAATGCAGAACAGTATTTTTGCGCGGGCGAGCACCGATTCGTGGCCTCAAGAATTCTTCGGCAGTCTGTCGTATCGTTTCATACGCGTTGCTGCGAGCGGGCATTGACACGCCTCGGAAGGGAGCTCATCAATTTCGTCACGGTCTGGCTACTGAGCTACTGCGTAAAGGCGCATCTCTAACTGAGATTGGGGAGTTGCTCGGACACAGGAGTCCACGAACAACGACCATCTATGCAAAAGTCGATCTTCCCTCGTTAAGCAAGCTGGCCATGCCTTGGCCTGGAGGTGCAAAATGAACACCTTGCGAGAATCAGTCACTGAGTATCTAGCAATGCGACGCGCTCTAGGATTCAAGTTGCATGACGCTGGCAAAGCATTATTCAAGTTCGTTTCATTCATGGAAAAGCGAAAGGCTTCCTTCATCACAATACCTCTGGCTTTAGAGTGGGCACAAGAACCGACGCAAGCTCAACCATCGGCCTGGGCTCAACGACTTTCCTTTGTTCGATGTTTTGCACGATATCGGAGTGCGACTGACAGCCGGACTGAAATTCCAATAGCCGATCTTCTCCCTTACCGCAACAAGCGAGCCAGACCGTACTTGTACACCGACCAAGAGATAGTGGAACTACTTGATGCGGCCCTGCATCTTGAATCGGCGAGCCTCCTTAGAAGACGCACATTTTATTGTCTGTTTGGACTTTTGGCAGTCACAGGGATGAGGGTCGGCGAAGCTATTGGGATGAAGATAGATAATGTTGATCTTCAAGCCGGCGTCGTATTAGTGGAAGGAGCTAAGTTCGGAAAGTCTCGATTGGTGCCCATACATGCGTCGACCCAAAAGAAAGTCTCCGATTATATTAGGTTCCGAAACAAATTTCTCCGTGGACAAAGTGCCGAGCATCTCTTCATCTCGATGGCTGGTACGCGGCTTGACGAAGCGGATGTAGGTCGAATTTTTCGCACGCTGTCCCGACAGATTGGCTTACGCGGTCACGATGCAAGAAACGGTCCCCGCATTCATGATCTGAGGCATCGCTTTGCCCATGAGACATTGGTGCGTTGGTATCGAAGCGGAGAAGATGTGGAACGCCGCCTGCCAGCCTTATCCACTTACTTAGGGACCACTCAAAAATAACTTCCCATTTTAGCGAGGACGCAGAGTATAGTTTCGCTTGGGTTGAGTATCGTGTGGATGGAGGGAAAGTGCCTCCATCTGTTGGTCGGAAACTTTGACG
>Ga0182024_10013075_pt1 | contig 16283 bp, 16 predicted proteins | sample P32metaG_FD_120480 | JGI IMG/M metagenome (GOLD analysis project Ga0182024, IMG submission 120480) | Permafrost microbial communities from Stordalen Mire, Sweden - P3-2 metaG (Illumina Assembly) | ecosystem: Environmental > Terrestrial > Soil > Wetlands > Permafrost | place: Sweden: Stordalen... | reverse complement strand
CATCTGCATGACCCAGGGTCCGGAGCCCCCCAGGGTGGCCGTGGCACTGTAGCTGCCCGTAGTCGTCACCACCTTGTCTTCCGCTATATCCCCGTCGGGCGTGATGATCCGCGAAGTGAACCCGCTGCCTGCCGCTTCGGTTTCCGTGGCTACGATGTTCGCACCAAAGATCAACTCGTTCGCGCTGGTGGTGGTCGCCGAGCCGCTGTTCGCCGCCCCTCCGCTACCGCTGGCCCCGGCCTTTGCATCCAGTGTCGCCACTCCGCGATACTCCAGTATTCGTATGTCGGGGGCGGCTGCCGCCTGGTTGAAGGTCACGGTCACGGCGTTGGACCCTCCCACAATGTTGGCGGCGTAGTAGATCGATTCCTGCAATCCCGTCCCTTTCGTCGGTCCGATCGCCAGGCTATAGGCATTCCCTGCGCTGTCCTTCACCGACTGCACTGAGGCCGTGGTGTCATTCCAGCCCACCACCACAACATTCAGATCCCCGGCGGTTTGTGATCCCGGATAGCTCACGTTCACCGTGCTCGTCGGCCCTTGCGGCGTGGCCGATGCCACCTGGACGAAACTGATCCCCCCGGCGGGCAAGAGCTGGACCATCTGTGCAACGGAGGGCACACCCGAGCTGTTCAGAATGAACAGCATGTAATACCCCGGCGGTGCAATGTCGCTATTGGGAGGAGCCGTAACGGTCAGCGATCCTGATCCCGCGGTGAAGGACAAGCCCACCAGGCGCTGATCCATGCCGAAGGCGTGCGTCACCGTCCCGTTGCGCATCAGGGACACTGAGGAAATGCTGGAGGCGTTCGGAGTTTGCACCGTGAACGTGTTGCCATATGTAATCGAACTCGGCGCGCCGGTGATTGAAGGACGAGTCGCGAACCCGCCGTTTGAGTTGAAAAGATACGGCGGCTGATAAATTTCTATCGTGTTGTTGTACGTGCCTCGCTCCGGATTGCCTCCCGCGAGCCACACCGTCGCATCCGGCAGCAGCAACGCCACTGAGTGGTACAGCCGTTCCGTCGCATTCGACAAAGCAGAAGAGACAGTTCCCAAATACGGAGGGTTTGAATTGAGATTGACCTTGCGCAGGTCGAACAAGTCCGCCTTCAAACTCAGGCTTTTGGTGTCCTCGTCATTTACGGAACCACCCACGGCCAAAATTCGTCCGTCGGCCAGAATGACCGCGTTCATCTCGATGCGCGCCTCCGACATGTCTAGTCCATACACCCACTTCGGCGACTGCGCTCCCATGTCGATGAGCTCGGTCGTATTGGTTGCTGGGCTGTTGCCACCCATGATCGTGATTATGGGATCGTAATTGTTGGCTGGCGTGAGAGGTAGCAGCACCGATGTCCCATAGGTCCTGGTGGCACCGTAGTTGGTGTGAGCCACGTTCAGGGTCCAAGAAGTGTTCGAAGGATTAAACAACGCTGAGCTGGTGCCCGGCCCCGAGTAGAACACATTGCCATCCGGCAGAAGATGCATCCGAGGGTAGAGCGGCGGAGTCCACCCCGCCAGGTATTCCTTACTCCAGCCCGCGCCGATCGTATAAAACTCTACGGAGGTGTTAGTCCCACCCTCCTCATTCAGGCCGGAGAACGTCATAACGCGGCCGTCTCCTAATGTTGTCGTCGTGGGGTACCAGCGCCCATCCGCCATGTTTGGAGCACTGGTGAAAGCGTTTGTGGCAGGATTAAAAATTGAAACCAGCGGCTGTCCGTAGAAAGGATCGTATTGGATCGTGCCGCCATCGATCAGTGCGGTTCCATCCTGCAGAACTATCATAGCGTTGCAGAACATGTCCCAGGAGACTGAAAACTGAGTGAATTTTTCGGCCACCGGATCCCATAGCAACGCCCCGGAGTTATTCCCCGGACCATAGGGCGGGCCGGAGGGACAACCTTGCTGCGACGGGGGGCAGTTCCCCGAGCCCGCCACCACCAGGATTTTGCCATTGTTCAGGAGCGCCACATGAATGGGATTGATGGGCATCGTATACGGCAGCACGCTCCACTGCCCCGTTACGTTGGCCTGAGCCATAACATGGGGCACTAACACGGCAAGCAAGAGCCATGCAATGAAGGCATAGGTTAGACATGAAGAATTGCGGCGGTCCATGGAAACACCTCAGTAGCGTAAGAATGAACTACAGGGCCCGAGGAGTAGTCCTTCTATTTTCATGTTTCGCACGGCGGCGCTGATGCGAGAATGGTGGCAGCTTCCTTTTTCATCTGGCGCTCCTCACGAAATCGAATACTCAGATAGCAAGCTTTCAAGATCGTTTGACGCTGGCTGGGTAGACCCGCAATAAGCGCACCGCGTCGAGGGGCAGGGCTGGATAAGCCACTGCGGAACGGGGGGAGTTAAATTTTAGAAAAGCGGCGCGCGAGAAACTTAGAACGAGGACGATGTTTAGTCAATGGCACTTTCGGGGTATGCGGCCAGAAATCGGGTTGACGCCGTTGACCGCGATATCGAGGTCGCCATCGTTGTCGTAATCGCTGAACGCGCAATCCCCGGACCGGGGCGTCCTCAATAGTTCCCAGGCCGCCTTGTGTGGTGAACTCTTCGAAGCGTCCGTTCCGGAACAAATATGCAGGGTCCCCGCAAGATGCATGAAGTCAACCGAGGTTCAGAGGAGCCGGAACAACATACCTGCGCCGAGAGAAAAGCAGTTTATTTACTGGAGTTGCCTGTTCCCCGATCAGCAGGCCTGTGTGATGAAATACGATCCGATTGTTCGCACCGGTTTGATTTCGGCTTCCGATCACCGTCGGAGGAAGGAACTCAGGTCCGGCTTATCAGCAGGTTGGATGAGTATTTCGTGGAAACGGCATTGGGCTTCCAGCAAACTAAGCCACGTCTGAAGCGCAACTCCTGAGTGCTTTTCAATGTGCAAGAACCGCAGACCCATCACGAAGGAATCGCTCCAGACTACATCGGCTTTCGCATGAAAAACCTGAGGCTCGATGCTGGGCAGCTCGAACTCCACATTAACGACTCCTTTGAGGCGCACTGGGTCAATCAGTTTGATGGCTAACCCGCCCTCACTTATGTTTTGCATTCGGGCGGTGAAGGATTGCCCCAGAGGATTCCGAAACCGCACCGGCAAGTCAACGTCGTATCGGAAATACCGGCGATGTTCGCGTTCCATCTTGGCCATGGCGATGTCCAGGACACTCCGCAATCGAGTCTGCTGAATCGGTTTGCCGAGTGCGAAGTCCGCTCCCAGATCAAGAGCTTCTTCGGCGCTTGTCAAACCATTTACAACCGCCACGATCACGGATTGCTTGTTCGCATGCGTGGCTCGCAGTTCGGGGATTGCCCTTGTGCCTCCGGGCACATCATCACAGTCGATCACAAGCCCATCCAAATGACGGCGGGAGGCGAACTCGATCGCACTCACAGCATCCTGACGGAGTTGAAGGGAGGCCCCGAGCGCACCCAAACTTGCCTGCAAATGACCTAACAGGCCGAGGTCGCAAGTAACGATCAAGCACTCCAAGCCCATTTTGCGATCTTAGCGAATTGCGGCATCGGCGACTATGTAACAGACGTGCATAGCACTTGTGAAGCTCGACCGTGCGACACATTAGAGAGCACCTGCCTTAGCTTTTGCCGAGCGCATGCGGGCGGTGCTAGACTTCGCGAATGGCTACCAAAAGGAAAAACAAGAGGAAGTCGACGAAATCAAAGAAAACCGCCGGAAGGAAGACGAGTCCGGCAAAGAAGCTGGTTCAGAAGCGGACAGCTACCAGGAAATCGGCGAAGAAGGCGGTTGCTCCAAACAAAGCCAAACCGAAAAAGCAGAGCCCGAAGCGAACTCCCGCAGCGAAAACTGCGAAAGTGGTTAAGAACGGGCCTGGGAACAGAAGCCAAGGGCGGAGTCCGTCGGCATTCCTCCGTGAGACAACGGGATCGAATTCGGGCGAGCAATCCGGAGATCTGCAGGGCTTGTCGAACGTCGAGAGCGCAGATTCGGAGAGTGTGGACGAGTTGATGGAGGAAGGCAACGCGTTCGAGGCCGGGGTAATATCAGGTGTTGAACGCGCCGGAGAACGCGAGGGAAGAGAAGTTCGCACCCGCGAAGTGCCTGAAGATGACGTGCCCAGGGAATACCTGGATGAGGATTAGGGTCGAAGCCTAAGCCGCGAAACGCCAGCGGCCCGAGATGCGGCCTGAGTATTCCGATGAGCGCGATAGGTATGCCGCGGTCAAGGCTGGACGCTTCCGCGAGGATCTCTTTCATCGTCCGGGACAGTTTCAACTTCGCGTGCCCCCGCTGCGCGAGCGCCCCGAGGACATCGTCGCCTTGACCGAGCACTTCCTTCGCCTCAAAACTCCCAATAGTTTTTTCGAGCCCGATGCCATTTCGGCGTTGCTCTCGCAATCCTGGCCCGGCAATGTTCGGGAGTTGCGCAATCTGATCGCTAGAGTTGCCGTGGAGTCAAAAGATCCCGCGATCCAAAAATCGCAAATTACCAACGCGATGTCTGGTAGCCCGGTCGCCCAACGTCAGTCCGCCTCCATTCCGGTCGGCAATCTCGACAGCATGGAGGAGCAGATGATCATCCGTGCCCTCGAGCGCACTGGCGGTCATCGCGGTCAGGCCGCGGAACAACTTGGAATTTCACGCCGCACCCTCAGCCGGAAGCTGAAGGAATACAACATCAGATTCAAGCCCGGAGACAGCGCGAACGCTTTGGGATGCATCAGTCTCGAGCAGCAGAAGTTCTTTCGCGCGCGCATCCAACTCGCCGTTGTGTTGAAAAACCAGCATGGCGAAGAAGCACGCGTCGAGGGCGTAAACTTGAGCACCGGCGGGTTAGGAATCGATGGATTGAAAGAACCGATGAAATTTACCGGTCTTCTCGACGTGAGCTTTCCGCTCCCCAACAGCGAAACGATTTTTCGCGCCAAGGCGCGCATCGTGTGGTTCGGCAGCGAAGGCCGCGTCGGCCTGCGCTTCGCCGTCATCGATCCCGCACTCTTCGAGCAACTGCAATACTGGACCAACAATAAAATGAAGGACGAAGGCTGGGAATTACCCGCCCAGTCGTAAAGACGAGAGTTGTTTACCTTCTCGCCGCGCTACCTCCTCCACTCTCTTTCACCAGTTTCCCCGTGATCACTAATGTACCGGTGCCGGCTGAGGTGTCGTCTGAGGAGCCGTTGCGGCTGGACTCGAGAAGTTCACCTTCGGAACCTCGCGCGATCCTGGCGAGGCCTCGAAGTAAGCCTCATTTGGCTTGAATCCTGCAAAGCCCGCGAAAAAGCTATTGGGGAACTGCTGAACGTAGGTGTTGTAGTCGCGCAGCGTGTCGTTGTAGCGCTTGCGCTCGACTGCGATCCGATTCTCGGTACCGGCAAGTTCATCCTGCAAACGCAGGAAATTCTCGTTGGACTTCAACTGCGGATAGTTCTCGACCACCAGCAGCAGGCGCCCCAGCGCGCCATCGAGTTGCCCATTGGCGGCAATCTTTTCCTGCGGCGAGCCCGCGGAAAGCAGGGCAGAGCGCGCCTTCGCGATATCGCCGAACACGGTCACCTCCTGCTGCGCATAGCCCTTCACGGTCTCCACCAGGTTCGGGATCAGGTCGGCCCGGCGCTGCAACACAATGTCCACTTGCGACCACGCGGCCTTTACCGTCTCGTTCTTGCTGACCAGCGTATTCTTCACACTTACATACTGGCCAAAGGCAAACAGCACAACCAGCAATAGAAGTGCCACAATAACCACGACTACGATCAGCGCCTTGTTCATGGGGTTCTCCTGAAAAGCAGCCCAACAACTCTACGCATCGTCCACGGTACCTGAGTCCAGCATTTTATCAACTGCGGCGGTTACCTGCTCTAGCGCGGCAAGATATCGGGAAAAAATCTTCGCGACATCGAGCTTCTTGCGGTCTGACTTCTTTTCTCTTACATCCAGCACTTCCAGGATGCCCGAGGCGTCAAATCCAACCCGCTTCGCCAGTGCCTGCACCGCCTCGCGCTTGCCAACCGGCGCATCCTCACCGAGCACGATCAGTGCGTGCCGGAAAAGCGTGGCGAACGATGAGACCGATCGCAGCAGCAACTCCCACATCCGCGAGTCGTTGCCCGAGGCCAGCAGCAGGTGCTGGCGCAGCAGCGCAAGTTTTTCCCGCAACTCGTATTCCACTTGAACCCGGTGCAGGTTGGGCGGAATTGACAGCCCCTTCACGACATCTTCGCCGAAAAGAACGCGGTGGTGCCGTTGCATGTCGATCAACTCGATCGTAAACACGTCGACCGAGCGTTCAATCTCGTCACGGGTCATGAAAAGAGGCGGCGGCTGCTTCTGTGCGTCCCACCATTTCACCGCAGGGGCGAGGGCTTGAAGCGCCGCGAATGAGCTGTCGCGAATCACGCAAAACAGATTTACATTCGAGAACTCGGAGTGAAAGTCTCCAGCGACCGCCGATCCGAAAAGGATCAAGCTCTCCAGGTTCGCTCCAGCCGCCGCTCGCAGCCGGCTGACAAACTCGGTAATTTGTTTCTCAGGAACCATGTGCGCCTCGCTGACTACCAACTGCTGCTGCCTCCCCCGCCACCGGAACTGCCCCCGCCGAATCCACCGAAACCACCACCACCGCCAAACCCGCCCCCGCCCCGGTATCCGCCACCCCCACCAAACATTCCAGAAAAGAGCATCCAGAAAAGTATTCCACGAAGCGGAGTAAAAAGAACGATGAGTACGATGACAATCAGCAAGATAATGCCGCCCGCCGATATGCCTCCGCCCGGTTGCCGCTCCGGTTCCGTCGGTACGGGGGCGAATTGTGGAGTAGTGAGTTGAACCCCGGCGTCCAGGGCGATAACGTTGGCGACGCGCGACGTGACCAGCATCAGTGCTTGGTTATAGTTTCCACTCCTCATGAGCGGGATCGCCTCCCGCTGGAACGAGGTGACCTTCCCGTCAGTTAAGATTGGCTCCAGCCCGTAGCCAACTTCAACCCGGGCGCGATGGTCATCGATCGCATAAAGGATCAGTACTCCGGTGTCTTTGGACTTGCTTCCGACCCCCCATTGATGAAAGAGATCGACGGCGTAGCTCTCAATATCGGCGCCATCGAGCGAGTGGACCGTCACCACCGCGATCTGGGCATGCGCTTTATGCTCGATCTGCCGGCATATCTCGTCCATCTGTGCGATTGTGTTCTGGTCCAGAACATGGGCGAAGTCGTTGACGTAGTCGCTGGGCTTTAGCTTGGCCACAGGTTCCGCCCACGCCGTCAGAACCAGCAACAGCACGCCCGCGATAACTAAGCACCATTTTGCGCACGAACTCATCGGAAGGAAAATTGTACAGGACGCAGGGCTGGGAACGAGTCGCTGTGAGTTTCGCCCGGAATGTTAGGACGGCGACAACAACTCCGAAGAAATGCCGGCTCCGTTGCCGAAACCCCGACAAGATGCGTTCGGACACATCCTCGACGCATTTTTGAATTGAGAGAGTAGACTAGGATCTTGCCAACCTCAACGCTTCCGTTGGCATCAGAAATTTATGCCATTTCTACCTTGCCGCTGCGTATGGATTCTCGCACTCGTCTTGCCGCTGGTGGGCGTCACAGCCTGCTCTAGTAGGGACAACCCCGATGAAATCCGCAGGCAAACCGCGGAGGCCACTGAGACCATGAGGCGGGACACCAAGGCCGTAGTCGAAGGCGTGAAGGAAGGGATGCGCAGTGATAAGACCGCCGACAACGCTGTCGACATCAACACTGCCTCGCGGGATGACTTGCTCAGCCTGCCGGGCGTGACCCGGCGCGAAGCCGACCGCATCGTTGCGGAGCGTCCTTTCAAGAACGCCAACGAATTGGTAGCGCGGCACATCATTCCGGAATCGGAGTACGAAAAAATAAGAGATCGGATCATGGTAGGCCGCTGAGCTCTTTCTGTGACTTAACCGCGCTCCTGCGATATCATCAAAGGGATGTCTCCCTTGCGCCAGTACCATCCATTTCAAACCGATGACGCGCGCCTTCAGTCGATTCATGGGAAAGTGATTGCCCGTGAGCGGCTGGATGCGGACGACGCGCTGGCTCTCTACCGCAACGGCGACATTCTCGCCGTGGGCTGGATGGCCAACCATGTCCGCGAGCGCATGCACGGCGATAAGACCTATTTCAATGTCAATCGCCACATCAATCCCACTAACGTGTGCGTCGCAGCTTGCCGCCTTTGCGCCTTCGGCCGCAAGAAAGACTCGCCCGGCGCCTACACCATGGCGCTCGAGGAAGCTTTTGAAACCGCCGCTTCCGGATACAGTGAAGCCGTCACCGAATTTCACATCGTCGGCGGATTGCATCCCGACCTGCCATTCCAATATTTCCTCGATCTCTGCTCCGGCCTGAAGCAGCGTTTCCCGCAGGTGCATCTCAAAGCCTTTACGATGGTCGAGGTTGCATATCTTTCGAAGCGCGCCAGACTGTCCATTCGCGAGACGCTCGAACAACTGAAGGCCTCAGGCGTCGACTCACTTCCTGGTGGCGGTGCCGAAATATTCGCCGACCGCGTGCGACACATCATCTGCGACCACAAGATTGATGGCGACCAGTGGCTCGATACCGCGAAACTCGCTCACCAGATTGGACTGAAATCGAACGCGACCATGCTTTACGGGCACGTCGAGAACGACGAAGACCGGGTGGACCACTTGCTGAAGCTGCGCGCTCTACAGGATGAAACCGGAGGCTTCCAGACTTTCATCCCGCTGGCTTTCCATCCCGATAACACGCCACTGCAGCATCTGCCGAAAACCACTGGCATGCTTGACACCAAGCAGATTGCAATCAGCCGCCTCGTGCTCGACAACTTCCCGCACATTAAGTCCTACTGGCAGATGATGACGGCCAAGATCGCGCAGATATCGCTGCGCTTCGGTGCCGACGACATGGATGGTACGGTGATCGAAGAAAAGATTTACCACGATGCGGGCGCAACCACGCCACAAGGGATGCGCCGTGAAGAATTGGAGCGCCTGATCCGTGCCGCTGGAAGAGAGCCGATCGAGCGGGATACGTTGTACCGGCCGGTGACGCGGACCGAGACGTCGGTCACCGTCGCGGTGTAGAGATGCTGCGATCATTCCAGTCCAAGAACAAAACAAAAGCCGGAGTGGGGAAAATTGAATCCCTCCTCCGGCCACTAAAAACCAGAAACCGTTCCTACAGCTTCTCGAAAAACTCACAAGCGGAACAGGAAATATAAATCCCGCCCGGTACGCCGCGCTCGCGGTCTTTCATGCGCTTGACGATGCGCGTGGTCTTGCCGCACTTGGGACAATCCGTACTCTTGCTCGTGTCCATCACCTTCTTACGGTCCGCTGTTTTTGCAATCTTTCCGCCTACCGCCATGGTTCGTTTCTCCTGATGTCTTCGATATTACGCAGCCCAATCAGCTTCACTTTGCGTGCCGGTAATTATGGACGGAATGTCTCGAAAAGTCCTAATTCGCAACCAGCCCCTGGGAAACTAAGGCTGCATGCTGATGTTCTGCTCATCATCAAGTTTACAGTAAGGTTGTGCCGCCTGTCTTTACTTGAAGGCGTCGGCACCCGCCTTGGCGCACTGAGCATCTTGCGCGCTGGTGGCGCCGGAGACTCCGATCGCGCCTACGATCTTGCCATCCAGCAAGAGTGGGAACCCGCCTTCAACCGGAGTCACCCCTTCCAAACCGAGGATACGCAGGCCGTCGCTTCCGGCCGCAAGAGCGTCTTGAAAGGCCTTCGTCGGCCGCTTAAACCGCGCTGCGGTACGGGCCTTGTCGACGGAGATATTGGCGCTGCCCAGTTGCGTGTTGTCCATCTTCTCGTAGTAAACCAGATTGCCCGATGGATCGACGACCGCAACGGCAACCGCCCAGTTATTCTTTCTGGCCTCTGTGAGCGATAGAGCCGCGGCTTTCTTCGCGTCTTCCACTGAAATATTCAAGCCGTACGGATTGGGCATCTGCGCGAGTGCGCCGGCTAAAAGGCAAGGTACAACGACGAGTCCAAGACCCTCCGTCAGAAGCTGTTTTGCTGACATAAACCTTCTCCTTTTTTTGTGAGTGAATCGAGAAGCCTGATCGAAGCGGGTACATCTACTTCCGCGCACGCTGCCCTTTCATCCATCTCCATGCCGTCGTCACAATATCATCCAAAGACTGCGTTGCTTTCCAGCGCAAAACCTCCTCCGCCAACCTGGGATCGGCTACCAGGGCGGGAGGGTCTCCCGCCCGGCGCGGAGCAATACGCACGGGAACTTTATGTCCAGTTACCTGCTCCACCTTATTCAGCACTTCCTTGACCGAGTGACCCTTTCCGGTGCCGAGATTCACCGCAATGGAATCTCCTCCCTCCGACAAACGCTCCAGCGCTGACACGTGCGCGTCCGCAAGATCGTTCACGTGAATGTAGTCGCGGACGCAGGTGCCATCCGGGGTAGGGTAATCCGTGCCGAACACCTCCAATTCCGCGCGCGCTCCACTGGCAGCCAGGAACGCAGAAGGAATCAGATGGCTTTCCGGTTCGTGCAACTCGCCAATCTCCCCGCTCTCATCGGCGCCCGCCGCGTTGAAGTAGCGCAGACTGGTGAAACGGAGGCCATAGGCCCGGTCATAAGCATCGAGTGCCTGCTCGAAAAATAGTTTCGAAACGCCGTAAGGATTCACCGGCTGCCGCGGAGTGTCTTCCGGAATGGGCACCTTTGCCGGGACTCCGTACACGGCGCACGTAGAGGAAAAAATGATCCGCCGTACGCCGCAATCCACACAGGCATTCAGCAGGACGAGACCTCCCTCCACGTTGTTGCGAAAGTATTTTCGCGGGCTTGTGACCGATTCTCCCACGTAAGCGTGCGCGGCAAAGTGCATTACCGAGTCTACGCGGCGCAACGCAGCCGAGAGCGTGACGGCGTCCGCAATATCGCCACGCACCAATTCGAATCCGCCGGCCAAAAACGCGTGCCCGGTCGAAAGATTGTCGTAGATCACAACGTCGTGCCCACGCCGCCGCAACGTGCGAGCTGCGTGACTTCCGATATAACCCGCTCCTCCGATAACAAGAACAACCAATTGCTTTCTCCTCTTTTCGGCAGATTACCGCCGAGAATACCCGGCGCGTCTCCATGTTTGAAAGGCTACAGTGTTTGAGAGGCTACAGTCTAATTGTTGGGTCTAGTTTTTGTCCCGGTTTCTGCCGGTTTCTTCCGAGCTTTCGCCGTAAGGCCTTGGGATCGCTGGAACCTTCGTTACTCAAGACCGCGTTTCGTAATAGCACTCACGTGCCATTTACGGACTCCGGCGAGTGAGACTAAAGTCTCATTAACGATGTTCTACGAGCGGATGGAACTTGAGAGTCTGCCCCGCCTTGATTTTAATCATCCCCCTTGATTCTTTGTGGTCGCCGAGTCCGCAGCGGCTCGTGACCTAACTATGCTCCGAGGATGTTGGAGTCGCAAGTAAATGTCTCAGACAACTGTTCGTGATATAGGAGAAGAAAGAATGGCTCAACATGTGACTCCGGCGCCGACCTTGGAGAAGATCCGGGTGCTTGCCGCTGATAGTACCCGGATGAGTAGCCAGTTACTCGCCGACGCGCTGGCGCAAGATCGCCAGTTCGAAGTCACCGGGATCGAGCCCAAAGGGTCGTCAATCCTACAGGCCGTGGCGCAGAAGAAGCCCCATGTTGTGCTGGTGAGTTCAACGTTGGAGGAATCCACCACGCTGGGGTTCGATCTCACACGCCAGGTCTGCGCTTCTCATCCCGAGACTCGGGTCGTACTTATAGTGGACACGTCCAACCGCTCCGAGGTAGTCGAGGCTTTCCGTTGCGGGGCACAGGGGATTTTCTCGCGAACCCAATCCTCGAAAACACTTGCCAAGTGCCTCATTAACGTTCATCAAGGCCAGGTGTGGGCGAGCAGCGCGGAGTTGCGCTATTTGCTCGAGGCATTTCGTGAATCGGAACCGCTTCAGGTGCTGGATTCTCGTGGTGAAGAGATTCTCTCCAAACGTGAGCAGGATGTTGTGCGCTGCGTGGCCGAGGGATTGTCCAACCGCGAGATCGCGAGCCGCTTGAAATTGACCGAACACACGGTCAAGAATTATTTATTTCGCATCTTCGACAAGCTCGGAGTCTCCAGCCGGGTAGAGGTTGTGCTTTACGTCTTCCGTCTCCGCAAGGAGTTGGGCGCCAATGTTCTCGACAACCAGTGCACGCAGTGCCTCACAGTTTACGAAAGTGCATCGGCCAAGATCGCGACTCGCGGGCCGATGCCGGTGAAAAAGGCCGTGGAACCCGCGAGGGAGCTGGCCAGGCATCGCGGCTAACTAGTAGATCCCCGGCTCAGCTGTTTCCTTTGAACCAGCATTAAATCACTATCAAGAGACGGGACGATTAGTTTGCGATACCATTACTTCGCTCGCGGACTTCCGAGCCAATAACGCGTCCGTGGCGGAGGACTGGGACATGAACGGCTTTTCCCGCCTTATCCGGATGCGCCCGTATGTGGCCCTGATCGCCCTTTTGCTTTCAATTATCTATGCACAGCCTATTCTGGCCCAGGGCAGCCCTGCCGCGAGCGCTCCGAACGCTCATGCGCCCATTCACACGCTCAAGGTGACCTTGCTTTCTACCATGCTAGTTGGCGACACCGAGGGGATGGGCGAGTGGGGTTTTTCGGCGCTGATCGACGCTGATGGCCATCGCGTTCTGCTGGACACGGGAGCGCATCCCCATACCGTGCTCCAAAATGCGCGTGACTTGCAGATCGACTTGTCCACCGTTAAGGAAGTGATCCTTACTCACAATCATTGGGACCATGTCAGTGGGCTGATGACTCTCCGCCGGGAGATGATGAAGACGAATCCCTCGGCATTGTCGGTCGTCCATGTAGCGCGGGGCATTTTCTACAGCCGGCCGTCGCAACAAGGTGAAGCGAACACCATGATCGCTTTAAAGAAAGAGTACGAAGCGACCGGCGGGAAGTTCGTGGTACATGACGAGGCGGGGGAGATCTTTCCCGGTGCCTGGCTGACCGGGCCGGTACCCCGTAAGTATCCAGAGCGCAACTGGAGCGCCAGTGGAAAAGTTCAGGCCCCGGAAGGCTTGGTTGAGGACACGATCCCCGAGGATCAATCCCTGGTCCTGAACACGCCTCAAGGATTGGTAGTGGTCACCGGCTGCGGACACGCCGGAATCATCAACATCCTTACATTTGCCCAGTCGGAATTTCCCGATCAGCCAGTGCAGGCAGTTATCGGCGGACTACACCTTTTTTCAGCTACAGATGAACACCTCAATTGGACTGCCGACAAGCTGAAGGACTTCAAGGTCTCCAATTTGATAGGTGCGCATTGCACTGGCATTGAGGCCGTGTATCGCATTCGGGAGCGTCTCGGCCTGCCGCGAGCATCGGCGGTTGTGGGCACCGTGGGATCCACGTTTGTACTCGGCGAAGGTGTACATGCCGGTCCCATCGCTCAATGAACCGTGTGTCACCGGTGTGCCGACGCATTCGGAATGGTTCCTACTGTAGTCCCCAGCTGTCACCGGCCGTGTTTGCAATGGTACGTCCGATGACAAGGGAAGCTGTTGCCGCGGGGGAGGGGACATTGAGGACGTGCAACATCCTGCCTGAAGGTACAAACTGAAAGTCATCCACCAGCGTGCCGTCGCGCCGCAGGGCTTGGGCTCGCACCCCAGAGCCGCCAGGAATCAAGTCTTCCGCGCGAAGCTCGGGAAGCAGGCGCTGCAATGCGCGAACGAACGCACCTTTCGAAAAAGACCGATGAAATTCATCCAGGCCGCTGCGCCAATGTTTTGCGGCCATGCGCCAGAATCCAGGAAACGCCAGCGATGAAGCCAGATCGCGCGCACTGAAGTCGGTTCGCTCATAGCCTTCGCGCCGAAAAGCGAGAACGGCGTTGGGACCGGCATCCACGGTGCCGTTTACGCGGCGCGTGAAATGGACGCCAAGAAACGGAAACTGCGGATCCGGGACAGGATAGATAAGGCCTCGCACCAGCGACGAACGCTCGGGAACGAGATCGTAGTATTCGCCACGAAAGGGAACAATGATGACGTCCGGCTTTCCGCCCGCCATGCTGGCGACGCGGTCGCTGAACAGTCCGGCACAGTTAATCAGATACGTCGTGGAGAATGGCGCGCCGTTGGTTTCTACCACCACTTCATCGGCGAGATTTCGCAGGCCGGTCACTGCCGTGGAAGTCAAAATCGTTCCACCTTGCGCACGGATCAGCTCGGCGTATTTCTGGCAAACCGCCGCGTAATCTGTGATGCCGGTGGAGGGCACGACCAGGGCGCGCAGTCCGCTGGCATGCGGTTCCATTTCTCGCAACTGTTCCGGCCCAATCAATTGCAACCCGGTGAGCCCGTTCGCCTCGCCCCGGCGACGCAACTCCTCAAGCCGAGAGAATTCTTCCGCGTCAGTGGCCACAATAACTTTGCCGCAGACCTCGTGGGGGATGGCGTGCGCGCAGCAGAATTCGATCATGGCGCGCGCGCCTTCGACACATAACCTGGCCTTCTGCGATCCGGGCTTGTAATACACGCCGGAGTGAATGACACCGCTGTTGTGGCCGCTCTGGTGCTGGCCGACATGATCTTCCTTTTCCAGCAACAGCAGGCGGAGACGGGGGAAGCGCTTCGTGATCTCAAGCGCGACGGCCAGGCCGACGATGCCTCCACCAACGACGACTGCGTCGTAGCGCGATTCAGTCATGACTGATGATCATACCGCGACGTTTCGTTTCCGCCGTGTGGATTTAACACTCTACTGGGTCACTACCAGGGTTACGGTAGCCGGCGCTGCATGAGTCAGCGAGCCTGAGTTGCCGGTCACGGTGATGGTGTAGGTCCCCGCTGCGGTGCCTTGCTGCTGGCTGCCGATACCGCCATTTCCTCCGCCATTACTCCCTCCTCCTCCGCATGACGTAAGCACGAGCGCCAGGAGAAACAATTCCAGCAAGCGAGCCCGCAGTGTGAGCCTGGGGTGTTGTTTCCGGCGGCGTCGGTTGCCAAGTAGCGCCAGCGGGGGGAGCCCCAGCCATAAGGCGTAAGACCAAGCCAAGAAGGAGCGCCCCGGCCTTTGAGGAACGAGGCTTGCCGAATCGGACGTAGTAGAGATTGTCATCACGACAGCAGCAGAACTCCCGCCGGGAGTTACTGAAGCAGGCGTGAAGCTGCACAGCGAGACCGCCGGAGTGCCCGAACAAGTGAGGCTCACAGCATTGCCGAACGCCGGGCCCACGGGCAGCACGCTGAAGTTGTAGCTCACCGATTGTCCCGCGCTGATCGTTTGTGTAGCCGAGGGCGTGAGCGAGCCCAGAGTGAAATCCTGAATTACCGTCAGCGGCAGCGGCAGGGTCTGCATCGGCAGTCCCGATGAATCGGCCGCCGTCAGGTTGACGTTGTAAAGGTTTGAGGGCTGCGGCGCTGCGGAGTTCGGGATGTTGACGGTTACCGTCAGCATGGTCGCGGTCCCCGCGGCAATCGATATTGGATTGACCGGCGTGACCGAGCACTGCCCCGAAAATACGCTGGCATCGCACATCGCATTGAAGGAGCCGCTGTAGCTGGGCGTCAAAGATACTTTGGCAGTTTGCTGAGATCCCGCGTCCGCAACGGTGGAAAAGGGCTGGCTCACTCCGAGTCGAAAACCGTCCACCGTGAGAGATGTTTTGGCCGAGTCAGAGAGCGACCCTGAGGTGCCGGTAAGCGTCACCGCGTAAGTGCCGCCTGAGGTGGCGGAAGTAGTGGCGATCGTCAGCACGACATTCACGGAATTGGTTTCCGGGACAACCGGATTAGGAGTGAAATTGCACTGTGCTCCGGAAGGAATTCCGCTGCAAGAAAGCGTTACGACGCCAGCGAACGCAGATCCGGTGGGCGTGATCGCCAGATTGTAAGGGCTGGTCGTCTGTCCCGCCGCCACGATCTGGCCAGCGGTAAAGGAACTCACGGTAAAGTCCTCGCTTGCAGTGACGGCCATGGTGAACGAAGTGGTCGCGGGCCCGGGTGCTCCCGCCGTTGTGGCTTGCACCGTGACCGTATAGTTGCCGGCCTCAGTTCCCACGGGAACCATCACGCTCGCAGTGACGCTTACCGGCGAAGTAGAAATTGGATTCACTACGTGTGCCGCGAATACACCAACCGCAAGGGGGTGTGAAAACTGTAAGAGAGATGAGGGTAGGTCCCTCGGAGCCGGCGATCAGGAGCAGGCTCCAAACCACTGCGAGCTGCTGGCGTT